>Ga0105049_10008750_pt1 | contig 11701 bp, 12 predicted proteins | sample MAT06_FD_78087 | JGI IMG/M metagenome (GOLD analysis project Ga0105049, IMG submission 78087) | Freshwater microbial communities from Lake Fryxell liftoff mats and glacier meltwater in Antarctica - MAT-06 | ecosystem: Environmental > Aquatic > Freshwater > Ice > Liftoff microbial mat | place...
CCTTGATTCATCTTTCCAGTTACCTCAGCACCTATCTTAGCTTACCAAAATCGCTCCATTTTGACCGAATTGAAGGCTATGACGTTAGCAACACGCAGGGCACCAATGCCTCAGTTGCTATGGTGACGTTCATTGATGGTCAGCCAGCGCCACAGGAATACAGATTATTCAATATTAGAACCATTGAAGGCCCAAATGATTACGGCATGATGAAAGAAGCACTCGAGCGCCGTCAGAACAACCCAGACTGGGGTCAGCCCGATCTACTGGTCATAGATGGTGGCAAGGGACAGTTACGCGCAGCTTTATCAGTCTGGCATTGGGCTTGTCCGGTGATTAGTATCGCCAAAGATCCCGATAGACTTGTGTTTGCCCATCCAGAAACTACCAAAAGTGGCAAGGTGAGCTACACCTATACGCTTCTCAAACTCAATGAAACAGAACCAGTGTTGCAACTTATTCAACACATCAGAGATGAAGCGCACCGTTTCTCCAAAAAGCAACATAGCCTTCGCCGCACCAAGAGCTTGTTTCAATGAGCCGGAGGCTATACACTACCACCATGCTTAAGACATTTATCGCCACCATCGTTGCTATTGTTATTCTGGCTTGGTTACTACCAACTGTTTCATATCTGGACTGGGTAGCATTGTTATTTGCAGGAATTGTTATTACTCTGCTCAACAGCTTAGTCAAACCAGTTTTATCCCTCCTCCTACTGCCCATAAACATTGTGACACTCGGTCTTTTCTCTGTGGTTTTGAACGTGGCATTATTATGGCTGGCTACATACTTAGTTCCCGGTTTCCAAATTCATGCCACTACTTTCTTTGGCTTATCACTCAACTACTTCTTTACCCTCATGCTGGTATCCTTTCTCATCGGCTTCATTCAGAGCACAATTAGGAAAATTTTATAGTCAATAGAGTATACTACAGACATGAAAAAATTAGCTGTACTCACCCTGTCACTCTGTGCCTTAGTTTTTATAAGCACCACTCCCGTTTTTGCGCAAAGGGCAGCCACCACTCAAGAGGTAATAACACTCTCGCCGCTGCCAGCTACTTCGGCTGCAACAGCAAGTGAGGCAGCCACCGCCACCAATAGTGCTATAGCGTCACCATCTGCCCAAGTTGAACAAAAAATTCAAGATAAAAAAGATCAAGACATTACTGAGCCAGCCGGTGAACAAAAAAATAAACTAGTTGCGTATCTAGAACAAACACCTATCCAACCACTCAGTTGGAATAACTTTATTCAACATGCTATTCGCAGGGCAGTAACCCAAGGTGTCACCCCAAACATTATTGTATTGGTGTTGTTGTTTCCACTCGTTGCTTCATTCATCGCTGCTTCCAGACACATCATTGGATTGAGAGGTTTTGGTATTTATATCCCAGCGGTTCTCTCAGTAGCTTTTGTCTCAACCGGAATTGTTGAGGGAATCTTAATTTTCCTGGCTATTGTGGGCACAGCCATGATTACCAAAATTGTCGTTAAAAAGATGAAAATTTCATACTTGCCCCGAACTGCACTCCTCATTTGGACCGTCTCACTCGGCATCTTTGCCACCATCTTGGTTGCACCGGTCTTTAATCTAGTCACCCTCATGAGTGTTAATATCTTTCCTATCCTTATCTTAGTTTTACTGTCTGAGAACTTCTTGGATGCTCAATCAAGAACCAAAGAATCTGAGGCTATTGCCTTGACGGTAGAAACAATTGGCCTAGCTTTCATCTCAGGTTTAATTCTCAAATGGGAAGTCATGCAGAATTTTGCCCTAACACAACCAGAGTTGCTCATTTTAGGCACATTACTCTTCAATATCATAATTGGTAGATTTGCGGGGCTTCGACTGACAGAGTGGCTTCGCTTTCGATCCATTATTGAAGAAGAGTAGCCCGAGGGAAAGCGTCTATGGCAATCAAACCCTCCCACATCCTCGGCATGAACTCGCGGTATCAGTACACTAAACTGAACCCGAGTAGTGCTAAACAATTTGGTTTTTCAAAACTTCGCACCAAAGAACTCCTCATTGCCAATAACATCCCTACAGCTATGGCTTATCATGTCTTTGAAAATATTGGAGACTTAAACGAAGTACAGTGGGAAGCCATGCCCGCTCCATTCGTGATTAAACCAGCGAGTGGCAGTGCTGGAAAAGGTGTTTGGGTTATCAAAAAGAAGATTGAAAATAAACCGGAGTGGATAGATTCAGACGGTAATACAGCCACCGCTCAAGATCTCAGCCTACACATAAGCAACATTCTTGATGGTGAGTATAGCACTTGGGGCACCCATCACAAGGCTATTGTAGAAGAGGCAATTGGGGTGCATCCAGCTTTAGCCAAATATACCCACAAGGGTACTCCAGATATTCGCGTAATTGTTTTTAACTCTGTACCGATTATGGCTATGGCTCGCATACCCACCAAAGAGTCACACGGCCGAGCAAATCTCGATCAAGGCGCCATTGGCTTGGGCATTGATCTGGCTTCTGGGGTAACAACCTATGGAGTCCAGGGTAAGAAAGAAGAAATTACGCACTTTCCCAACAGCAAGAAAAAAGTAAACGGCATACTCATTCCGCAGTGGACTAAAGTGCTTGAGACAGCGGTTAAGGCTGGCCAAGCCGCTGGTTATGTTTTTATGGGCGCAGATCTTTTCATTCACCCAGAAAAAGGACCCATGATTGTGGAACTCAATGGTTTTCCTGGCTTATCAATCCAACTGTGTAATCATGCTGGCCTCAAACGTCGAATTGAGAGAATTGATGACATGGAGGTGAGAGATCCTCAGCACGGTGTCAAAATTGCTCAGGCTCTCTTTGCCGAAAGTTTTGCCGATAAAATAAAAGCCGAAGAGGGATTGAGTATTATTCCTTTTGACCCTACGATTGTTATCTTTGATGATACTAAAAAACCTCACACAACAGAGGCCATTGTTAATACCGGCAGACATCGTTCTGCCATAAGTGAAGCTTTGGCTGAAGAACTAGGCTTGGTTGATCTGGATGATTTGCTCTGGAGACAACAAGAATTTTCAGAAGGAAAGCTGCCAGTGATCAACGTGACGTTTCAGTTAAAACAACGAACTATTACTTCGGCAATGGTTGTGACCAAGCGATTAAATCGCTCTAAACATAAAGTTGAGCTCGGCAGAAACGACCTCCAAGGTTTTGTCGTCGGAGATTTGGAATCATGAGCTTAGTTCAAGATTTAACACCAGTCAATTTACTCAGCGAAAAAGCAAAATTCTTTGCTGATCAAAGTTATAATCCACAGTTTACTTATTCTAGACCAATTACCTTAGACGAGCTCTATAGGTATGGTCTTCCTCAGGAAAAATATAAGTCATTAGCAAAAGAAATCAATCAGCGAGCATTCCACGATCAAACAGAGACTGAAATTGTTAACAAAGAAGGAGCAGCTGTCAGTGACGACGAAGTAAAACAGAAAATTATTTTCTTTCTTCAGATGCATAATTTAGAAGATCATTATCGTTTAATTTTTTCTGACAGCTTCGTAGCTCGAGCTGCTGTTTCAAACACGGAGATTAAACTTCGTACACCGCTCAAATTTCTCGAACAAAATTTGCTTGGAATGATTTATCATGAGTTAGGAACTCACGCCCTGAGACAAATTAATTACGAACAACAGCCTTTTTTTAAAAAAAGAAAACAAATGGGTTTTACTGATTATTTGCGCACAGAAGAAGGTCTGGCTGTTCTTCACGGCCTTCTCCCTTATGCAAATAAAATTGCCTACAAAGCAAGTAGTCACTACCTTGCATCATCTTGGGCGCAAACTGATTCTTTTAGTGAGCTATGGCATAAAATAGCTCATTTTATTGATGATCCAGATCGTAGATGGAACTGGACTTTGCGCCAGAAAAGGGGTCTGACAGATACTTCTCAGCCAGGAGGATTCACTAAAGATCTTGTGTATTTTGAAGGCTTTGTTGATACTTGGAGGTGGCTACAGCAGCAGCAGTTTGACATTACTGATCTCTATAGAGGAAAAATAGCTTTCGCTGATGTAGGAAAAGCAAAAGAAATGAATCCTTTGTACACGCCGTTACTACCCAGTTTTTTTTCTGTTAATAAAGATGCATACAAGCAACAACTCTATCTTATCGGTAAAACTAACCACCTGGAGCAATCTTTATGACACTCACGCCCGCTGATTTGAGTATTAGTGCATTTTTACTGTATGAAGAAGCACAAAAAAGACACATTGAGTGTGCGATTTTGGAAGAACATTTGATAGAAATGAGAAAAGGGGGAAGAAAGTGGTACACCAGAGGATCTAGAACATCCCTACAATCTTCTGTCGGTAAATCAATTGCCGATAATAAAGAACTTACGAAAATTATTCTCGAGAGAAACAACACCCCTACTGCGCCCTATCAAGTCTTGAGCTCATTGGAAGAAATCGGAAAGTTAGATACCCTAAGATATCCCATAGTTATGAAACCTATTGACGGAAATCATGGAGATGGTGTTATTGTCGGAATTAAAACAAATGAGGATGCGGTTCGGGAACTCTCCCAACTCCTTAGTACGGGAAAGAAGCAAGTCATTTTTGAGGAAATGCTTCAGGGAGTTGAGTATCGGGTGCTGTGCGTCAATTTTACTTTTCTAGCAGCTACCTATCGCAAACCAGCATTTGTAGTAGGAGACGGATCGAACACAATCGATGCTCTTATTGAAATTAAGAATAAACATCCTTGGAGGGGGGAAGGTCACAGAACTCCACTAAGCTTGATTAAAGTTGATGCACTTGTGTTGAAGTATCTCTCCGAACAAAGATATACTTTAAACTCAATTCCAAAATCGGGGACCGAGGTTAGCCTACGTAAGACAGCAAATATTTCAACTGGAGGAGAACCCTTTACCACTACGGAAAGAGTATGTAAAGAGAATAAAGACCTCTTTGAGAAGATCGCCCGTGATTGTGACTTGAACACCATTGGCATTGACGTTATGTGTCATGACTTAAGCCGACCACTCTCGCAACAACCTTTTGCTGGAATCATAGAAGTTAACGCTTCCCCTGGCTTAAGAATGCATCATTTTCCCATGCAAGGGCATAGCCTTAATGCAGCTGGGAAAATTCTTGATATGGTAGAATCAAGTTACAAACTTTAATATGCTAGACAATCGTTACTACTACCAAAGATTTACGCCACAGGGCTTCATGCCTTATGAGCCCATTCCCTTCAGTACGCGATCGTTACTGCTAGAAGCAGAAAAATATGGTGTGGAATGGGAGGAATTTCCTGGAGCACGCTTTATTCAACTCTCTTACAAAGAACATCAAGAATGCTTCTATACTCAGGTAGCAGCTAGTACCACTAGCCTAGCTAGCTACTGCACACAAAATAAAAGCAGCACGCGAAATATCCTACAACATTCCAGCGTTAAAGTTCCAAATGGGTTCTTCCTAACCACTGAAGATAGCACGACTGTAGTGGAAGCAGCTTACACAGCACTTAAAAAACCAGTGGTTACCAAACCATTTGACGCTAATCAAGGAAATGGCGTGACAATTGATATAACCTCACTAGCAGATTTTAAAGATGCATTAGTAGTTGCATTCAATTCAGCTGTAAATTCTCACAAAGCTGCTTTGGTAGAAGAAATGTTCATTGGAAAAGAATATCGAGTTCTGGCTACCCAAGAAAAAGTAATTGGTATAATTGAACGAGTTCCAGCAAATGTAATTGGTGATGGATATAACACTATCAAGGATCTCATTACAATTAAAAATCGCGATCCCCGCCGAGGCGATGATTTCATCCTGACTCCATTAAAAAAGATTGTTGTCGATACAGAAGTAGAAAGAATCTTGAAGAAACAGCAACTCACGCTCACAAGCGTGCCTAAGGATAAGGAACAAATACTCTTGAGAAAAAACTCTAATTTATCCACAGGTGGTGACAGCATTGACCGAACAGATGAAGCTCACCCAGATGTCAAAAAAATATCTCTTAAAGTAATGCAATCATTTCCAGGTCTTGCTTGGGCAGGAATTGACTTTATGACCTCAGATATTCTCTCTGCTCAGACTGATGACACCTACTGCATCATTGAGGTCAATGACTCTCCGGGATTTGACATGCATGATTTTCCTTATCTTGGAAAATCACGACATGCTGCAAGGGAATTTTTATTTTTGATGTTTCCTGAGCTGAGTTTGCTAGATGAGTCATTACAATTATGAAGAATCCCCAAACCGACTTCACTCTTTCACTAACTGGACTCATTCGCCCATCTCGACTTGAGTGGATTCTCAACTATACTCCCCATCAAGTCCTTGATTCCATTAAGAGTAAATCAACGAAAAAAGCTCTCAGAAAAATTGATGAGATTATTACCGAAAATAAGTTGAGTATTACAATTGAGCCACTCACTCAGGACACCTACACGGACTGGCTCACTTACTATTCAAAAAAAATGGTTGAGAGAGGTTACAGTATTCTTGCACAGCCAGTCTGGTTTGAGGAAGCAAAAGGTAGGTATCTTTCTCTTTATATCATTGACTTAGTTAAGAATGAGCAAAGGATAGGTGCTGGCATATTCGCTCAAGATGAATCAGGTAAGTGGACACTTTGTTTTAAAGCAAGTGATATAGCCCACTTAATTGGTGGTCGAAACGTCTCAACTGGCATGCTCATTGAGTATCTCTTTATGGACTATGCCGACAAGCAAGGGGCTCAGATTATTAGTTCGGGAAGGAGTAGGAATGCATTTGGTTTTTATAATTCTTTTGGATATTTCAATTTTAAAACCAGAATGGGCTATGAGGCGAAGAATATTGAGATCACCGAACTACTCAATACTGTTCCTCATCTGGAGAAAAGTGAAGTTGGCTTTTACGCATACAAGGAAAATGATCCAAAAAGAGAACTATCTTTTTATATTTTCTCACCGCTTCAGGAGGTCAGCAACACCACGCAGCAAGAGCTTCTCTATAGTGAGTCCAGTCGCTACCAGGAGTAGATCTTTTTGATACAATACGCCATCAATAGAAATAAACATGGCAACAACACAAAAGAAAGTAGCACTCGGCATGTCCGGCGGTGTAGATTCATCACTCTCGGCCCATCTTTTGCTGGAACAAGGCTACCAAGTCACCGGCGTCTACATGGAGTGCTGGCGCGCGCCTGGCTGCAGAACTGAAGAAGACCGCAAAGATGCCCTCCAAGTTGCGCTCGAACTCGACATTCCTTTTCAAGTGCTTGATTTTAAAGAAGTGTATAAGCAAAAAGTCGTTGAGTATTTTTTCAAAGAATATGAAGCCGGCCATACCCCAAATCCAGATGTAATGTGCAACAAAGAAGTCAAATTTGGCATTTTCTATGACTGGGCTATGGAGAATGGTTTTGACTTTGTAGCCACGGGCCATTATGCCAAAATTGTCGATGAGAATAACAGTAAGAAACTAGCCATTCCCGCCGACACACACAAAGATCAAACCTACTTTTTATACCTCCTGAGATCTGAGCAATTAGAGCATATTTTATTTCCCCTCAGCCAGCTCACCAAGCCAGAAGTTCGTAAACTAGCTCAGGAGAAAGGCATTTCAGTCGCGGCCAAAAAAGATTCGGTCGGCATTTGTTTTATTGGAAATATCAATGTTCACAATTTTCTTGAGGAAAGATTAGGTAAAAATCCTGGCGAAGTAATTGATACGGCTGGAATCGTCATTGGACAGCATGAAGGCTTATGGTTTTATACGGTGGGGCAACGCCATGGATTTGAGATAGACAAACGCACTTTAATTCATGAAAGTGACGGCACAGACACACTCAAGCACAACTTTCCACCATTTTATGTGATCAAAAAAATCCCAGAAAAGAACCAACTCGTAGTGGGATTTGGAGCCGAGACATATCAGGACACTCTTCGTGTAGAGAATCTACACTGGATCACTCCTGCGCCAAGAAATGGAGGAGAGCTTTTGGTGCGAATTCGCCATACTGGGGAACTACTGCAGACAAAATTAGAGTATAGCCTATTATCAAATACAGGCACAGCGACACTCAGACAGCCTCTACAGGGAGTTGCTGAAGGTCAGAGTGCTGTTTTTTATGCAACAGGAGCTACCACGAACATCATCTGCCTAGGTGGTGGGGTCATGTATTAATTTGGGGGAAAGACTGATACGCTTGCAGTGCTACGATTAGCATACTACTGCAACATGAATCGATTCAAGCAAAAATAATGACAACTGAAGCACAATCAAACCAGCAAGGCGTCAACAAAAAAAAAGCCATATCTTTGAACCACTATGACATGCTTTTTGATCCACTGGAGTTTGCGTTGATGTACAAACCTAGCTTCCATGAAGTTTTGACAGCCACAGGAACTATACGAGTGGTCAATCTTTTTTCAGGCGATAGATGGGATAGTTTAAAAACAATACAGTTTTTGGCCAAAATTTTTCCATCAAGCGCTATCTCTGTCACAGCTGTGGACATTGAGATAGCTCACAGCGAAGAAGCGATGCAAGCACTACGGCAACTAGTGATTGAGGCACTCCCTATAACATATGCTTTTGAATTTATCCAACTAGATGCCCTTGAATACCTCAAGAGTTTACCAGATAATTCTGTGGAGATTATCACCGCATTTGGTTCTGACCCCTACCTTTCAGGCTTCCTTAATAGAGGTTTGCTCAAGCAGTTTCTTGATGAGTGTTTCCGAGTGGGAAAAGACCAGGCAGCACTGGTTGTTCCTTACCTTGATGGGAAAGATTTTGCAAGAACACTTCCCAAAAATTCGTTTGAATATCAGAGCGGTGGAATAATAACTTTGCAAAAAAACATAGCTAAAACGTGAGTTTCTAAATCGCCAACCCGAATATTGTATTTTTGGGCTTTTGGATCAGTAAAAGTGCTCAAGTCTATGACTGCAAACATCGCCTCTGTCAACTTTACCACACAAATACTATGAAACTTCCAACTCTTATCGGAAAAAACTCCTTTATCACCATGGAGAGTGTAAATCATGGCTGGGATACCAAGTTTATTGATCAATTGCTCAGCCAATAGTGAATTAAAGACACGGCAAAAATCAGGATTAAGTTCTTCAACCTCTATCCCAATACTCAACCGCTGCTTTCGACCTTACTTCATCGACATACCGAGCACACACTACTTGCAGTGCTTGCTCACATGCAGCTGGTTGTAGGCCCTCAAACTGCGGTGGTGCTTCTTTCTGCATATATCACCCCTTTGACACCTATTGGATATCTGTTAAAATAACACTTCTTCATACGAAAGATAAAGTTCAGGCTTCGGCCAGAATACTCATCTTCACTAATTAGAAATCAGTGTGCCACAATCTGAGCAGGTAAGCCCTTGGTTTATTCTGTTTTTTTGTGCGTCCTGAAATCTGTTCTTTAACAAGCTAACTCATTAGATCTACAAAGATGGTTATCTTTAGTAGATCTTGAGGCATAAACAGCTCCCAAAAACTGTTTATGTCTTTACCGCTCTGAAGCAGTCAGAGTGGTAGAAAGCCGTAATCACAAGTTCTTCGTCTCTTGGCCACTTTTTTCTTCGGAAAAATTTGGTACAAGATGAAAGAATTTCTTTGAGAGTTTATGAACAAGTGGCATGAGATTACATCAAATGCTGTGAGTTCGACCGGATAGATCAACCTTTGATCTATCTTTTTAAGGATTCAAACATAATTTCAAAAAATTATTTTTTTGAGAGTTTGATCCTGGCTCAGGATGAACGCTAGCGGTGTGCCTAAGGCATGCAAGTCGAACGATCCCTTCGGGGATAGTGGCAGACGGGTGAGTAATGCGTAGGAATGTACCGTAAAGAGGGGGATAGCTCGCCGAAAGGCGGGGTAATACCGCATGTTTCCGCAAGGACAAAGTCGCAAGACGCTTTACGAGCAGCCTACGTCCTATCAGGTAGTTGGTGGAGTAATGGTCTACCAAGCCTATGACGGGTAGCCGGTGTGAGAGCACGATCGGCCACAAGGTCACTGAGATACGGGGCCTACACCTACGGGTGGCAGCAACCAGGAATTTTGCGCAATGGACGAAAGTCTGACGCAGCGACACCGCGTGTGGGAAGAAGCTCTTCGGAGTGTAAACCACTGTGGCAGGGGAAGAAGTTCTGACTGTACCCTGCTAGAAAGCACCTGCTAACCACGTGCCAGAAGCCTCGGTAATACGTGGGGTGCAAGCGTTATCCGGATTTACTGGGCGTAAAGCGTCCGTCGGCGTTTTGATAAGTCTTCTGTCTAAGCCTAGGGCCTAACTCTAGATCGGCAGCAGAAACTATCAGAATTGAGTCTGTTTGGGGAAGCTGGAATTCTCGGTGGAGGGGTGAAATCCGTAGATATCGAGAGGAACGCCAAGCGCGAAGGCAAGCTTCTAAGACAGTACTGACGCTCAGGGACGAAAGCTAGGGTAGCAAACCGGATTAGAGACCCGGGTAGTCCTAGCCGTAAATATTGAATGCTAGATGGTTTGTTCTTCGAATGGACCGTCGTAAGTTAACGCGTTAAGCATTCCGCCTGGGGAGTACGACCGCAAGGTTAAAACTCAAAGGAATTGACGGGGGAGCGCACAACCGGTGGAGCATGTGGTTTAATTCGATACAAAGCGAAAAACCTTACCCAGATTTGACATGTACCTGCACGGTCTTGGAAACAAGATCTTCTTCGAGAGTGGTACACAGGTGATGCATGGCTGTCGTCAGCTCGTGTCGTGAGACGTCCGCTTAAGTGCGGTAACGAGCGCAACCCCTACCGCCAGTTATACGTGTCTGTCGGAACTGCCCTCGTTTTTCGGGGGAGGAAGGAGGGGATGACGTCAAGTCAGCATGTCCCTTACATCTGGGGCTACACACATCCTACAATGGAACTGACAATGGGTCGCAAGAGGGTAACCTTGAGCTAATCCCGTAAACTGTTCCTCAGTTCAGATTGAGGGCTGCAACTCGCCCTCATGAAGTCGGAATCGGTAGTAATCGCAAATCAGCAGGTTGCGGTGAATACGTTCTCGCTCCTTGTACACACTGCCCGTCAAGCCAGCAAAGTTGGTAGCGCCCGAAACAGGAGACCAAAACCGCAAGGATTGGCCCTACTACGGCGAGATCAGCGATGAGGACTAAGTCGTAACAAGGTATCCGTACTGGAAGGTGCGGATGGATCACCTCCTTTCTAAGGAGTGAGGTTTGGGGTATCACGACCCTCTTTTCTCCAGCTACCGCGAGGTAGCGAAAAATTTCTCAAAGTCCTGTGACCATCATATCCAGGCTACGAGTCTTTCTACCATTCTGAGTGAATCAGAGTAATGAGTTAGCTGTTATTTGATACATTTTGATATATTAAATAGCACTATTTATCCCTCTTTTTTTCGGAACACCTGAGTTAGCAGATAAAACACTTGACTGCTAATTTGGCTTTGACCAAGCAGTCACACCGCACCTCACATCCCAATCTGACCATTTCTCGCTCATGTGGTAAAATAAGAATCTTGTGAAGCTGGCAGAGTTTGCAAAAAAATGGGTGTATAGCTCAGGTGGTTAGAGCGCTGTCCTGATAAGACAGAGGTCCTACGTTCGAATCGTAGTACACCCACATCTTTTCCGAATTATACTCAAGTTGTCCTCGTCACATATTGTTACAACAATCCTTTCCCGCACTTGCCAATTAGCAATCAAACAGTTA
>Ga0105049_10008752_pt1 | contig 11699 bp, 13 predicted proteins | sample MAT06_FD_78087 | JGI IMG/M metagenome (GOLD analysis project Ga0105049, IMG submission 78087) | Freshwater microbial communities from Lake Fryxell liftoff mats and glacier meltwater in Antarctica - MAT-06 | ecosystem: Environmental > Aquatic > Freshwater > Ice > Liftoff microbial mat | place...
GCTTTTGTAAAATCCTTTCTCGTAAGATATAATGCGTGCATTAAATTGATCCTTCTTTTTTCTAATTTTTTGGATTTGGCCAACGCGATGGCTATTTCCCTTCCTCCAAGCAAACCTATGAAGACCCAAGTGGTACTCATTGGGATATTGTTAACCATTTTGAAATAGAATAAAATAATAGCATAGACAAGGTCTACCATGGTGGCTGCCCTCACATCTGTTACCCTTGTTTTTTCATTGACGACAGATTGGATTCTGTCACCTTTCATGTAAAACAAAAATCCCAATCCAACAAATATGAAGCCGGCGAATCCTATAAATTCCCAAATATCCAATTGTCTTGGAAGGAAGACCGCAATATTGGCGGCATCCTGCATGATCCAAACTGCCCAAAGGGTACCGGAAGTTATCCATTGTAGGACATCCCAATATTTTGCCGGTTTTCCTTTGAGGTATATTTCAACGAATTTTTCCAAAATAAACCAAACTGTGATCGCCAATACAAAGGCAAGAATATATCCGATAAAGGATTTTTGCATAACATCTACAATCGTTCCCGCCTTGTAGGTAAAAACATTCAGGAGAAGGAAAGTAGTAGATACAGGCATTCTCAGCCGCGTCATGACCAAGAGGACGATCGGAGCGGCGAGTTGGAGAAAGACAAAACTTTCAGGTGCTTTTTCCAATCCCGGCACCATCAGTCTTTGGTAACTTACGTCTCCATTGTAAGTAACCCAGCTGTATGATACAGTGCCCAAAAAAATCAAACCCATAAACAACCAAAGCCAATACCATTTCCTGTTATGGTTGGAGGCAATGAACGTACCGATAGTCTGAATACTGTCATTGGCAATAGCGGAGTAGGCGGCCAAGGCAAACCCAAACCACATGGCCCAATATGTATATGGCGAAATGATACCTGCGATAGAAACCAATATACAGATGGTGACTAAAAATGTTCTTTCTTTCTTCGTAAAATCAAAAAGTGAATAGGCTGCCTTTGAAAGTGCGTCCTGGTTGATATTCTGATCTTTAAGCTTGGCCATTTTGGATATGGGTGAAATAATTTTTCCGCTGCAAATTTAAAAAAGATTATTTTGCGTCAATATTAACAAATTGTTAAGGAATGCGATTCTAGAATACCAAATCTAAGTTCCAAATTTTTAGGTAAGTGAAATTCCGGGAGGGTATTTATTACCATTTGCACCAAAGAACAAAATGGGAAGTATAATTCGGTTTATTTAATTGGTTCAATCGCCATTTCCTAATGTTAACAAAATATTCACAGCAAAACCCGTCTTATTAATTTGCTTTACTATTATTTTGCACCTAAGTTAAAAGGAATTACCCCTATTAAAAGGGGTTTTAAATAAATGACCGAACTCAAAGAAGCAAGTCAGAAGTCCAACATGGGATTGATTATTTTTCAAATGCTGTTGGCGTTTGTTCTTTTCATGTTTTCCATTGATTTGCTGACCATGTCTATGGTCAAGTTGAACAACAACTTTGCAGAAGAGCTTTTTCAGGCTACCAATAATCCATTTGTAGGACTTTTTATCGGTTTGTTGATCACTGCACTCGTCCAAAGCAGTTCGATGGTGACTTCCATGATTGTGGCTGTCGTTGCCTCAGGCAATCTGACTTTAATGCAGGCAGTTCCCTTGGTGATGGGGGCAAATATCGGGACAACCCTCACCAGTACTTTGGTGGCTTTCTCCTTTATCATGAAAAAAGGGGAATTCAAAAGAGCACTCACAGCAGGTGTGGTACATGATATTTTCAATATTCTGACTGTCATGATACTATTTCCCTTGGAGATTTATTTTGGTTTTTTGAACAGGTCAGCATCTTTTTTGACTAATACTTTTTTTGATTCCAATTCAGGTTTTGCACGTGAATACAGTTACAATTTTTTATTTACAAGACCATTGACATCTTGGTTAGTGGATATCCTTAACAGCCCTGTGATCGGATTGATTCTTTCTATCATACTGGTTTTCCTTTCCATCAAGTTTCTCTCTGACACTGTTTTCAAGACATTTATTTCTACCAATTTTGAAAAAGTAAGCAGGCAGATGTTCAAATTCCCATATGTCTCCTTTCTCTATGGGATATTTTTCACTGCAGCTGTCCAATCGAGTACTGTAACGACCTCATTGATTGTACCGGCAGTGGCAAACAGGAAGGTATCCTTATCCAAAGTTTTTCCATTTATCATCGGTGCTAACCTGGGTACGACCATTACTGCAGTCATCGCCGCCATTTATAGAACTGAGGCCGCTATCAGCATAGCCATTGTCCACATTCTGTTTAATTTAATCGGAGCCTTGGTGTTTTTACCTTTTCCGGCGATTAGAAATATTCCTGTAAAATTGGCAACCTTCCTTGGAGATCAGTCTGTCAAAAGGAAATTCGTGGGATTTGCATATATCTTGCTGACCTTCTTTATCATTCCTTTCATTCTGATCTATTTCAATAAAGATGACAACAGAACTAGAAAAAATCAAAGTCCAAATGAAGCTCCCAAAACTGAAATCCAGGTGGATAAGCCAGTTTAGAAAAAAGTTTATTCTCTTGCTGATTTCACAATTTGCACACCCGAACTTGTTCCAATCCTGTCTGCGCCTGCCTGCACAAGTCTGAGTGCCTGTTCCAAGGTTTTGATACCGCCGCTTGCTTTGATGCCCACCGAACTTGGCAGGTTTTGGCGCATCAGTTTGATATGGCTTTCTTTGGCGCCTTCCGGAGCAAATCCCGTCGAGGTCTTCACAAAATCTACCCCTGCATCTGCACAGATTTCACATACCTGAATAATTTCCCTATCACTGAGGTAGGCAGTTTCCAAGATCACTTTTAATATTCTTTCGTGGTCATGGCAGACTTGGGAAAGCCTCGCAATTTCTATCTTTGGCCAGTTCATCCCTGCCTTGAAGGCTGTAAGTGACCATACCACATCGATCTCGTCCGCACCCATTTTGATCAGTTGTTCGGTTTCAAAGACTTTGGTCTCAGTAAGGTTGTAGCCCAACGGAAAACCTACTACTGAGACCAATTGGATGTCAGCATCTCCGATTTCTCTTTTTGCTTTTTTTACCCAAAATGGAGGAACACAAACACCTACAAAGCCATATTCTTTGGCCTCTTTTATAAGGCTTTCTATGTCTGAATCTACTGTTTGGGCTTTGAGGACTGTTTGTTCTATGTATTTTTCTATTTTGATCATATTCGTTCGGTTAATCTTCAGGAGTATTTACATATTCTCTCAAAAAAATAAATTCTATGGTCAGGTCTCCTTCTTTTGCGATGGTTGCCCGGTCCAAAACCCTCGATTCCTCTTTCAACAATTCCGGTATCAAATGTTGGATCAGTTGATCTCCAAAATCTTCTGACGCATTTCTTGGGAGTTCTGTAGGTAAATTGTCTATCGCCATGACAGAAATACTTGTCTGCTTTCCAAATGCCGGTAAAACTTCAAAAGACTCCCTGTCAATATCAAAGATGGGATTGAGGATGTTACTGTTTTTTACTGTAGTCGGTATCGATCCGTTGATATCACAGGTAATGTCCGCTATCACCGAGAGGCTGAATTCCTCTGAGCTGATATCTTCCATTTTGAATAACTTTGGCGCTCTAGGATCCCAATAGGATGCTGCCATCAGGATATCACTTACTTCAGCAAATTTTAAAAAATGGCTTTCATAGCTTTCCGGGGTGGAATAAAATTCTTCCCGATCATAACCCCCGTCGGTTTTTCTTCTGTAATAATCCTCGGTGGAAAGGATTGTAAAAACCGGTTCCTCAAAATATTGTAACAACAATTCCTTGTCTCCTACCTGCCTGATTCCTACTTGTTCCAAGATTTCAACCACCCCTTTTCCAACCCTTCCTGTTCCTGTCACCACTATTTTTATCGGGGGAAGTTGAACCTTGATCAACTCTTGGTCAAGCTCTTCCTTATCAAAGCAGTCCAAGGCCCTTTTTAGCTCAAAAAGTCCGGATTTTTTGCCGTATGCCCATAATCCATTATAGGCTCCGACTATTCCCGCCCAATGCCCAAATGCTACTGTCCTGTTGCCCTTGTCATCTTTTAAGACCTCATAGTCCATCAAGGTTATGTTTTTTTCCAAAACTGATTGAAGCAGGTTCCTGTTTTGGGCTTGCTCTTTGATCGTGTGGGAAAAGAAAATATAAGCTTTGTTGGGGACCAAAAGGGAAAAAGGTACCTCCTTGACTCCCATCAACAAATCGCAGAACGAAACATCCCCTACCACTTCTATGCCCTCGTGAATATATTCATCGTCAGAAAAACATCTGAAAGGACTGGATTCCACAAAAAAAGAAAGTGAGTCTTTATAGAACTCTGATAAATAAGACAGTTGTTTTGGAGTAAAGGGAACCCTTCTGTCATTTGGAATTTTGCCTTCCTTGATTAAGCCTATCTTCATGTAATCAGGATTAAAGTGCCTCTTGGGTTTATTGATTTTGACATGTTGTTCACTGTTGCTTTGCTTGGATTATTATCCTGCTTGACTGCAGAAACTTTCTTTTTGTCGATAGAAAAGGGATATTCGTAAAAAAAGTCGATGACATGCCGTATTTGATTTTGATTATACTCTGGGTTTCATTTTATTTTCTACACTCTTTACTAGCAAGCCTCAATATAAAAAGAAAAATCAAAGGATGGATGGGAAACTCCTACATATGGTACCGATTGCTGTATACGGTTTTTTCGATTGTATTTATTTTTGTGGTTTTGGTATTCAGCACCTCGTTTGATCAGATTTCCATTCTTACCAAAAATCCAACGACAACCTACCTCGGATACATGCTTGCAAGTTTTGGTACCATCATCATCGTAAGGTCTTTTAAGTCTTTCAGCAAAAAAAGGTTTGTTGGCCTTGAGCCACATGATGACTTGGAGCAACATGAAGAATTTATCGTTTCCGGTCTTCATGCTTATGTCCGGCATCCGATTTACTCGGGCACGATATTGATCTTTTTGGGATTTTTCTTTTTCGAGCCTACACTCAGTTCGGTGATTCATTTGTTCATGTTGTTTATGTACCTGCCATTTGGAATCCATTATGAAGAAAAGAAACTGATAGCTATCCATGGGGAAAAATACATTCAATACAAAAAAACGGTCTCTTCGCTAATTCCTATGAAAGGGAGGAAAACGGAATGAAATAAAAAAGCCACCCATTCAGGTGGCTTTAAGTGGGTATTATTGTTTGTTTTTTAACTTCCCTCCAAGGCATTTGCACCTGCGACGATTTCCAGGATCTCGTTGGTAATGGCGGCCTGACGATTCCTGTTATACATCAATTTTAAGTCCTTCAATAGCTCATTGGCATTTTCCGTAGCTTTATCCATGGAAGTCATCCTTGCTCCATGTTCAGAAGCATTGCTGTCCAATACTGCTTTGTAAAACTGGGTTTTCAATGCAGTGGGTACCAATTCCTGGATGACATATTCTTTGGAAGGCTCAAGGATATAATCTGCACTGACCTTCCTTTCAACAGGAGCGCCTTTGGATACAGCACCCATCGGAAGGAATTGCTCCACGGTAATGTCCTGTGTGGCTACGTTTCTAAAATGATTATATATCAAAACCACTTTATCGAAATCCTTGGAAACGAATCCATTCATTGCAAATTCAGCGATTTTTCGGACATCGTCATACTTTACATCAGAAAAAATCTCGTAGAAATCAGTCTTTGTGGTATAATTCCTCCTTGTAAAAAATTCATAGGCCTTTTTCCCCAAAGGAAGGATGGTCACATTCTTTCCCATGTACTCGTGCTCTACCAGATTGACAGTAGCCTTTATGATATTTGAGTTGAAGGCACCGCACAATCCCTTGTCAGAAGTCATCGAAACAAGCAGCACATTTTGTACAGGTCTTTGCTCCGCATAGACGATATCGAGCTCTCCGCCCATAGCCGAAACGACATCATTCAAAATAGAGGTGAGTTTTTGGGAGTACGGGCGCATTTTGATAACCCTATCCTGCGCCCTCCTCAGCTTTGCAGCCGCTACCATTTTCATGGCTTTGGTGATTTGCTGGGTAGAAGATACCGATGTGATTCTTTGCTTTACTTCCTTAAGGTTGGCCATATTATTCTTTGGTCAGAAAAGAAATATTAAAATAAGATGAAAGTAAATTACTCTCACCTTATTCTTGTTCAATTAAAGTTTTGCGAATTTGGTACTTAAATCTTTGGCAGCACGCTCAAGGATTTTACCCGCGGCATCTATGTCGTTTTTTAATATCAACTCCAATGACTCAGGGTAGCTGCTCTTCAATAGGTTATAAAACTCCCTTTCGAATTGTCTTGCTTTTTCCGGTGGAATGGTATCCATGAATCCTTTGGTGGAAACATAAATGATTGCAACTTGAAGTTCTACAGGTACCGGAGCATATTGTGGCTGTTTCAGGATTTCCTGGTTTCTTCTTCCTCTTTCGATCGTTCTCTTTGTACTCGCATCCAGGTCAGATCCAAACTTGGAGAAAGCCTCCAATTCTCGGAACTGGGCTTGGTCAAGCTTCAAAGTACCTGCTACTTTCTTCATCGATTTGATCTGGGCATTGCCTCCTACCCTTGATACTGAGATACCCACGTTGATCGCTGGTCTGATACCGGAGTTGAATAGGTTGGATTCCAAAAATATCTGTCCGTCTGTAATCGAGATCACGTTGGTAGGGATATAGGCAGAAACGTCCCCTGCTTGGGTTTCAATGATTGGAAGTGCAGTCAAAGAACCTCCACCTTTCACCAAATGCTTGATGGATTCGGGCAGGTCATTCATCTGTTTTGCAATCTTGTCAGAGTTATTGATTTTGGCAGCTCTTTCCAACAATCTGGAGTGAAGGTAAAATACGTCACCCGGATATGCTTCACGTCCCGGAGGTCTTCTCAAAAGCAAGGAAACTTCTCTATAAGCTACTGCCTGTTTTGATAAATCATCATAAATAATCAAGGCCGGACGTCCGGTATCTCTGAAAAATTCACCGATACATGCACCTGTAAATGGCGCAAAAAACTGCATTGGAGCAGGATCGGATGCTGATGCATTTACCACTACTGAATAGGGAAGCGCGCCGCCTTTTTCCAATGAAGCCACGATTCCTGCTACGGTGGAGGCTTTTTGGCCTATCGCTACATAGATGCAATATACTGGTTCGCCTTTTTCGTAATATTCTTTTTGGTTCAAAATCGTGTCAATGGCCACGGCGGTTTTACCTGTCTGACGGTCACCGATGATGAGTTCCCGCTGACCCCTTCCAATGGGAATCATGGAGTCGATTGCCTTGATACCAGTCTGGAGTGGCTCGTTTACAGGCTGACGGTAGATAACGCCTGGAGCTTTTCGCTCTAATGGCATTTCATATAATTCGCCTGCAAGCGGGCCTTTTCCGTCTATTGGATTGCCAAGGGTATCTACTACCCTGCCAAGCATCCCGTCTCCGACTTTGACGGAAGCAATTTTTTTGGTTCTTGTTACATTGTCTCCTTCTTTGACAAGTTTCGAATCACCAAATAATACTGCACCGACATTGTCCTCCTCGAGGTTGAGAACCATTGCCTTAAGTCCGTTATCAAATTCCAATAATTCACCGGCCTGGGCTTTGGTTAGTCCATAAATACGGGCTACCCCATCACCTACTTGGAGGACGGTTCCAACTTCTTCAAGTTGAGCATCAGTTTTGATATTGGAGAGTTGTTCTCTCAATATCGCTGAAACTTCATCAGGTCTTATTTGTGCCATTATATCTTAGATTAGAATGATTTGCTTTGATTTTAATATAGTTTGACGAAATACCGTTGGGCAAGATTCATCTTCAATTCTCTCAATTTGCCACTGATGGAATCATCAAGTTGCTTGTCATTGACTTTAAGTACAAATCCACCAATGAGTGATTTATCAATTGTTTCGACAAGCTCCACTTTTTGAAGACCGGAGATTTCTTTTACTATGGCTTCAAATTCTTTTCTGAGTGCCGGTGTCAGAGGAATGGTCGTGGTAACTTCAGCTACCTGTATTCCTTTGTATTCGTTGTATTGACTCAAAAACTCCCTGGCTGTGGCAACCAAAGCCATTGACCTGTTTTTTCTTGTAATAAGATCAAAAAAGGACATGGTGATTTTATCAGCTGATTTTCCTAGCAATGCCTTTAGGATATTGAATTTCTTTTCGTAGTTGACAATTGGATTTGCCAATACTACAGCCAATTCTCTGTTTACAGAAGTGATGGAAAGAAAGGTTTTCATATCCCCGAACACAGCTTCAAGAGAATTTTTCTCTATAGAGAGTTCAAGGAGTGCTTTGGCATACCTGGTAGCTATTCTTATCTGTGACATATCAGTTTAACTTAATGTCTTTGATCAGATCTTCCATCAATTTTTGTTGGGAGGCATCGGAGGCTAGATTTGCCTTCAATACTTTTTCTGCAATTTCAAGAGAAAGTATTCCTACCTGTACCTTTATTTCTTCCAAAGCAGCGTCTTTTTCGACCTGTATGGCAGCTTTCGCGTTGTGGATCATCTTGGCACCCTCTTCATTCGCTGCAGTTCTAGCTTCTTCAATCATCTCCTTTGAAGTTTCAGACGCTCTGTGAAGCATGGCGTCTCTTTCCATTTTGGCCTCATGGATGATCTTCTCATTTTCAGCTTTTAGGTTTGCCATTTCATTTCTGGCTATTTCTGCTGATTTAAGCGCATCGTCTATGCTTTTTTCCCTGTCATCCAATGCGGAAAGTATGGGCTTCCAAGCATATTTTGAAAGAAGAAAGAGTACAATCAAAAATCCAAGTGCAGACCAGAATATCAATCCCAATCCAGGTGTAATAAGTCCCATAATTTTTAATTTATATGAATATCAGAGCTTGTTCAATGAATAAAAAGAAGGGATTGACCTAGCGCCAATCCCTATTCTCTTTTGTTAGAGATTGTAATCTCCCAAAGCAATAAGTAGACAAACTACTACTGCAAACAGGGAAACCACCTCAATAAGAGCCGCGATGATCAACATGGCAGTCTGGATTTTTCCAGCTGCTTCAGGCTGACGGGCAATGCCCTCCATGGCTTGGCCACCGATTCTACCGATACCTAGACCTGCGCCAATCGCAACAATTCCAGCACCGATACCAGCACCCATCAGTGCAAATCCGGCAGTTAATAAGATTGAAGTTAACATACGTGTTTGATTTATAAATTGAACAAAGTAATTACTGATTAATGGTGGTCATGGTCTGCCACTGCCAGACCAATATACATGGCCGAAAACAGGGTGAATACATAAGCCTGAATGGTCGCTACCAAAATTTCTATAAAATTGATAAATACCAGCATGACGGTACTTGCCACGCCGACTGCTAGCGATTCGAATACAAAGATGAGGGCAATAAAACTGAGGATAACAATGTGACCGGCTGTAATGGCAACAAACAATCGGACCATCAAGGCGAAAGGCTTGGTAAATATACCGATGATTTCGACAGGAACGATGATCAACAAAAGCGGAAGCGGAACTCCCGGAGTGGCAAATATGTGCTTCCAATAAGCTTTATTCCCATTGACATTGGTAAGGATAAAAGTGAATATGGCTAAAGTAAATGTCAAGGCAATATTTCCCGTGAAGTTGGCTGCCTCCGGAAAAAGCCCAAGGATATTACCCACCCATATAAAAAAAAACAAAGTCAATAGGTAGGGAGTAAACTTCCTGTATTTCTTATAACCGATATTGGGAAGGGCTATTTCATCCCTGACAAATACGACTATCGGTTCGATAAAAGAAGCTATTCCTTTAGGGGCTGTACCGGGGTTATTCTTGTAATATCTCGCTGAACTGAGCATCAGATAAAGCAAAACCGCAATGATAATGAACATCATCGCCACGCTTTTAGTGATCGAAAAATCGTAGAAAGTCCTGCCCGGATCTGAGGCCGAAAGCTTATAATTCTCATCAATATAATAGCCATTTACCCCATGATCCTTTCCGAATTTATGCGTCTCGTGATTTTGAAATTGTGAGGATAAAAAGAATTCCAAACCTTGGTCGGGAGAATAAATGATTACAGGCAAAGGAAGCGTAATATGGGTATGGCCTACTGTAGCAAAGTGCCACTCATAGTTATCCATTACGTGGGGAAGGATAAATGCTGTCGGGCTTTCACCGTCTCCGGCGGCCTTAACAGAATTTGAAAAACCTAGCCAAAATATTGACAATAAAATACTTAGGCAAAGAAATTTACGGGCCATCAAATGATTTTTTAGTACCTACTTTGAATTTGGGCGCAAATTAGCTAGAAGCGTGTATATATCAAACAATAAGTAAAAGAAATAAACGATAAAGAAATTGACCACAAACAGAATTAAATTTTCAACCCGAAGGAACAACATGACCGCAACAAATCCCGCACTGGCCAAAAACCGAATACCTATTGCTCCAAGTAAGATATTCACAGAATTTTCTTTGCTGATCTCTAAGAGATAATGTGAAAACATTCCGGTAAGCCAAGTCAATAAAACGAAAAACGATAGAATCGTCCACAAACTTTCATGTACCCATTCGGGCTTAAGGTGTTCCTGTAGCACGTAAAATATACCTCCTATCAGTAACGAAAAAAGAAACAGTTTGATGGTTAGAAGTTTAATGCCCCTCATGGTATCCGGTTGAGCGCGCAAAGCTAATTATTTTTACGGTTTCTAGCGGATTTGTCATCGTTTTTGAGGTTGACGTACAGGTTGTAAAATGAGATCAAAACCGAAATCAGGCAGAAAAGCAAAATCCAGACAGGAAATTTCATCTGACTTTTTTGCTGGATATACCAGCCTATCCAAGTGCCGCCACCGATAATGACGAATAGCTGGAATGACAGGCCTATGTATTTGAGATAGGTAGGTGGATCAGATGGCCTGTAACTGTTTTTGGGGTTTTTCTCCTGCATCTGTGTTTTTTGATACAACCATCCCTTTGCCTACCATTTGGCATTTGCCATTGAACATCGCCCCGTTTTCTACTATCAGTTTATGGGTGGTGATGTTACCTGTGATGACCGCAGTCTTAGTGAGGTACAAGGTGCCGGAACAAAATACTTCACCGTCTATTTTTCCGGAGATTTCCGCTTCAGGCGCGGTGATGTTCCCTTTAATGAGGGCTGAGTCTCCGACCACGATTTTGGTTTTTGATTCCACCAACCCTTCGAGTTGGCCTTCAATCCGGATATTTCCAGCCGCGGAGATATCCCCGGTGATTTTTGTTTCTCTGGAAATCACATTGGTAGAACTGACCATGTCTGCTACCGATTTTTTTTCTTCTGTGTTGTTGTTGAACATAGCTAATCAAAAGTGATGAATTCTTGGGGATTAAGAGGTGTGCCTTTATACCATAATTCGAAGTGAAGGTGCTGCCCGGTGGTGAGTTCTCCGGTGTTGCCTATGATGGAAATGATCTCGCCGGCACGGACGAGGTCTCCTACTTTCTTCAATATTACCGAATTATGTTTATAAATTGAAATCAATTCATTTGAATGTTGTACGCTGATGATGTATCCGGTATCCAATGTCCAAGAGGCCAAAATGACCGTTCCATCTGCAATGGCCTTGACAGGTTCATTTTCTTTGGCCACGATATCCACGCCGTAGTGGTCTTCTTGTGGCGCAAAAACGGACGTTAATACACCCTTGATTGGGGTA
>Ga0105049_10008754_pt1 | contig 11697 bp, 10 predicted proteins | sample MAT06_FD_78087 | JGI IMG/M metagenome (GOLD analysis project Ga0105049, IMG submission 78087) | Freshwater microbial communities from Lake Fryxell liftoff mats and glacier meltwater in Antarctica - MAT-06 | ecosystem: Environmental > Aquatic > Freshwater > Ice > Liftoff microbial mat | place...
CAGTGGAATGCTGAGCGGCAGATGCCGGCCAATCTTCTCCCTGACGACGAAGCCGGTGTCGCCGCGTTCGTCACCGCCCTCAAGGACCGCGCGGAATGGGAACGCCTGGCGAAAGCCACACGCGCGCTCGCCGACGGCGAATTCAGCCCCGACCACATCCAGCGCCGGCTGGCGGAGCGGCTGTAGGGAGCGCGCTCCGCACTCACGATTGAGCCACCGATGCGCGCGCGCTACGGTGCGCCGGTGAATGAATTTCAGCCACTCATCGACCAGCTCTACCGTGAGGAAGTCGAGCGCGCGCGCAAGCTCGGTCCCGAAGGCCGTCTGCGGGAATGCATCGAGCTTTCGGAGATGAATCTGGCGTTCGCGGCAGCACATGAACCGAAGGAGATGGCGCGGCGGTATCGCATCTACTGCGCCATCCGCGAGCAAGGCTGCTATGCTCCGCCCGTGCCCCGGACATGATCGTGCGCGAAATCGTCCAGCGCTTCCTCGAACTCCTGGAATCGCGCGGTGTGGATTACGTGCTCGTGGGGGGGATTGCCGCCATGCACTACGGCATTCCGCGTTTCACCAAAGACGCCGACTTCGTCGTCGCTGCCCCTCCGTCCGAGATCGACCACCTGCTGTCAGACCTTCCTCCCGGATTCGTCGTCGAGCCGCAGGCGCGAATGGAGCTTTTCACCGGAACGATGCGGTGGGTCATTTCCATCGAGAATACGCATTACAAAGTGGAGATTTTCATTCTCGGCAGTGACGCCCACCACGCGGCGGAGTTTGAGCGGCGGCGGCGCGTCTGGCTGCCATTGGTCGAGCGCGAGCTGTGGACGGCGTCCGCAGAGGATATCATCATCCAAAAGCTTCGCTGGGCACGCCCCCAGGATCTCGCCGACGTCCGGGACATCCTCTCCGTTCAGGGTGAAGGTCTGGATAAGGCTTATCTCGAGCGTTGGTGCCGCGAACACGGCACGCTCGAGCGGCTCGAGGAAATCCGGCGCTCGATCCCGGAAATCTGAGCCGCTGGCTGGCGGACGCAGAGCTGCGTGGTAGCATGGGCGTTCATGCCTTTCACCCTCTCCAGCCAATACCAGCCCATGGGCGACCAGGCGCAGGCCATCGCGAAGCTGACCAAGTCCGTCGAGGCGGGGAATCGGCATCAGACGCTGCTCGGGGTCACGGGTTCGGGGAAGACGTTCACCGCGGCCAATGTGATCCGCAACGTGGACCGGCCGACGCTCGTGATGTCGCACAACAAAACGCTCGCCGCCCAGCTCTACTCGGAGTTCAAGCAGTTCTTCCCCGAAAACGCTGTCGAGTACTTCGTCAGTTACTTCGATTACTACCAACCCGAGGCTTACATCCCGCGCACCGATACTTACATCGAGAAAGACTCGGCGATTAACGAAGAGATCGAGCGGCTGCGGCTCTCGACGACTTCCTCGCTGCTCACGCGGCGCGACGTGCTCGTCGTCGCCAGTGTGTCCTGCATCTACGGCCTCGGCTCGCCGGAAGACTATCTGAACATGCTCCTCACGGTGAAGCTCGGGCAGATCCTCACCCGCGAAGGCGCGCTCGCCAAGCTCGTGGAGATGCTCTACGAGCGGAACGATGTGGCCTTCGAGCGCGGGCGTTTCCGCGTGCGCGGCGATGTCGTCGAGGTCTATCCCGCCAATGCCGACGAGGAGGCGATCCGCATCGAGTTCTTCGGCGATGAAGTCGATCGCATCACGCGCTTCGAGCCGCTCACCGGACATCCCATCGATCGGCTCACTACGGTCACCCTTTTCCCGGCCAAGCAATTCGTGACGCCTTACGACAAGATGCAGCGCGCGCAGCGGACCATTCGCGAGGAACTCGACGAGCGCATCATCTGGTTTGAAAAGCACGGCCACTTACTCGAAGCGCAGCGGATCAAGATGCGCACGGAGTACGATCTCGAGATGATGCAGGAGATGGGCTTCTGCTCCGGCATCGAGAATTACTCGCGCCACCTCAGCGGCCGTCCGCCCGGCTCGCGACCCTTCACCTTGCTCGATTTTTTCCCCAAGGACTACCTGCTCGTGATCGACGAGTCGCACGCCTCGGTGCCGCAGATCGGCGGCATGTACGAAGGTGATCGCTCGCGCAAGACGACCCTCGTGAACTATGGCTTCCGCCTCCCGAGCGCGCTCGACAATCGCCCGCTCATGTTCCGCGAATTCATGGAGATGGCCAGCCAGCTTCTCTACATCAGCGCCACGCCGGCGGAGTTTGAGATCAAGAACTCCATCGTCGGAAACGGCGGTTACATTCCGCACAAGCGGGAGCGGATCGGGGAGGAGGAGGCGGTGCCATTCGTCTTGCCGGGGGAGGAACGCCAAACTTCAATCGCCAAACTTCAAACGCCGGACGGCAGCGTGCGCCTCTCGCGCACGGACCTGCCGATCGAGCAGTTCGATGTCCACACGCCGGGCGAGCCACTCGTGGTCGAGCAGATCATCCGCCCGACCGGCCTGCTCGATCCGCAGATCACCATCCGTCCGCTCAAGAATCAGATCGACGAGACCATGGAACTCTGCCGCCAGCGCGTGGAGCTGAAGGAGCGCGTGCTCATTACCACGCTCACCAAGCGCACCGCCGAAGATCTCAGCGATTACCTGCGCGAGACCGGACTCAAGGTGCGCTACCTGCACAGCGACATCGACACCATCGAGCGCGTCGAGATTCTGCGCGCGTTGCGCGCCGCGGAGTTCGACATCCTCGTCGGGATTAACTTACTCCGCGAGGGCCTGGACTTACCCGAGGTCTCGCTGGTCTGCATCCTCGATGCGGACAAGGAAGGCTACCTCCGTTCGCAGACCTCGCTCATTCAGACCGCCGGCCGCGCCGCCCGCCACGTGAATGGCCAGGTCTATCTCTTCGCCGACACCGTGACGAAGAGCATGCAAGCCCTGCTCGCCATCACCGAATACCGCCGCATCAAGCAGATGGAGTACAACACGAAGCACGGCATTACCCCGCGCAGCGTGATGCGCGCCGTGCAGGAAAGCCTCCACACCATCCTCAAAGGCCGGCAGATCGAAGAGAACGTCGTCCGCGAAGGCGGCGCCGACCTCAACCTCACCGACCTCCTGCGCGAACTCGAGCAGGAGATGCTCACCGCCTCTGGCAATCTCGAATATGAAAAAGCCGCGCTCCTCCGCGACCAGATTGCCGAACTGAAAGCCGGCACCGGCATTTCCAAGCTCGAGCCCAAGCGCAAGCCGGTGACTTACCCCAAACCTAAACGCGGCAAGTCGCGATCGTAGCAGAGCGGCGCGAGCAAATCGCGGTGTAGAGGCGGCTCTGTCCGCGGAGCGGACGTGCCGCCTCCCACTAAAGCGGGCGAAGGCGGTGCGGAGCCGAATCAGCGCGCGGGAAAGCTCCGCACCGCCTCCGCCCGCGGATGCGTGAGGCCGCACGTCCGCTGCGCGGACAGAGCTGCCTCTACATTGTCGCGGAGCAGATGATCGGTTGATCTTTCCGCAGACATCCGCTCCAACCCGCTGCTACGTTACGCGCATGTCCATAGCCACCAAGACCGGCGACGCCGGCACCACCGCTCTCATGTACGGCCGACGCGTCTCAAAGACCGATCCTCGGGTGTGCGCTTACGGAACGGTCGATGAACTCAACGCCGCGCTCGGCACGGTCCGCGCCGCGGTCGGCGATGCCTACGTCACCGATGCGGTCCTCTCGATCCAAAAGGAACTGGTGACGCTCATGGGCGAACTCGCCGTGGCACACGAGGATCGGCAGCGCTATCTCGACGGCGGGCACCACTTCGTAAGTGCGGCGATGGTCGATCGGCTCACCGCGATCGTCGATGATCTCGAGAAAAATCATCACATCAGTTACCACGGCTGGGCGACGCCCGGCGCGACCTCGGGCAGCGCGGCGCTGGACGTGGCGCGCACCGTGTGCCGTCGCTCCGAGCGGGAAGTCATTGCCCTGAGCGAGTCCGGCGTGGAGGTAAATCCCGAGATCGTGCGTTACCTCAATCGCCTGTCCGATCTGTGCTGGCTCTGGGCGCGCTGGGTCGAGACCCGCGCCGCCGGGATCCTCCGCGAGAGCGCGCCGCCGGTGTAGCCGGCTGTTGAAATACCTGCCGAATGCGTCATCTGAGCCTCAGTGCCGTAGGCGCGACCCGCGACCCGAGCCTCAGCGCCGTAGGCGCGACATGTGACCCGAGCCTCAGCGCCACAGGCGCGACATGTTTGTAGAATCCATCGGCAAAACGACCAAAGCTCCGTAGGAGCGGCATAGAAGCTTGCTTCCCGGCACCTGTCGCGCCTCCGGTACTAAAACGGCTTTTCAACAGGCTGGTAGCCGGCGGGCGCGGGAGCCCTTCCGCTCGTCGGGCACGGCGCGTGCGGTCGGGGTTCTATGGCGCCGCGTCGCCTTCGACGGATTCTTCATCCTCATTGGCCACCACGGGAGCGATGCCGGAGAGGATCTCCCCTTCCCGCATGTCGATGAGTTTCACGCCTTGGGCGTTGCGTCCGACTTCGCGGATCTCCGCGACGCGCGTGCGGACCATCTTGCCTCGATTGGTGATGAGCATGAGCTCATCGGCATTGCGCACGGTGAGCGCGCCGGCCACTCCGCCTGTGCGCTCGGTTACCTTCATCGTGATGACGCCGATGCCCCCGCGAGATTGCAGTCGATACTCCTCAAACTTGGTGCGTTTCCCGAGGCCGTTTTCGCCGGCGACGAGGAGCATGGCGTCGTTGTCCACGAGTGCTGCACCGACCACGTAGTCACTCTCGCTCACGCGCGGCTTGATTCCCCAGACGCCGACGGTGTCGCGGCCTTGGTCGCGCAATTCCTCCTCGCTGAAGCGAATGCTCATGCCGGCGTGAGTAATCAGGACAATCTCCTGATGCCCGACGGTGCGCTTGCAGTCGATGAGCCGGTCGCCCTCTTCAATCTTGATCGCGATGATTCCGCCTTTGCGGATGTTTTTGAAGTCGCTCAGGTTCGACTTCTTCACGATGCCGCTGCGCGTCGCGAAGACGATGTGCAGCTTGTCGTTCCAGGTTTCCTCATCGGTCTTCTGCCCTTGGACGCGAATAGTGGCGGCGATCTTCTCTTCGGCGCGGAGTTCGAGAAGGTTCGCGATACTGCGCCCCTTGCTCGCCCGCGAACCTTCGGGGATTTCAAAAACGCGCTCGACGTAACAGCGGCCCTCGGTAGTGAAGAACATCAGATAGTCGTGCGTCGTCGCGGTGAAGAGATGCTCGACGAAATCATCGTCATCCTCCTCGCTCGTGCCTTCCCGCGCGGTCATGCCGATCACGCCTTTGCCCCCGCGGCGCTGGGCGCGGTAGGCGGAGACTGCGGTGCGTTTGATGAAGCCTTTGTGCGTGAGGGTGACGATCACGCCTTCGTTGGCGATGAGGTCTTCGATGGCGATCTCGCCTTCCGCGGGCACGATCTGGGTGCGGCGCTCGGTGCCATATTTCTTTTGAATCTCGCGCAGCTCGTCCGTGATGATTGTCAGCACGCGCTTTTCCTGCGCGAGGATGTCGAGCAAGTCTTTGATCGTGGAGATGAGTGCGTCGTATTCGCTCTTGATGCTATCGCGTTCGAGCCCGGTGAGTTGGTAGAGGCGCAGGTCAAGGATATGGCCGACTTGTTTCTCGGTGAACTTATATTGGCCGTCCACGAGCCGCGCCTCGTCGCGGATGAGCACGCCGATCTGCTCGACCGCGCGTCGCGCCCACGAAAGCGCCAGCAGCTTCCCTTTCGCATCGTCGCGGTCCCGCGAGTCCCGGATGACCCGGATGAAGTCGTCGAGATTCGCGAGCGCGATCAGGTAGCCCTCCAGCTTTTCCGCTTCGACTTCTGCGGCGTTGAGCAGGAAACGCGTGCGCCGGAGGACGATCTCGCGCCGATGCTCGATGTAACACGCCATGGCATCCTTCAGTCCCAGCAGCCGCGGCTTGCCGTGGTCGATCGCGAGCATGTTCACGCTGAAGGACGACTCCAGCGCGGTGTGCTTGAAGAGGTTGTTCAGGATGACCTTCGGATTGCCGTCGCGCTTCAGCTCGATGACCACGCGCGTATTTTCATCCGACTCATCGCGCACATCGCTGATCCCAGTCAGCACCTTGTCATTCACCAGGTCGGCAATCCGCTTCACCAGCTCATTGCGTTTCACGTTGAACGGAATCTCCGCGATAATGATCTGCTCGCGCCCGCCTTTCAGTTCCTCGACTCCCGCCTTGCCCCGCACCCGCACCGAGCCGCGTCCGCTCTCAAAGTAACTGCGGATCCCCGCGCTCCCCTGAATCACACAGCCCGTCGGGAAGTCCGGCCCTTGCACAAACTCCATGAGCCCGTCGAGCGTGATGTCCGGGTCGGCGATCTGCGCGCAAATGCCATCGATGCACTCGCTGAGATTGTGCGGCGGGATATTCGTCGCCATGCCGACCGCGATGCCCGTGCCGCCATTCACGAGGAGATTCGGAAACGCCGCCGGCAGGACCACCGGCTCCATCAGCCGCTCATCGTAGGTCGGCACGAAGTTCACCGTCTCCTTATCCATGTCATCCATCAGCGCCGCCCCGAGATGCCGCAACCGCGCCTCGGTATAACGCATCGACGCCGGCGGATCGTCCTCGACGCTGCCGAAATTCCCCTGCCCGTCGATCAGCATATCCCGCATCGCCCAGGGCTGGGCCATGTGGACGAGCGTCGGGTAAATCGCCTGATCGCCGTGCGGGTGATAGTTACCCATCGTGTCGCCGACGATCTTCGCGCACTTGATGTGCTTGCGATTCGGCAGCACCCCCAGGTCATTCATGGTCACGAGGATGCGCCGCTGCGAAGGCTTCAACCCATCGCGCGCATCCGGCAGCGCGCGGCTGATGATGACGGACATCGAGTAATCGAGAAACGACTTCGACATCTCCTCGGCGACATTGACGGGCTGGACTTTTTCGTTGGGGTTGAAGTTGGGCATGGGAAAGCGGGCTTAGGGGTTGGGAGATTCGTCCGGGGGAAAAACGGGAATGCCGAGCACCCTGGCGGCGGCGCGCATCCGCTGATCTGTCGTGCAGAGCGGGAAGTCTTGCGAAAGGTCGCACGCGGCGGTGTGAATCGCGTCAAGCGAACGGAGCGGTATCGCGGGATGACAGCGCTCGAGGATGTGGACCGCTTTTTTCAGAACGATTCCCGAGAGCGGTTGCAGTTCGATTTCGCCTGCCTGCACCCGCGTGTTGAACTGCTCCCACGCCACTTTTCGTTGCGTCGCGGTGAGCAGCTTGCTGCGTTGTTTCCCGTTCAATGCGGAGAGGACTTCGGTAATGGCAAGTTCGGAGGACGTGATGGGTTGTCCCTTGAGCGCCTCGCTGAAAAAGTCACTCTCCGGTTCGTCCACCAGCAGCTTCATGATGATCGCGCTGTCGAGATACATGGTTACCAGCGTGAATCCCGATCTGCGCGGATCAACTCTTCCGCCGTCGGCCCGCCGTTCCATTTCGGCATCCTGGCCAGGTGTTCCCGGGTGCCCGTGAAAACCTTGCGTTCGCGCCTGGCATTCATCGGCACGAGTCGCGCCTTGGGCACCCCGTCGCTGGTGATCACGACTTCGCGACCCGCCGCCACCTCCTCCAGCAACCCCGAAAGATGCGCCTTGGCCGCCCGCACGCTGATCGTCATCCCCACGCCCGGCCGCGGCGCCATCTCGCGGACGACTGACGACATGTTTTCTTCCGCCTCCGTGGCGGAAGTCGGGGCTTCTGGAGCGTTCATGCCGGCAATGTAGTCACGCGTAGTCACACGCGGCAAGGTCTTCTTTCGGTAAAGCGGGACCGGCTTCTTTTTCATTCGGGCGTTTCGTTGAGGGAAAACGGCGAGCGCTCGTATTTGGCGATCTCGCTCGTGAGTTCGGCGATGCGGTTCCGTGCGCGGGTGATTTCAGGGACGAGGGCCTCCACGGGGACGAATTCGCTTTGCCCGTTGCGATTCAACGCCATCGGCAGGCCGTCGCGGCGGTGTTGCTCGACGCAATCGAGGAACGACTCGTGCAGCCCAAGTTCGGAAAGCAGATGCATCGGGATGCCGTTGGCGAGGGGGAAGGTCATCACGGCTCGGAATCCAGAAGCTGGAGTTGTGCGGATGTCGGAGTGGGAAGATCGAGCGGCGTGCGGCTGATTCGTGGATCGAACGAATCGAGCGAGTTGCCGGTTTGTTGAATTCGGCCACGGGCCAGTTCGATGTAGTCGGGATTGACATCGATGCCAATGCAACGGCGGCCGAGATGGGCTGCGACCCGGCTGGTTGTGCCGCTGCCGACAAACGGATCGAGGACCAAGTCGTTGAGGTTAGAACTGGCTCTGATAATTCGCTCCATCAATGCCTCCGGCTTCTGCGTCGGGTGCTCGACCCTTTCGGCACTGCAATAATGGACGTGCGAAAACTGCCAAACGTCTCCCGGATTCGCACCGGCCATGTTATTTCGTTGCCGATAGTATTTTTGGGGACCTCGGATGTCATCGAGATTAAATGTGAATTTGCGCGACTTATTGAAGAACAGAATATCCTCGTGCCGTGGAGAGAATCCCACCTTGCGGCCCATGCCCTGCGTGTAGTGCCAGGTGATCCAACTGTTGAAAAGCAACCCGTGCCTTTCTTCGAGCGCAGCGAACAATTTCGAAATGAACCGTACACCCATGAAAACGTAAATCGAGCCAGTGGGCTTGAGCAACCGGATCGTCTGCTGAATCCAAGCGTCGGTGAACCGCTCGTATTCGTGCCAGGCTTTCGAGTCCCGGTTGTTTCCGTAGTCCTTGCCGAGATTGTAGGGTGGGTCTGCAATCACTAAATCGACCGACCCGTCTGCCAGACCAGACATGACTTCGATGGCGTCGCCACAAATGAGCTTGCCGCTGCTCATGATGTCTCCTTGATCCACCCATGCTTGCGCGCGAGGCGCAGCCAGGCGTCCTCGCTCTCCCGAGGTATTTTGAAAACAACGTCCATCGTGCTCACACGATTTTCCTACACATCCAGCCGCGCATTGAGCGCGTTGTCTTCGATGAACTGGCGGCGCGGCTCGACGACGTCGCCCATGAGGATGGTGAACATGCGGTCGGCCTCGACGGCGTTGTCTTCATTCAGCTCCACCTTCCACATCTTGCGCTTGTTCGGGTCCATGGTGGTCTCGAAGAGTTGTTTCGGATTCATTTCGCCGAGACCCTTGAAGCGCTGGATGCTCAGGCCTTTCTTGCCGATCTCGATGACCTTGCTGTGAATCTCCGGGACGGAGAAGAGGGCGTGGGTCACGGCTTTGTCACCTTCGCCTTCGATGAGTTCGAAGATCGGATTGTCGCTGTCGGAGAAGTGCTCGACCTTGAGGCCCTTGCGGTTGAGTTCGGCGACGAGTTTATGCACGGAGGTGGATTCGTGCAGCTCGATGAGGCGGGCGCGGCGGCGGGCGCCTTCCTCTTTCTTCTTCGGGGCTACTTTCTCGACCACGGGCGCGGCTTCATCTTCGCCTTCTCCGAGGCCATTGCTCTCCGGCGCGGGATCGTCGAAGAGGGCGAGATCGCGATTCTCCTCGTGGAAGGCGCGGACTTCCGCTTCGCCGGGGAAGTAGGTGACCCACTCCTGATTCCCTTCCCGCACCTTGACCATGAAGCCGGGCAGGTCGCCGGTCTTTGGGTCGCGTTCGCCGAGATAAGTCTCGAAGTCGCCGCCGTGCCGGCGGATGGCATCGCTGAATTTCGCGAGGCGTTCGAGTAACTCGAGGATGTCTTTGAGCTGGGTCGCCGTGACGACTTTGCCGTCGGCGAGGTTTTTCAGCTTCACTTCATCGGCGCCGAGGGTGATGAGGATGCGGTTGAGGGCGGCGTCGTCATCGACGTATTCCTCGCGCTTCTTGCGCTTGATGAGATAGAGCGGCGGGCAGGCGATATAGACGTGGCCTTTGCGGATGAGGTCGGGCATCTGCCGGTAGAAGAAGGTGAGCAGCAGGGTGCGGATGTGGGAGCCGTCCACGTCGGCGTCGGTCATGATGATGATGCGGCCGTAGCGGAGTTTCTCGATGTTAAACGTGCCTTCCTGCTCCTTGTCGCCCTTCTCGCCGCTGGCGGTGCCGATGCCGGTGCCGATGGCGGTGATGAGTGTCTGGACTTCGGTGTTTTGCAGCACCTTATCGAGCCGCGCTTTCTCGACATTGATGATCTTGCCCTTGATCGGGAGGATCGCCTGGAAACGCCGGTCGCGGCCCTGCTTCGCGGAGCCGCCGGCGGAGTCGCCCTCGACCACGTAAAGCTCGGTGAGCGCCGGATCGCGCTCGGAACAATCCGCCAGCTTGCCGGGCAGACCGCCACCGGTGAGCGCGCCTTTGCGCACGGTCTCGCGGGCCTTGCGGGCGGCTTCGCGGGCGCGGGCGGCCATGAGGCATTTGTCGATGATGCGTTTTCCGACGTTCGGGTTTTGGTCGAAGTGGAGCATCAAGCCTTCGTAGCTGATCGAGCCGACGATGCCGTCCACCTCGGGCGAGATGAGCTTCACCTTCGTCTGGGCCTCAAAGCGCGGGTCGGGCTGCTTGAGGCTGACCACTGCGGCCAAGCCTTCGAGCACGTCATTACCCGTGATGGCCACGTCCTTCTCCTTCAGCAGCGAGTTATTCTTTGCGTATTGGTTGATCGCCCGCGTGAGGGAGCCGCGGAAGCCGCTGCTATGCGTGCCGCCATCGGGGTTAGGCACCGCGTTGGTGTAACAAAGTAACTGCTCGTTATAAGTATCCGTGTAGTGCAAGCCGATTTCCACGATCACCTTGTCGCGCGTGCCCTTGATCATGATTGGCTTCGGATGCACGAGCGTCTTATTCTCCACGAGCCGCCCGACGTATTCCTCCACGCCGCGCGGATGCTGAATCTGCACCGGCTTCGAGCCTTCCTGCCGCTCGTCGAGGAAGGTGAACGACAGCGGCGCGTTGATATAAGCGAGGTCGTTCAGCCGGGTAATGATGCGCTCGGCCTTGAACTCAATCGTCTCCAGGAAAATCTCCGTGTCCGGCATGAAGGTAATGAGTGTGCCGGTGTGCTTTTTCGACTTCACCTCGGCGATGACGTGCAGCTTCTGCTTCGTCGTCCCGCGCTCGAAAGACATCGCGTGAATCTTCCCATCGCGTGTGACCTCAACTTTGAACCACTCGCTGACCGCGTTGACGCACTTCGCGCCGACACCGTGCGTGCCGCCTGAGTATTCGTAGTTCCCCTGCCCATACTTGCCGCCGGAGTGCAGACGCGTGAGCACCAGCTCGACGCCCGGCATATTCTCTTCCGTGTTGATGTCCACCGGGATGCCGCGCCCGTTGTCGCGGATGGAAATGGACCCGTCGCTGTGAATGTTCACGTCGATGTGCGTGCAGTAGCCGGCGAGGAATTCATCGACCGAATTATCGAGCACTTCCGAGACGCAATGATGCAGCGCGCGCTCGTCGGTTCCGCCGATGTACATGCCCGGCTTTTTGCGGACCGCTTCAAGCCCTTTGAGAGAACTCAAATCATCGGCGTCGTAGGTGGATTTTTTCGAGGCAGTTTCGGATTTTGGAGCGTCTTGATCGGCCATATTTTGGATCGGGAAAATGTGAGGGCGAATGCTATGGGGGCGGGTAGCTCCCCACAAGGGCTATTTTGGCGGGTTTTTCGGGGGCTCACGAAA
>Ga0105049_10008756_pt1 | contig 11696 bp, 10 predicted proteins | sample MAT06_FD_78087 | JGI IMG/M metagenome (GOLD analysis project Ga0105049, IMG submission 78087) | Freshwater microbial communities from Lake Fryxell liftoff mats and glacier meltwater in Antarctica - MAT-06 | ecosystem: Environmental > Aquatic > Freshwater > Ice > Liftoff microbial mat | place...
ACATCGTGAGCACCCGGACCATCGCCGGTACCGACGTCGGGCTCGACGACGAGGGGTTCTTCGTGCACCCCGAGCAGTGGAGCGACGCGATCGGTGTCGAGATCGCGAAGGCGGCGGGCATCGACCCGATGACCGACCGCCACTGGCAGGTCGTGCACTACATGCGCCGGCAGTATCTCGACACCGGCGCAGCTCCGTCGATCCGTGCGCTGGGCAAGGCATCAGGCGTGCCGGTGAAGGAGCTCTACCAGCTCTTCCCGAAGGGCCCCGCGAAGCTCGCCGCCAAGATCGCCGGCATTCCGAAGCCACGCGGGTGCATCTGAGTCAGCGAGCAGGAACACCGACGACTGGAGCGAACCATGGGCGCTGAACCCATCGAGAAGGTGTCGATCATCGTGTCGAAAGGCTCGTTCGACGGCATCTACCCCGCATTGATCATGGCGAACGGCGCACGCATGGAGGGGATCGAGGCGAACGTCTTCTTCACCTTCTTCGGCCTCGACGCGATCAACAAGGCCCGCAACGAGCACGTCAAGGTCGCGTCAGTCGGAAACCCTGGCCTCCACCTGGCCACATGGGTCGGGGGCGTCCCCGGAATGTCGGCGATGGTCACCCACAAGCTCGGCAAGCGCATGGAGGAGCTCGACTTCCCGTCGATCCCCGAGTTCATGGAATTGCTCCACGACTCCGGAGCGGGGCTGTACGCGTGCAAGGCCTCGGTCGACATGTTCGAGCTGACCGAGGACGATTTCATCGACGAGATCGACGCCGTCATCACCGTCGGCGAGTTCTACGAACACGCGGCGGGTGGCCAGATCATCTTCACCTGAATCCGCCGCCGGCCGGCAGAGTTCTTCGCCGAGGCGGCCGAGCAGAGCCCGGCTGCTGTCGTCGGACCCCGGCACGAGGTGCATCGACCGCGTGGGCAGGGACGAGAGCGAACGGTCACGCGTCGCGACGTACGTCGAGCTCCACCTCGAGGGTGTCGCCGGGCTCCAGCACGCGTACGTGATCGCGAATGGCGATGGTGATCGGCTCGCCTCCGTCGCGATCGACATGCACACGCGCCGACGTCGTGGTGAACGTGAGGTGCACGAGGTGGCCTCGGTACTGCACGTCGAACGTGAGTGATCCCAGGTCATCTGGGATCACAGGGTCGAAGGTCAGCATGTCCCGGCGCGTCTCGATCCCGGTGTAGCAGCGCTGGATCAGGTCCATCGTTCCCGCCATCGCGCCGAGGTGGATTCCCTCGTTCGTGGTGCTGGTCTCGACGCCGTCGACGTCGCCGTACAGCGCCGCCGTGAAGAGGTGCCACGACCGCTCGCGATCATGTCGGGCGTGGACCCAGGAGTGGACCACGCGGCTCAGCGTCGAGCCGTGGGCGGTGCGGGCCTCGTAGTAGTCGATCGTGCGCCGCATCATGTCGCGATCGCACTGGTAGCCCAGGCCGGAGAACAGCTCGGTGACCTCGCCGGGAGACAGCACGTAGAACAGCATCACGACGTCGGCCTGCTTGGCGAGCTGGTACCGGTTGGGGCTGTCACCCTCGGACTCGAGGATGCGGTCGAGGCGCGAGACGTCGCCCTCACGATTGCGGTACGCGTCCCAGTCGAGCTCGGCGAGGAGCTCGTAGCCCTCGAACTGGCTGATCACGCCGTCGTGGAAGCACACACGCATCTTGCGGGTGATGTCCGTCCACCGGTCGAGATCATCGTCGGTGATGTCGAGTCGAGCCCTCAGCTCCTGCGCCGCGTCTCCGGGGAGGGCCTCGAGCGTGTCGAACGCCCGGCCGAGGCACCACACGGCCATGACGTTCGTGTACGCGTTGTTGTCGAGCCCGGGTTCGTCGCGGTCGGGGTAGCCGTCGTGGTACTCGTCGGGGCCCATCACCCCCTTGATCTCGTAGCGGTCGCGGGTGTGGTCGTAGGTCGATGCGCTGGCCCAGAAGCGGGCGATCTCCAAGATGAGCTCGGCACCGAAGATCCGGAGGAACTCGACATCGCTGGAGGCCTGGTAGTACCGCCAGGTGTTGTGCACGATCGCTGCGTTCACGTGGCGCTGGAGGTGCGATGCGTCGGGGAGCCAGCGTCCCGAAACCGGGTTGAGGTGCATCGTCTGCGTTTCCTCGCGGCCGCTGCTCCCGCTCTGCCAGGGGAACATCGCGCCATCGAACCCCGCGTCGGCTGCGCTGAGGCGAGCCTGGTGGAGTCGACGGTAGCGGTAGAGCACCAGCGCTTTGGCCAGCTCCGGGAACCGCAGGCTGAGGAACGGGAGGATGAACAGCTCGTCCCAGAAGATGTGACCGCGGTAGGCCTCGCCGTGGAGTCCGCGTGCGGGGACGCCGACGTCGAGGCCAAGGGTGTTGTTCGACACCGTCTGGAGCAGATGGAACAGGTGGAGGTGGAGCACGCGCGCCAAACTGCCGTCGGTGCCGAGTTCGATTCGGGTCCGGGCCCAGAGCTGTCGCCAGCTCATGGCGTGGCGTCGGAGCAGCTCGTCGAAGTCTCCGGCCGTCCGCGCGAGGCGGCTGCGCGCCTCCTCTCCGGGCTCGCTGATGCCGGTGTCGCGTGAAGTGAAGAGGGAGACGATCTTCTCGACCGTCGTCTCTTCGCCGGCCTCGACGTCGAACGCGTACTGCGAGGCGATGTACCCCTCGCGTTCGATGTGCTCGTGCTCGACCGCGAGCCGGCGGCCTTCGCGGTACACCCGGGTGCGTGCCGCCTCAGCGATCCGGACATGCGACTGGGTGGTCTGCACGTCCAGGCTGATGATGTCGTCGCCTACCCCGTCGGTGCCGAGGGCTTCGAGGTGGCGATCCGCGAGTGAGGCGTAGCGTTCGACGCCGGAGTTGCGGACCGTGCCGTCGAGCGCGCTGTGCAGCTCGAGCCGGCCGGAGAAGTTCTCGGCTACGAGCGTGGTCTCGAGCCCGGCGAGATGGGGGTCTCGCATGCTGACGAAACGGCGCTGGGTCAGCTGAACCACATGGCCTTCCGGGTCACGGAGCCGGGAGCGGCGCGTGAGGATCCCGCGGAACATGTCGAGCTCGACGTGGTGTGCCAACACCTCGGTGCCGGCCGCGCCGAACCACGAGCCGTCGCCGACGCGGAATGTCAGCGGGAGCCAGTTCGGGACGTTGACCAGGCTCTCGTTGGGGACATCGTCGCCGGCGATCCGGGTGACCAGTCGGTTGTAGACGCCGGCGACGTAGGTCCCGGGGTAGTGGACACCGTCCGCCACGCACTCGGGGGCAGCGCCGCGGGTGGCGAAGTACCCGTTCCCGAGCACACAGAGGGCCTCGCGGTGGCCCTCCCCGTCGGGATCGAAACCTTCGTAGACGAACAGCCACGCGCTCATCCCTCGAGGCTCTCCAGCCATCCCGACAGCTTGCGGAGGAACTCGAGGACCTCGTGCGGGTTCTCGAGGCGGTAGTCGGCCTGCGTGGGGCGGTCGCCGTCGTCGACGACGATGCCGAGGCCCCGGTCGCCGAGTGCCGCGAACGCGTCCTCGTCGGTCGCGTCGTCGCCGAGATAGATCGGCACGGTCCGGTCGGCTCGAATCCCGGCCCGTTCGAAGACCCACCACAGCGCGCGACCTTTGTCCCACTCGACGTCGGGGCGTAGCTCGAAGATCCGCTTCCCGCCGGTCTTGCGTAGCCCGGGGTGCGCCGCGCCGACGCGGTCGACCGCTCCTTCGACGTCGTAGAGCCGATCGCCTTCGACCTGGCGGAAGTGGATCGCCACCGCGAACCGCTTGCGTTCCACCCAGGCGCCCGGGATGTCGAGGACGGATTGCTCCAGCTCGTTGGCCGCGCCGGCGAGACTGTCGAGCGAACGGAGGCCCTCGTCACGTTCGTCGCGTACGCCACCGGGCCCGCACAGGTCGAAGCCATGACTGCCTGCGTACCAGACCTTGTCGGTCGCCACCATGCTCATCACATCGGTGAGGTCGCGGCCGCTGATGATGGTCACGACGCATTGGTCAGCGAGCCGCTCGAGCACCGCGCGGGTTGCCGGGTCGAGGCGGGCGAGCTCGGGACTGGCCACGATGGGGGTGAGGGTCCCGTCGTAGTCGCAGAAGATCGCGACCTGACGGTTCGCCAGCCGACGTTGCAACGTGGCGAAGTGCTCGAGTGCCGACGGGAGCTCAGCGGTCGATCGATGCACCCGAGCTCACCTTCCACGTCCCGTCGGGGTCAACCGTGAAGGACGCGAGGTCGGCGACCACGACGTCGGCGCCACGTTCCCGGAGCGCGGCGGCGTGACCGGTCCGGTCGACGCCGACGACCAGCCCGAAGCCGCCCCTGCGTCCGGCATCGACCCCGGCCAGGGCGTCTTCCACGACCGCGGCATCGGTAGGGTCGACCCCGAGTCGACGGGCCGCCTCGAGGAACAGCGCCGGCTCGGGCTTGCTCGCGAGGCCGAGCTCCTGCGCGTCGACGCCGTCGACGCGCACGTCGAACAGCTCTGCTGCCCCGGCCGCGCGCAGGACTGCGGCGCAGCTCTCACTGGCCGATACGACCGCAGTCGCGATCCCGCTGCGGCGCAACTCGCGTGCGAGCGTCAGTGTCGTCTCGAAGGGTTCGACGCCGTAGAGGCGGATCTGTTCGAGGAACTGCTCGTTCTTCGCGTTCCCCAGTGCGCAGACGGTGTCGGTCCCCGGAGCGTCCCCCGGTTCGCCACGGGCAAGGATGATCCCGCGCGAGCCGAGGAAGCCCTCGACTCCCTCGTAGCGTGCGACCCCGTCGACGTACCGCACGTAGTCCTCGTCGTCGAAGGGGACGAAGGCTTCCCCGCTCGACGAGGCCCGATCGCGCAGGTAGCTGTCGAAGAGCACCTTCCACGCCGCTCGGTGGACCGACGCCGTCCGGGTCACCACGCCGTCGGTGTCGAAGATGATCGCGATCACGCGAGCGACCGGACCAGAGCCGATGATCCGGGTCCCCCTCGAGGTCACGCCGGCTCCGCGTCGGGCATACGGCGTGTCGGTGCCCGCACCGGTAACGCCCGATCGAGCACGTGCCTCTCCGGCTCGTGATCCATCTCACACCCGAAGGTCATCTTCGTCGTTCACCCTTGCCGTCATGACGTAGGCCGGAGGTTGGAATGCACGCTTGACGTTCTAGTGCGTTTCGCTCCCGCGCGCGCACGCTCGCTCGGGCCTTCAGGTTCGTGAGCTCCGCTGGCGCCGTCATGTTGTCTCGGTGAAGACGACGATGAGATCGAGGTCGTGGGATTTCGGGAACCGATGCTTGTACGCGACGGTTGCCCACCGCCCCGTCCGGGGTGGTGCTCCTGTCGCAGGATCTGCGTCGGGGCTGATCCGAGGTGTGCGCCGTCGAGGCGCACGGGTATGGTCCCGCTCAAGCGGTCGCAGCCGGCCGGGTCGGGGGGACCGAGCATGATGAACCGTCGGATCGCCGTGATCGCCGTCGGAGTCACGTTGGCGATGGTGCTGCTCGCGTGCCGGCCGGTCGATCCGTGGCGCCCCGGGCCGGCCGCCCCGGACCGGGCTCGATACATCCTCCCGCCGGGGAACTACGGCGGCCTCCCGACCACGGCGAACTCGCTCGATCAGCTCCCGCTCTACGACGCCCTCACGCCACTGCGCGGCAACGTCACCGACGCCGACATCGATCGGCTGTTCCTGCCGGAAGACTTCCAGCCGGTCGGCGCGACCCGCGAGGAGCCGACCGGGCGGCCGGGGACGACGATCGTCTACGACAGCTTCGGTGTCCCGCACGTCACCGGGAAGACCCGCGCCGATCTGGCGTTCGGCGCCGGGTGGGTCACGGCGCGCGATCGCGGGCTGCTGCTCCAGCTCGGGCGGGGTCCGTCGCGCGTCGCCGTCGCCGACGTTCCCGGCATCAACGCGTTCGGGCTCGTGACCAGTGGCCAGACGTTCGTCCCCAGCGCGGCCGCCGAGCAGCTCGTGACCGACCAGGTCGACCTCATCAAGCAGACCTACGGGGCACGCGGCGAGGAGATGCTCGCCGAGATGCAGGCCGAGGCCGACGGCATGACCGCGTACTTCAAGGCCCACGGCGACACCCAGCCACCGGCGACGGTGAACGACGTGATCGCGGTGACCGCCTTCATCGGATCCATCTTCGGTGCGGGCGGCGGTGCGGAGGCTTCGAACGCCGAGTTCCTGGCGCGGCTCCAGAACCATCTCGGCGCCGACACCGGCCGCAAGGCCTGGGAAGACGCCATGCTGTTCGACGATCCGGAGGCACCCACCACGGTGCAACAGCCGTTCCGGTACGGCGTGTTCACCGGTGGGCCGGTCACCGGCTCGGCGGTGATCGACGAGGGCTCAGTCGTCTCGCTCGATCCCCTCGCTCCGGCGGATGCCGCAGCGGCCTCCGCCACGACGCCGGGGCCCACCACGGTTCCCGCTCCCGAATCGTCGACCTATCCGGCCGCAGGAGCGGTGCCGTCGAAGCAGGCGTCGAACTTCCTCGTCGTCGATCCGCGCCGCTCCGCCAGCCGCAACACGCTGGCGGTGATGGGACCGCAACTCGGCTACTACTACCCGGAGATCGTCCAGCAGATCCACCTCTCGGGTCCCGGCATCGAGGCGCAAGGCGTCGGTATCCCGGCGGCGATGATGTACCTGCTGATCGGCCGGACGCGCGACTACGCGTGGAGTCTCACGTCGGCGAACCACGACGTGCGCGACGTCTTCGTCGAGCAACTCTGCAACCCCGACGGCTCCGCGCCGAGCGCGACGTCGGATCACTACCTGTTCCAGGGTGTGTGCCGACCGTTCGACAGGTTCGACGCCGGAACGCTCAACGGAACGCCCGTGCGCTATCCCGTGTCGGTCCACGGCCCGGTGATCGGCACCTCGACCTCGGCCGGCAAGCCGGTGGCGCTCACCCGCCAACGGTCGACCTTCGGTCGCGACGGCCTCAACCTCATGGCGCTCAAGGAGATGACCGAGGCGAAGGCCACGTCGCCTGAGCGCTTCTACGACATCGCGAACCAGTTCGGGTTCACCTTCAACTGGGCTTACGCGGCACGCGGTACGACCGCGTACTTCACGTCCGGCCTCCTCCCTCGCAGGGCGCCGGGTCTCGACCGTCGACTCCCCACCCTCGGTACCGGCGACTACGAGTGGCGTGGCTTCCTCAGCGCTCGCGAGCATCCGCACGGAACGGGGGGCCGGGAGGGCATCCTGCTGAACTGGAACAACCAATCCGCGCCGGGGTTCATGCACGGCGACGACAATCCGTACGGCTCGGTGCATCGGGTGGAGTTGTTCGACCAGTTCCCCCAACGGGTCACCCTGGCGAACAACGTGAGCGTGATGAACCGGGCCGCCACCGAGGACGCGCGCTCGCCGGTCTGGCCGGTGGTCAGCCGCGTGCTCCGCGGCGGCCCCGCGCCGAGTCCGTTGGCGGCGAAGGTCGTGGGCCTGCTCGACGACTGGGTGGCGCGCGACGCACCGGTTCTCGACGCCGACGCGGGCGGCCAGTACGACGAAGCCGGACCGACCGTCATGGGCGCCCTGTGGAACCCGATCGCCGAGGCGGTCATGAGGCCGGTGTTCGCCGACCAGACGTCGGCCCTCGACGGTGTTCGCGGTCTCGGTGGCCTCGCGGGCGAGTCGTACGTCGACAAGGACCTCCGCACGCTCCTGAACGAAGCGGTACGAGGTCGGTTCAACCTCCGCTATTGCGGTGGTGGGTCACTCCAGGCCTGTCGGGCGTCGCTCTGGGCTGTGGTCGACGAGGTCGCCTCCGCCCTCGCCGCGCAGCAGGGCCCGGATCCGACGGCGTGGCGTAGCACGGCGCGTCGCACCGGCTTCACTCCCGGTCTGATCTCGCAGACGATGCGTACGACGAACCGTCCGACGTTCCAACAGGTGCTCGAGTTCGCCGGCCGACCGGTCGTCCCCGACCGCTGATCGGGAGCTCAGGCGCCGCGCGGGCGCGGAGGAGCAGCACGCGGGGAATCGTCGCGGCTTCCGCGAAGCCCCCCGCCTCCGCGAGGAATCCAGGCGGAGGTGACGGCTCCTCCATGTCGTCGATCGACAGGCCGGCTTCACCCATCGCGTGCACGTAGCGGCTGAGGGGACGATGGATGAAGACGAAGTCGACACCGGGTGCCACGGTGTCGACGACGGTGCCCTCGCGCAGGTAGGAACCGATCCTCCAGTAGTGCTCGCCGACGATCCGGTCGTCGACCCAGCCGCTGCCCGGTGCCTGCAGGAGCGGACGGGCCAGGAGCAGCACGAATCGGGCGCCGGGCTCGAGCACCCGGGCCGCTTCCGAGATCGCGTCCTCGAACGCATCGATGTGTTCGAGCGCGAGACAGAGCACGACGGCGTCGGACGAAGCATCGCGACACGGCACCGCCTCGGCGCGAGCCCTCGCGTAGCGGGGTCCGGCGCCGCGGTCCCGAGCGGCGCGCACCTGCGCTGTCGTCGGATCGATTCCGATCACCTCCGATCCGAGCGTGGCGACGTGACTCGCGCAGCTCCACAGCCAGGGCATCCTGACCGACGAAGAGTTCTCGGCCAAGAAGGCTCAGATCCTCGGTATCTGAGCGCCCCCTTGGGCTGCAGCAGGGACGGTTGGGCGCTCGGGCGAGAAGAGCCAGGTCTGGAACAACCCGTCGAGCTGTGGCCCCGAGATGTGCTCCGCCGTGTCGATGAACTCCGGAGTGGTCGTCGCCGGTGGGGAGATCCCAGAACGGGTCGTCAGGTGGCGTTGCGACCGGCCGGCAGTCTCTCGTGCGGAACGACGATGAGTTCGTGGGCGTCATGCCCCCAGTTCGCGCGCTGCGGTCGTGCGGCGCGCGGCTCGTCGAGAGTCACGAACCGCACGGTCATCCCTCTCCGATACGAGGACCATCGCAAGTACCACGGACTGTTGCCGCATGGCCCACCCCCGACTACCTGCTCGGCAGTATGTCGTGCTCGCGGCCGAGGCCCTGCCGGCAGTTCGCCGGCCCTTGACCCCGTCAGACCGTTCTCCCATGATGGAAGGGTCAGTGTCCGTTGAAAGTTCGGTCGCGCGCCGCGCGTCGTTTCGGATCACAGACGTGAGTGATCGCTGAAGAGGGGGAATGGCGTGGCCGAGAGCGTCTACAAGATCATCGAGCTGGTCGGAACGAGTACCGAGTCGTGGGAGAAGGCCGCGGAGGCGGCGGTGAGCCGCGCCGGGAAGTCGCTCCGTGAGCTGCGCGTCGCCGAGGTGTCAGAGCTCGACCTCCAGATCGAGGACGGCGCCGTGCGCGCCTACCGCGCGAAGGTGAAGCTCTCGTTCAAGTACGAGGGCGACGCCTGAACACATCCGGCGCGCGGTGACGGTGCTGCCGTCGCCGGTAGGTCGGGAGGCCGTCGTGAGAGGTGCTTCGCGAGTACGTCCGCGTCGGGGACGAACAGCACGCGCGAGACATCGGACGACTCTCCCAGCATGGACTCGGCCATGGCCGGGTCCTGATGTGATCGTTCGTTCTTCGCGTTCTCCCACGTGTTGTCGGCACACTGCTTCGCGAAGATGATCTCCTGCCTCGGCGCGCCGTGCATCTTGGCGCCGAACGCTTCATAGGTGACCGTGATGTTGATCCCACCCTTGTTGGCGACCGCGGCGGAGATCACGGCTTCTTCGTTCAACGCGGTGATGACCCCGCCGAGCACCGACTCGGGGATCCCGGCTTCAGGATCGGTCACCCGGAACTTCAGGAGTTCGAGCGTGCGGATCATGCGGTTCGATCGCATCTCGTCCGGGTCCCCGACCCTCGCTCGCAGCTGTGGGTCCGCGGCGACGATCGTCGCGAAGGTCTCGTCGTTCGTCGACCGGCACGCGCAGGTCCGACGCGCTGTCGTTGAACAGGAGCGCCGACTCCTCGTCGGAGCTCGGGTTCCCAGGGAGCGGGACCCGAGCCTGCGTCTCGACATCATGTTGGATGCGACCGTATCCCCGAGCCCAGCGACCGGCCGCCGGGTGGTCCGTCGAGTATCGGTCGACGGCCTCGCGAACGTCGTCGGCTTCGCTGCTCATGGTGCACCTCCGTCCTTGTCGTTGCCGGGCTGGTTCACGCGAGCTGACGGCGTAGCCGCTTGTCGATGGCGACCACCACCGAGGCGGCGGCGGCGATCGCGAAGATGCGAAGCCACGCTCCGACGCTGATGGGAGCGGTTTGGAACACCGTGTTCATCGCCGGCAGGTAGGTGATCGCCAGCTGGCCGATGGCTTGGCCGGTCACGCCGACGAGGATCCAACGGTTCGAGAACACGCCGACGTGCCAGGCGGAATGGGTGAGCGACCGGCAGCTGAAGAGGTAGAAGGCCTCGACTGCGACGAACACGTTGAGTGCCGCGGTACGCGCCTCGGCCAGGGTCGCGCCGTTCGCTTGCTCCCATTCGAACAGCCACGAGGTACCGCCCACGAGGAGCGCGGAGATCAGCAGGATGCGCAGGACGAGCGTCCCGGTGAGCAAGGGCCGTTGGGGGTCACGGGGTGGGCGCTCCATGATCCCCTCCTCCTTCGGCTCGAACGCGAGCATCAGGCCCAGCGCGACGGCGGTGGTCATGTTGATCCACAGGATCTGGACCGGCAGGATCGGCAAGGTCGCACCCATGACGATCGCGACGAGGATGACGAAGCCCTCGCCCATGTTCGTGGGCAGGGTCCACACGATGAACTTCGTCAGGTTGTCGAACACGCCGCGACCTTCTTCGATCGCGGCTTCGATGGTGGCGAAGTCGTCGTCGGTGAGCACCATGTCGGCGGCCTCCTTCGCGACCTCGGTGCCGCCGCGGCCCATGGCCACACCGATGTCGGCCTGCTGCAGCGCCGGGGCGTCGTTCACTCCGTCTCCGGTCATCGCGACCACGTGCCCGCGGGCTTGGAGGCCTTCGACGAGACGGAGCTTCTGCTCCGGCGAGACGCGCGCGAACACCGAAGCCCGTTCCACGGCCTCGGGGTACGAGTCGGCCGAGAGCTCAGCGAGGTCGCCGCCCGTCAGCACGTCACCCTCGTGGCGGTCGGCGAGGATGCCGAGTTGACGGGCGACGGCCGTTGCGGTCGAGGCGTGGTCGCCCGTGATCATCTTCACGTCGATCCCTGCCGTGTGACAGTGCGCGACGGCTTCGATCGCTGCTTGACGGGGGGGATCGAGCATCGCCTGCAACCCGGTCAGCGTGAGCGTTCCGTGGAGAGACTGCACATCGAACGGCGTCGGCGCGTCGACCCGCGCCATCGCCATGGCCAAGACCCGCAGTCCGTCGCGTGCGTAGTCATCCGCGGCGGCGATGACCGTGTCACGGTCGAGCGGGTCGAGGGTGTCGGCCTCGGACAGCTGCGTGGTGCACATGTCGAGCACGCGCTCGATTGCTCCTTTCACCAACACCACGTAGCCGTCTTCGTCGTTGCCGTGCATCGTGGCCATGTACTGGCGTTCGGAGCTGAACGGGATCGCGGCCACCCGAGGGAGCGTCTCGGTGACGGCATCGGCCTCGAGTCCTGCCTTGATGGCAGCGACGAGCATGGCGCCCTCGGTGGGGTCCCCGAGGACCGCCCACAGGTCATCGGTCCGCGTCAGTCGCGCATCGTTGCAGCCCACGCCGACGATCAGCGTCCACCGCAACGCCCCGCACGCGCTCACGTCGGCGGCTGTGCCGTCCTGGTCCAACACGGAGCCCTCCGGCTGATACCCCGACCCGGCCACGTCGAACCGTCCGCTCGG
>Ga0105049_10008759_pt1 | contig 11695 bp, 7 predicted proteins | sample MAT06_FD_78087 | JGI IMG/M metagenome (GOLD analysis project Ga0105049, IMG submission 78087) | Freshwater microbial communities from Lake Fryxell liftoff mats and glacier meltwater in Antarctica - MAT-06 | ecosystem: Environmental > Aquatic > Freshwater > Ice > Liftoff microbial mat | place...
GCCGCCGTCGAGCAGGGCAGCGAACATCCGTTGGCCCACGCCGTGCGCGCGGCGTCTCCTGGGGGCGTGGGCGGCCCGCCCGCGCTGGGCACGAACGAGGCAAACGCCACCAACGAAGCACCACCACGCTCGGATGGCACGCAGGTTTCCTCACCAATCATCCCTGCGCTCGACGATGCGCGGGCGGGCCGCCCACGCCCCCAGGGAAACGCACCGCGCGTCGGCGATTTTCGCGCCCTCCCCGGCATGGGCGTCGAAGCCACCGTCGACGGGCGACGTGTTGCCGTGGGCAATGCGCGTCATCTGCGCTCAATCGGTGCCGACGCGCCGCTGCTCAACCTCGATCTCGACGGCGCCACCGGTTTGTTCATCGCCGTCGACGGCACGGTCGCCGGTCTGATCGCGGTCGCTGATGCGCTCAAGCCCGATGCCGCAAACGCGGTCACAGCGCTGCGTGATCTCGGCATCGAGGTCGCGCTGGTCACTGGCGATCAACTGGCACCAGCCAACAAGGTCGCCCGTGCGGTCGGGATCAGCGATGTGCACGCCGCGCAATTGCCCGCCGACAAGCTCACTCGTCTGCAAGCTTGGCAGGCCACCGGTGCGCGCGTGGCGATGGTCGGCGACGGCATCAACGACGCGCCCGCGCTCGCCGCTGCCGACGTCGGTGTGGCGATGGCTGGTGCCGATACCGCTAACGCCATCGCCGCCGGGGCGGGCGACGTGGTGGTGCTCAGTGGCAAGCCAAGCGCCATTCCCGCATTCATCGTCCTCAGTCGCGCGACGCGCAGAACCATCCGCCAGAATCTTGTCGGTGCCTTCGCCTACAACGTCCTCGCCATCCCCCTCGCTGCCGGCGCACTCTATCCGTGGACCGGTTGGCTGCTCGATCCGATGATCGCTGCGGGCGCGATGGCGCTGTCGTCGCTCACCGTCGTTGGTAACAGCCTACGGCTGCGACGGGGAAACCGGGAAAAGGCTTGAGGCTTAAGGCTTAAGGCTTGAGGTGGAAACCCGACACCCGTGGATCTCTGTGTTTCCCTTAAGTCTCACGTCTTAAGCCTTAAGTCTGACAACAACCCGTGCCCACACCCACCTCACCACCTGAACCGCCGAGCGCAGCCGACCTCGTCGCCTACCGCGCCGGTCGCTTACCGCTTGAACGTTTCGAGGCGGTCGACGCGTGGCTCGCCGCGCAGACGCCGGATGAACAGGCACGCCTGCTGGCTGACGGAAACGCGACGCAAACACTCCCCGCGATCGATCTGCCATCGTCGGCACCGGCACCGGCGTTCGTGGCAGATGCCGGCGGCACCGCACGTTACCGCATCACCGGACGCCTGGGTTCCGGCGGCATGGGCGTGGTGGAACTGGCACACGACCACGTGCTTGGGCGCGAGGTCGCGCTCAAACGCTGCCGTGCGCGGCGCGTCGATGAAAGCGTGGGCAGTCATGCCACACGCCTACGCGCTTTCCGCCGCGAAGCCGCGATCACCGCTCAGCTTGAACATCCAGGCATCGTGCCGGTGCATGATGTCGGCGTGTCGATCCTGGGTGAACCCGCCTTCATCATGAAACGCCTCGACGGCGACTCACTGGAGACGCTGCTCGATCGTTGGCACGAGCGCAGTCAACGACTCGACCTCGCGCGCATCGCCGAAGTGATGTTGCGCATTGCCGAAGCCATCGCTTATGCGCACCGCCGTGGCGTAGTGCACCGCGATCTGAAACCCGGCAACATCATCGTCGGTGCACTCGGTGCCGTGCACGTCATCGACTGGGGTCTGGCCGGTATGGTGAGCGACGGCACGACGCCGACGAAACCCGTCGGATCGTTGCTGATCACCAGCAATGATACGAGCACCACCCAAGGCACCTTCCGGCTGGGTACACCCGCATGGATGGCGCCCGAACAATCCGGCGCGGTGCCACCGGACCCACGCATGGACGTATTCGCGCTCGGCGGACTGCTGATGGCGTTGCTGACCTTGCGTGGGCCACGTGCGCACGGTGCCGCGGGAAAAACGCTCGATCTCACGCCGCTCGACGGACGTGGCTTGCCGCGTGGCTTGGTCGCCGTCGCACGCCGCTGCTTGGCGCTCGCGCCGGCTGCACGATACCCCGATGGCGATGCGGTGGCGGAGGAACTGCGCAGTTGGCTCGGTGCCGGTTTGACCCAAGCAGAGCACGCTGGGCCGATCGTACGCATGCTCATGCGCCTACGCCGTTCGCCGCGTCTGATCGCCACCGGTCTCGGCACCGCGGTCGCCGTGGTGTTGGTGGTGATGGTCCTGCAGTGGCGGCAAGCCCAGGAACGCGCCGAAGCGGTCCAGGAAATCGCCGAGTTGGACCGCGGCATCGACCTGGGCAGCAAACGCTCGGTGGGCGATGCGCTCGTGCGCGTCACGACGCTGCTCCGCAGCCATCCGGATTTGCCGGCGGGACGTTCCCTGCACGACCGTCTCCAAGCGGTCGAGGAATCCTTTGCCGCGCAACAACTGCTGGAGCGTCATCAGGAGCTGCTGCGCTTGCTGCATCGGCGTTACCGCATGGGTGGACCCTGGCCCGGCGAGATCGAAGACCTGTCGCAAGCGCTGACGGCCATCGGATATGATCTCACCAGTGACCACCGACGAATGGCTGAACGTTTGCGCGCCGACCGCTTGTGCACCGATGTGCTGCAGACCATCGCCCAGTTGCAGCGGGCGTTGGTGATCTGCGATGTCCGCGATCCGCTGCGCACAACGTTGCCAGCACTCATCCGCGAGGCCGCACCTACCCCGGCGTGGGTGGCGCTCGGCGATCTGCTGGAGCACGCCACGCTCCAGGGCCATGACCTGCGGTTCGGCTCCGGTCCGGCGACCGATGCGGTCCTGACGCAGGCGGACACCACCGACTTCGTGCTGTCGTGTTTCGCCGCCGAACCACGCTTGGTGCGCGCCGCGTGGGAACGCTGGCATGAGGACACCGCGGCGTTCTGGCCACGCATCATGGCCGGCCGCGACTGCGTCGACCGCGGTGAATGGCGTTTGGCCGAACGCCATGCGCTGGTCGCGCTCGGAGCCGAACCCGACAGCCTGTGGCCGCACCTGATCCTGGCCTACGTCGCCCTTGCCGATGGTGATTGGGAAAACCTCATGCGCGAGGCGGACGCCGCACGCGTCGAGAATCCCGAGCACCTGGAAGTGATGGTCCTCGCCGCCGTCGGCATGGCGCGCAGCGGACGGCTGGCGCAGGCGCAGGCGCTGATCGATGACTGCGGGCGCGCAGATATCCTGCAATTCCACTTGGCCAACCACGGCCACCCGATGCACCGTGGCGTCAAGGCACTGGTCGAAGCCGGCGTCGCGGTCGCCAACGTGCCGCCGCGCTCCGGACCGTTGGTGCCGCGCAACGCGGCGTTGTGAACCGCGCGCGCTTGGCGAAGAAACAGATCGACTGACATGGAGGACCGGAGCACCGGAGGAGAGAATGGGTTTCTCCTCCGGTACTCCGGTCCTCCATGTCAGTCCTTCTTCCTTTTCAAGTTACGCGGGAAAGCAACCTCAGCTACGTGCGCCATCCGGTGTTCCTCAGACTCCTCGTCGTTCGTGGTGGATGTTTTCGCCAATCGATTGGTGGTCGGGCTTCAGCATCCCGGTGGGATGCCATGAAAATAGCCCAGCACTTCAGTGCTGGGAATCGGGACGAAGAACATCCAGAGTCCTGGAGGGACGGCTGAAATTCCTGGAAATTTCAGCCGTCCCTCCGGGACTCGGTTGATAATAGACGCCCTATTCCCGGCACTGAAGTGCCGGGCTATTTCCATGGCGTCCCTGGCGGGGCGCCAAACACAGGCATCTCCATTCGTCTTGGCCCTGGAGCGTTTCCACCGCGAACGACGAGGAACCATTACTCATCGGAACGACTGAATTCTCCGCGCCTTTATATCGTCACGATGTTGCGTTGTGCCACCATTGCCCATCACTGACAGCGGCTGGATCCAGTGCCCGGATCGTTGCCCGCGTTGCCATTAATGCTCGATGGTCGTAAGCGCAAATGGAACAAAAAAATGCCAAAGCGCTCTTGTTGATCTGGTGCCGTTTGTGGCCGCCTTCGTTCTCAAAGTAAACCACTACACCACTGGTCTTCTCAATGCACACGGGATCACCATAGTTGTTGGTGCCAATCTGTACGCATTCCCCCAAGTTACGGACATCAACGCTCAGGTCGATCATTGTCGGGCATGATTGGGGTAGGCCGACATCGCAGAGAAACGACCAGCCATCGCCGGGCCCCTTCAATCCCCAGCTTCCAACGTCGGGGCAACGCACGACTTCACTGATCTCATCGGCCAGATATTGGAGTTCATTTGGCAAATCTGAAATGATGCGCCGAATGTAGTTGCTGAGTAATTCCGCCGCAGAAGTCACATTGGCATCCAACATGGCTTATACGTTGGCAAGAACGAATAACCCCGTGATATCCGTTCCTGCGAACGGATATCCTGGCTCACGGCCTGCCTAAAGGGTGAAAATGCCTGGGGTCGCTTCATCTGAAAACCCTCACGCCCGCAGCGCCCCAAGCAGCACTTCGCACGCCGCCGAACCATCCTCAGTCAGATTGATTTCCCCGGCCTGACGTAGCCGATCAGCAATCGCCTTCTGCAAATACGTCCGTCCACGCGCCAGTCGCCGATGACAAGTCGCGAGCGGCATGTCGAGGTCGGCGCAGATGTCGCGCAGGTTGCGGCCATCCATGAGGTTCTCGCGCAGGATGCGCGGGATCTCGGCTTCCAGCGTGCCGTCATCAGCCCACGCCGTGATATCGCGCCACGCGGCGGCGAGCACTGACTCGGCCCACGCGCGGTCCATGGCAAGCACTGCTTCGTTGGTCGGCTGACGCGCGATGGCGAGGGCTTCGGCGACGGTGGTCTCACCGTCTTCACCCATGGCGGCGTTCATCTCGCGACCGTGCGTGTGGCGACGCAGGGCGTTGCGCGCGGCGTTGTACGCCAGCGTCATGATGAAGTAGCGGAAGCGACTGGCTTGGCCGGCTTCGATCTCACCGGGCTTGGCGCGGGCGAGGAGCTCCGGGTGCTCCATCAAATAGACCAGGACCTCCTGTACCACATCGTCGAGGCGGGCACCGCCCTTCTCGGCGGAGAACTTGTGACGCAGGTAACGCCCGACCGGGTCGGCGTACAACTCCATCACCACCGCAACTTGATCCGGCTGTTCCGCCAGACGACCGATGAGCGACCAGCGAGTTTCCGGGAAGTCCATGCCCAGGGTTGTATGCCCAGGGACGGCGGGGGAAACTGGGTGCCGGATCGCCGGGATTCAGCCGTTGGCGTGGAGATTCGGGCCGATCACGCCCGTGTCGTCGGCGCCGGCATATTCCACGGTGGTCGATTTGTTGGTCTGGACCACGACCCCGATCTGCACCGTATCCCCGGCAGAGACGCCGGCGGTTCCATCGTCATCGAAAGTGATCGTGTAGGTACCGCTGGCCACGATGAGCACGGTGCTGCCGCCCAAGGTGACGGTGGTCGACAGCGGCGTCCCGCTGCCAAGGGCGTAGAATACCGTGATGGTTGCACCGGTCGTGCGATCATCATCGATGATCAGCGTGCTGCCTTCTTCCAGCTCCGTCTTTTTGCATCCACCCAGCGCGATCGCTCCGGCGATCACCAGCAGGGACAACAAGGCAGGACGCAGACGTGCACGCATGATGGGCTCCCAGGACTGCCGCCCGACGGCGGTGGGCCCAAGGTGTCGCGCGCACTCGGACGTTCCATCACCTCTTAGCATCCCAGATCAGCGGCGGTCCACGGTGTCGCACGCCCGGCGGTGGCGGCGCGTTCGGCGGTGGTGGCGCGTTCGGCGGCGACCTGCTCCGGCGTCACCGGCATGGCGCTGTTCCCGGAACGATCCACGGACGTAGCTGAGGACCTCGGCTACGTACTGATTGCTGAGCCCTGAGGTCTTCTGGGGGTGTTAGCTTCATCCTGTGAATCCAGTTTTCGTGCTGGTCACATCGGTGCTGCTCACCGTTGGATAGAATGAGGGCCCCGGAACCCCAGGTTTTCTCCACCGGTGACCGCGATTGGACTGCGACCGCCAACTCGACCACTCAGGACGCATAGACTTCGGAGTCGCAACGACAGGAGGCGAGGACCATGCCCATGCACTGCGGAACGATACTGCGTTGTTGTCTGTTGGTGGCGCTGGCACTGGCACCGGTGGCCGCCGGGGAATCAGCGCCCTGGCCGCAAGCCGTGCCTGGTTTCATCGCGCCAACAGCGGGCGAACACCCGCGGTTGTTCTTCCGCCGTGGCGACCTGCCGGCCTTGCGCCAACGCGCGGAAACCGCAGCGGGCAAGGCTATCCTGGGACGTTTGCGTATCCTGCTTGGCAATGACGGCACCGCGCTGCCGAGCGCATACCAGGCGTCGACCGAGGCCTATCAGGATGCGACCAAGGATCTGCCGATCGGCGCCTTCACCCTGTGGCATCCGGCGGGCTATGGCCTGCTGTGGCAACTGACGCAGGAGCAGCGTTATGCCGATCTCGCTCGCCAGGCGGTGGAAAAGATCTTTGCCGGTCAACGCGATCGTGATGACCGCTATTCGTGGAAAAGCCCAGGGGGCTTCCTGCGCGCAGGCCCATCCGTCGGCGCCATCGCGATGGCCTATGACCTGTGCTACGACGGTTGGGATGCGGCGTTCCGGCAACAGGTCGCGCAGGCACTGCTGCACTACGACGGCGGCCCGACCAAGCGTGATGGTGGCGGTCAGCAGACGCTCGACGTGATGGCGACCAAAGTGCACATGCCGCCGTTTTCCAACCACTACGCCGGCCAAGTCGGCGGCGTGACCTTGGCACTGCTCGCCATCCGTGGTGACGCGGGCGTCGATGGCGCCGAGGACGCCGCGCTGATTGAGCGCTACCTCACCAGCAGCGAAAAGAACACCACCATCGCTATCACCGGCGGCTTCGGCAATCGCGGCCAATACGCAGAAGGTGACGGCCCTGGGACGATCACCACCGACACCGCCTATGTTCCCGCGCTGCAGGCGTGGCGCATCGCCGGCGGCAAGGATTTTGTCAGCGGACGCGAAGACGTGCAGTGGCTGTTGCTCAAGTGGTCGATGCTGACCATCGGCAATCCTGGGGCCGCCGCCTATCCCGAGAAGGCCAAGGCCCTGGCCGAGGCCAAGTTGACCAACCCCGCCAATGGCTGGCCGAGTTTCCCCGATCGCGGCCCGTACCCGCACAATGTCTACAGTCGCGCCGGCTCATCCGGCTCGGGACTGTTCGCGCAAGGTTTCGGCATCGCGCCGGCGGAGCTGAAGCCGGTGCTGCTGTGGACCTATCGGCACGGCCTCTGTCCCGTGGAGCCGGATTACGACGCCGTCAGCTATCCGCACCGTGCGGTGCTGGCCTTCATCAACTGGCCGCTCGACATCGTGGAGCGCAATCCAGGCGAGGTGCTGCCGCGCATGGTGGTCGATGAACGCTGGGGCTTGTTCCTGTTCCGCAATCGCTGGCAGGACCAGGACGACATCGTGATCTCAGCACTGCCGCTCGGCCACAAGGGTTACCATAAGGTGCCCGGCGGCGACGTGATCGTGTGGGGACTCGGTGAGCGCGTAACGCTGCCGGCCGGCACCTTCGCCGGCAAATACACCACCTTCACCACTGGAGCGCACGGCGGCGTGGCCAACACCGCCAATGGATCACTCGGCGTCGATTTCAGTAAAACGAGCGGCGCCGACGCGCTGATCGTCATCGCGGGCACCGGCGTCCGCCGCTTGAAAGCTGGCAGCAAAGGCGCGCTGAACACCGCGTTGGTAAAGCTCGGCGACAACGAGCTCGCCATCATCACCCTCACCAAGGGACAGCACCCGACGGCGCAGGTGGTGGAGGATCACCTGGAGCTCGGCGAGCAACGCATCGCACTCAGCAACGGCGTGCTCAGCTTCGCGAAATGACTCCGCGATCTGTTACGGCACCACGTTGATCGTCGCGTTGATGTGCGCGGTGATCACCGTGCCGTCCGCCGTGGCGATGCGCGGTTTGATCACCAGGCAGTTCACCGGCTGGATGCCGGGGATCGTCAGCGACACGGTCTTGCCATCGGCCTTGAGCGTGGCCTTGGCAACGGTGACGGTATCGCGCGCATACTTGGTCGGATCGGCGACGGAGATTTCCGGCGATCCGTACTTGGCGCTCCACAGGACATTGAACTGCTGGAGCGCCCAGTTGTCGACGTTCTCTGCCTCGGTCTTGTCGAGCGGTTGGCTGAACGTCAGGTCGATGCCGTCCTTGGTCACGGCGTAACCGCTCGCCATCACCACCGGCTTGCCCGTGTAGCGCACGCGCTGGAACGCGCCGTCACGTGCGCCGTTGGTCTGCCAGCCGCGCAGGCCGCAGACGTAGAGCTGGCCATCGGCGGGATTGAAGCGCGCGCGCATGATGCCGGTGGCAAACGTCAGCGGGAACTTGGTCAGCGCGCCCTGCATCACGTCGCCGATTTCCTGGGTCATGACGCTGAAGAGCGACGACTTGCCGTACGACAGGTGCAGCATGCGCCCGGCGAACGGACCCCAGCGATCATCGGGCGCCCACACCTGGCAACCGCTGCTGTTATCGACATCCATCGGCATCCAGATGATCGGCGGATCACGTTTCGTCGGCTTCACATCAACCGGAACGCCGTCGGGAATACCGACGAAACCACCCGCACGGATGCGATTGAGTGGACACACCGGCACCCACGAGCCCTGGTTGTCGCCGGTGGTCATCTCCCCATTGGGGCCGATGCCGATGCCGTTGGGCGCACGCAAACCACGAGCAACCACGTCGAGTTTCTTGCCGTCCGGGGACAGGCGGAAGAAGCCGCCATTGTGGAGCGACCACAGATCGAAGTTCGGACCACCGCGCCCAGGCGTTGCGCCTTTGGCGAAGTAAAAGTTGCCGGCTTTATCGCGAGTCAGATCGAGCGCGAACTCATGGAACTGGCGCGTCAGGTGGATGTCGGTGTTGAAGGCCTCGTAGAAATCCGCCTCGCCGTCGTTGTTCAGATCATGCAGGCGCATGATGGCGTTGCGGCACGTCAGCACGATGCCGTCGTCGGTGATGACCAGACCGAGCGGTTCCTGCAAACCGGTGGCGTAACGTTTCCACGTCAACGTCGTGCCGTCGAGGCCGCTGACGATCCACACGTCGCCGCTCCAGGTACACAGCGCCGCGCGTTTGCCGTCGGGGAAGAAGTCGACGCCGCCGAAACGCATCCACGACTTCCACGGGTTGTCGTCGGGGGCGGTGATGGTGTCGACGACGTAGGCGCCGTCGCCGGTGCCGGCGACTGTCTGCGTAGTGATGGTTTCGGGCCACCAGATGCGCTGTCTTTTCAACGACGTGCTCAACATGCCGCTGCGTATTCCCGCCTCAGACTGTGCGCCGTAGGTGACCCGCAGTTGTTCATTTCCATTCGAGAAATCCCCCAGGCTACCGAGCAGCGCCACCTGCTGGTCGCCAACGGTCTCGATCCGGCCATTGCCGACCATGGAGCAGGGAATCCCCTTGGGCGCCAGTATCACCCGCATCTCTTGCCCGCCGCGCTTGATCTCGAAGCGACGGTGCAGATTGCCTTCCTTGGTCAGCATCGGCAGCTCCAACGTCTCGAATCCCTGGACCATATAGGACAACACCACGCCCTCCTCCGTCAGGTAATGGCCCCGGTACTGCACCCACTCCTTCGGCATCGGCTGGCCCTCACGCGTCAACTCGCTGCCACCCTGCGGCACATTGTACTTCGCCACGTACTGTGGCCGTGGATCCGCGAAGCTGCCATCCTTGTTCGCCCAACTAGGTCCGACTGGATTGCTCCACAGCATCGTGCCGACCGGCTTCGGCTGCGTGTGGTGCTCTCCTTTGAAGATCACGCCGTTGCCGTCGATGAAGCCGCCGGTCCACATCGCGGCGATGCGCATGGTTTCCAGATCGTAGGCGACGTAGGTCTGCTTTTCTTTGTCGAGGCGCACGATTAGCGCGCGCAGGACGTACTCGGTGCCGATCTGAAGCGAGCAGCCCATGGTCGGGCCGTAGTCCATCTGCGCCCAGCGTGGGGCTTCGCCGGCTTTGAGCGGCAAGAATCCTATGAGGGTGGTCAGCAGCAGGAACAAGAGGTGGCGCATGGGATTCCTCCAACGTGGTGACTTTTCCTGGGAGCGTCGCACCAGCTCGGCAGCTTCACGAATGCCGAGCTGGTGCTCGGCGCTCCCAGGGGACAGCCGTCGCACGTACTACCGGCGATGGCTTGCTAACGTTTAGCTAAACTTTAGAAAGGAAATCATGGCCCGCCGCAAACTCTCCATTAAAAGTCCCCCGTCCCTCGCCTCCGTCGCCAAGGCCGCGGGGGTCAGTACCGCCGCCGTGTCGCTTGTGCTCAGCGGGCGGCACAAGGATTACGGTCTGTCGCAGGACACTGCCGAACGCATCAAGGCGGTCGCCGACAAACAGGGTTACCAACGCCCGACGCGCCGCCGTGGTCCACCGCGCCTGCACGTGCTGCATTTTGAAGACCTCGTGCGCATGGATGATCGCGGCCTGGGTGGCAGCGTGCTGCATCCGTTGATGGAGGCGCTCGCGGTGCAGGGCTGGACGGCGTCGATCGACACGCGCCTGCCAGATGAAGCGACCGCCGAACTGCTGAGCGCGAGTGCGGTGGTGATCCCGGTGAACCACGGTTTCGACGCGCAGGCGAAGAAGCTCGCGCAGGCCGCCGCCAAGGCCGGGGTGCAACCGGTGATGCTCGGACGCATGATCGACGGCCTCACCGCCATCCAGATTGACGGCGACCAACACGGCGGTGGACGTTTGGCGGCGGAGTTCCTGCTTGGTCAGGGCCATCGTCATGTGGCATTGGTGGCCGGCATCGCTGGCGATCCGCATAGCGAAGCACGTATCGCGGGTTTCCTCAGCACCGCCCAGCGCAGCGCGAAGATCGAACGCTGGGGCGAAGGCAACTTCACCGTCGCTGATGCTCATCGTTTGGTGGCGGCGCAACTCGCCAAGGGCTCGCGTCCGACCGCCATCTTCTGCGTCAGCGACCGCATGGCGCTCGGCGCGTTGCTGGCGCTGCGCGAAGCCGGCCTCGCGGTGCCGCGCGATGTGTCACTGGTAGGATTCGACGATCAGGCGGAGTTCGCCAACGTCAGCCCAGGGCTGTCGACCATCCGCTTGGTGGCTGACGGCATCGGTGCGCAACTCGCCACCCTGCTCGAACCCGCGACCGCGCCATCGAGTGAACGACTGCTGCTGACCGCGCGCCTGATGGTGCGCGGCTCCACTTCCGTCCCGAGGACCTCACCATGAGCGCATGCGCCACCCTCCGACATCTGGCTGTCACTCCGGCTGCACACCTGGTGCGACCGAAGGCGCGCCTGCAACCGATTCAGGCCAGCGCGGGTACGCCGTCGGTGGATCTCGCTCGCGTCGCTGCCGACATCGCGGATGTGGCTACGCTCGCGCCGACCATCGTGGTGGAGAATCCGCAACACTGGGAGCGCGTGGTGCCTTCACTGCCCGCGGACATCGACGGCATCCTGCCGTTGTCGATTCCCGCGTATCCCACCGAGGTGTGGAACAGCCATCCGCAGGCGTTGGTCGACCGCAAGCTGCCGGTGGTGTTCTGGTGCCTGCCTGAA
>Ga0105049_10008761_pt1 | contig 11695 bp, 8 predicted proteins | sample MAT06_FD_78087 | JGI IMG/M metagenome (GOLD analysis project Ga0105049, IMG submission 78087) | Freshwater microbial communities from Lake Fryxell liftoff mats and glacier meltwater in Antarctica - MAT-06 | ecosystem: Environmental > Aquatic > Freshwater > Ice > Liftoff microbial mat | place...
AGAGCAGCCCCGCCGCGACCGCACCGTGAAACACCGAGCCGGCGCCATGTGCGTCGAGCACGTCGCTCGGAAACGCGGGGCAGCGCACGACCTGATCGCCGTGGCGACCGATCGCACCTTCGTTGCCGAGCGTGATCACGACGGCGCGCGGACCGAGGCGCAGCAACTCGTCGAGCGCATCGTTGAGCTCGCCACGCGGTGCGAGCTCGGAGGCTTCACGCTCGGAGGCGAGCAGGATGTCGGAGCACGCGATCAGCGCGCCGGTGCCATCGCGCAGCTCGGAGACGTCGAAGATCACCGGCAGCTTCTGTGACCTCGCGTACTCGGCTGCACGGAGCTGCTCGACCGGCTCGGTGCCATCGATCAGCAGCGCCGCGGCACCCTCGAGCGCCGACACCGGATCGAGCGCGACCGGTTCGCCGCGTTCACCGGGATAGTGCGCACGCAGGGTCCCGTCGCCCGCGACCATCACGATCTCGCAGGCCGAGGTCCCGACCGCCTTCATCAGCTCGGCATCGATGCCGGCATCGCGCAGCGCGGAGCGGGCGAGGTAACCCAGCAAATCGGCGCCGTGAAAGCCTGCGGCGCGGGCGCGGCACCCCAGGCGAAGAGCGGCACGGAGCGCCACGGCGATCCCCGGAGCTGGGGTGGTGGACAAGGCCGCGAGGTCGGCCGAGTGTGCGTGCGGGCTGGGCAGGTTCGGTGCAAGTCCCGAGATCGCCACGCCGATCCGGCCTAGGCCTACCACCAGGGGCGCATCCACAAGGACCATCATACACAGCCGCCTCACGTGGGGCGAGCGGCGCCAAGCCACCGAAAGCTGTCCGGGGATCCGTCGAGAGGGTTAGAATCGCGCCAGCAACCGTGGGGAGCCGCGATTCACTTCCGAGCCCCGGGCAACGGCTTTCTGATCAGGGCGGTCAGAGCTCCGAACCAGCGCCAGAAGCCCCTGTGACAGAGCTCGAAACCGCGACCACCGCCCCGATCCTAGCAGACCCCCGACCCCAGGTGGCTGCCTCCCTGACCGATGACGTCCAGTTGATCGCGGCGTGTCGTCGCGGCGAGGCGCGCGCGATGGAGCGCCTCTATCACCAGTACAAGCGCCGGGTGTTCGGCATGGCGCACCGGATCGTCGGCGCGTCGGACGCCGAAGAGGTCGCGCAGGAAGTCTTCGTTCGCGTGTTCCGCGGCCTCGCCTCGTTCCGTGGCGACTCGGCGCTGTCGACCTGGATCTACCGACTCACCGTCAACGCTTCACTCACCCACCTCACCAAGCGCGGTCGCCGCAAAGAAGTCGGCGACGATGGGCTGACCGAGCTACCTGCTCCCCCGGTAGCCGAACGTGACTCCGCACTCGCTGCACGGATCGAAGCAGCGCTCGATCAGCTCCCCGCGGGCTATCGAGCGATCCTCGTCCTCCACGACGTCGAAGGTTTGTCGCACGAGGAATGCTCGGCGATCCTCGAGTGCCGCGTCGGCACGTGCAAGTCGCAGCTTCACAAGGCCCGTGCAAAGATGCGCGACCTCCTCGGCGCCGGGATCGCCGAGCGGTTCGCGAAGGGAACCTCCAATGACCTGTGAGCGCGTCCGCGCGCAACTGACCGGCTACCTCGACGGCGAGCTCGATGGCGACGCCGGCACGGTCGTGCGCGGTCACCTGCGAACCTGCGAGGCCTGCCGCGCGACCGCCTCCGACGAAGCCGTGCTTCGCGATGGCCTGCGCTCGTTGCCCCCCGTCGCTCCACCGAATTCGCTGTGGGCCGGCGTCCAGGCCCGCCTCGCCGCCGAGGAGGTGGCCGAGAGCAAGCGTCCCGCGTGGCGCCGCGCGCTCGCGCGCTGGCAGCGCTTCGTGCCCGCACCACGCGTCGCGATCACCGGTGCGCTGGTCGCCGCCGCCGCGGTCGCCGTCGTGTATTGGGAGACCCGTCCCGTCGAGGAAGTCGCGCGCGAACAGATCGCCTGGTACCGCCAGGTCGTGGTGCCGCCGCAGCAGTTCGCGCCCGAGGCGCCCCTCCTGAAGAACCAACCCGCGCCGAGCTCGTGCGCGACGGTCGCGGATGCGTCGATCGACGTCAGCGAGGCGCTCGCCCTCGACGGCCAGCGTGCCGAGGCCGCGTACGACTGCGCGATTCAAGATCTGTTGACCGAGGCAGCAAATGTGCGCGGGGATTGGTCCGCCACGCAGCGCTCGGCCTTCGACGACAAGGTCAAGGCGATGCGCGAGGTGATCGCGAAGGCCGACGGCAAGCCCAAGCAACGCGCCACGCGCGCGATGGTCACGTACCTCCAGGGTGCGGTGACGCGGGATCAAGTCCTGCTCGCGGGGGTGCCATGAAGAAGGCTCTCGTGCTGCTGCTGCTGCTCCCGCTCCCTGTAGTCGTAGGCCCGGCCGCGGCCGACACGTTGGCGAACGTCGTCGGGAGGGCGCGACTCGACGTCCAGCCGGTCGGCGGTCGCCCGTTCAAGACGATCACGATCGAGAACGCGCTCGGCGATATCGTCGTCGAAGGCTACGACGGCACCGCGATCATCATCGAGACCAAGAAGACGGCGCCCGACGACGAAGCGCTCGACCGGCTGCGAATCTCCCTGGTGCCGAACGGCGACGGCACGGTCAAGTTGACCACGACAGCGGATCACAACAAGGAGAGCAAGCGGCTGCGCCGCGGTGCGGTGCGGATCGATCTCAAGGTGCGCGCGCCACGCGATGCGCGGATCGAGGCGACCGCGGGATCCGGCACGCTGACGCTGTCGAACATGGATGCCGGCGGCGATCTCGATACCGCGTCGGGTCCGATCAAGGTCCATAACGTGTCGGGCGAGCTGTCGACCCACAGCGTGAGCGGCGCGACGTCGCTCGCCACCGTGTTCGGCTCGATCGATTCGCAGACGCTGCAATCGGATCTCGACCTCGACTCGATCTCCGGCGAGAAGCTCGTCGCCGCGGCGAATCACGGCAGGATCGCCGGTCGCCGCGTGCGGTCTCGCGAGATCACGCTGACCACGACCGATGGCAAGATCACGCTCGAGGCCGAGGCCACGCTGCGCGGCCGCGTGATCGTGTCGAGTATCAAGGGCGACCTCGATGTCCGGCTGCGCCGCCGCGGCACCGTCGGGGTCACCGTGCGTGCGCGTGGCTCGAAGGTCGACTTCGGCGTGCCCGCACCGGCCCCGGTCGCCGGCTGGACCGAAACGCATCTCGGAAACACGCAAGCGTCCGGCGCTGCGTTCGTCGAGATGCGATCGCGTTACGGCAACGTGCAGTTCATGATCGTCGATTAGCTAGCTCGCCGAGGATCGGCGTTCGGGGTAGGCTGGCCGCGATGGAAGGCCCCCCGGCACGGGTGAGTGAGTACGCCGAACAGGCGGTCACCTACGTACGTCGCGCGCTCAACGTACCCATCGAATACGACAGCAACACGCTGCCGCTCCTCGACCACTACCTGCGGAGCGTCCCCAAGGATCAGCCCGCGGCGACCACGTTGGTGATTGCCACGTCCGGCGCGTACTTCGGCGAGGTCATCCGGCGCCGCCTCGGTGGCCGCTGGGAGATCCCGGTGGTCGGCAACGGCGTCAGCCATGGCAACCCGCCGCGGTTCGAGGGCGCCGATTGGCGAGTCGTGCTGCCGACGGGCATCTCGTTCTCGCCGGCCGGCTTCGTCGCCGCCGCGATCGCACAGGCCGACCTCGAGGACTTCGATTCCGAGATCGATGCGCCGACGCGGATGCGCCCGCACGTCGAGCAGGCGCTTGCGCGGATGGGGGAGATGTCGGTCGAGGAGTACTACTCCCTGTGCAACCGGCTCGACACGCTCGAGCACGTGCACGAGGTGCTGGTGGCGGTGGCGGCGCAGTTGATGGGCAACGTCGACGAGGACGTGCCCGAGCCGGCGAACGACGAGCCCAGCGGCCCTGTGAACTGACGGATCCGGTTCATCACGGCCAGATCCCGCTGGCTTCCGTCGAGGCGGTGCCGCTATAACCGCCCCGATGGCCAGGGGTAATCGAGCTCCATCACAGAACGCGTATCGCGGTGTGCTCGGTCGCACGCAGCAGACGCTCGTTCACGTCACCGCACCCTCCGGCGAGTTGATCGCCACAAAAATACACACCACGGTCGATGCCGTGGAGAGCCCCGAGCTCGTCGATCGACTTCACCTCGATAAGCTCAACGCGATCGCCGTCGAGGGCAGCGAGTCGGTCAAGGTCGCGGTGCCAGTCCTCTATCACGATCCGGCCGCCGAGCTGTTCGTGCTCGTGCTCGATCCCTCGCAGCGCCATCGCGAGCTCGATGAGCGGATCCGCGTGTTCGAGCGGATGCGCACCGACGAGGCCGCGATCCCGGCGTACGTGAAGGAATTCGCCGTCGTGTTCGGCGGGCGCGAGCTCCGCGAGTACCTCGAGAAGCGCGCGCAGGCCGCGCTCGACGTCGAGCGCACCAAGATCGATCTCGAGAAGAAGCTGCGCGATGCCGAGCGCAAGCATGCCGAGGCGGGCGCCCGCAACGTCGAGCTCGAGCGGCGTGCCGCGGATCTTGATCGTCGTGCCGCGGATCTCGATGCGGCGAAGTCCGAGATCGCGAGCTCGCTCGTCGAGACCGAGCGCGTGCGTGCCGAGCTGGTGCGTGATCGCGCGGAGCTCGAGAAGTTGCGAAGCGAGGCGCGCAATCGCGTGATCGCGGCGGTCCAGCAGGCCACCGGCTCGCCGACCGCGTTGGGCTCCGAGGCGCCGCCGCGCGACGAGGAAGTCCCGCTCACCGAGACCAAGCCGGTGCCCAAGATCGAGATCGAGGATGAAGGATCCGGCGATCTCGCGACCAAGCTCCGCGGCGCGCTCGAAAGCTCCGAGCCCAAGGCAGCGCCGGTTCGCCCGTCACGCGCCGAGAGCGAAGGCTTCGAGATGCCGACCAGCGTCTCGGATGCGTCGGCGATCCGCGCGAACGCCACCGCGGGTGAGGTCGGCGTGGACGTCGCTGTCGAGGTCGACCACGCGATCCCGAGCCGCGACTTCGACGAGGAGAACACCGCCGGTTCGTCGATCGTGCCGCTGGGCTCCGATCCGCTGACCACCGACACGCTCGAGCTCGAGGTCGACCCCGGCTCCGACGCGTGGCTCGAGCGCGCGACCGCCAGCAACACGTCGGCGTTCGGCGTCGTCGGCGGCCACGTTCGCCTCGCGCTGGTCTCCGGCGATCAGATCGCGCGCGGCCTCGGCGGCATGATCGATGTCCGCATCCTGCTGCACCGCGCGGCGACCTATCCGGTGATCTCGATCGTGCTCGGTCCACCCGCGGCGCTCCGCGTGCCGAGCCCGACGCAGCTCGCGATCCTCACCCTCGACATCGCCGCCGATGGCGATCGCCAGGTGCTCGCAGCCCTCGCGAAGCGGTTCGAGGTCTCCATCGATCTGATCTCGCGAGGTCGCCGCGCGCGCCGCGTCAAGCTGGTCGCACCGCTCTCCGAGAACGTCGGCTTCATCGTTCGCGCCGCCGAGGATCACCTGCGTGGCCTGATGTCGTCGTCGGGGATCGAGGGCGACACGTCATACTCGCGCGCGGTCGAGCTGGTGCGCGGCGCCGGCTACGACCAGCTCGGCGTCAACCACCCCGACACCAGCGAGTTCCGCGACGACAAGCTCGCGCAGCTCCAGACCGCTCAGCAGCTGCGCCGCGCGATCGCGATGGCGCGCCGATTCGCCCGGCCGTCGCGCGAGGACTACCTGGTCTGCACGCGCGGCTTTCCGCTGCCGCGTTGGCGCGAGCTGCGCCGGCACGTGCTCGAGAGCGCCGTCGCGTGGGGCCTGTGGATGGGCCCCGAGCTCGCGCAGGTCGCCGTCAGCGAGGGGCTCGCACGGTCCCGCCGCGATCTGATCGTCCGGCTCGATCGCGGCTTCGAGACGCTCAAGGCGCACGCCACCGCGTTCGACATCGACGAGGAAGCCGCCGACGACAACCAGAAGGCGCTCGCCGAGGAGGCGAGGGCGCTCGGCGTCGATGTCGAGCGTCGGCGTCCAGCGACGCCGTTCAAGCAGGTGAACGGCAAGTCGGTGTCGTCCGAGGAGGTCTCGCAGGTCTCCGGCTCGATCGGCGGCACGCCCGCTCACGGCGTCCCGGGCCCGAAGCCGACCGAGGAGCTCCTCCCGCTGCTCGAGGACAAGCACAAGCGTCTCGCGACCGCGCTCGAGCTCTGCGATCGCGCCGAAGCCGCGGCCGCCGCGCCGGTCATCGAGGCCGCGACGAAGATGAGCCGCGCCGACGCCGTGCGCGTGCTCGGCATGAGCGTCAAGTTCGGCGCCGCTGCCAAGACCCCGCTGCTCGCCGGTCTGACGAGCAGCAAGGGCTACCTCCGTCACGGCTGCGCGCTTGCCCTCGCGATGCTCCGCAGCGAGGACGGCACGCAGGCCGTGATCGACCTGCTGATGACCGAGCCCACCGAGATCTGGCGCGAGGTCGCGCGTGCGATCGGGCAGGTTGGTCCCGCCGCCCTGCTGCCGCTCGCCTCGACCTACGGCCGGCTCGGCGAGAACGCCACGCCCACGCTGGCCGAGCGCGTCGCCTGGGCGATGGCCCACGTCGCCGTCCGCGGCGGCAAGCTGGCTGTCGAGACCATGGCCGGCGGCCAGAGCATCGTCGCACCGGTCGCCAAGCAGGCCCTCGAGTTCCACGCCTCGGCCGCCAATGACCAGGTTCGGGTCCGTCCGGGCGCCAACGGCTCCCAGGTCGGCCGCGATGTCACGGTCAATCGCGCGTTCTCGCGGCGCTTCTTCGAGGCGCTCGAGGCCGGGCTCCCCGAGGCTGGGCAGGCCGGGCTCGTCGATCTCGAGGCCTCCCAACCGATGGAGATGCTCGACGAGTCGGACCTGATCGAGGAGGAAGACGAAGCCGAAGCCGAGCTCGACGAGTCGGACCTGATCCAGAGCTGATCCGCGAGATTCCCCAGATCCCGGGCGCACGAGCACACGCGCGGGCACCCTTTGAGCTAGTATCAGGTGGCTGTTCATGAGGATCGGCATTTTCTCCGACGTCCACGCGAACATCGAAGCGCTGAGCGCTGTTATCGATGCGTTCAAGAGCGAGCGTATTGATAAGTACGTCTGCATCGGTGACGTCGTCGGCTACGGCGCCTCGCCGAACGAGTGCTGCGACATCATTCGCAAGCTCGCCTCGTACACCATCCTCGGTAACCACGACGCTGCCGTCGCCGGCCGGATGGACTACTCGTACTACTACGATGCTGCCCGCCAGGCGCTCGACCTCCACTCGCGCCAGCTGTCCGCCGAGAACATGGCATGGCTGCGCAGCCTGCCGTACGAGGTCCGCGAGGGTGATGTCACCTTCTGCCACGGCTCTCCGATCAACCTCGAGGAGTTCGAGTACATCTTCTCCATCGAGCAGGCCACGCGCTGCATCGAGATCTGGGACGACCTCGGGACCGTCACGTTCATCGGTCACTCGCACCTCTGCAAGTCGTTCGCCCTGACCCGTGAGGAAGTGTTCGAGGTCGTCGCGACCAAGTTCGTGATCCGGCCCGAGCACCGCTATATCATCTCGGTCGGCTCGGTCGGCCAGCCGCGCGATTACGACAACCGCGCGAGCTACACGATCTACGACACCGAAGAGCGCGTGTTCGAGTTCAAGCGCGTCGCGTATGACATCGACGCTGCGGCACAGAAGATCTTCGCGGCCGACCTCGAGCGGAACTTCGGCAATCGCCTGTTTCTCGGCGTCTGACGATCGTGCGCGGGTTGGGTGTGTCGATCGATCTACCGATCTGGAGGAACGGCGGTCGCGGCGAACCCTAACCGCTGCAGTCGCGCATCGAGCCAGGTCGGCTCGTCGATCACACCATCGCGACGCATCGCCCCGAGCACGATCAAGACGCGCTCGGTGGTGACCGGATCGAGGCCTCCAGCGCGACGGACGCGTCGGCTCATCGACGTCGGCTGCGAGGTCAGCGCGGCGAGGAACGCGGCCTGCTTCACGGTGAGCTCGCGCGGCGAGACGTTGAAGTAGTACTTGGCCGCGGCGCGCAGCCCCCAGATCTTCGGACCGAGCTCGATGATGTTGAGGTAGCGCTCGAGGATCTGCTTCTTGTCGAGGCGGGCTTCGAGGCGCCAGGTCAGGATCGCCTCCTGGAGCTTGCGATCGAAGCTGCGGCGCTGCGAGAGGAAGGCGTTCTTGACCAGCTGCTGGCTGATCGTCGAGCCGCCGCGGGCGAGGCGGTGCTCGCGGAGATCGATCTCGAGGCTGCGCGCGATCTGGTCGAGATCGAAGCCGGGGTGCTCCCAGAACCGGCCGTCCTCGGCGGAGACGAACGCGCCCATCACGTACCAGGGGAGTGACTTGAGGAACGTCCAGTTGGCCTCGCCGGGACCGGTATGGATGCGCGACCCATCGGCGAGCTGCTGGTCGATCACCTGCGCGAGCGAGGCGACGTCGGCGAGCGGCGGCTCGGTGGTCACCGTGCAACCACCGTCTTGGACGCCTGCCAGCGTCAGTGTTGCGCCTTCGCCTTCGGGAGCGGCGAGATCGACGAGGAGGCGCCCCTTGCCACCTCCGTTGCCGGTGATCGCCATGCCGTCGAGTGGGCCGCGGATCGGTGCGGGGAGGGCGGCGAGCAGCGTGGCGCACGGCGCGGTGGCGAGCGTGAGCTCGAGCTGACCGGAGACCGGCTTACCGCGACGGATCCAGCCATTCGCCGAGATCTCGACGAGCGGGGGCGATTCGCCACGGCCGGGGGTGGCCGCGTTCGGGGGCAGCAGGAAACGCGCACGCGGCACGGTGATTACATCGGCGGTGACCACGACCTCGGCGCTCATCGCGAACGACAGCGGCACCGGATCCGCGGATAGCCGCGGATCGGCGACGACCAGATGCTCGAACGACGCGTCGGTGGCGACGTGCAGCCCACCCGGCGTACGCGCGACGGTCAACGTGCCGGTCGCCCGTGCGTCGCCGAGATCGAGACCCGCGGGTGCGAGCGCCGCGAACGCGCGGAGCGGAAAGCGCTCGCTGCGGATCGTCACCGTCGAGTGACCGGTGACCTCGACCTGCGCGGTGCGCGGTGCGCCGTTATCGTCGACGACGGCGAGCAGCTCGAGTGGAAGTCCCGCGCCACGGCGACCCGCGGTGAGATCGCGCAAGGCCAGCGTCGCACCCGTCCCCGCCGAGGCGGTGCCGGAGCCACCGACGGCGAGCACGCGCCCGAACTTCAGCTGGTGGGTGACCTCGGCGGCGCTGCGTCCGAACGTGAGATCGAAGTGGAGATCGCGGGCGTCGTCGCCACCGCGGACGCGAAGCGCGCCGGTGACGATCCGGATCCCGGTGGAGTCGGGGATCAGCTCGACCTGGTCGGCGGTGAGCTCGCCGATACCGGCGATCCGCGCCACCAGCGTGCCGTCGACGACGACGATCCGGCGGATCTGGTGACCGCCACCGGAGGACAACGCTCGCGTGGATTTGTGACCGCGCAGGCGGCGTGCGAGCCGCGCGAGATCGGAATCACCGTCGGACTCGACGGAGACCTCGACGTGCGGACCGTCGACGCGGATCTCGTCGGCGCGCAGCTGACCGTCGAGTAACGAGCCCATGCCGACGGAGGCCTCGATCGCGTCGGCGCGGATGATCTCGCGCCCGATGTCGCCGAACGCGACACCTTCGAGTCGCACGGCACCCGAGAGATCGGCGTCGACGGTGCCGATCGTGGCGCGCACGCCGCTGGCAGCTCCGAGTTGATCGGCGAGCTCGGCGGTACGGGCCTGGATCCACCAGCCCACGGCGACCGGCGCCCCGACGGCGAGGATCGCGGTGATCGCGAGCGTGCGCGTGTCGCGGTCGAGCTTCATGCGTCAGTGGTGTTCGAGCATGAGGTCGCGGCGATCGTCGCCGACGAACGGACGCTGGAGGATCCGGCGCTCACCACGGCCCCGCCGGGTCGCGAGCGAGGCGCCGTAGAGCATCGCCTCGCAGAGCTCGCCGAACGAGAGGCCGGCGGCATCGGCGATCTTGGGAAGCAGGCTCGTCGGCGTCAGACCGGGGACGGTGTTGACCTCGAGGATCGACTCGTTGCCCGCGTCGGACACGATCATGTCGACGCGGGTCGCGCCACGGCAGCCGAGGGCGATGTGCGCGCGGAGGGCCTGGGCGAGCACGCCGCGATAGCGCTCGGGCGACAGCCGCGGCGGTACGAAGTAGTCGGTCGCGCCCTTGGTGTACTTGTTCCCGTAGTCGTAGAAGCCGGTGCGCGGTGCGATCTCGACGGCGCCGATCGCGCGATCGTCGAGGACGGCGACCGAGACCTCGCGGCCACTCACGAACCGCTCGACCAACAGCTCGTCGTCGAAGCACAGCGCCTTCTCGACGGCGGGCACGAGATCGGCGAACGACCGACAGATCGAGACGCCGACCGAGCTGCCTTCACGGATCGGCTTGACCACGCAGGGGAAGCCGAAGTCACCGTGGCACGCAGCGAGGTCGACCGCGTCCTCGACGTTCAGCGTGTAATACGAGGGCGTCGGGAGGTTGTGGAGCCGGAACAGCTCCTTCGCCTTGCCCTTGTGCATCGCGAGTGCGGATGCCAGGACGTCGGAGCCGGTGTACGGGATGCCGAGCATCTCGAGCAGGCCCTGGATGCTCCCGTCCTCGCCCCAGCGGCCGTGGAGCGCGATGAACGCGACATCGATCCGCTCCTGCCGGAGTGCGACGTCGACGTCGCGGTCGACGTAGATCGGGACCGCATCGTGCCCGCGCTTGCGAAGTGCTTCGAGGACGGCCTCGCCGGTGCGGAGCGACACGTCTCGTTCGCTCGAGAGACCTCCGAGCAACACGCCAATCTTTCCGGACTGCATCTGCGGCCTGCCTTTCGTCGGAGAAACGCTCCAGCGCCCCGACCTGTTTCCACGCTATGGGTGCCTACACAGGCAGGGCAACTTTTGGGCTGCTTGACGGGGCGAGAGGGGGACGGTACGAACGGCCCCGAACATGAGCACGAAGAAGACCGCCGAAGACGACGCGAAGAAGAAGGCGGCCAAGAAGCCCGCCCCGAAAAAGCCGGCGGCCAAGAAGCCCGCGCCGAAGAAGCCCGTCGCGAAGCCGAAGAAGAAGCCCGAGAAGCAGCCCGCGGCCGTCGAGAGCGTCGAGTCGATGGACCCCACCGAGGCGCCCACGCGCGAGTCGCTGTCGTCGATCGAGGATGCCGTGATCGTCGCCGAGACGGTGATCGAGACGGCACCGGAGGAGCCGCCGGTCGAGCTGAGCGAGGAAGAGAAGGAGCTGTCGGCGATCTACGGCGACGATCTCTCTGCACCCGCGCCGGTCGCCGGCGAGTACCAGGATCGTCAGACCAAGGACGAGGACCGGCCGATGATGCCGGAGATCAACGCACGCGAGGAGCGCAAGCAGCACTGGCAGGATCGCCGGACGCAGCGCCGCCAGCGTCGCGACGGCAATCGTCCGGGCGGTGGGCCCAGCCAGCAGAATGGTCAAAATGATCAGAACGGCCAGCCCGGCCAATCGCGCGACGGCCAATCGCGCGACGGCCAATCGCGCGACGGCCAGCGCGACGGTCAGCGCGATCAGCGCCCGAGCCAGCCGGCATCGCAGCAGCCTGCCCCACGGCCGGTCGCGCCGATGCAGCCGCCGGTCGCCAGCCACGAGCACGACTCGCTCGCGCGCGTCGGAACACCGCTTGGCGATGCC
>Ga0105049_10008762_pt1 | contig 11693 bp, 10 predicted proteins | sample MAT06_FD_78087 | JGI IMG/M metagenome (GOLD analysis project Ga0105049, IMG submission 78087) | Freshwater microbial communities from Lake Fryxell liftoff mats and glacier meltwater in Antarctica - MAT-06 | ecosystem: Environmental > Aquatic > Freshwater > Ice > Liftoff microbial mat | place...
AAGCTGAAGGCGATCGCGATCACCAGCGCCAAACGGGATCCGCAGGTCCCGAACATTCCCGCCGTCGCCGAGACGGTGCCGGGATTCGAAGCCAGCACCTGGTGGGGCGTGCTTGGTCCGGCCGGTCTGCCGCCCGAGATCGTCGACAAGCTCAACGCCGCAATCCTCAAGATCATGGCGGCGCCCGACGTGCGCGAACGGATGGTGACGCTGGGGGCCGATCCGGTGACCTCGACGCCGAAGGAATACCAGGCGCTCATCGAGAAGGAACTCGTCCAATACGGCCAGATCGTCAAACGCTCCGGCATGAAACTCGAATAGGGGACCGCGTTGGCCTACGAAAAAGAAGTCAGCGAACACGAGGCGCGGCGCCAGAAAGCGCTCGCCATGGGCGGGCCGAAGAAGCTCGCCGAGCGCAAGGCGGCAGGGCAGTTGAACGCCCGCGAGCGCATCGACTATCTTGTCGATTCCGGCAGCTTCCTTGAGTCGGGATTGTTCGGCACGTCGATCCGGCCGGAAGTGCGGGACAAGACCCCGGCCGACGGCAAGATCACCGGCCTCGGCCGCATCCAGGGCCGCAAGACCGCGATCGTGTCCGACGACTTCACCGTCATGGGCGCATCGAACAGCGACACTAACGCGCGCAAGATACAGCACGTGCGCCAGATCGCCGAAACCCAGGGCCTCGCGATGGTGTACTTGTGCGAATCCGCCGCTGCGCGCATGCCCGACGCCATGGGCTCCACCGGCATCGCGCGCAAGGACGCGCCGACGCAGTTCCTGCGCGTCCGCGAAACGCCGTGGGCCGCCGCCGCGCTCGGCAAGTGCTACGGCCTGTCGCTGTGGAACATCTGCATGTCGGACTTCGTGGTCATGCGCAAGGGCGCGACCATGTCGGTTTCCAGCCCCCGCATCACTTCGCTCGCCGTCGGCCAGGAAATCGACGCGGAAACACTAGGCGGCTGGCGCCTGCACACCGAAACCACCGGGCTGGTGGACGTCGCGGTCGATACCGACGAGGAGGCACTCGACCTCGTCAAGCGCTTCCTGAGCTACCTGCCGGCCACCTGCAACCAGGCGCCGCCGGTGCATCCGGTGCCGTCCGGCTCGGACGAAGCGATCAAGCGTATCCTCGACATCGTTCCCGAGTCGCGCGCCCAAGTCTACGACTCACGCAAGGTCATCGCCTGCATTGCCGACAAGGATACGGTGCTGGAACTCAAGCCGCGTTACGGCAAGTCGGTCGTCACGGCGCTCACGCGCATCAATGGCCGCACGGTCGGCATCGTCGCCAACAACCCGCTCTACAAGGGCGGCGCGGTGGATGTCGACGCCTGCCAGAAAGCCACCGGTTTCTTCGTACTTTGCGATTCCTTCAACGTGCCGATCGTCATGCTGTCCGACGTCCCGGGCTTCCTCGTCGGTCTTGAAACCGAACGCAAGGGCGCGCCCGGCAAGATCGTCAACTGGATGAACGCATTGTCGCTGTGCACAGTGCCCAAAATCGCCATCGTCATGCGCAAGGGCTACGGGCAGGCCATCGTCAACATGGGCGGCTCCGGCAACGCGCACGAGTTCGCGCTGTGGTTCACCGGTGAACTGAGCCTCATGGATCCGCGGACCGCCGCCGGCGCCGTGCACGGCGTGAAGGAGCAGGACGATCCCGCGCGTTTCGCCCAGCTCGTCGAGGAGATGACCAAGGCGACCTCGCCCTACGAGCGCGGCGCCGGCTATACGGCGCACGCCATCCTCGACCCGCGCGAGACGCGCGATTACCTCACCCGGACGCTCGACTACTACAGCAACGAGCTGACGCAGGGCGTGGGCAAGCATCGCCTCGCCACCTGGCCCACCAGCTACTAGGCGCGTCGCATGGATCTCCAACTGAAGGGCAAGCGCGCACTGATCACCGGCGGCAGCCGCGGGCTAGGCCGCGCGATCGCGCTGCAACTGGGCATGGAAGGCGTCGACTGCGCGATGTGCGCGCGTGACCTCAAGGCGCTCACGGCGACGGCGGACGCACTCGCCGCCGGCAGCGGCCGCAAGTGCGTGCCGATCCAGGCCGACACCAGCGATCTGGCTTCGATCAAACAATTGGTGGCGAAAGCCGTCGCGGCACTCGGCGGCCTCGACATCCTCGTCAACTGCGCCGCGCGCGTGATGAAAGGCGAAGCCCGCGAGACGCTGCACAACACGGCCGACGACATGGTGTTGAAGGACTACGAGGAAAAGGTCCTCGGCTACCTGCGGGTTGCGCGCGAAGTGGTGCCGCATATGGAGAAGGCGGGCGGCGGCCGCATCCTGAACCTGAGCGGGTCGGCGGCGCGTTTCGGCGGCTTCCTGTCCTCGGGCGCGCGCAACGCGGCGATCGTCAATCTCTCGAAAAGCCTCGCGATCGAACTCGCGCCCAGGCAGATCTACGTGAACACCATCCTGCCGGGCGTGACGCGCACCGAGGCCTACGACGAGAAGATGCGCCTGCAGGCGCAGACCAAGGGCATTCCGGTGGAAGAGCATATCCGCCAGGTGGCCGCGCGCCGCACGCTGGGCCGCGTGGTCACGGCGGAGGAACTGGCGTCGGTCGCAGTCTTTCTGGTGTCGCCCCGCGCCATCGGCATCAACGGCGAGACCATTGCCGTCACGGGCGGCGAAGGCACGACAGTTCATTACTGAATACAGCGGCCCCGGGCCGCGCAGCACGACCGGTCCCGCGCCAGGCGGCCGACCGTAACAGCAACGATCCACAGTGCAGGAGGAGAAGACGATGAGAGTGCGACACGGACTGGTAATGACGCTGATTCTCGCTGCGGTGCCCGCATGGGCGCAGCAGTATCCCGACCGGCCCATCCGCCTGGTCGTGCCTTTCGTTGCGGGCGGCGCCACCGATATTGTCTCGCGCGCCCTCGGGGCGCGCCTGTCGCAGGCGCTGGGGCAGACCTTCGTGGTGGACAACCGCGGCGGCGCGGGCGGCGTCATCGGCACCGACATCGTCGCCAAGGCCCCGCCGGACGGCTACACGCTGCTGATGGCGAGCGCCGCCAACCCGGCCAATGCGAGCCTGGTAAAGAATCTCTCGCATGATTTCGCGAAGGACCTCGCGCCCATCACGCTGGTGGTGATGGCGCCCTACATGCTGGTGGTGCCGCCGGGCGTGGCCACGTCCGTGCAGGAGCTGATCACGTTCGCCAAGGCCAAGCCCGGGTCGTTCAACTTCGCGTCGTCGGGGACCGGCAGTTCCCAGCATCTCACCGGCGTCCTGTTCAACCAGATGGCCGGCACCAACATCGTCCACGTGCCGTACAAGGGCGCTGGCGCGGCGCTGATCGACGTCGTGTCGGGCCAGATCCAGGTGTTCTTCGCGGCGATTCCGGGCGCGCTGCCCTACGTCAAGGGCGGCCGGCTCCGTGGACTGGGGGTCACGAGCGCGAAGCGTTCCGCCGGCGTAGCCGACGTGCCCACCATCGCCGAAGCCGGCGTGCCGGGCTTCGACATGAGCGGGTGGTACGGCATGCTGGCCCCGCGCGGCACGCCGCCCGCGATCATCAAGCTGCTGAACGCCGAGACCGTGAAGGCGCTGGCCAACCCGCAATTGCGCGAGCTCCTGGTCGGCATGGGCCTCGATCCCATCGGCAACACGCCGGCGGAGTTTGGCGCCTTCATCGCCGCCGAGATCACCAAGTACCGCAAGCTCACCCAGTCGGCCGGCATGAAGCCGGAATAGGGAGAACACCATGCACACCCTGCGATCCGCCGCGCGGTTCTGTGCCGTCGCGCTTATCGGTACCGGTCTCGCGTCCGCAGCCTGGGCGCAGAACTACCCCACGCGCCCGGTGCGGATGATCACGCCGTATTCCTCCGGCAACAGCACCGCCGACATCATGGCCCGCAACCTCGCGCAGAAGCTGTCGGCCTCGCTGGGCGTCAACGTCTTCGTCGAGAACCGGCCCGGCGGCAGCGCGATGATCGGCACCGAAGCCGTTGCCCGCGCGGCGCCGGACGGCTACACGCTGCTGCTCGGCGCCACCGGCCCGAACGCCATCAACGTGAGCCTGTTCAAGAAGATTCCCTACGACCCCATCAACGACTTTGCGCCCGTGGCGCTGGTTGCCGTCACCACTTCCGTGCTGGTGGTGCACCCGTCGGTGCCCGCGAATTCGGTGGCGCAGCTGATCAAGCTGGCCAAGACCACGAACGGTAGGCTGAACTACGGCTCGGCGGGGATGGGCGGCACCAGCCATCTCGCCGGCGAGTTGTTCAACACCATGGCCGGCGTCAAGACCACCCATGTGCCGTATCGCGGCATGGCGCCCGCCGTCATCGACCTCATCGGCGGCCAGGTGGACTTCATGTTCGCCACCTTGCCCGGCACCCAGGCCCAGATCCAGGCCGGCCGCCTGCGTGCGCTGGCCGTTGCCACCGAGAAGCGATCCGAGGTGCTGCCGGACCTGCCGACGATGTCCGAAGCAGGGCTGGTCGGCTTTCAGTCCAGTTCCTTCTTTGGTCTGTTCGCGCCCGCCAAAACGCCGGCCGACATCGTGACCAAGCTCAACGAACACACCAACCGCGCCCTCAAGCAGCCGGACGTGCGCGACATGATGCGCAGCCAGGGCTCCGAGGTCGGTGACGGTACGCCGGAGCAGTTCGGCAGCTTCGTCCGGGCGGAAATCAAGAAGTGGGCCGCCGTCATCAAGGCGTCGGGCGCTACCGCCGAGGACTGAACCCGCTTCTTCATCAGCAACAACCAGGCAGCTCTCCATGGTCAACACGCCTTCCGGGGTCACCGACTTCGACGCACTGCTCAATCCGCGCGGGATCGCCGTCGTCGGTGCCTCGCAGGAACTCAACCGCATCGGCGGGCAGCCCGTGCGCAACCTCACGGACTTCGGCTTCCCGGGCAAGGTCTACCCGGTCAATCCTAAGTACACCGAGATCAAGGGCCTGCCGTGCTATCCCGACATCGCCTCGGTGCCGCAGCCCTGCGACCTCGCGGTCATCGTGGTCGGCGCGAAATACATCCCTGGCATCGTCGAGCAATGCGGCAAGGCCGGTATCCGCTTCGCCGTGATCCTCAGCGCGGGCTTCGGCGAGGCGGGTGAAGAAGGCATCCGCCTGCAGGCGCAATTGAAGGAAATCATCGCGCGCACCGGTGTGCGCGTCGTCGGCCCCAACTGCGTCGGTGTGCTCAACCTGAAAAGCCGCATGTTCTGCGGCATGGGCACCGGCTTCCGCGATCCCGCGCTCAAGGCAGGCCGCGTGGCGATGGTGACGCAGAGCGGCGGCGTCGGCTTTTCGGTCGTCACGCTCGCGGAGCGCGCGGGCGTCGGCTTCAACTACGTCGTGTCCTCCGGCAACGAGGTGGACATCACCACCCCCGAACTCATCGACTATTTCCTGCGGCAGGACGACATCGACATCGTCGCCGCCTATATGGAAGGGGTCGGCGACGGTCGCGCGCTGCTGGAAGTGGGGCAACGCGCGCTCGCGACGGGCAAGCCCGTGATCATCTGGAAGAGCGGCAACACCACCACCGGCCGGCAGGCGGCGGCGTCGCATACGGCCAACCTCACGGCCGACTACCAGCTCTACCGAACGGCCTTCCGTCAGGGCGGCTTCATCGAGGTGCGCGACGTCGACGATTTCGTGGACCTCGTGCAGGGCTACCACCGCCAGCGTATGACGGCGGGGCGCAACGTCGCCATCGTCACCACCTCTGGCGGCGCGGGCGTCGTACTCGCCGACCATTGCGAGGAGCACGGCCTGCGCCTGCCGCCCATCTCGGACACCGCGGCGGCGGAATTGCGGAAGGTGCTCCCGTCCTTCGCGGCGGTGGGCAACCCGCTCGACATGACGGCGCAGGGCCAGAACGACATCGGCCTGAGCCCGCACAATCGCGTGGTGCAGGGCCTGCTCCAGGACCCGGCTATCGACCAGATCATCGTGCGCAACGGCAACGTGCACGGCGCCTCCGGCACTGCCTGGGCAAACGAACTGATCGAGATCGCGAAAGGCACCCCCAAGCCCATCTTCGTGTCCTGGGGCATCGTCATTCCCGGGACCGATCCCGTGGTCGACCAACTACGCGCGGGCGGCGTGCCCTGCTATCCCACGCCGCTGCGCCTGACGCGAGCGATGGGTGCACTGACCGATTTCGCCGAACGCTGCCGCAAGCGTGCTGCCGTCGGGCCAGCGGCAGCACGCTCCGTCAAGCGAGCGGCGTTGGCCTGGGGTACGGACGGCCGCACCGTCGCCGAACGCGAAGCCAAGAAGCTGCTCGGCCAGTACGGCATCCCCGGCGTCCGCGAAAAGCTGCTCACACTGGCCGAAGTCGACGCGCTGAAGAGAACCCCGCTGAGCTTCCCGCTCGCCGTGAAGATCGAATCGCCGGACATCCCGCATAAGACCGAGGCGGATGCAGTGCGGCTGAACATCGGTTCGCTGGCGGCGCTGAAGGCCGCGGCGAAGGAAGTGCAGGCCAACGCGCTGCGCTACAAATCCGGTGCCGCGATCAACGGCATCCTCCTGCAAGAAATGGCGTCCGGCACCGAATGCATCGCCGGTGTGGTCAACGATCCGCATTTCGGCCCGGTGGTCGCTTTCGGGCTTGGGGGCGTGCTGGCCGAGCTGCTGAAGGACGTGACGCTGCGCTTCGCGCCCTTCGATGCGGCCGCGGCGCGGGAGATGATCGCCGAAAGCAAGGCCGGCACGTTGCTGGGCGGCTATCGCGGGCGACCGACAGGCGACCTCGCGGCGCTGGCCGACACCTTGTCACGGCTGTCGTGGCTAGCGGCGGACCACGCCGACCGCATCGCGGAGATCGACATCAACCCCCTGATCGTGCGCGAGGCGGGCAAGGGCGTAGTGGCGGCGGACGCGCTGATCGTGCTGAAAGCGCGGACTGCCCGCATCGATGGCACAAAGCAAACACAATAGCGCAGGCGGTCTGCTTCGACCGATAGACTACGAAGTTACGAGCGGCTCAGCGACTTCGCGGCATCGCGAATGCGATTGCAGATCTCTTCTGTCTCGTTTTCGAGGAGGCATCGTGGATCGAGGGCAAAGTAGCCTGCGTCAAGCCCCCGCTTCCCATACGCGAACGCTTGGCTTGCCGTCACGCAATACCGCGGCGAGCTGACGGGCGGTGGTTCCCGAGCGCTTGCCTGCGACGCTGACTCGAGCGCGGGGAATTCTGTTCTCGGGCGGATCTGTTTCTTTTTCTACACTCAACCCCGAAACGCCAGACAGGCATTCACAGAGCTGCAGGACGCGCGCACCCCACTCTATCTCTATTTGCGCTTGCTTCCGTCCAGTCCAGCGTTCCAACCCGGCGACGACTCCCATGATGCCCTCCTTCCCGACCTTCATTGCGCGTCCGATGCCGCGCTCTTGCAACAGGCAGGCCGCAACGAGGTCCCGTCGTCCCAATACGATACCGGCCGTGAGCCCCTCGAAGTTCTTGTGTGCGCTCATGAGCACGATATCCGCTCCCGCCCGTACGTAGGGTAAGGGGTCAACCGTGCCGGCGGCGTCCACAATCACGGGCACCTGCGCGCGTTTGCAGGCGGCAACGAATGTCGGCAGTGGAATCATCCCGGTCTGCGCCATATGGTGCGATACCAGGTAGACGGCGGCAGTTACCTGGGGATCCAAGGCGGCAGTGAGTTGTTCCTCCGTCGCGCGCGTCGCGCTACCGACCTGAACGACCCGCGCGCCCGCTAGACGGACCATCTGGCTGACGCGTGCGCCGAACCAACAATCGTGTCCGCGCAGCAATACAACCGTAGCTTTCATGCCAGCCGTGTCCGGAAGCTGCTCGATTCTTCGGAGGTCGCTGCCACCGTCTGTGCGATGCCGGCAGCCAAGCAGGAGACTACGCCACCGGCCTCCACACTGAACGCGGCGCGGATAGCGTCTCCGGCCAAGGCCTGAAGCTCTGCAACATCGACGGCGCAGCCGAGTACCTCACTGACCGTGGCAATCACCGATGCATGCACGGCCGTACCTCCCAGCGGGGTGATCGGCCCAGCGACATTGATCTCGCGACCGGTGCGCCAGGCTGCTCTATCGCGCGTTACCGAGAACTCGACTTGAGTGGCGCAGGCCATGCGGGATACTATGCGCACGATTCGCACGCCCCGACCGGAGCGGCGCGCGTAATGGTAATGGGAGAGAGCACCCAATGACTGTTGCCGACGAAATCCCCGCTCGCCGAGATAACTGGGCCGAAGCCGAATTCAAGGGTGGCGCGAAAAGTATCCTTACGTTGCGCAGTGGCCACGTGTTGGTGAGTGACGAGCCGCCCGGGTTCGCGGGAGGCGCTGGCGGGGACAATGCTGGACCAACGCCAACGGGTTTTCTGGTGGCGGCGTTCGCCGCAGATATTCCCGCCATGCTGAACCGGATAGCGCGTGAGCTTGACATGGAAATTGTTTCGCTGCGGGCAAGGGTCAGCATCGCCTGGAATCCGCGCGGCATCGCCGGTGAAGAAGGGATCGAGCCGACGCCGTTTGAGGCGGTGAGCGACATCAGGCTTGAGACGCAAGCCGACGCTTCCACGGTGGAGCGCATGAAAGTCGCCTACGAGCGGCGTTGCCCACTGCACAACCTGTTTCGGAAGGCGGGTTGCCGGATGGTGGAACACTGGCACATCAAACCGCCGGGGCACTAGCGGTAGGGCTAATCGGCGTAGGCGCCGGCGGCCTTGATCACGGGGGCCCATTTCGCGACATCGGCCCGAAGGAATTCGGCGAACGTTTCTGGCGTCGCTCGCGCTTGGCTGACTGGCTGTGCGCCGAACTCAGCCAGTCGCTTGACCACCGTCGCATCACTGATCGCGGCTCGGAGCGCCGCAGCCAGTTGATCGATCGCAGGCTTTGGAGCGCCCTTGGGCGCGACCAGCCCGTACCACACGGAGAGGTCGAAATCCCGGAGGCCAGCTTCGCTCAGCGTCGGCAGTTCTGGGAGGGAAGCCGCGCGGGCCTTCATGGTGACGCCGTAGCCCTTGATCGCTCCGCTACGAATGTGCGTGTTGGTGGTCGTAGTCTGGTCGCAAAGCACATCGAGACGGCCGCCCAGCACATCCAGCATCGCCGGGGCCGAGCCGCGGTACGAAACGGTGGTCATATCAGCCTGCAAGGCGCTCATGAACAACAGACCACAGAAATGCGACGCCGAGCCGATGCCACCGTTGCCGTAAGTAACCTTGTCTTTGTTGGCCTTGATGTAGACGAGCAACTCGCCCAAGTCCTTTGCCGGCAGATCCTTCCTGCCCACCACCACCATCGGCACTTCGGCGATCAAACCGATTGTATCGAATGCGCCGACCGGGTCGTAGGGCAGCTTGCGGTACAGCGTGACACTGGCAGCCTGGCCGATATGGGCGAGCAATAACGTATAGCCATCCGCTTTCGCTTGTGCGGCCTTGGCCGCCGCCACGGTACCACCGGCACCGGTGACGTTTTCGATGAGAATCGACTGTCCGAGCGTAGTGGACATTGATTGTCCGATGAGGCGGGCGAGGGCGTCACTCGGCCCGCCCGCGGCAAACGGCACGATCAGGGTGAGGCTTCGGGCGGGAAAGGTCTGCGCCAGAGGGGAAAGGCTAAAAAACATCAGCACGCCAGCGAGAAGTGCCAGGCTAGGTTTCATAATCGCTCTCCGTCTTCTGGATTGAGATGCGCGAATAGCGCGATTCTTGCCTCAATGCTTGCAACAGGCCGAGCCATTCCCGAGCGAAAGCATGATGGCCGATGGCCCTTCGGATACGGCGTTCTGCTGTGTGGAGCGCTGGCGCGACTTGATTTTTTAACTCGCAGACCTCCGTCAGTCTTCTCCAGTCCGGCCCCACGACACCGATTCTACTGCCAGTGAGACCGGGCTGACCACCCCGCAGCGCGTTCGTGGGAGAGGTGCGGGCGTGCGGATCCGCTGGCTCCTCGTGCCATGGCTCCTCGTGCCATTGACGAGAGCGAGAAAAGTCTCAATACTTCTATGCGATCGGCAGGGTAGCGGCCTAAAGTTGCAATCTTGCCAAGGCATTGCGTATTCGTCTGAGTTCGCCTGTGTTCGTCTAGCACTCGCGCCTTTGCACTCGATATCTCACGAAGGGACGATCGATCATGTTCGATCGCAACGAGCACCTCGTACGCATTGCACGGTTCGCCGCCCTTCTTCGTGACGGCGGCTTGCACGGTGCGCTCCTGACCTCCGAATCGAACATCGCTTACTTCTCGGGTTTCCGAGGGCATGCGCCATGGACCACGTTCGCGCGACCGAACTTGCTGGCGATTTCCGCCGACGGTCGCACCGCGCTCCTGGGTAGCGGCTTCGTCGCTCCCGAGATGGCGCGAACCTCGGTCGTGGAAGACATCCGCATATACACCCAGGCGGCGGGACTCCCGCTCGGCCAGATCGTCGACGTTCTGGCAGACCTCGGCATGAATGACGGCCGCATAGGTATGGAGCTAGGCTACGAGCAACGACTGGACCTGAGCCAGTTCGATTTCCAGAAGCTGTGCGATACCCTCGGACCCGCGGCGGTCGCGGACGCGAGCCACCTGATCTGGAAGCTCCGCATGCTGAAGTCGCGTGCGGAAATAGATCTGATTCGGAAGTCCTGTGACATTACCGCGCAGGCGATGCGTGCTTGTTTCGCTGCGGCACGTCCGGGCATCACCGAGCGCGAACTCGGACACATTGCCGCTACCACCATGGTAGCTAACGGCGCTGAACGTCCAGGCTTCGTGCTCATGACCTCGGGCACGGGCAACTACGGCATCATGAGCGGCAAACCGACCGAGCGCCCGCTGCAAACTGGCGACGTTCTGTGGATGGATTTGGGCGCAGTCTACCAAGGCTATTGGTCTGATTTCTGTCGCACTGCCTTCCTCGGCAAGTCGCAACCGCACCTGGACAGCGACCAGGCGCTGATCAACGATGTTAACGCCGCAGCGATGGACGCCGTACGGATCGGGCAATCGGTCAAAGCGGTCGCGGCCGCCGCAGTCGAGGCTTTCAGACGGCACGGCATGTCCGTTGACCTCGGACAGGGACGCATCGGCCACGGCATCGGACTCATGAGCACCGAACCGCCGCACCTCGCCCTGTTCGAGGAAACGATCTGCGAGGAAGGGCTCGTTTTCACGATTGAGCCGCGGTTCATGCGCGATCACGGCCTGTTCGTTTGCGAAGAGATCATCGCGGTCACGGCCGCCGGGGCGGAGTTGTTGACCAGTTCCCCGCGGGAAATCACTTACATTCACTGAGGCGGGGGAAGCATGCGGAGCGCGATCTGTTTTATTTTGGTAGCAGTGGCAGGCATCATGTTCAGTGAGCGTGGCTTGGCCCAGTCCACTTTCCCAGAAAAACCCATCACCTTGATCGTACCGTTTGCAGCCGGTGGCCCTTCGGACGTATTGGCACGCCATGTGGTCGAAGCCATGTCACGCAACCTGGGCCAGCGTATTGTCATCGATAACGTCGGCGGCGCCGGCGGTACCATCGGCTCGGCTCGTGGCGCCCGTGCCGCGCCTGATGGCTACACGATCTTGCTCGGACACACTGGCACTCTCGCGGCGAATGTTGGCCTTTACAAGAAACTGCCCTATGACACCTTGCGGGACTTCGAGATGATCGGCTCGTTGGGCGACCAGCCACAGTTCCTGATCATCAAGAAAAGCCTTCCGGTGCGCGACTTC
>Ga0105049_10008764_pt1 | contig 11686 bp, 10 predicted proteins | sample MAT06_FD_78087 | JGI IMG/M metagenome (GOLD analysis project Ga0105049, IMG submission 78087) | Freshwater microbial communities from Lake Fryxell liftoff mats and glacier meltwater in Antarctica - MAT-06 | ecosystem: Environmental > Aquatic > Freshwater > Ice > Liftoff microbial mat | place...
AGGGATACCTGCCAGCAGAAGCTTTGCGAAGAGCGAAGCTGCAATATCTGGATAGCCCAAAGACTTCGTTGTGGTATCCGTTTTATTGGGCGGGGGTGGTGGTTAGTTAGGGGTAAAATTTTTCATAAAAGCATAATAAAACGTGCCATTCTTCGACCGGAAAAATTAGATTGTCTTCAATTCCAATAACATTATCTGAACCTATTCGAATCTTATCCCGCCATTTTTTCAAAGTATTAATTGCATTTCCATCGTTTGGGACACAGAAATACATAACGCCCAAATCTGGTTTCCGGATCGGAATCATGAATAGCCCATTTTTAATAAAGTCATGGCGCCTGCCTACTCTTTGTGAGAATTTCTTAGCGATTGCATTAGCAATTTCTCCATCAATATGCTTCAAATCAACAAAAAAGGCACACAATTCAGGCCCTAAAGTAGTGCCATTCAGCCGTGTAGTTGCAAGGAGCTGTGCACATATTCCGGCTCCGCGGTAAAATAATTTATTATGACAGGGGTCAACAAATTTATTTCCGGGATCTGAATCTGAGATGTTGAATACCGCTTCCAGAATAATATTGGACGTTTTGTGAAACTCTCCTCCCCATAATAGGTCTTGAATAGAGGGATTATTATCTAAAACACTTGCCTTCACGGCCTGAAAGCCCATAGGAATGATACTTTTTACAAAATCGGCAAATTTGTTGTGAATACTACTTGGGAGAACACCCGCTGCGGCGATCAGTGTAGTAGATCGCCCATTTGCCTCAAACATGGTCAAATAATCAGGTTGACCAACTAAAGAGGGAGTTGGATTACCCCTTGATAAGTTAATATTGATTTCTTGGGTTTTAACCGTTTGATATTGATCTTCAAATTCAGTAGGCATAGATTCTGGTTCGTTTTGCATAGTCAAAGATTTTGTTGATGATAGTATTGAGAGCCTAATTGCAACCTTTTTAGTGGTTACTGAAGGTTTTTTTGTAAAAATTATCATTTCAATTTCAATTCCCGCAAAATAACAGCGGCTTGATCCGCATAACTACCCTTTCTATTGGCCAAGCTGCGCAATTGGGTGCTCATCTCATCCAGCCGTCCAGCGGAGCCATAAGCCAAGGCCAGATACCAATGAGCAGGTTCGCGCAAGTCTTCCCATTGTGCCGTGTACTGGAATCGTTCTAAAACTGGGATGGCAATATCTGGATTACAGCTTCCTACCGCAGCTAATGCCGCATAAAAAAGCCGGGTACTATCGCCCGAACTGCGAAACATTTCCTGTAAAGGTACTATAGCTTCCGCATACCGTTTTCGGTCATAAAGTTGTAACCCGTTCAAAGCCGGTGTCGAGAGCGTATTGTCTAAGCGATCAAAATGTTGAAAAAACGGGGTGGAAAAGCAGTTTAACTTTTCAGGTATAGGTTGTTGGAGGGGGGCGATGAAACCTTGGATTGAAATCCAGGTTATAAGAAACCCACGGATTGAAATCCATGCTACAAGGCTCAACAACAATACTACCCATACGCCCCATAGCCATCTTTTTCGGCTACGAGCCTTGCTTCTTGCCTGACTAAAAGCACCTAACATGGCTTTCAAATCTTGTCGACGCGAAAGGGTGGCTGTATCTGGCTGAAGCACAGCTACAAGCTTTTGCCATTCCACCACAGCCCTGCGAAATACTTGGTCATTATCCAAGCGTTCAGTCAGCACAGCTGCTTGTTGAGCGGGAAGTTCGCCGGCCCAATAGGCTTCCAACAATTCTATATCGGCGTTTGATAATGTCATAATCAATGGATTAGCATGGTAGTTGTTTGGCAGCTGTGGTGCACTGGAATACGGGTTCGAGTAAGTTCAAGATCATTCCCCCGATCCTAAAGGGGTAATATTATCCAAGCGGAATAACTCGTCGATGTTTTCATCGGGGTTAAATTCACTCATTTTTTCCTGGTCGAGCGGGAATCGTTCTCGAAAGGTTCGCCTACAACGGGTGATCAGATTGCGGACTACATCAGCCCCGGCATAATTCATTGCCATCGCGATATCATCGAAGGACAGGCTGCTGAAATAGCGGAGGTTGAGCATGGTTCGACAAGGTTCGGGGGTTTGCTCCAGCCTTTCACGTGCCCATTGTCGGAGTAAATCTTGATTCGAATCCTCCTCCATTTCTGTAACCGTTTCCGCCAACGGAGCGGGTCGTTTGCGCAAACGGCTATGCCAAACATTCCGCATAATAGCGATCAACAGGGTCGATAACTTACAGTTGAGTTCCGCTTTTCGATCACAAAACATTTCATACAAGCGAATCAAGGCTTCCTGATATAAGTCGTTGGCATCTTCGGTCGAGCATCTGCCAGCCCGTTTGCCATCACCGGCTGGGTAATTCAATTGCGCGTATGCGTATTTAATACATATTTGCTCGTACGCCACATAGATATCCTTTAATGAGGATGCATCACAAGCGCGCAGCCGAGTCACCGCGTATTCATCTGTCATTTTCTGCACCTAGAGGTTAATGTTGAAAAAATCGGGTTGCAACCAGGGTGGCAAATGTAAATCAAAGAAAGTTTTTTACTGTTTTTTTTGCCTTGCTGGTTGCAAAATGAAAAGCTTAGTATTAATAAGCAAATCATTCAACGCACTTCATCATGGAAGTAAGCTGGATGGTTTGGGAGCATCCATGGTTGCTATGATTCTATTACTGCATCAAGAGGCGCCTCATCTTATAATCTTCAGTTAAAATCCAGGTACAACTAGTGCCCCCAAAAAATCGCTCCGCTGACACCGCATCGGCCTGGCCAGCTATTGCCTGTTGGGAAGCTAATGGGAATTTTTTTCACCAATTTAACCTCTACTACAATGTTCAAATTACTAGCATTTTCATTCTTTTTGCTACCCTCCATTTTTGGGTTTACCCCTCTCACTAATTCCAGCATTTGTACCTGCCCGGGCATATCAAATCTGCAAAAAACGGGGCAGAGCTCCAGTTCATTCACCTATACTTGGAGCAACAGCAATGCCACTCAGTACAAAGTCTGGTACACCCGACAGGAAGATGGGTACACGAGTGGTTTCTTTTATACGACAAACCCTTCTTTCAACTTTACCGGACTCAGTAACGGGCACTATACCTTTTACTTTCAAACCGTGTGCGGAGGAGAGAGCAGCGGTTATATCGGTATTGAAGATACCATAGGCGCATAGACAGGGTCGGGAAGGTGCCAGCAATAAACCTGGCACCTTCCCCAACCTTTATTTACAAGGCATCAATGCGCTCCATTAGCCATTTTTTTGAAACAATGGGTTGCGATTGTTGCAGCTTTTCCCTGAATGCATGCTTTTGAGGCTCGGTGATGCGAACCTTTTCAAATTTGGTGGCTGCCATTTTTCGCACGAACTTAATCCAGTTCAATTGCGCGTTCTTCTTCTCTATCGTTAGTGGTTTCGCTTGCATATATCGTTCAAAAGCAATGAGCTGAGCACTTAGAAATTCATAGTCTTTGCCAAACTGTACAAATCGGTCGAAAGCGATCTTGATCAACAAAGCTCTGCCCATAATATCGAACGAGGCAATGGGGAAGATATCAGGGGTCAGGCAAGTCTGCGCCTTATCCAGCATTCCTTGATTGTAATAAAGCCCTGCTTCTGCCAGATCAATAGCGGCTTGACGCTTGCTGTCCTCTAAATGAGGGGCAAACTGGGAAATAAAGCCTTTCCCCCATTCAAATTCATGACATAAACTGGCTAGATTAGCAATATTGATGAAACTCAGGTGTGTGATTCTTTGACCATCCAGGAGCATGTCCGCTGCAATTGCCTGTTTGTAAAGGGTGAGAAGATCCGCTTCTACCGCACAATCTCTAGCCATGAGCATAATGCCGCAGTTGATGAGGTGCCTTAGTAATAGGCGCTGGTCAAGTTTGGAAAGCAATGGAAATTTATTGAAAAAAAGTTCCATTAACGCCTTGAAGCTTGACTCATCCACGCCCTTAAGATATAGGCATACCAAATGATGGTAAACCGCCAGTAAGGGATTTGAGTCGATGATTTCGGGGTCTGCAGTTCGCGCCAAAACTGCGTCAAGTAATGGTATTTGGTATTGCACATTGAGAATACGCGCCCTGGCCTTCATCTCCGCCGCATAGCGCAGTTTTGCCAGGCAATAATAGAGGTCCAGTTGCGCTGCGGCCAGTTGAAGATGCGGTGGATGTTCTTGAAATTTTGGCGTATCGGGGTTAAAGTAGACCTGATGATGAAGCTGGCTGATGGCAAAGTAGTCCTCTATTTCTTTCGAGCTGCGGGTCTCCGTATGCTCAATGAGTCGATGGGCCTCAGCCCGAAAATAAGCGCCCATGTTACGCATGCCCAATGACTTGACCAAAAGCTGGTTGTAAAGCAGGTTTTGGTTTTTGGTATTTGAGGTAAACACCAAGCGCACGACAAGAAACTGTTCAATTTGCTTGCTCATCCCCGACAGCAGGTTATACAGCTTGGATTCACTCCAGGCAGTTGGCCCAAAACAACGCCGATAGGCCGATTCTACCTCCGCGTTTTCCAACTCGAACGAAGGATGGTGCTTACAGAGGAACTTGAAGAACTTCAGGTACTGTGCACTTGCTCTGAAGAACGGCGATTGCAGGAACTTTTCAAAGTCCTTGTATTCGTTTGGTTGGAGGGATTTTAGGAGGGAGGCTAGCTTCATTTTTTAATTTTTTCGAATAAGTGCTTGTCTTCGATTAGTTTTTTGATAGAGTAAATAACAATACAAACCCGAGACTAATCAATTGGTTGTCATAATAGAACAAAATTAATTCCACCCATACAGTTTTGGCTTTTATCAGAGAAAATGAAGGATTTAGGTAAATTAGAATACTGGGTGGCATGTAGTCTTGCGGCGTAAATTTGAAAAGAACAGCGGTGGTTGCAAAATGAAAAACTCCATATTCATGAGCAAATCATTCATCCCACTTTATCATGGAAGATAAAATTATTGCCTTTACCGTATCCGCTTTCGTGTTGAGTCAAATCAGCGAGCGCATCAGCAATTTGTTCAAGTTGTATTTGCCATCCGATTGGTTTGGAAATATACGGGACAAAGAAGATGATCCCCAAAAAGAGAAAATTCGGGAGCGAAAAATTTTGGTTTTCAGCTGGATTGCTGGATTGATCACTACTGGCTTATTCTGGGGTGCTGCCGCCGATGCAGCGACTGATTCGCTGCTGTACTGGATGCAGGCGCACAAAAATAACTATTTCTTTTTCTTTGGGATGTCGGTCTTTTTGAGTTTCGGCTCCAAATTCTGGCACGATATACTTGACTTGGTTTTGGAATATAAAAACGCAAAAAGGGAATTAAACAATCTTGAGAACGCCTTTATAGACCGAGTGGAAGAGTTGGAAAAACGCTTGGAGCAACGCCCTGGCGACATTATCAAGCAGGCGCTCGCGCAGTTGAAGGTCAGCATCAAAGGGAAACCGGGCGTGGGTTCAGTCGTAAGGGCCTTCTCAACGGATGGTAAGCCTGTGATCCGGGTCTATTTCAAGGATCGGCAGTCTGCCGCCCAATTTGAAAACGAACTCATTTGGACGGATGAACAGGAAACCGAGCACCATATTCGAGTAGAAAAAATTGTATCAGGCCCAGCCACAGCGCAGTCTGGAAGCATTGGTGGGCAAATCTTCAATATGACCACACCCAAGCGTTACGGTACGCTTGGGTATCTGTTCGAGGATGCCTTTTCAAAACAGCCTTACCTATTGTCCTGCTATCACGTGTTGCGCAGCACCCACCCCTGGCAGGGATTCCAATTGCTCAATGAAGAAGACATTGGTACGCTGAGCAAAGGGCAAGTTGAACCGCTTGCCACGCTTGAGTTCGGTTTCCGAGATACTTCGCTTGATGTTGCCATTGCCAAAATCAATGCGCCAGATTCAATAGACAGGAGCAGTCTGCTTCCTATTACTGGTTCAGCAGAAGTTACTGAACGCTATAACGGCACGCCAGTCTTAATAAAAGGGTTGAAATCGGGCACGGTAAACGCCATGATATACGAGCCCACTGTGGAGGAAGTCACGATAAATTATGACGACCATAGCCAGCAAACCTTCGGGGATTTCTTCTCACTCTGCCTCCCAGGTAACATGAAACTGAAATGTCCTACCCAAGCTGGTGATTCAGGAGCAATCGTTTATCGCGAAAATGGGGAGGCCCTAGGCATCATCGTTGGGGGAACCTCAATGCTGGCATACGCCATGCGCATAACAACCATTGAGCAAAACCTCGGCATAAAAATCCATCAAAAAGTATAACCTAAACAAAGCATTGACATGAACATTCAACACCTCATTTTATGGAGCGCAGCTATCGTTTGTATTTACCTAACACCCGCTTCTGCGTATGCGCAAACCCCGAATCAGTCCATCGAGATCACTTTGAAAAAAGATGGTACTTCCGTCCGAAAAACCATATCTGGCGAAGAGGTAATCAAGGTCGTAAATGAAACAGAGGCTGCTACGAACATCCACCTTGGAAGTTTAAAGTTCGATATCTCCAAGGATGGCGAGACGCTGGTTTTTGAAGATGGCCCGACCAATAACCTTCGATTGAAAATCGACACGACCAAAATTATCCCGCAGTTTGCCAGCTTACGCATTACAGACAGCAAGGGAAAGGTAATTCTACCGCCTAAGACAGAAGGAGACACGACTAAGAAAGACATAACCCCAGATTATATTTTCATCCCAGATAACGGTCAGGAGGCCGAGTACCAAAAGGAGTTATGTGATACGCAGGAGTGTTGCGAAGACCTCACAGTTTGTCCAGACGATGCCGAAATCGTGTACGATTTCAGAAACAAAAGGGCTTGTTATTTTCGGGACGGTAAGCCAAAAACCTTAAAAAAATTCCACCCCAGGGTAGATGAAACGCTACATCTACGGATCGTGAATTATCACCCCTATTTAGACAGCATTGTGGTGTCAAAAAACTTTGAAAACCGCAATCAGGAATACGGCCCGGAATTCATCTCGCTGATGCGCGCAGGAAAACCTGCGGAAGCGGAATCCGAACAAAGCAAAGACATAACGGCTGCCGCACAATCTTCGACCGATGTGATACAGCAGTTCCGCAACGAGATGAAACAGTTTTACGAGGCCAAAATCGGCAAAGAGAGTAGTGCTGGCCTCACACTTGTGCTGTTAGAAAAATATGTTGATTACATTCAAAAAAATGTGCTTGTCCAATTCAAGGTTTCCAGCAGCAGCCCTGAGGCCGTGCGCAACAGCGCAGTTCAAATGATCGAAACTGAACCGGATGCCAATAAGCGAAAAGCACTCAGAAAAATCTTGGAAGAAGGGCTTCGCTATTATTCGCTCATACTCCAATACAATGTAGTCGGCAATGCGAATTTTCAGATAAAGAACTATGACATCACATCGCTCACGCTGGAGAATTACAAGCCGAAATCAGCTGGAGCCAAGGAAATACTGACCTATGAGTATTTCAACCGAGGGGGCTTCAAGATTGATTTCAGCGCCGGGCTTTTTCTACATGGATTGGTTGATCACCGCTTTACTACCACACCAACCACGGGTTTTGACACCACTTACACAATGGGCAACCCACCAGTTATTGACAAAATAACGATCGTGCCCAAAGGCCGAATCCTTCGCGAACGCAGCGACGATTTTACAGTAAGCATGGGGGTCATCAGCCATGCCTACTCCCGATGGGGCAAGCGGGTAAATACTGGCTTTTCGCTAGGCATCATCACTGACAAACGGGAAGATGACATACGGCTTAAATACCTTACAGGGCTTTCTCTGTTGTTGGGCAGCGAACAAAGATTGGTGCTCAGTGTCGGAGCAATTGTGGGAAAAGCCAACCGCTTGGCTGAAGGACTGGCAGAAGGAGATCTGGTCGACCCAGCAGCTCCGGGAGAAGCCATTAATATCCAAACGCGAGAACTGTTCTGCAAAAGCTGGTTTGTGGGAGTGAGCTACAATTTCGGTACTGTTTCTCCAAAAAAGAAGTAGGTAAATTTTGTCGAACCGCAGAGGCGCGTGGCATTTGAAAATCAACGCTTTGCGCCCCTGCGGTGTATTTGAACTAAAGCACAAAAAAATAATCACCTATGAAGCACATTCCAATTTTAAAGCCCTGGGCAGCAGCCTGCCAATGGCTCCTGCTTACCGGTTTTATCGTTTGCAGTTTGCCCTGCATGGCTCAAGAAAAACCTAAGCGCGTGCTCACACTTGACATTGTCACCACGCCCGCTATGGTTTTTATTCCCTTTCGTTCCAACCTGCCAAACTACCTAATAGAAACTACTGGAAAATCCGAGTTGATTGGCCTGAACATCGAATGGACTCGACAACAGAGCAGCTACAATCAAGACTTCCGTTCGACCTTTTTTACCATGGGCCTCTGCGTTCGGGCATTCGGCCTGAACTGGCGGAAAGAGCCTTTCAACCATGCCCTGGAAAATGACATCAAAGCTCGTGATTTAGCTTACGTCAGTCTGTTTATGGGCGGGAAGTTCATTATCAAAGGTTTTGAGCGTGGCGCGCTGAATTTCCACTTTGGCCCAGGCTTGCTTTTGGGGCCTGCGGCGCAAAACGACAATGTCAAATCCGGTGTGTTCATGACTGGCGGAATGGATATCTCTATGACCTTTTCCTACAGCTTATCTAACCAACAAAAAAGAAATTAATCCATGAAAACTTTCTACCGGAACATCCAGTACCTAGTGCCTTTTTGGGGGCTCCTTTTTCTCTTGACCCAATGCGAAACCTATAAACCTACTTTCAGCATTAAGGTAGTCAATCTAAAAGACACGACCCAGAACATACCCGGGGCCAAAGTGATCGTGCAAGGACAGACCGAAACCGCGGATTCCAACGGAATTGTGGTCGTAACCATAGATCTTGACCGTTTCATACTCGATCGCGTAGAAGTGACGGCAAATGCCAAAGGGTACAAAGATTTGATCGGGAATATTTTAGTGGGCAAAGACCAGCAAGAAACGGCCATCCTCAAAATGGAGCCGCGCAATCGACTGGTGTACACGCCAGATTCACTTGTGATCGGCCCCAATGAAGTCTTCAAAGAAATCAAGGTCAAGAATTTAGGGTTGGACTCTATCCCTGTTGACTATTTCAACAACAACCTTAGTTGGGTGAACCTTCAGCCGCAAAAAGATGTGATCCGGGCAGACAAGGATGGTTTTTTAAAAGTGACCGCAAACATCGCCCAGCAAAATTGCAGGGTGGACGGGACAGTTTTCGTAAACTGGACTAACGGCGGCCAACAACAGTCAGACCCTATCCCAGTCACCAAGATCATAACCGACACTCAAAAACCTTTCCCCACTTTCAGCGTGTCGCCTGGCACCATAGTAACCCAACATCAAGAGATTACCTTCAACGCAAATGGAAGCACCGACAATTGCATGGCTTATTTCCCGCTTCAGTACAATTGGAAGTTTGACAACAACAATCAAACAGGATTTGACGTCGGCAATGTGATCTTTAAACACAGCTATCCTGAGGTCGGGGTAAAAAAAGTGTATCTGATCGTTCGCGATGGTGCCGGATTGGAAGCCGACTGGCCGATGGATATAACAGTAATAGAGCAGCCCACCCCGCCCGATATTGCCAAAACCGTGTCCGCTACGGCTGGTCAAAATTTGTTGTCAGTCGTGCTGAACGGCACCATCTACAGTTTCGGGCAAACCTTCAATTCGCTTACAGATCATGGGTTTGTGTATTCCACGGTGATAGATATGCCGACATTGGAAAACGGCGGAACTCCGATTTCCATAGGGCAAAGTTCTGCATCGCCTCAACAATTCACCTTTTCTGAAACGGTAACAAATCTCCAGCCCAAGCGACACTATTTCAGAGCTTACGCAAAAAATAGCGGCTTCCCTGCGGTTTATTCAGACCCGGTTGTTTTCGATGTTAAAATTGTTGATTTTATTCCTGTTGGAGGCAATGGGGGGAGCTTGTTTCAAGCGCAACGGGGTGACAACGATGCTGCTTTCCCAAACCAGAAGCCGCAGAGTCAAGTGTACCTCAATAATTTTCAGATTGCCGAAACAGAAGTAACCAATGAGCAATACGTTGCCTTTCTGAACGGAAACAATATCCCGCCCAACCAAACTGCCAACTTCATCGCATTAGGGAACTCGGCGTGTAAAGTTGTTTTTACCAATAAATATAGTGTGGTGCCAGGCTTTGAAAAACACCCGGCCATAACTGTAAGCTGGAACGGTGCCAATGCCTTTTGCAGCTGGGTCAACGGAAGATTACCTACTGAGGCAGAATGGGAAGCGGCAGCTCGATCAGGGAACGCGGCAGTTTATCCGCAATGGGCAGGGTCTACTAACTCGCCCGGGTTGGTTGCCGTTTACAATGGCAATGCTAATCAATTGCTGCAGGTCAGACAAAGGGAGCGAAATGATTGGGGGCTGTACGACATGAGCGGGAATGCCGCGGAATGGTGTTCAGACTGGTACGCTTCTCAGTACACCATTATGGCCCCCGGCGAAGACAACAACCCACAAGGCCCCCCCGCTGGGAACCAAAAAGTTTTCAGGGGAGGCAGTTTCCTGAATGGCCAAGAACAAATCACCGTCACTTATCGCAACCGAGAATTCCCCATAGCGCTCCTGCCGTACATGGGATTCCGCGTAGTCAGAAACTAATAGACTTTTTGCGGTGGATGGCTTTGGCGGGTAAAAAGTCCTTTTTCCGAGTGCCTTCGTTAAATTTTTCGCCGAATTTACCCGATTTCGACTGCAAAATTTGCCTAGGCATTCGAAAAAATGACAAATTTCCCCACTCAAAGCCCTCCACCGCAACAAGTCTAAATATTACTCACTATTTTAAAATTTTCAAAAAATGAAAAAATTGCTTGTTTTTATACTGATTTTGCCACTCATGCTCACCAACTGTGACGGTTGTGACAAGTGCAAAAAGAAGGATTGCGGTGAATATGGCACTTGCAATGATGGCAACTGTGATTGCCCCGAAGGGGTCTCAGAACTGAATGGAAGAAAATGTAGCTTGGAGGATCGAGAGAAATTCATCAAAACCTTCTACACCACCACCACTTTTTGCAACGGCGGTACTTTCCCTCAGGGGACGCCGCTCTCCTGCAGCCGAACAGGCGACAACAATGATATTATCATATACTTCGGTGGCTCCAACACGTTGTTTGAGTTGAAAGGGAATGTCATTGGGAACAACATCTCCATCTCAAGCCAAACTTATGACGGTGACGAATATTCTGGCAACGGAAACCTGTCTTCCAACGGCAATTTATTGCTCTTGACTATTACCCGGAGAAGGGCTGGTTCAACTGATTGTGTATTTAATATTTCAGGAACTTAAAAATCATTTCACATTTGCAGACTTGTTGTGTTGGGAGGCTGCCCAGCCAGAAATGGCTCATTTTAGGACGTCCCCACCACAACATGTCCAGTATAGCACACTGAAATTTGTTTGCCGAATATGCAAAGTATGCCGAACTTTAATGATTTACAACCACTCCACTCCCCAAACTTCGCCCATTCTGCTGAAGTAACCAAAAACAAGTCCCCACCCCACTTAGCTCCAATTCCAAACTCCGCCCACTAATCTGCTCCAAGTGCCGAATCTCCCGCCCCAACATATCATACACCAGCAGCAT
>Ga0105049_10008769_pt1 | contig 11683 bp, 10 predicted proteins | sample MAT06_FD_78087 | JGI IMG/M metagenome (GOLD analysis project Ga0105049, IMG submission 78087) | Freshwater microbial communities from Lake Fryxell liftoff mats and glacier meltwater in Antarctica - MAT-06 | ecosystem: Environmental > Aquatic > Freshwater > Ice > Liftoff microbial mat | place...
ATGCTCGAACGCTTTGATATGAAAAAGCTGGGCAAGGATTCGCCCGTTGCCTGGCATTTGATTGGCGAGGCGATGCTGCTTGCCTATGCAGACCGGGAGCAATATCTGGGCGACCGCGATTTCGTTGACGTGCCGGTCGCCGGGCTAATCGACCCGACCTACATCAAGGCGCGCTCAAAACTGATCTCGGCTGACAAGACGCTCGTCACGCATGACGCGGGTCTGCCTCCCGGTGCCAAACCCCGCACCGCCGCGGTTCAGGCCGAAATCCCCGGCACCACGCATTTCGTCTCGGTTGACCGCGATGGATCGGTCGCGACGATGACCTCAACCGTCGAGGGTCCGTTTGGCAGTCAGTTACTCGCGAGTGGCTTTGTGCTTAACAACGAGCTGACCGATTTCACTTATGTGCCCCAAAAGAACGGCGCGCCCGTCGCCAATCGGGTCGAAGGCGGCAAGCGTCCGCTCTCGTCGATGTCGCCCACCATCATCTATGATGCCAACAACAAGCCGATCTTCGCGGTCGGTGCAGCGGGTGGCAAGACAATCATCATGCAAATCGCCAAAGCCATCATTGCGCATTTCGACTGGGGCCTGTCCGCGCGCGACTCGCTGGGTCTTGGTCTCGTCTATTTCAACCGTGACGGACTCGTGCTTGAGGCGGGAACGAGCCTTGAACCGATGAAAGAGGCAATTGAAAAGCTCGGCCACAAGGTGACAATCGGGAAACTGGGGCTAAAAGCAAATGCGGCTGAGCTGACATCCGGCGGCTGGGTCGGTGCCGCCGATCCGCGCAGTGTCGGGGTCGCGCTCAGCGAATAGACGACGGCCAGGGTACGACGGCCAGGGTATAGGGCCGCGCACAGGAGTGAAGATGCGAAGGCTCGAACATTTTCCCAATCTCGTCACGCAGTTTTTCACGCGCGCGCGTGAAAAGGGCGACAAGCCGTTCCTTTGGCGCAAGCAGGAAGGGCGCTGGCAATCGATCAGCTGGCGCGAAGCCGCTGAGCAGGTTGCGGGCCTTGCGACCGGCCTGAAGGCGCTTGGCCTCAACCCCGGTGACCGGGTGATGCTCGTCGCCGAAAACCGGCCCGAATGGTGCATCAGTGATCTCGCCATCATGGCCGCTGGCTGCATTACGGTGCCGACCTACATCACCAATACCGAACGCGATCACACGCATATCCTGGAAAATAGCGGTGCCCGTGCTGTGATTGTTTCCAATGCCAAGATCGCCAAACCCCTGCTGCCCGCCGTCGTCCGCGCGACCCAGGCGCGGATAGTTATCGGTATCGAAGATTTGCGAATCGGCCAATCAGGCGACATCGCTTATCATGGCTGGCGTGAACTGATTGCCGCGCACCCGACTGACTATGAGACGGTCGCGGCACAGGCCAATTTCGCCCGTGAGGATCTCGCCTGCATCATCTACACCAGCGGTACCGGTGGCGCACCGCGCGGGGTGATGCAGCACCACGGTGCGATCCTGCACAACGTCAATGGCTGCTGCGTTGTCATCGAAGAAGATTTCGGCTGGAGCGATGAGGAGGTGTTCCTCTCCTTTCTGCCGCTCAGCCATGCCTATGAACATACCGGCGGCCAGCACATGCCAATCGGGCTGGGTGCGCAAATCTATTATTCCGAAGGGTTGGAAAAGCTCGCCGCCAATATCGAGGAAACGCGCCCAACCTTCATGGTCGTCGTGCCGCGCCTGTTTGAGGTGTTGCGCACCCGCATCCTGAAATCAGTTGAAAAGCAGGGGAAGCTCTCAAACTTCCTGATGGATTCAGCCATCGCCATCGGCACGCGTCAATCCGCTGGCAAAAAGGCGTTATTCGACGCCCCGATGAACATGGTCCTGAAGGCAACATTACGGCCCAAAATTGCCAAACGCTTTGGCGGGCGCTTCAAGGCCATGGTTTCAGGCGGTGCGCCGCTCAATCCGGATATCGGCGTGTTCTTCCAGTCGCTCGGCCTGACGCTACTCCAGGGCTATGGCCAGACCGAATCAGCGCCTGTCATCTCATGCAACCGGCCAAAGGTCGGGCTGAAGATGGACACGGTCGGCCCGCCGCTTGAAAATACCGAGGTCAAAATCGCTGAGGATGGCGAGATCATCGTACGCGGAGAGCTCGTCATGCACGGCTATTGGCGCAATGACGAAGAAACCAGGCGCGTCCTGAAGAATGGCTGGCTCCACACCGGCGATATCGGCGTGATTGATGACAAGGGCCGGATCAAGATCACCGACCGCAAGAAGGACCTGATCATCAACGACAAGGGTGACAACGTTGCCCCGCAAAAGGTTGAAGGGATGCTCACCCTTCAAACCGAAATCGTCCAGGCAATGATTGTCGGCGACAAAAGGCCGCACATGGTCGCCGTGCTTGTCGCCGATCCGGAATGGACGCAGGAATTTTGCGCACGAACCGGCGCAAACTGCGATTTTGCCGCCTTGCGCGACAATCCCGACTACCGGGTGGCGTTGGCGGCGGCGGTTGAACGCGTCAACAAGGACCTGTCCGTAATTGAGCGCGTCCGCCGCTTCATCATCGCTGACGAACCCTTCGCGATCGATAATGAACAATTGACGCCGTCGCTCAAGATTAGGCGACATGTACTCAAGCAGGTTTATGGGGCAAGGCTCGACGCGCTTTACAAGGCGTAGCGATTTATTTGCCGCAACGACGACCCGGTGTAACCTTCGGCCGACGCACGACGTATTTGTGGTGACCTGTCCAATTTTCCCGGAGACGATCCCATGCGCCGTGCCCTGTCCTTCGCCCTTGCCATCCCACTTGTTGTGACCGCCGCTGTCGCTCTTGCCGCCCCAATCGCCATTGGCGACAAGGTCCCTGCAAATTTCACCGCGACTGACATTGCCGGCAAGCCCCGGACCTTCCCGTCAATCGCGGGCAAGAAAGGCACCGTGCTGATCTTCTTTCGCTCCGCCGCCTGGTGCCCTTATTGCCAAAAGCAACTAAAGGAAGTGCGCGCGTTGCCAGCAGAATTGGGCAAACGCGGTTATTCGCTCGCAGCGATCAGCTATGATCCCCCAGCAACGCTTGCCGCCTTCACCGCCAAGCAGGAGGTGAACTATACCTTGTTGTCGGATGCTGGCTCCAGGATGATCGACGCCTTTGGCCTGCGCGATACCAACTATGCAAAGGACAGCCCCGCCTTCGGCGTACCGCGCGCGACCATCCTTGTGATCGATGCCGAGGGCGTTGTGCAGAAAAAGCTGACGGCCGACGACTACAAAATTCGCCCCAACAATGACGCAATTCTTGCAGCGGTTGACGCGGGCTGATCATCACACCAAGAAACTCCTCACCCTAATTGGGTAGGAGTTTCATTGCACCCCAGCGGGCCTTGCCCCCGCGGCCTCCTTTGGCAACACTGCCAGCGTCCATTCCGTCTCGGGCTTTAGATATTTTCGCGCAGTTTCCGCCAGCAAGGCAGGCGTTGTCGCGGCAAGCGTCGCGCCGAGCGCCTTGACGGCTGCAATCCGGCGCGGATCATAGCTCGCGCCCTTGAGCTGGTTGAGCCAATAGGTATTTCCCGTCGATGCCCGGGCGAGATATTGCACATAGGGCACGATCGTGCGCTTTAACTCGTCCGCATCAATTGGTTCACTTGCCAAATCCGCTGCGATTTCCCGGGCGAGCTTGAAGAAAAATTCAACCTTGTCGGGCGGCACCTGACCAATGCCGATCACGCGGCCGCCGCTGGCGAGTCCGGTCGGCCAGCTGCTCTGGACGCTCGGGCTATAGCTTGCCCCCGCCTCGGAGCGCAGCCGGTCAAACAGCCGATCCCCAAATATCTGCGCGATCAGATCGAGCCTGATCGCCTCGGTCGCCCCCGCAATCCCGCCGCCGGTTGGCCAGGCAATTGCCGCGACCGCCTGGTTGACGGGGCCGTCGTGACGGCGAATAACGGGGCTGGTGACGGGTGCTGCAAACTTGATGGGCGGTGCCGCGCGGGTTGAGGCAGGACGTGATTTGAGCGCACCAATGCTGCGCGCAACCGCGTAAATGGCAGCATCGGCCTTGACGTCGCCAAACACCTGCACCTCTACAGGACCGCTTTGCAACAGCGGCTCCCACAGCGCGCGGAAGGATTGCGCGGTGGTGGCAATTATTTGCTCGCGTGTCGGCGTCGCCCAACGAGGATCGCCACCACGCAGCAGCCCTTCCAGATCGCGCGACAGGATGCCACCCGGCGACGCTGAAAAGCCGGCATAGGAACTGGACGCCGCCGCCCGCGCCCGCGCAAGCGGATTGGGATCCCAGCCGGGTGAGGCCATTTTTGTTGCAATCAGGGTCAATTGATCGGCGAGGTCCGCAGGGGACGTCGTAGCGGCAAAGGCAAAGCTATCCTCGTCAACGCCAAACTCCATGCCGATTCGCCTGCCCGTCGTCAGCTGATCGAGCCCCTCCTGCCCCAATGTGCCAATACCGCCTGCGACCAGGGCAAGTGGCGCTGCCCAAGCCGAACTGGCTCGGTTGACGGGAAGCGCGTTATAGCCACCGCCAAAGCGGACGCGCACATAAACGCGGTTTGCCTCGGACGGATTGGCAAAGACCATCAGCCGCACCCCGTTGGCAAAAACGACCTGTTCCATGCCAAGATCGGTTACAACAGAACGGCTGACAATCTTGCCCGGTGCCCCGAGCTTGGGGAGCGAAGCAAAAGTCACCGTCTTCAACGTATTGCGCTTGGCGGCGAGCCCCGAAACGTCGAGCTTCAACGCCGCCTCAAGCTTGGCCGCAGCGGTCGGATCAGGCGTCCGGGTGTTAACAATGCCGCGCACAATGCCAATGGAAAGCACACGACGCGTCGATTCGAGCAGTGCTTCGGCTGAAAACATGTCCTTGGCCTTGGCATCCTGCAAAATCTGATACGCAACGCCGGGCGTCGTTACGGTTTCGCGAATGTCAACTGCCTCACCCAGATCATCGGCTTGTTTCGCACCCGCCTCGGCAGCGGCTGTATCGACCTGCGTTTTCATTGCCGAATCGAATTCGGAAAATTCGCGGTCAATCTCGGCCTGAGCGGATGGTGCCGCAATGGCATCTGCTATGACTGCACGGACATCGCGGAGCGCCGCCTGCCATTCATCACCGACCGGAAGGATTTGAATGAAGGTGCCGTTTGCAGAACGTGAGACATCATCAAGGGTGACATTGGCCGAAATATAGCTGCCGCCGCTGCGCGCCCGCGTTTCCAACCGCCGGTTGATCAGTCTGAGCGCGAGCAGATCGACCAAACGTTTTTGATTGAAAACGATCGTGTCGTCACGATAGGTCCACGGCCTTATCAACGCAAAGCTTGTGACCTGCGGCAGCGAAGGTTCGGCGATTGACGCCGTCATCGGTTGCGCCGCCTCGGGCTTACCAAAATCAGGCTCGGGCGGAACTGGGCCCTCACCCTTCCATCCCGAAAAATTCTTGGCAATAAGCTGCGTTGATGTCGCAGGATCAATATCACCCGAAATGATCACAATCGCCCGCTCAGGACGATACCAGCGGCGGTGAAACAGCTTGACCTGATCGGCCCGTGCCGCCTCCAGCGTCTTGATCGTGCCAATCGGTGAACGCTCTGCCAGCGGCTGACCGGCAAAGAAGGTTTGCCGCAGCGCATCGCCGATTCGCACTTGCGGGCCGGGTTGTTCACGCTGCTCCGCCAGCACCACGGGCCGCTCGGCGTTCAGCGCAGAGTCTGTAATGTTCGGCTGGCTCATCATGCCGAACAGGATTTTCAGACTTTCATCAAGGCCATCGGGTGTTGCGCCAGGCAGATCGAGTTTATAGGTTGTGCCGGTCGGCGACGTTTGCGCATTGGTGTCGGAGCCAAAGGTCGTGCCCATCCGCTGCCAAACGCGCTTGGCCTCACCATCGGGCACATAAACCGAACCACGGAACGACAGATGTTCGATCAGATGAGCAAAGCCACGCTCGCTATCGGTTTCAAACAACGATCCCGCATCAATCCGCACGCGCACCGCGACCTGCCCGGGCGGCACGCCGTTACGACGCGCAGCATAGCGAAGACCATTGGGCAGCACACCAAAATGCCAATCGGGATCCGGGGTGATGTCGCTGCCCACATAAAGCCAGGAAGGCTGTTTATCGGCAACGGGTGGGGCGGCAGGCGCAGCCGGGCCACTCTGCGCCAATGATGCGCGCGGGACCGGCAGCGTCTTTTGCCCCGACGCGGGCAGCGCCAGTCCAAGCGACAATAACAGGAACAACGGGCGGGCAAGCTTGCGGGGGATGAGGATCATGAAGTTCGCTTAGCGGCGTTATCACCACTTCGCCAGCCACCCGGCGCTGGCAATGTTACCCAAGGCGCTTGATCAACGCCGCGCCGCAGCCCACATAGTGCCTATGCTGATAGAAACCGAATCAACGCCCAACCCCGCCACGCTCAAATTCCTGCCCGGCCGGACAGTGATGGAGACGGGCACCCGCGATTTTGCAAGTCCCGAAGAAGCCGATGCCTCTCCCCTTGCCGAGACGCTGTTCGGCTTGGGCGACGTAACGGGCGTTTTCTTCGGGCGCGACTTCATCTCCGTCACAGCAGCGCCGGGGAGTGAGTGGTCCTCGCTGCGGCCCGAGGTGCTTTCGGTATTGCTCGATCATTTTTCCGCCGCCATGCCGTTGTTTCGCGCGGGGAGCGCGGCACAAATCCAGGTGGCAGGTGCCGATGCGGCTTTTGGCGATGACCCCGCAGATTCCGACATTATCGAGCAAATCCAGGATATCATCGAAACCCGCATCCGCCCTGCGGTCGCCAATGACGGCGGCGATATTATCTATCAGGGTTTCAACAAGGGGCTCGTCTATCTGAAGATGCAGGGGGCGTGTGCCGGCTGCCCGTCGTCCACGGCGACACTGAAGAACGGGATTGAACAACTGCTCAAACATTACGTCCCCGAAGTCACCGAGGTCCGCGCTATCTGACGATCGCGCGTCAGCACGAAAGGCAAAATCTGATGGGCGAGAGGCTGTCCGACGCAGCACTCGATACGATCTTTCGTACCGCGCGCAGCTATAACGGCTATTTGGACAAGCCCGTTGCCGTAGCCGATGTCCATGCGATCTGGGAATTGATGAAATGGGGGCCAACATCGGCCAATCAAATGCCCGCCCGCCTCATCTGGTGCATGAGTGACAACGCCAGACAAAGGCTAGCCGCGACCGTCAGCGGCACAAACGCGCCCAAAATCCTGGCAGCACCGGTCAGCGTGATCATCGGCATGGACGAAAATTTCCACGAACATCTGCCTGAACTTTTCCCGCACACCAATGCCAAGGCCTGGTTCGATGGCAATGAGCCGCTGCGCAAATTATCGGCGATGCGCAATGGCACGTTGCAAGGGGCCTATTTCATCATCGCTGCGCGCGCGCTGGGTCTCGATACAGGGCCAATGTCGGGTTTTGACAATGCAGCGGTTGATGCAGCCTTCTTTGCCGACACCCCAAACGTAAAGTCTAACTTCATCACGACGCTTGGTTATGGCGACCCCGCCAGCATTTTTAGCCGGTTGCCGCGCCCTGTGTTTGACCGCTTTAATCGAATAGACTGAACCTGCCCCCCTTGCGCACCCTTGTTATCGAAACCGCGACGGCTGCTTGCTCGGTCGCCTTGATCGAAGGCGATGTTGTGGTGGCGGCGGCGCACGAAATCGTCGGTCGTGGTCACGCCGAACGGCTGGTGGCGATGATCGCCGAACTTCCAGGCGGCGGCCGCGCGGAGTCGATACTGGTGGATTGCGGCCCCGGCAGCTTTACCGGCATCAGGGTCGGCATTGCCGCCGCGCGCGGGCTCGGACTTGGCTGGGGTGTGCCGGTCGCTGGCTATACATCGACCGCACTCATCGCGGCTGCTCATTTTGTGGCACAGCCATCCCTGGCGATGCTTGCGGTTGTCCTTGAGGGCGGGCATGGCGAAGTCTTTATGCAGAGCTTTTCCGCCCGGTCTATTGCGCCGCTCAGCGCGCTCCAGTCGCTGCGACCCGAGGTTGCGATGGCGATGCTCAAAACGATGACCGTTGTTGGTAACGGCATCCGGTTATTGCCCCCGCAGGTTCCCGCCCATGACTGGCATTACACGCTGCCCAGTGCGCGCGATGCCGCATTGCTGCCCCTTTCAGAAACCATGCTTGAGGCGCGGCCGATTTATGGGCGTGCCCCCGATGCAAAGCCAATGGCGGCGGCGTGAGTTCGGTCCTGAACTTTGTCGAGTTGCGCAGCGGCAAGCCGGCTGATCTGCCAATCATCGACACGATCATGAACAATGCGTTTGACCCGCGTTACGGCGAAGCATGGACGCGAGCCCAGTGTATGAGCATCCTTGCCATGCCAGGAGTTTGGCTGACAATCGCAGCAATGGATGGTGAGCCTGCGGGTTTTGCGCTGGTTCGTGCCGCCCTCGACGAAGCTGAGTTATTATTGCTTGCAACCCATCCGCGAATGCGGCGCCGTGGTATCGGTGGCGCCTTGTTAAGATCAACAATGCACGACGCAAAAGACCGTAATATCAATTACATTTTCCTTGAGGTCCGCTCAGACAACGAGGCAATCAAACTTTACCAGTCTTTCGGCTTCGTTCAGGTCGGGGAACGACGCGCCTATTATCGAAGTCCCAACGGTCAACTTTACAATGCGCTTACACTAAGGTGCCAATTGCAATAACCTGATCCATCTAATCTGATTTTCACTTGCGCAAAATTTTAGATGGTCCGATAGGCCTTGTCGTGCTTCTCGTAAGCGGGCCTCGCACAGGCCGAAAGGACCCCCGATGACTATCAACGACGACCTTCAAGAAACGCTGATCACCCTTACAGCCGATATTGTTGCTGCCCATGTCAGCAACAATAGCGTCGCTTTATCCGATCTGCCGGTATTAATCGCAAACGTGCATGGTGCTCTCGCTGGGCTGGGGGGCCCGGTTATTGTGCCTGAGGTGAAGCAGGAGCCAGCAGTCTCAATCCGTTCATCAATCAAGCCAGATTTTATCGTTTGCCTTGAAGACGGCAAGAAGCTGAAAATGCTCAAGCGCCATCTGATGACGCATTACAAAATGACGCCGGATCAATATCGCGCCAAGTGGAACCTGGCTGCAGATTATCCGATGGTCGCGCCTAATTATGCAGAGCAGCGCCGGACGCTTGCCAAAAGCATCGGTCTGGGCACGAAGCGCCGCAAGATTCGGTAACAGGCGGTGTTATGCCAACCCTTTCCGAGGGTGGGCACTTTCGCTACCCGGTGATTGCCGTTACACCCAAGTACAGGCCAGCATAGGGAATCACCGGGAAAGCGAATGTCGCGCAGAATCGATCTTGAAGCGCTGTGCAACGAAAAGGGTCTCCGCATAACCGACCAGCGGCGCATTATCGCGCGTGTGCTGTCTGATGCTGAAGATCATCCCGATGTGGAAAAGGTTTATGAACGGGCGTCCGCCATTGACCCCGGCATTTCGATCGCGACCGTCTATCGAACGGTCAGGCTGTTCGAGGAGGCGGGTATTCTCGACCGGCATGACTTTGGTGATGGACGCGCACGTTATGAGCCCGCGCCCGAATCGCACCACGATCATCTGATCGACGTTGAAACGGGGCGGGTCATTGAATTCGTCGATCCCGAACTTGAACAACTCCAAAAACAAATCGCCGAACGACTTGGTTTTCGTCTGGTCGATCATCGGATGGAGCTTTACGGCGTCACGCTTGATCGCAAGGGTTAGGCTGGTTGCCACACGCTGATCTGGCAGATCGGTTGGACGGATTGCGTTCAGCCGCAACGGGCAAACCACCACCGATAACCGCGATGGGCTGGGCGCGCATTTCGGCACGTGCGGCCTTGCTGATCCTGTCGCTGATGATCTTTGTACCGCTTCACTATCTCTGGCGTATCCTTGGACAGTCGTCGCCATGGCCAAGGCTGTTTCTTGCCACTGCCGCGCGCATTTCGGGAGCCAAAATATTGGTGCGCGGCGTCCCGTTACGCCGCGATGTGTTTTACATTGCCAACCATATCAGCTGGGTAGATATCGCCGCCATCGCCAGTGCGAGCGGCACCGCCTTTGTCGCCAAGGCAGAGATTGGCGATACCCCGATCGTCGGATGGCTGGCCAGCCTGAACCGCACTGTGTTTGTGGCGCGTGAGGACCGGCTCGGGGTGGCCGATCAGATCAACCGGCTGCGCGAGACGCTGGCGGAAAATTGGTCCGTCACGATCTTTCCTGAGGGCACGACAACCGATGGACGATCGCTGCTGCCGTTCAAGACACCGATGCTCAAGGTGCTGGAGCCGCCGCCGCCAGGTGTGATGGTGCAGCCGGTGCTGCTCTGGTATGAAAATCAGGCAACCGACATTGCCTGGGTGGGGGTTGAAGCGGGCCGCGACAATGCCTTTCGCATCCTGTCCCGGCCGGGCAATTTCTGCATGATGGTGCGGTTTCTCGAACCATTTTATCCAGCAGATTATCCCGGTCGCAAGGCAATCGCCGCCGAAAGCCGCCACCGGATCGAAACCGCGATGGCTGAACAGCTTGGCCGTCCGGTGACGCCGTTTGTCGGCCATGACTGGTGGGCGAGCGGTGGCGTGCCAGACTGATCAAGTCGCGTTGCCCGCCGATTTGTCGCATCGCACCACTGCCGCTATAGCCCCGCCGATGAAGACCGGCCCGCAAACCTACCACGTCAAATCCTTTGGTTGCCAGATGAACGTCTATGACGGCGATCGCATGGCCGAACTGATGAGCGCGCAAGGGATGACGCCCGCAGCCGACGCCAAAGACGCCGATCTCGTCATCCTCAACACGTGCCACATCCGGGAACGTGCAACCGACAAGGTGTATTCAGACATTGGCCGCCTGCGCAAACATGGTCGCAAGCCGATGATCGCGGTGGCAGGCTGTGTCGCGCAAGCCGAGGGTGCAGAGATTATCCGCCGCGCCAAGGTTGATGTCGTCGTCGGCCCGCAGGCCTATCACAATCTGCCCGCACTCGTGGCAAGCGCCGCGCAAGGGCAGCCAGCGATTGATACCGACATGCCCGTCGACATGAAATTCGGTCACCTCCCGCCGCGCCGCCGCGTGCCACCCAGCGCGTTTTTGACGGTGCAGGAAGGGTGCGACAAATTCTGCACCTATTGCGTTGTGCCTTACACGCGGGGGGCGGAGGTGTCGCGCCCGTTCGCGCAGATTATTGATGAGGCCAAGGCGCTGGTTGATGCCGGTGCCAGGGAAATCACGCTGCTCGGACAGAATGTGAATGCCTGGGGGGATGAAGGCATCGACGACAATCGGGGCTTACATGATCTGATCGCAGCGCTTGACCAGATCGAGGGGCTGGCGCGTATCCGATATATGACCAGCCACCCCAATGACATGGCCGACGGACTGATCACCGCGCACCGCGATGTCGCCAAGCTGATGCCGTTCCTCCATCTGCCCGTCCAGTCAGGCAGCGACCGCATCCTGAAAGCAATGAACCGCAGCCACAGCCGCGATTCCTATTTACGTCTCCTTGATCGCGTCCGAGACGCGCGGCCCGACATTGCGCTGTCGGGCGATTTCATCGTCGGTTTTCCGGGTGAGACGGAGGCTGATTTTACAGAGACGCTCCGGCTTGTCGATGCGGTCGGTTACGCGCAGGCGTACAGCTTCAAATACA
>Ga0105049_10008770_pt1 | contig 11682 bp, 14 predicted proteins | sample MAT06_FD_78087 | JGI IMG/M metagenome (GOLD analysis project Ga0105049, IMG submission 78087) | Freshwater microbial communities from Lake Fryxell liftoff mats and glacier meltwater in Antarctica - MAT-06 | ecosystem: Environmental > Aquatic > Freshwater > Ice > Liftoff microbial mat | place...
CGGCAATCATCTGGGAGTTTTTCGCATCTCATCCCGACCCGAAGTAACGACGAGTGGAGGCGGCTGCCTAGCCGTCGCCTACACTGGTGCGCAGTCGCTCACGCGGCCCCCGGGGATGTAGTTCAATGGCAGAACTTCAGCTTCCCAAGCTGATAGCGCGGGTTCGATTCCCGTCATCCCCTCTGCATGTACTTCCGGTGGAGGCGCCTCCGGTGGACGCACTTCTGGTGACGCCATCGATCTTGCGACTCCACCAGAATCGACCGCGGAGGGGAGCTACGAGTGCCACGTTCAGACCAGTCACAGACCGCCATCCTCGGGGCCCTCAGCATCATGCCGATGACGGGGTACACGTTGCGTCAGCAGATTCGCGACATTCTTGGTCACTTTTGGAGTGAAAGCCTCGGGCAGATCTACCCGACGCTTGCCGCACTGGAGCAGCAGAAGCTGGTCCAACGAGAAGTTCCCGGCAATTCGCGGTCCACGACCTACTCGATCACTCCGGCCGGGATCACCCGGCTGCGCGAGCTTCTTGCCGAATCACCGCAGCGCGGTAAGCCAAGAAATGGAACCATGTTGCGCCTGTTTTTCGGGGCGCAGCTCGGGCCTGTCGCGTGTCGCGCGCTCGTGACCAATGCCCTCGTTCAGGCGACTGACCAACTCGCTGCGTTGCAGCGAGAACGCGAAGAACTGTTCGGGGATGCCACGCTCGCGGCAGACGCTCCGTATATCGCACTCACCATCTCAGCCGGAGAACACACCGCGAGGGCGACCATCGCCTGGGCGAACGAGTCACTCGCCACCCTCGCGCGCCTGGGGTCCTCGTAGCCACTGCGAGTCGACCACCGCCATTGGCGGCTTGACCGGGCCATGCGTTATGTCTAATGTATCTATGAGATATATCTGTCAGATATACACGATGTCGACATAAAGGAACACTGTGACCACGACCGACTCCTCCGCTCGCCTCCTCCGCCCGGCCCGGACCGGCCGCTCACCGCATCCTGCACCAAGCCGTGCGGGAAAAATTGCGGGCGTGCTTTTCCTCATCGTCGTGTTGTTTCAGGTTGCCCTCGCCTCTGGACTCCCGTGGGGTGACGCTGCGTTCGGCGGAGCCAACCCAGGCGTGTTGCCAGCCGAATTACGAGTGAGTAGCGCCGTGGCGGCGGTCGTGTATCTGCTTGTTGCCGCCGCGGTCGGTACTCGTTGGCTATCGGCCACAGTTCGTCGCGTCGTGCTTTGGGGCGCGGCAGCGTTCATGCTGGTGGGTGCGGTTGTGAACATCGCGTCGCCCTCCTTTGTCGAGCGGATCATCTGGGCGCCCGTCACTATCGCCCTGACTGTCGCTTTGTGGAACGCCGCACGGCACCCATCGCTCGGCCGTGATCGTTAGAGCCGTGCCGCGTGTGACCAAACCGCTCGAGCCCGCATTCCGAACGTCAAGCAGACGCAAGGGGGAGAAATGAGAACGGGCATGAGTCGAGGGTTCGTGGCGGTGTCGGCGGCGGGGGCCGCCGTCATCCATGGCGCTACGGCCGCGACGACATCCGACGGGGGAGTCGGTGCCGTTCTCGTGGTGGCGGGAGTCGCCGAGCCGACGATCGCGGCGGGGGCTGCAGTCGGTGCTCGGTGGCTCCCGCTTGCGCGCACGGACGCGCTGCTTCTCGTGACGCCGGTGCTGGTCGCAGCAACGCTGCCCGTACCCGCGCGTGCCGCGACCCTACAGCCAAGCGGAGCGAACGACCGTGTTCGATGGCCACACCGGCCAAGGCGGGCACTCCGACTGACACCGACCTCCGCTACTCCGCAGGGGCGATGGCCCGCCCGATGACCGGCTCGGCCTCCGCCATGAACCGCCGCACGTCGTCATCGACGATGATGTCGCTGGGCCGCAGCGGACGCACCAAGTGCAACCCTTCAAGCGAGCGGATGCGGCTGAGCGCCACATAGGTCTGGCCGGGTGCGAAGGCGCGTGGTCCCAAGTCAACGATCGCGCGGTCATAGCTGGAGCCCTGCGATTTGTGGATCGTGACCGCCCACGCCAGACGCAGTGGATACTGCGTGAACTCGGCCACGACATCTTTGGAGACCCGCTTGGTGGCAGACGAGTAGGTGTACCGGTACTTCTCCCACGTCGCCGGAACGACCTCATGACTCTCTCCGTCAACCTCAACGAAAACTGTTCGGCCAATGCGCTCGACGACACCGAGGCTACCGTTGACCCAGCGGGGGTGCCCATCACCGCCTGTGTCGTTGCGCAAGAACATCACTTGTGCGCCGACTTTCAGTTGCAATTCTTCGTCGGCGGGGTAACCCCCCTTCGGCCCAAACTCGCCCGCGATGTCGGCGCGGGCAGTCTTTGCGTCTCCGGGTAGCCGGCGCAGGGCATCCGTGTTGATACGGGTCACGGTTGCGTTCGTCGTGGCCAGCGTCAACACGCCATCGTCGGGTGTAGGGCGGGCGCCGGCTTCGTTGAGAGCCCGACCGATCTCGGGCGTCACCGTGCCATGACGTACCGCCGTGAGCATGGCCCGAAAATCGGCATCTTGCTGCCGGTGAATCGTCTGCAACTCGACGATGCGCAGGTCGGCCTCGGCCCAGACGCGCGCGTCAAAGAACCACATCGAGCGGTAGTGATCGGCGTAGTACGCGCGCTCTCCCTCGTCGCGTCCGGGAACCGGGGCGAGCTGGTACGGGTCGCCGAAGAGCACCACCTGCACGCCGCCGAACGGCTCGTGCCGGCGCGCTCGGGCCTGGCGCAGACGGCGATCGATCGCGTCCATGAGGTCGGCGCTCACCATCGAGACCTCGTCGATCACGACCGTATCGATCGAGGCGAGCAAGCGGCGCAACTCGGGCGGGTCATCGAAATCGTGGTCGGCGATCAGCCCAATCGGCAGCCGAAAGAGCGAGTGGATGGTCTGCCCACCCACGTTCAACGCCGCGACGCCAGTGGGCGCACACACCACGACGGTGCGCTCGGTCGACGCAATGAACGCCTCGAGCAGCGTCGACTTACCCGTGCCCGCACGCCCGGTCACGAACACATTCTCGCGCGTCGACTCGATGAGGTCGAGCACAGCCAACTGCTCGTCGCTGAGGGGGGTTTCGATCTGCGCTGCCATGACCCTCCTGCAGGTGTGGATGCGCCGGTCGGCGGTCTTCCACTGTAGCCGCGGCTCGAGCACAGGCTGGCACGCCCTCGGCGCGTTCCCGCCCTGTCTGCGTAGGCTGGGCGGATGACTCGGGTCGGCTTCGTGTGGGGAGGAGCCGCGGCCGCGATCCTCGCAATCGGCGCTCTCGCGTTCGGCGTCGTCATTGTCACCACGGCCACCCCGGCTGCGCACGTGCAGCGCTACCTTGAGGCGCTCGCGCGCGACGACCTGGTCTCGGCAGCTCAGCTCGCCGGGCTCGAACCGCCGATCGCCATGCCGCTCGGCGATGATGGCGAGCCGAGCATCCTGCGCGTCATCAACAGCACCCCCGAAAGCGACGGGACAGTCGCGGTCGTGGCCGAATACGGGGGCGACGATGATGCCGCGCGCGTCACCTTCCGCCTCGTACCCGCACCACCGACCCTCGGGGTCGTGCCTGCCTGGGCGTTCGCGCAGACCCCCGTCGCAACCCTGTCGGTCGCAGCTGACCAGCATGATCGGTTCACCATGAATGACCGCCGCCTGACCGCCGCCGCGGCGGGAGGCCCCGTCACGGTCACGGTGTTCGTTCCCGCGCGCGTCACCGCGCGGCTTGCTGAGCCGCTGCTGAGCGCAGAACCCGTGACGCTCCGAGTGACCGCCGACACAGAGAGCCCGCGGGGCCCCGCCGTGATCGTGCTCGCCGTCACGCCGAGCGAACGCCTTGAGCGAACCGTGCTGCGGCAGGTCAACCATCTGCTGATTGAGTGCACGAGCCAACAAGTGCTTCAGCCCACCGGCTGCCCCTTCGGCATCATGATCGACGACCGTGTCACGGCACCGCCCGTCTGGAAGCTCGACGGGGTACCCGATCTCACGATCGAGTCGAGCGAGCGGCCGGGGGTTTGGCGCGTGCGCGGCGACGGCAGCGTACGACTAGTCGTACCGACCCAGAAGCTCTTCGACGGAGCCGCGGTCGTGCGTGACGAGCTGGTCGGCTTCGTGTTCTTCGGCGACCTCGTGCTCGAGCCCGGCGGCCCGCTACTGACGATCTACCCGCCCGAGGGCTGACCGCGCTGAGCTGGCCCGACCCGCGCTGGCGTGACTTGCGCTTGCTTTACCCGCTCTGAGGCACGCGCGCGCTCGGCGAGCATCGAGTTCCAGGCCTCGAGATCGGCGTCGCCGTCGCGGTCGGCACGCCGGTCGAGGCGCTTCATCTCGCGTCCGTCGGCGCGGCTCCAACTCCACACCACCAGCATGGCGAGCACGAGAGTCGGGATCTCCCCCACACTCCAGGCGATGCCCCCGCCAGTTTGTTGATCAGCGAGCGGAGCTTGGCCCCATTCGCGGCCCATCGCCCCGAACCACTCGGGAAGAAGCAGGCTCGTTCCCGTGATGAGCGAGAGCCCGAAGAAGGCGTGGAACGCCATAGTGGCGAGCAGAATCATGAGCCTGATCGGGTAGGCCGGCCGATATGGCGCGGGGTCGACGCCGATCAGCGCATTGACGAAAAGGTACCCACTCAAGAGAAAGTGCAGCACCATCCACTGGTGTCCGAGGTGATCGCTCACTGCCCACGAGAAGATCGGCGAGTAGTAGAAGACCAACAGCGACGCCGCGAACACGATCGAGGCCACGAGCGGGTGTCCCATAATTCCGGCGAACCGCGAGTGCACGATCACGAGAATCCACTCGCGCGGTCCGCGCGAACCGTCTTTGCGAGCGTGGATGGCCCGCGCCGCAAGCGTCACGGGCGCCCCCAGCACCAGCATCACGGGAATCCCCATGCTCAGCACCATGTGGCCGAGCATGTGGACGCTGAACAAGTAGCGTTCGTACACGGCGAGTCCGCTACTCGTCACGACGACAAGCGTGACCATACCCAGCACCCACAAGATGGTGCGGTGAAGCGGCCAGTGGTCGCCACGTCGGTGCAGCCGCACAACGCCGGCGAGGTAGAAGAAGGCGCCGAAGCCGGCCAGTAGTGCCCACAGCAGGTTAAGGTCCCACTCGGTTGCGAGGCGCCAGGCTTCGAAGGCCGGAGGCAGCGGAGAGCCGGTGAGAATCTCGGCGGGAGTGGGGTTGGCGAGTTGCTCGACGGGCACCTGCGGTACAGGCGTAGGTGTGCGGGCGAGCGCAGTGGCCAGTCCCGAGGCGATGCCCATGAGCGCCAGCTCGGCGCTCACGATGAGCCAGAAGGTCGAGCGCGGGCGTTGCTCGCGCTCGAGTCGACCGATGAGCCAGCGGCGATAGGCGGCCCCGAACGCACCCAGCCCGATGAGCGACACGACCTTGGCCGCGACGATGAGGCCATAGGGAGTAGCCAGAGCCTCGAGGCCGCCCATGCGCAGTTGCGCGCTCACAAGGCCCGAGGTCGCGACGACGATGAAGGCCACGAGCGCGATCGTCGAATAGCGCGCCAGCACGACCGGCAGCCGCTCGGCGAGCGCCGTGCGCGCGAGCACGATGGTGATCAGACCGCCGACCCAGATGGCCGCGAACACACTGTGCAGGTACACGGCGGTCACCGCTGCATCGTGGTTGGCGGTGCCGCCAGTGTGCCCAGTCTGGGCGACCGGCCACAGGGCCGCCACGGCAACGAGCGCCACGACGGCGAGCACAGCCTGGCTGCGTACCGCGAAGCACAGCACCGTGACGGTTGCGGCCATGAGCGTCGTCGCCAGCCAGGCCTGCCCTAGTTCGGTCGTGCTGAGAAAGGCGGCAATGAGTCGGCCGAAGCGATCATCGAGCGCGACTGGCTCGATGTAGGCCGCGAGAAAAGTGAAGAAGGCCGATGCCACCGAGGCAACCGTCCAGACCGCGGCCGAAGCGGCGGCCACGTCGAGCGCACGGCCGTGTTCGGGACTCTTGGGCGACAGCGCCAGCAGAGAAAGCAGTAGGGCGCCGATCGCCCCCGCCGCGCCGAGCGTGGCGGCGAGCTTCGCAATGGGCAATCCGTAGCGAACGACGGCGCCGGGATCAGCGAGGAGCGGCGCTTCAGCTCCCCCTCCGACAACAAGCCCGATCAGCACGGCCACGAGCGCGCCCCCGCCGAGCGCGCCCCCGCCGATAACTCCCCAGGGCAGGGAGGCGGTGCGGGTGGCGGACGCCGTGACTGTCACGCCTCCAGGCTAGGCGACGGCGCTGTGCAGGCGCTCAGCGCGGCATTCGCACAGTGTTGCGACCGCCAGGATCTTCGGCGGCACTGACGCACTGACGCTCTGATGCACTGATGCACCGTAGAACGCGCGAAGGGCGACCCCCCGACATCGGGGAGCCGCCCTAGAGCGTTCGTGAGGCAGATGCCTACTTGGCGGCAGCCTTCAGTTTGCTACCAGCACTGACCTTCACGCCGTACGAAGCGGCGATCTGGATGGCGGCACCGGTCTGCGGGTTGCGACCCGTACGGGCGTCACGGTGAGTGCGCTCGAAAGCGATCCATCCGGGGATGGCGACCTTGGTGCCGCCCTTGACGGCGACCGAGACGACCGAGAAGAGGGCGTCGACGGCGCTGTTCACATCAGCCTGGCTCAGGCCCGACTCAGCGGCAACTGCCGCGACAAGCTCGGAACGGTTCATGGTGTCCTCCTCGGACCTCAACATTGGTGGAGTCGATTCTCGGTCGTAATCTGACCGTGAACCGCCTCGACGGTACCAGCACTTCCGCGCGTTTCCGGGCAATTCCGCCCGGTGTGCCGCAAGTCGCACCGATCCTCCGAAAAAGGACGAGGGGGCATCCCAGCTGGGATGCCCCCTCGTCGGGGTAGTGCGAGATGCGAGCGAGTGCTACCAGCTCGATTTGGTGATGCCGGGCAGCTCGCCTCGGTGCGCCATGTCACGGAACCGAACACGCGAAATGCCGAACTTGGTGAGCATGCCGCGGGGGCGGCCGTCAACAGCGTCACGCGAACGCACGCGCACGGGCGAGGCGTTTCGCGGAAGCTTCTGCAGCCCCTTGCGCGCGGCCTCGCGCGACTCGTCGGTGCCGTTCAGGTCGACTAGGGCCTTCTTCAGTTCGAGTCGCTTGGCGGCATACCGCTCGACGATGATCTTGCGCTGCTCATTGCGCGCGATTTTGCTCTTCTTCGCCATTGTTTAGCGCTCCTCTCGGAATTCGACGTGCTTGCGGACGACCGGGTCGTACTTCTTCAGCACGAGGCGGTCGGGGTCGTTACGACGGTTCTTGCGGGTGACGTACGTATACCCGGTACCCGCGGTCGACTTCATCTTGATGATCGGGCGAACGTCTTGCGCCTTGGCCATTAGAACTTCACCCCGCGGGAAAGCAGGTCTTTAACGACCGACTCAATGCCACGCGCGTCGATCGTTTTGATGCCCTTGGCCGACAACGTCAGCGTGACGTTGCGACGAAGCGACGGCACAAAGTACGTCTTCTTCTGAATATTCGGGTCGAAACGGCGCTTGGTGCGCCGGTGCGAGTGCGAAATGTTGTGGCCAAAGCCGGGAACGGCTCCGGTCACCTGGCAGACGGCTGCCATGGTTCCTCCCATATGTGGTTACCGTACGGCGAGCGCCGTACCCAAGGTCACTTGTCGGCACGCAGACACCCGCTGGTCTCCGCGATGATACTGCGAAGGCGAGAGCGCGTACAAGATGAGCGGATGGCCGCTCAACACAATCCCCTAGCTTACGACGCGTCGACCGAATCTTGCAATCGCGAGCACGACTCGCACAGCCCGAACACGTCAACGACGTGCTCGGCCCGGGTGAATCCGTGCAGAGTAGCCACCTGACGCGCCCATTCTTCAACAGGGTCGGCTCCGATCTCGACCGTTAACCCACACGAGCGGCAAATGAGGTGGTGGTGGTGACTACCCGGCGTGCACGCACGGTAGAGCGCCTCACCCTCTTGCTGCAGCGAGTCGGCCTCGCCCTCATCGGCGAGGTCAGTGAGCGCGCGATAGACGGTCGCAAGCCCAATGGGTGAGCCACCCTCGCGCAACGCGGCGTGCAATGCCTGGGCGCTCACAAACTGCTCACTCTCGGCCAGAGCGGTGCGCACTGCTTCACGTTGCCAGGTATTGCGTTTCATCTCGCCTCCAGCGTACGGCGATCAGGCGACGAGCGGCAACAGCGAGCGCGACCAGCCCGGCGACAACGAGGGTGATCGCTCCCCCCGCGCTCACGGCGAGCTCTCGAGAGAGGATGACGCCGAGCACCGCGGCGAGAGCGCCGATCGCCGGCGCCAGAGCGAAAACCCCCGTCGTCGATGACACCAGCAGTCGAGCGGCCGCAGCCGGGCCAACGACAAGCGCGATGGCAAGAATCGCGCCGATCGCCGGCATGATCGCGACAACGGTGGCGGCGATCAGCGCCACCGTGATGGCTTCCGCTACCCACGCGCGATAGCCGGCCGCGCGATAGCCCAGCTCGTCTACTGTGGCGAAAACGATGTGTCGAGCTCGGGCGGCGAGCACAACAATGGAAACCAACAGCACCGCCGCGGTGAGGCCGATGTCTGCCCAGCCGACGGTGAGGATCGAGCCGACCAGAAAGCTCTCGACCGAGATCGGTAGTGAAGGGTTCGCCGCCTGCAAGATGGCCCCGAGTGCGAAACCAAAGGTCAACACCACGCCCGCAGCGACCTGTGCGTCTTGGCCACGCAACCGGGCGATTGCGGTCATGAGCGCAACGAGCAGCACCGAGAACAGCGCTGACCCCAGAACGACACTGAAGCCGAACACGGCCGCCACCATTGCGCCTGGAAAAGTTGCGTGTGTGAGCGCAGTGGTGAAGAAGGCCCGCTTACGTAACACCACGAGCGTGCCGACGAGGCCGGCGAGCGCCCCTGCGAGCACAGCTTCGATCAACGCGCGTTCGAAGAATCCGATGCCTGTGACCAGTGTCTCGACGATGGCGATCATGCCCGAACTTCCGCGCCATGCCGTCGATTCTTCGTGTGCGACAGCAGCTGGCGCACCGCAACTGCAAGCAAGTAGAGCATGACGAGCGTCGCGATGACCGAGGCTCCTCCGGGCAGGGGAATTGACCAGTCAACCGAAGCCCGGTAAGCGAACCACAGCCCAGCCCAGCTGGCGAGCAATCCTGTGACGATGGCGATTGGCACGAGCAACAAGAGGCGGTCAGTCACGAGTCGAGCGAGGGCTCCGGGAACAATGAGAAGGCCCAGTGCGAGCAAATTGCCGACCGCAGCAGTAGTCACCACGACGAGGATGGCTACGGCGACGACGAGCACGAGGTCGCTGGCGAGCACTCGGTGCCCCGCAGCGAGTGCCGCTCGCTCGTCGTAAGCCCGAAACAACTGGGTGCGGGCGACCGAAAGCATCGCGATGAGGGCCACCAGCGCGACGGCGGCCGTGATGACGACGTCAGACTCGGTCACCGTAAGCAAACGACCGAAGAGCAACTCTTCGAGTTGTCCGACGTAGTTCGACTGCCGAGACAACACGATGACCCCCGCCGCGAACATCACCGTGAGCACGAGAGCGATGGCCGAGTCATTGCTCAGCGCGCGTCGACCAATGAGCGTCAGCGCCACAGCCCCCAGCGCCGCGGCAACCATGCCCCCGACGAGCAGACCGTCACGGCCCGCAATGGCGAAGCCTACGACGATGCCGGGAAAGACGGCGTGCACGAGCCCGTCTCCGACGAACTGCAGAGATCGCAGCGTGACGAGCACGCTCGCAATACCGACCACGACCGCCAGCACCGCCATGACGATCATCGGCCGGGCGATGAACGGCAGCGCGAACGGCCCAAATAGCCAGTCGATAATGCTCACGGATGCCCGCCCGCCGTCAGGCGTGGCCCTCGTGCGGCGGCACGACGACGGTGTGCTCGTCAAGCTCGACCTGCACCCCAGTGAAGGTGCGCTCGAGGTTCTCGAGGGTGAGAACCTCGTTGGTGGGCCCGGCCGCGACCTGCTCGCCGTTGATCAGCAGCACCGAGTCGCAGACGGCCTGCGCCAGCTCGAGTTCGTGCGTAGAGATCACGAATGCAACGCCAGCGGTCTTGAGCTCACGCACGATGTCGAGCAGGGCGTCGCGGTTGGTCTGGTCGAGCCCATTGAAGGGTTCGTCGAGCACCATGAGCCGCGGGTCGGCCACGAGGGCGCGAGCGAGCAGGCCGCGCTGCTGCTGGCCACCCGAGAGCATCCCGAACCGACTTTTGCGCAGCGAATCGAGCCCGACGCGGGTCAGAGCCCGCCGCACGGCGGCTCGGTCGTCACGACCGGGCCAGCGCCAACCGAGCCGACGATAGCGACCCATGCCTACGACCTGTTCGAGCGAGACAGGAAACTGGGGGTCGAGGCTGAGAGATTGTGGCACGAAGCCGATCGAGCCTCGCGCGGCGGCGGGTGGTACACCCAGCACCGAAAGGCTTCCGGAGTGCAACGTCGTCAGGCCAAGAAGCCCCAGAATGACCGTCGACTTGCCCGCGCCATTCGGGCCGATGAGCGCGAGCGCCTCGCCTGGCCGCACGGTGACGGTGACCCCGGTCGCGACAGGTTCGTCAGAACCGTAGCGAAACCCAGCATTCCCGGCGACCACGGCGGCGACGCCCGGCTCGATAGCCGAGCCGGGCGTCGTGACGTCTGTGTGGGTCATTCCCCTATTGTGTCAACTCGGCTGGAACCGCGGTGGGCGTCGAACCCCAGGCTTGTACGAGCACCGAAACGTTGTGGATCATGCTGCCGATGTACGTCTCACCGGGGCCGCCCGCAATGCCAAGCGAGTCTCCGAAGAGCCCGTCGTCGCCGCTGAACACAGCGACGCCGGCTTCGTCCGCGATCGTTTTAGCGGCCGCGGGCGACAGCGAGGTTTCAGAGAACACCGCCGGGGCGCCGCTAACGCGAATCGCGTCAACGAGCGTGTCGATGTCAGCCGCGCTCACCTCGGCGTTGTCATCGAAGCTGGGGATGACCGCGCCAACAAACGTGACGCCGTACGCATCGACAAAGTAGCCGAATGCCTCGTGGTTGGTGACGAGCAGCCGGTCGGTAGGGTCGACTTGATCCATGTTTTCGATGATCCAGGCGTCGAGCACTTCGAGCTGCGCGATGTAGGCGGCAGCGTTCGAGGCGAACGCCTCGGCGTTCGCCGCATCGACCTCGGCAAGTCCGTCGGCGATCGCCTCGACCATGCCGATGGAGTTCCCGGCGCTCGTCCAGATGTGGGGGTCTTCGCCCGAGTGTTCGTGGTCGTGCTCATCCGCGGGCTGAGTTTCGGCAGGCTGAGTCTCGGCGGGTTGGGCCTCGGCGGGTTGGGCCTCATCCTGGTGTGCTGCCTCGTCATGCGAGTGGTCGTGGTCGTGCACCTCCCCGGCAGGCGCCTCCTCGCTGTGCGCCTCCTCGCTGTGCGCCTCCTCGCCCTCGTGAGCGTGGTCGTCGCCCTCCGCGAACTCCATCAGCACGACGCCTGAGCTTGCGTCGATGGTGGTGCCAGCAAAGCCCGAAGCCTCAATAGCACTGTCGAGCCACTCTTCGAGGCCGGCGCCGTTGATGACGAGTACGTCAGCGTCGGCCAGCGCCGCGAGATCGGCAGCCGTCGGGTCGAAACTGTGTGAA
>Ga0105049_10008771_pt1 | contig 11681 bp, 9 predicted proteins | sample MAT06_FD_78087 | JGI IMG/M metagenome (GOLD analysis project Ga0105049, IMG submission 78087) | Freshwater microbial communities from Lake Fryxell liftoff mats and glacier meltwater in Antarctica - MAT-06 | ecosystem: Environmental > Aquatic > Freshwater > Ice > Liftoff microbial mat | place...
CTCCGTGTAATCTGCTTAATCCGTGATTCAGACAATTGCATTTTTGTCTGAATCAGGATAAACAAGATATTAGGATTAGCAGGATGAAAGCAATCCATTCTATTTGAAACTACTTTACTTCAGACAACCTGAAACGAAAACAATCAGTGTCCTCCGTGTAATCTGCTTAATCCGTGATTCAGACAATTGCATTGCATTCCAAACAATCCAACAATCCTTTCATTCAATAAATCATGCTTCAGACAAGTGGTTTTTGAGGATTTTGAAGTTTCGATCTGTACCTGCTACGAATGAACGTTCGGACCGAAACTTCAACCCGTTTTTTTCTTGCCCACAGCACAGGAACCACTCTTAACACGGTACCAAAGTTGAAAATATGAAATTCGCCTCACAATGAAAAAAGAGTTTTTTGTGAATGAATTCATTAAACCGTCGTTTTGATTCGTGAGACACCGAATGCAGGCTGTGGAATAAGAATTCAGGCCATGGATCTGGTTGATGTGCTAGCCTCAGGCTGGTTGTTTTAGACTTTATCTGATTGGATTGGGGTCGATCAGCAAAAGTTCTTTCCGGTATTTCTGCCCGTATTTTCTGTGGATCTCCTTTACGGTTTGTTTTCCTTCTTCACCATAGGATAAAACACAAACGGTACCCCCGCTTCCACCTCCTGTAATCTTGGCTCCAAAAACGCCATTTCCAAGATTCTCTCTCACCATCTCAACCAATTCATTGGTTCTGGGATGGCCTAAACCACATCGGGAGTAGGAGAGGTGTGATAAAAACATTAATTCCCCTAAAACCCGCAGGCTTTCTTTCTTTTGATGAGTCGCATGTTCAAATCCATTTAACAGGAGCATAAACTGGTGGGTTCTGTAATTTTCTTCGATCGGATGTTGGGTGCATGTCCGGATGGAGTACGTGGATTCTTCGTTAATCCGGGCGTAAGGATCTGCCGTTTCCCCAAACACTTCAATAAATTCTTTGCCGGTCATTGTCTCAGGCAGGATGTACCGGAAGTCTCTCAGAAAATCAGACAAACTGATGTTGGCCAGGTGACCAGCAAACGGGAGCCCCGACTTCGAACCACTGAATCTTGCTCTCACCAGATCCTCTTTTGAACAACCTTTCTCGTAGGCCAGAATCGCATAACCCATGGAAGTTGCCGTGCGTACATCCGCATACGATGCACCCACAACTTCATGTTTCACACCAGAATCAAGACCATAAAATCCAATTTCGGAAGGAGTCACAAGAACTGGATACAAAACATCCGGTTGGCATAAAATGGGAAGCAGGGATCCTTGGTTCCCATAGCTCGAAGTCAATTGATCCATTAATCCACAGGGAGCACCAACAAAGTGATTCTCGGCTCGTTGTGCAAGAATTGCAAGCTCAGTACCTTCGAAAGTCAGATTTTTCCAAAGAGCCAGGGCACGAATGGTGGCCACTTCAATTGCGGCAGAGGAAGACACACCTTTACCAAGGGGCACGGTTGAGGTAATGTGGATTTCCAGCCCCTGCAAATCTGAAAGTCCCTTTTCCTGAACCAAAACAGCAAGGCAGGCCGATGGATACACAGCCCAATAGCCATTTTCCTGCAGTAGAATCCGATGACGGAACGCATCACCACCGGAAACCACTTCTAAAAAATCCTGAATCAGAATCTTAAACGTACCCAGAGATTTTCCGTCGTGATTTGACTCAATCACCAGAAAACCGGAGGTATTTGGTTTCACTTCCACTTCTGTGGTTTCCTGCAAAGGCATTTGCAAAACAAGGGCACCAGAATAATCCGATATTCCACCCATCACATCCAGCCTTCCCGGTGCAGACGCTTTAAACGTCGTAATCATACGATTGTAAAAATTAAATTAGAGAATGGTGACGCATTCTTTCCAACAAAACAGGTTCGACCAGTGCCCGTATGGATGGATTTGCATACGCCATCCAACCTACTTCTGCAAGAAGATTAAAAGGTGCATCCAGTTCATTTCCAAGGCTATCGGTAAATTCAACTCCGGCTTCTTTGCCAATTAGAAATGTGCATATATCGTATGGGTGGCATATATGCCCTTTCTTTTTTCCATCTCTCGCCATTTTTGCAAAAAGCACATCCCGGATGTCGGCTACGTACCGGTCATGACCCATCAAAATCTCATACATCTGCCCCCCAGAACTGATGTATTGATCCTCAAATACAAGCGTCTTTCCTTCCGCCGCATCCGGATACAAAATCTCAATCATTTCGTCTTCAATCTGGGCCAAAAGTGCTCTTCCAGGTGGAAAAAACCGGGCAATCTGACCAAAACCACCCTCCAGACTTTTTGCCTGGGATGGCTTCATCGGTACAGAAACTACGTCACTTGTCCATAAATTAAAACGCTCCGCATGTGCTCCATGACCACGAATGGCAAATAAAGTATCCGAAAACAGCATTTTGCTGGTAGGCAATTCGGTCATGCATGCGATTTCAATGTCTGATAACCGAAGTCCTTCCTTAAACGGAGCAGCTCCTGCCAAAAAGAAAGCCGCCCTTTTGTTATACATAATTCCTCGGGTACCGTCGATGGGATCTATGAGAATAGCCCAGGTGGGTTTTTTTCCATCAGCCACTCCGAGGAGCAACCCGTTTTCCGGATCACCGATTCCTTCTGCCATTAAAAGGAAACCACCCATTTCCAGTGCTTTTGGTTCCAGCAATGGGACGAGAATTTCTTCTACATTTCTATCTATCTGATAAATTGTATCATCTTCGGCCTCTTTATAAACTGCAGCCAGATCTTCGGTGCTGCTTTTTCGCATTTCTTCATACACTTTGGTGCGTACAGCCGCTCCTGCTTGTTTCAGGATTTCAAGAATTTTCTCTTTCATATATGTAAAGTTTTCAGGAACGGGGTTTGCTTCCTAGTTTTTGCTGCCAGCGCCAACCATCTGCCAGTCCATCTTCCAGGGTTAGCTCAGTTTTCCAGCCCAAAAGTTGCTCTGCCTTTTCTGTGGATGCATAAATTTTTTCCACATCTCCGGGACGTCGGGCAACCATCTGGCAATTGAGTTTCTGCCCGCTCACTTTTTCAAATGTATTGATAACTTCCATCACCGTACTTCCTTTCCCGGTTCCCAGATTGATCCAGTCGTAGAGACGTTCTTCGGTTTTTCCCAATAAATATTGAATGGCATTTACATGGGCTTTCGCAATATCAACCACGTGAATATAATCACGAACACAAGTTCCATCCACTGTATTATAGTCGTTTCCAAATACAGAGAGTTTTTCTCTCCAGCCTGCAGCCACCTGCATTACAAAGGGTACCAGATTCCCTGGAACACCGATTGGTAATTCACCCATCAAGGCAGTTCGATGCGCACCTATCGGATTAAAATATCTCAGGCTTAGTGCTTTGAATGAAAGACCTGAAGCCACTGAATCTCGCAGGATTTCCTCACAAATCTGTTTGGTATTACCGTATGGAGATGCAGCTGGAACGATTGGAAAGGTCTCATCCACCGGTAATGAGGAAGGTTCGCCATACACAGTGCAGGAGGATGAAAATACAATGTTTGGAATTTTGTACGCTGCGGCCACTTCAAGCAAAGACACCAAAGATCCAATGTTATTCCGGTAATACTTTAAAGGAAATGAGACCGATTCTCCTACCGCTTTATTTGCTGCAAAATGAATGATGCCATTTATGGTCTTTTCTTTCTCAAAGATCCGATGGAATGCGGTTGGATCATTGCAATCTTCCTGATAAAAAGCGGGGCGATACCCTAAAATTTGTTCAATCCCATTAATCACTTCGGCGGATGAATTATCAAGATTATCCATGATCACCGGTGTAAATCCGGCGTGGAATAATTCAACTACTGTGTGAGATCCTATAAATCCGGTTCCACCGGTAACTAATATTTTCATGTAAAAATCTAATCAATAATAAGACGTTGGCTCACCCATGAACCTCCTCTTTCAAGCCATTTCAATGAATAAATTCCTTTGGGTAAGTGTAAAGGAACCAAATCTCCGGATCTGCCACTTTCGGTTTCTCCTACCAATTGACCCATGGTATTGTAAACCTGCAAATGATTGAAATCGAATTGATTACGAATGGCGTCTTTCGCAGGGTTTGGGTAAAAAGGAGAAAGCGGTTTGGATAACGATGACCGGACCGAAGTGGTTACTTCCGGACCAAAAATAGGCCGGATCATTAATGGATAGTCGTCAAATTCCCATACTCTCCAGGTTTGCAAACTGCGGAACAACAAGGATCCTTTATTTGAGGAGTTCACATCACAACCAATCCGGACTTCGTTGCCGTTGTCTATGGAACCCTGTTGCCAGCCAATGTAAAAGTGCCGTCCTCCTGTCAGAATCCTTTTCTGTGTTGCAGAAGCTTCCCGAATGCTGAACGATATAAATTTATTTATTGAATCAGAAGGTGGAAGTATGACCAGTTTTCGGATCAATGGAAGTGCATTTTCCGGAGGGTAGTTCGCCGTCACATTGATGCTGTCGTACACCAGCAAAGTAAAATTTATACTTTGCTCCAGATTCTCGGGAGTTCGTCCAAAAAACAATTGAATGTCGGTAAGCGTATCACTTACAGGAAGATAGTATTTCACCACACCAATGGCATTATTACCACCAATTCCCCGGATTAACTCTCCACTTCCATCGTCGTATGCCATTGCGGTAGAGGCATTGAAACTCCCCAATACTGTATCATTGGTTAGATACTTGTTGGTAAATTCATCATTATCAAGACCCACACCGTATTGAAAAGTTGCGTATTGATCTGTTTTGATGGCTGATTTAAAATCAGATACCCGTATGCTGACATCTACTTTTGAAATTCCAGGAAAAAATGGACTCTGAAGGCCGGCTATATTTCCGTTTGGCAACGTGATCAATCGTTCTACATTGTCGGGAATGGCCCGGTTGAGGTAAAAAAATCCACGAAGATTGGTTGCAGAAGCATTTAGGTTAATTGCCTGGCCAACAACAGATTCTCTGAACATATCAGGAGAATTCTGCAAAACATACCGGAACTGCTCCATTGGAAGAGCGGAGAAATCCTTCAATAATCTCCCAAACGGCTTACCCATGGCATAATCCTGGGCTAAAGAATCATTCTCATCGTGTTCACCATCGAGCCGAACATAATCCAGATTCCAGATGTCGTAATTCCCGTTCTGGTTTCCAAAATTAATGAACCGGAACCGGAATCCATCGTATTTCATACTATCCGGAATTGTAACAGCAGAGTAATGAAAAGGTGCTTGCAAAAGGTTATCCCTAACTCCTTCCCGGTTCCAGACCGAAATCCATTTACCCTTTCCGGACTTAAATTGGAGTACCAATGAATCGATATTATCCGGAATAACCTGTGGAAATTTAGTGCCTGGTTGTAAATAAAATGAAAGAAATAAAGGCGTTCCCGGGTTTCCAAAAAATTGCTGAAGGTCAAAAAAAGCGGAAGTCAATGTATCGCATGGCCCTTCTTTTTTCGGCACTAAACTATAGGGAATGCCTTGTTGATTAAGGCCATCGAACGTGGCAACACCCACCGTTATCTGATCAGTGGTAAAAGTATTGTTTACGTAAACCCCGCTGTTGGGCTCCCACCATTTACTCATTGGCCGAAGGGGATCATAAACAACCTGAAGCAATCTCCCTTTGGACGTGCCGATCCAACCTCTAAACTCATTAACCAGGGCAATTGAAAGCAAATCATCCGTTGTTCCCGATCGGAGGGAGGCCCAGCTTTCTCCCTTGGTTTGTGAATATAAAAGGGTTCCTCCATCTCCCACAGCCCATATCAGATCTGTGTTAGCAGGGTTCACATCAATATCCCGGAGAGATTCTATTCCGGAATTATAGGTTGGATACCAGGAATTTCCGCCATCCAGCGTTTTATAAATTAACCCACTATCTCCAACAGCAAAACCCAGATATCCATCCAGCACCATCACTTTATGGAAGTTCTTATTCTTTCCGGTCGGATTCAAACTCACTTGAAAATTGATACCACCATCAATGGAAATGGCTGTTTTGGCACTATCACCTACTGCCAAAATGCGATTGCTCCCTTGCAACCAAAAAATTGAATTCGCATGAAACCTGCCTCCGGTGAAAGTAGAAGGGATCCATGTCTGGCCCGTATTATTGGTTATGAAAATCTTACCAATTGAATCAACAACAGCTCCGATATCAAAACTGTTGAAAGAAATACTCACAAGAGAAACGGTATCTGAAGGAGAAATGATCGGATTAAAGGTGACTCCATTATTTATTGAATTTGCCATCCATCCATTTTTACCGCATACCCATAGTTTGGAAGTTTCCGGATAACTGACGGAGGTAAATTCAATGGTTGGATCGGTTCCGATGTTTTCCCAAACAGAACCACGGCTGGTGGTTTTTATGTTCAGACCCATACCGCCAAAAGCATGGGCATCTTTTGCATTTAAGAACCGGATGGTTCTGATCTCTTGTCCAAAAAAGTTTCTGGAAGGCGCCCATGAAATATCCTTGCCCGAAAAATCATCAAAAAAGGGAACTGCGGCAGTGTCAATGGATGTTGTTTTCTGGAGATATCCCCGTTTGGCCAGAGGCACATCACTAAAACGGTAATAATCGTATTGCGCAGGATTGACCCTCATCGGTTCAGTGAAAACCTGGCTGTTAACCTGCCTTCCATAAAGAGAAAACAGGAAAGATAGAAAGAGAAAAAAAATACGCTGCACGGCTGTCTTCATCTATTGGGTTAATTCAATTTTCAGGATCCGGGGTGCCGTTTCCGGAAACCCAGATATCAACAACATCCCCTTCACGAATTTTTGTACCGGCTTCCGGTTTTTGGCGGATTATACTATTGACAGCAACCGATGAATTTGTTTCCTCAATCACACTTCCTCTTTGCAAGCCGGAGCCTTGGAGCAATGTAATGGCTTCATCCAAAGGCATTCCACTTAAGTCGGGCACTTCAAGCTCACGATTACTTAAACCATCGCCAATAACCAGATTCACCTTACTTCCCTTTGAAATTTGGGTTCCAGGAGCAATATCACGGCCTCCGATTTGTTGCTTGAGCACTGCATTAAAAGCCAGATCCGGGATCAATTTGGTTTCTCCTAATAGAAGCCCATTGTTTTCCAATTCACGTTGGGCATTGAGAAACGAACGATTGAGCAAATTCGGCATCTTCACCAAAGGAGGATTTCTTGAATTGATCGATACATAAATTTTGCGGTGCTGCTTTACTTTGGTTCCTGGTAAAGGATATTGTTGAAATACCAAAAAGGGTTGCGCACCTGCATGGTAGGTGCTGTCGTCGATTTGAAAATCCAGATCTCTGTCACCCAAAAACTCCTCCAATTGGTCTTTATTCATTCCTTGAAGATTGGGTACTGTAATTGTTTCTCCATGGTTGGTAGTATAAGGGAGATACACATTAAAAAAACCAACAACCAAAATAGCTCCTGTCAGGATTACAATGAGAAGGTGAAGAAATACGTCACGTCGGGTTTCTGCCCGTAAAAAGTTAAATGCCATTTAGTATGTCCCTTGGAGGAGATTGAGCGCCAAATCTTGATTTTTGTTCTAAAAACGACTGCAATATGAGGGTTGCACTCAGTTTATCAGTATTTTCCTTTTGTCGTCTGTCTGATTTTTTCATTCCACCCAGCAGCATAGCCTGTTTTGCCATGCGGGATGTAAAACGTTCATCAATCGTAGAAATTTCCAGATGAGGGAAATCCTTTTTCAGAGTGGAAAGTACCCTTTCTGCTATTTTGGTTCCGTCGGTAGATTCGTTTTTCAGATTGACAGGCATTCCCATTACGATGGCAGAGAGGCTTCGTTCTTTATCTATTTTTTTCAATTCCTGAACCAAATGATACGTTTCAACAGTTTGAAGGGGGAATGCAAAAATACCTTCCGGATCCGAAATTGCCATTCCGGTTCTTTTGCCCCCAACATCCAGTGCAAGAATTACAGACATCAGCCTTGGTATCCGATTTGGTCTAAACGCCAACGAACTTCATTTTCCAGTCTGAGTGCTTTTGGAAACAAAAGGTTATTTTCTATAATGGCATGTTGCCTGAGCTGTTTCTCAAAGTCTTGCAGTTCTCTATAGAGAATAAACGTAAACAGGTCAACATCTGCGGGTAAATGATAATCATCAGTGAGGGAGCGAATGCCATTCAATTCATTGTCGTGTGCTTCGTGATGAATTGAAAAATTATGTATTCCCCGGGTTTTCAAAAGAAAAAACAGCTTTCCCGGATTTGAAATTTCCCTTGTGCAATCCAGTAGAAACCGGATGTAATCGAAAAGGGTGTCTTCTTCCTCGTAAATATGACGGATAAAATCTTCTGCAAAAATCGGAAAAACCAGTTTCAGATCCCTGGCAATCTCCGGTTTGAAAAACCTGTTTTCGTCCATTTCTTCAATGGTCTGATAAAGGAAAGGCAGTTTTTGCTTAATAAACATCTGGTGACTGTGCCTTAACAACGTCACCAGAATTTCAACTGGATAGTGTGCCAATTGGGCAAGGTCGAAATCCTGATTTTTTCTGAGTAATTCAAAATGCTGAAAAACTTTTTCAGGATTGATACCTTTCTCCTTGCAAACCTGTTCGAGTGTTTTATCGGCATCCTGGTAATACCGTATTCCCAGCTGGTGAAGCATTTCTGCCAGCTGCACATTTTCTTTTACCAGTGAGGCAATGGAGGGAAAATTATCCATACAAAAGGCAAGTACGCATTTTTTTATGAAAGAAATGGTCCCTTTTCCGCTTGTATGCTTTTAAATTTTGAAACATTGTTCATTCTTGCACTTACATTCCTTTTCAGATTCATGTTCCTCTTTTTTTTCCTGTGTATTGGAGTTATTGTCATCTTCCGGATTCTCTTTAACGCTGCCAAACGTAAGCCGCCTGAACCGATTTCTGTCCAAAATATCAGCACTGAATTTCTTGAAAAGGAGGTGCTCTTTTACAGCAGTTTGTCTGTTATTCAAAAGGAAGAATTCAGGCATGAAATGGCTCGTTTCCTGAACCGGGTTCATATAACCGGAATTGAAACCGAAATAACAATTGAAGACCGAATGATGGTTTCTGCATCGGCTGTTATTCCTATTTTTCATTTTCCAGGTTGGGAAGATTATCAACTGGATGAGGTTCTCATTTATCCGAACTCAATTAACATTGATTTCGAAACTAATTCTCACGATAGTTACATTCTTGGAATGGTGGGTACCGGAAAAATGGAAGGAAAAATGGCTTTATCAAGGAAAGCTCTTCTGGATGGGTTCAATAACAAAACAGATAAGCGCAATACAGCCATTCACGAGTTTATACACCTTGTGGATAAGGCGGATGGGGTGATTGATGGAATTCCTAATATCCTGATGGACAATTCCTATTCGCTTCCATGGATTCGTTTAATTCGTCATAATATTGAAGAGATAAAACGTCACCATTCCGATATTCATGAATATGGGGCAACCAATCTTTCTGAGTTTTTTGCTGTAGCGGGAGAGTATTTCTTTGAACGACCGGATCTCCTGAAAATAAAGCACCCCGAATTATATGCCCTGATGAAAGAAATGTTTACGGGAAAGAATCTGGAATGAATGATTTACCAGGTTTAGGAATAACCACAGTGAAATGGTTGAAGTTCATTTTGAAATCCAATCCTTCTATTCTTTTGGCATCACCAAAATCGTTTTCTCTTTCTCCACTCGTACCTGTCCTGGCAACATATTCTTTCCTTTCCGCACATATTTTCTTTCTGTCACCATCACGGGGCTCAGGCTTTCACTTTTTGATTTTGAATAAAAAGCAGCCAACTCAGCGGCTCTTTCAATGACTGGTTGAGGTGTATTCTTTCCTTTTTTCGTGCGTATAATCACATGACTTCCTGTTACATCCCGGGCATGCAACCATAAATCATCTTTGTGAGAAATGCGCAAAAGTTCATCGTTCGATTTTGCATTTTTTCCGACCCAGATTTCATATTGTAAAAATGTATGAAGATGATAGGGAAGGCTTTCCGGCTCTTCTTTGTCTATCTCTGCGGCCTTCGCAAATGGTTTTAAATCATTTCTGTTTTCAACACTTTTCAGTTTTTGCAATTCATCATTCAAATGGAGAATTTTATCCTTCCACAAGCACATTCTTTTTTCCAGCCTTTCAGTATCCTGATGCTGGCCTTTGGCCTTTCTGTAGAATCGTTCTGCATTTTCCAGAACAGAGAGGTCCTGCTTCAATCGGATTTCAATTTCAGCATTTCCTGAAAAATCAGGCAAATGAACCCTGTTTACTCCTTTCGGAATTTGGTGACCATAGGCCATCAGTAAGTCTGCTTGTAACCTGTAATTTCTTGATTCTACTCCTTGCAGATATTGCTTTTCAGCCGATTCCAATTGCATACGGGCTTGGAAAATGGTTTGTTCCAACGCCAGCACAAGAGCCTCTTTTTGCTTAAAGAACTGGTTTATTTGCCAGTAATATTGAGAAAGCCGGTTTGAGATGAGAATCGGTTCCTGATTTTCCAGCAGAACTTCACTTTCAGGAAAGAAACTCAGATAAACTTCATTGTTCTCTTTACATAAAAACATTGGACCTCTTTGAAGCTCGTCCAACATATTTTGAAAAAGAACTTTCTTTTCCGGATCGGGTTTATGTCAGATTACTTTCTCCCAGTGCGACCAGATTCTTTTGTTGAACGTCGGAAAGGCTTTCCTCAATTCATCGGGATCATGAAAGAAAACAGAGGTATTCAGTTCCCTGCCCGAAGGAATCGGGCCATCCAGATCTTTTTTGAGGTGATGGTTGAAAACATCCAGAACTTTAGCGCCATTGTGCAGAAGAATGTTTGATCGCCCGCCATACATTTTAAAACAGAGTTGCAATTTATTTGCAAAATGGAAGTGAAAGCTTCGGTCGTTCTCACTTTGAATGATCTTTAAAACAGGACTGCCGTAAAGTTCAGAGAAAAGGTCGGTTGAGTTGGTGCGGGTTCTGGCGAATTCCGCCGGAAAAGTAAGCATGCTGATTCCCTGGGAAAGATCGGCTTTGATGTAGAAATCTTTTTCTTCACTGGTATAAAACCGGAGGACTAATTCATCCTTTTGTTGAGAAAAACATTCGAGTAATCTGGCCTGAGTAAGTACAGTATTAAGCTGATAAGAAAGTCTCGAGAAAAAGTAAAAGGTATGATACATCAGAACTACACCAGCAAAACAATCGAGCTGGAATCAAAGATTGAATTTTAGAAAGGTAAAAAAAATGCCGGACGACAAAGCCCGGCATTTTTTAAATTATTGATGAACTTATTTGTTAACCACCCACTTAAGTGTCTTAATGAAATTTTTACCCGCTATTTTAACCTGGTACACTCCAGGACTATGGATTGCAGGAAGTGAAATTTCTTTCATTTCAGAAACAAACAAACGGTCGTCAATGCCAATCTGAGATCCTTTCATATCAAGAATGGTTATTTGAATTTCCTGTGGATTTGAAAGTTGAATCGCAATTCTCGCTTGTCCTGATGATGGATTTGGCACAATCTGAGCTTTGCCAAGATTATTGCCTATCATTGATGAAACTGCGCCACAAATCTGGAATTGGACATCCACTGTGTCTTTAAACTGACAACCCGCCAAAGTCTGAACCGTTAAA
>Ga0105049_10008778_pt1 | contig 11678 bp, 7 predicted proteins | sample MAT06_FD_78087 | JGI IMG/M metagenome (GOLD analysis project Ga0105049, IMG submission 78087) | Freshwater microbial communities from Lake Fryxell liftoff mats and glacier meltwater in Antarctica - MAT-06 | ecosystem: Environmental > Aquatic > Freshwater > Ice > Liftoff microbial mat | place...
CCACAGCGGATCGCTGACATGGCGGGTGACGATGTGCTTCGCGACGCCGGCGAGCGCACGTTCGACGTTGGTCATCGTGATCGCCGACGTCTGCACCCACAGCTCGCGGAGCGACGCGAACGCCAGCTTGCGCTCCGCGACGTGCGCGAGGTCGTGTGGGTTGTAGTTCCCGTCCATCACGTCGAGCAACACGAGCTGGGCGGCGAACGGTGCCTCGGCGACCGCGCGCAGCAGCGCCCCGGCATACGGGCAGCCGCGGAGCTTGAGCACGGTCAGCTTCGGTAGATCCGCGCGCTGGAGCAGCGGGAGGGCCTCGCGGAGCGACGCGTGTGGCGGCAGATCCTGGCCACCGAACCGGATCTCGAGCCGCTGGAGCTCGGTCCACGGCGCGATCGCGATCGCCTGCATCGAGCGCGGGCTGAGCGCGAGCGGCATCAGCTCGACGCGGCGGGCTTCGGGTAGCTCGAGCTCACCGACCTCGAACGACCGCGCGCCGATCGTGATCCGACGGAGCCGGGGCAGGGCGGCCCACAGCTCCGACAGGTCGCCGAGGTCCGCACGCGCGAATAGCGTCAGCTCGCGCAGCTGCGGCGGCGCGTGACGGATCAAGAGCTTGAGTTGGTTCGCCGCATCGACGTCGTGCGCTGCCCGGAGCTCGAGCTCGCCGAGCATCCGTGCGGCGGGATGGGCGAGCACCGCGGCGAGCATCCCTGCGCGAGGCGCCCAGATCGCCCCGGGATTCGTCGGATCCGGCGGTGGTCCGACCTGCACGCGACGGAGAACGCCGTGCTTCCACACGAACGGCGGCTTCGCCGGATCCTTGAGGTCGGCACCGTGATCGATCAGCGTGCCGAGCAAGCGCGGCGCGAGCTTCGCGAACGTGCGTGCGAACGCGCGCTGTGCCGGCGTCTTGGTCTTGCCGACCGGATCCTGGTCGGCGGCGTGCTGCAGCGCCGCGAGCTCGCCGTGCGGATCGCCCTGCTTCTGCAGATAGTCGGCGTACACCGACCAGGCCAGCGGATCGTCGGGCTCGTCGGCGATCCGCGCCTCGAGTGCCGCACGCTGATCTTCACTCACGATCGCACCAGGCGCTGGATCTGCCAGCCGTAGACGTCGAGGCCGTCGCGCTCGAGGTTCGGGAGCAGATCGCCGAACGCGTTGCCCTCGATCACCCGGAACGCCTCGAGGTCCGGCTCGAACATCAGGTCGACGCCGACGTGAAACGCACCGCTCTCCTGCTGCACCTGGACGCAGGTCGCCATCGCCGCATCCCACGCCTGATCGGAGATCTTCGCGCGTAGCTGCTCGACAGAACCGCGCTGCCCGCCGAGGTGGAGATTCGTGATCGGATGCAGCGACGTGCGCACGATGACGAACGCGGCCACGCCATCGATCGCCAGCACGCGGAGGTCGAACGACCGCCCGTCGAGCTGTGCCTTGGGGATCTCGCGCTCGATCTGCGAGCCTTCGCCGAGCAGGAAGCCGAGCAAGCTATCGATGCCGCGCTTGGTGCTGACCCGCTGGAGCTTGCGCGTATTGAAGCGCGCACGGCCGGTGTCCTCGACGGTGGTGATCGCGTGCTCGCCGTTCCTGGTGTGCGTGAACACCGCGAGGCACGATGCCGAGCTCGACGCCGCCATCTTGACGTACACCGCCGGCCACCCGGCCTCGCGCATCCGCGCGCGGAGCTCGTCGGGGCTCTTCACCTTCCACAACGCGTCCGGCACGGGGATGCCACGCCTCGTCCACTGTTGCGAGGTGGTCCGCTTGTCGAACAGCGAGCGGATCGCGATCGGCGGCTGCACCACGCGCCAGCCGCGCTGGATCGAGGCCTCGATCTCTGCGAGCACCGCGAGGAAGCCGCAGTGGATCTGACGCGGGCACACGATCCTGCCGAGCTCGTACGGCTGCGCGGCGAGCTCCGCCGCGGAGATGCTGGTCGCGCCCATGCTCCTGGCCGTCGCCTCGCCTCGCCGCAACATCGCGCGCTCGACGTCAGCGTCCTCGCCCATCGAGTCGATCCGGAAGATGACGTCGGCGGGCAGGCCGTTGAACAACCGCGCGGGTGCGCCGGGCTCCGCGAGGTCACGCCACGCGATCACGATCGCCGGTGGCAGGCCCTGCGCGGCGAGCGCGGCCTGGAACATCGTCACGCGACGATGCTCCGGGTTTCCGACGATGACGAACGGCCGCGCCATCACTCGCCGATCGCCGGGTATCGCGCCTCGTCGTCGGTCGCTCGCTGCGCGCGGTTGACGAGCGCCTTGCCGAACGTCTTCTTGAGGAGCCTCACGGCATCCGGCGTCAGGAAGTTGTGGGAGACATCGATCTTGGCGAGGTGAGTGAAGGCCTCGTGATCCACGAGTGCGCGGACGCCGTCGTCGGTCATGCAGCCGAGCGACAGGTCGAGCTCGGTGAGCTGCTCGAGCAACTTGCACGCCGCGAGTCGCTCGATCAGCTCGTCGACGAACACCGCATTGCGTAGCCCGAGATGCCGAAGCGCGGGCAGGTCCGTGCGATCGAGCAGCGGCTGCACGTCCTTCGCCGTGGTGTCGCCGCCGTAGTTCTCCTCGCCAAACCAGATCTCGAGGTGCTCGATCTTCGGGATCTTCGCCTTCACGATCGCGCGTGCGTTCGCCTTCGAAAGACCGCCAGTCCGGATCTCGGCGTGAACGAGATCCGGGAGCTCGATCACGCCGAGCACCATGCCGCCCTCGAGTGCGCGGCCACCCGCATCGCCCTGCGTGATCAGGTGCGTGAGGCCGGGGACGCTCTTCCACAGCTTCCCGAGGTGGCCGATCGAGTACCAGCTGATCTCCGTGTCGTGCCCGAGCAGGTCGACGTGGTGGCCGCTGGCGAACTTGTAGTCGCCGAAGTGCAGCTTCCGGATCGTCGGTGGCGCGTGCTTCACGAGCACGTCGATCGGATCCTGCAAGGTGCCGCTCGGGTCGTTGTTGAACGTGAACCGGATCTCGGCGAGGAAGCGTCCCGACGGATGGGAGAGCACGGCCTTCAGCACGTCGGCGAGCTTGCCCTCGAGCTTGTACGCCGGCTTCGCAATCTCCTCGGCGTACAGGTTGTGCGTCAGCCACAACGCGTGGATGAAGCCGTACTTCCACGTGAACGCCTCGGGGCGAACCTGCTTGCGTCGCGGGCCCTCGTAGACGTGGTCGTAGATCCGCGCGTGCGGCGCGAGCGGACCGAGCAGCGAGTCGGCGTGGTTCTCGAGGAGCCGCATCGCCGCCGCTTGCTTGTTGCGTAGCTGCAGCGCGATCAGCTCGCCACGCGGATCGCCGGCATCCTGAAGCGCATCCGCATATACCGCGTAGGCCTCGGTGTCGTACGGATCGGCGTCGATCGCGGCCTCGAGTGCCGCGCTCGCTTTCGGCTTCGCGGGCTTCGCCGAGACGACCTCGACGTAGCCTTCCTTGTGCTTGATCAGGATCGCGAGGTCGTAGGCGGCCTTCGCCACCTTCGGCGCCGCGAGCGACTTGATCCGGGTCTGTCCCTGCGAGCCGATGTTGCCGAACTGGGTCTTGTACGACTTCCCCGTCAGCTCGATCGACCAGAACTTTCCGGCTAGCTCGTAGCGAGGCACGTCGACGCCAACGATAGTCGATCGACGCGCCCCCGACGACTACTCGTCGTCGTCGGTGTTCTCGACCTCTTCGTAACCCTTCTTGGTCTTCTCGGCGACGATCTTGTCGTACTCCTTCTGCACCTTCTCGTCGGTGCCGAAGTCCTTGACCGTCTGCGAGCCGGCCGCGCCGATCTTGCCGTACTTGGTCATCAGCTCCGTGCCCTCGACCCAGACGGTCCAGAACTTGTTCGACGAGCCCTCGGAGAACTCGAAGCGACGCGGCGCCGAGTTGCCCTTCTTGGCAGCGGGCTTTGCCGCAGCCTTTGCAGCGGGCTTTGCTGCCGGCTTGGCAGCGGGCTTCGCAGCCGCCTTGGCCGGAGCCTTGGCCGCAGCCTTCTTGGCAGGCTTATCATCGTCTTCCTCATCGTCATCGTCGCCGCCACCGGCCGGCGCGTAGCCCTTCTTCACCTTTTCGGCGACGAGCTTGTCGTACTCCTTCTTCGCATCGGCGTCGGAGCCGTAAGACTTCACCGACGTCTGACCGGCGGTGCCGATCTTTCCGTAGGTGGTCGTAAAGGATTTGCCCGACAGATTGATCTGCCAGAACTTGTTCGAGCTGCCCTCAGAGAATTCGTAGCGCGGCATGGTCTCCCCGAAATGTGAGTGCTCATTCTAATGACCAGCGCGGGCGCTTACACGAGCCAGCGCAGCAAATCCTCACAGTCATCGCACCACTCGGACCAGGTGTCGGGATCCGGGTCCGGTGGGTCGGCCCTGCGAGGGGCGAGCTCGTAGCTCTGGGGCGCGGCATTGGCGAGCGAGACGTGGCGCGCGCGCTGGCCCTTGGGGAGCGGCGGGATCGGGCCCATCGAGACCACGACGAGGTCGCTGATCGCGTTGCGGGCGGCCTGGGCGACCTCGATCGCCTGCTCGGTGGTCTTCTCGCTGACCACGACGGTCCCCGATTTGACCTCGCCCTCGAGCAGCAGCTCGACCAGCTCGCGCTCGGCGGCCAGGATCCGGGGCGGGAAGGCGAGGTGGACGGTCAGCGCCTCGTGCCCGAGCTGCTCGGTCAGCCAGCGGATCGCCGCCACCAGCATGCCGAGCGAGAGGACCAGCCGCTGCCACGGAACGTCGGCGTCCTTGACGCGCGCCTCGGTGAGATCCGGCCCGAGCGCGAACACGATGACGTGCTTGTGCCGGCGAAACACGCTGTCGTCGCGCGTGTAATAGAGCAGCTCGCCCTCGACGTAGCGGAGCGTGAACAGATCGACGACATCGGGGCCGTCCTCCATGTAGACGAGCTCCGAGGTCACCAGATTCTCGATGCTCGCCGTCGAGCTCGAAGTGATCGCGGTGAAGCCGCCCGCGGGGTACACGGTGTCATCGGCGAGCTGAGTGTCCTTGATGCCGCGTTGCTCGCGCTTGGCCGGCAACCGGCGCGGCAACCGTCCGGTGATCGCGGTGGCGGCCGCGTTGATGTGCTCCGCGGCGAGCCGGCGGCTCATGCTCCCGAGGACCTCGAGGTGATCGATCGAGAACACCTCGCCGTCGTCGACGAGCGAGCGCGACTGGCGCGCCCCACGCGCGAGCCGGGTGTACGCGTCGGCGATCCAGTCGGCGATCGACGTCGAGTCGCGGAGCTCGAGCTTGCCGGCGGCGTCGCGCTCCTCGCGCGGACGTGCGAGCGCACGGCGCAACGTGGCGGGGCTGACCGACAGCCCGGCGAAGCTCGAGCGCTTGCAGACCGCGCCGACGACGAGCGCGATCGCGGTGGGCTTCAGCGCTGGGCCGAGGTGGGCGAATGCGGCGAGCACGTCGTCGAACCGCGGCGTCGACGCGAGGCGCATCAACACGTCGTCTTCGTATGCGCGGACCGCGGCCTTGAGGTGATCGTCGCCGAGCACCGAGGCAGCCTGCGGTAACCGCGCACCACCGAGGAGCACGGCGACATCCGCGATCACGCCGGCGGGCGGCAACGCGCCGAGCTCGGACGCGCACGCGAGGATCGCCTGACCGATCGTGGCCTCGTCGCTACCGGGCTCGGTCTCCGTGGTGGGAACCCGGCGCAAGCACAGGCCGGCCGCGACCCAGCTCGCGACCTCCTGCTGCGTGCGGAGCTCGGTCCGGGCCATCAGCTACGCCAGGCCGAGGAGTCGCGGCACCTTCTCCTCGAGGAGATCGATCTCGTCGCGGGTCTCCCCCAGATATGACAGCAATTTCAGGTCCGCGCGCTCGACGGCGCCGCCGTGGATGATCCACGCGTGCGTGCGGAGCAGGCGGTAGAGCTTGACCACCTTGCGATCCGACACGAACACGCCGTCCTCGCGGACCAGCGTCTTGAGCACGCGGCGCAGCTCGCGCAGCAGCTCGTCGGAGAAGTACAGCTCGCGATCGCGCAGCTCCTTGCCGTCGTGACCGATCGTGCGGCGCGCGAGCACGTGCGTGAGCCAGCGGTTCGCCTTGACGAAGTCCTCGAGCGTCGCGTGGCCCTCGATCCACGGCTTCTGGTTGAGCTCGCGGTGGGTGAAGCCATCGAGACCGGCGTCGATCAATTCGATGAAGTGCTCGTCCTGCACGCTGCGGCACGCCGCCTTGAGGCAGAACCGATCTTTGAGTGCGGCGAGCTCGGTGTTCTCGGGCAGCTCGTTCGTCGCGGCGAGCAAGATGCGCAGCTTGACCGGGACCGGCTGGCCGTCCTGGTAGAACTTGCGCTCGTTGATCACGGTGAGCAACGAGTTCAAGATCGCGGAGTTCGCCTTGAAGATCTCGTCGAGGAACACCAGGCGCGCGGTCGGCAGCTTGCCGCGATCACGGCGCAGGTAGCGACCTTCGCGGAGCTGCGCGATGTCGATCGGACCGAACACCTCGGACGGCTCGGTGAATCGCGTCAGCAGGTACTCGAAGTACTCGCCGTCGGGGATCTTGAGCGCGTCCTTGAACTTGATGACGAGGTCCGACTTCGCGGTGCCCGGCGGGCCACACAGCAGCAGCGGCTCCTGGGCCACGGCGGCGACGCACATCAGATCGATCAGCGGCTGCTTCGCGACGAAGAACCGGCCGAGCGCGAGGCGGAACCGGTTGATGCGATCGCGCAGGGTCGAGGCCTCGCGGGCGAGCTCGTCGGCGGAGAGGCCCGAGGCCTTGTCGACGGAGTCCAGTACGGGCGCGGCTACGGCGGTGGTCATGCAGCTCCTCCGAGATCACGGTGCAGGCGGCGGCGAATCAGGTGCTCGTCGTCCTCGACAAAACGCCGGCCCGCTTCACCGAGCGCGAGGTCGTCGGATGCGATGCCGACCACCAGCGATTCGACGAAGTGGAGCACCGACAAGCAGTAGTGGCTGTTGGTACCGAAGCTGTCGGTGATGTCGCGCAGCTGGCCCGACAGATCGGCGATCGCCGCGAGGGCCTCGCCGATCGGCGCCTGCGCGTAGGCCATCGCGAGCGCGCGGGTGAGGTCCAGGCGCTGGGTCAGCATCATCGGATCGTTGAGCGCCTTGCGTGCCGCCTCGAGGATTGGCAGCGCACGTGCGGTGTCGCCCAGATAGGCGAGACCGGCGGCGAGCGCGAGCCGCGCGTGGATGTTCGCCGTGCCCTCGTTGAGCGTGGTCTCGACATCGGCGAGCAGCTCCGCGATCTCGCGGCGCAGACCGATCCGGCGCAGCGCACGCAACGACTGATCGAGCACGCGCGCGAGCTCGGGGCCGGGCACCGCCTTGACGGCCTCGCCGAGCTGCTCGAGCAGGTGCGGTACCAGCTCGGTGCGACCGAAGTGCCCGGCGACGACGAGCGCCTCGCCATAGAGCACCGCATGGCGTGCGGCCGGCAGCTTCGCCACCATCGGCCACGCGCGCGTCAGGATCGGCACCGCGCCGTTCTCGGGCAGCTCGAGCAACACGTCGAACACGCCGTCGAGGAGACGGAACGACTCGGCCTCGGTGGCCGTGCTCGCGACGTCGACGAGCCGCGTGATCTCCTTCGCACGTGCACCGGCATCGGAGATTCCGCGGAGCGCGGCGAACTCGGGACCTCGCGAATCGTGCTGGCGCTTCGAGAACGCGCCGATCGCGTCGGGGCGCTCGAGCGGCTCGAGGATCCGCGAGGCTTCGCGCAACCGATCGACCTTGTAGCGCGCGACGCGATCGAGCCCCGCGAGCTGGCCGCCGAGCGGCTCGGGCAGCGGCGTCTCCGGCGGTAGACCCTGGATCGCCTGCTCGACGCGCGCGGCGAACGCGGAGATCAGGTACGCGTGCACCGGATCCGTCGCGACCGCGGCGAGCGCCTGGCGCGCTTCGTTGACGAGCGTGCGTGCGCGCAGGTGCTGCCCGATCCGCGCGTAGCCGTGCGCGAGCTGGAAGCTGACGTACGCCTGGGTCAGGTGCTTGGGCGCCTCCACGGGCGAGGGCTTGCGACGGGTCGATCCGATCTTGTCGGACAGCGCGTTGAGCGCCTTGCTGAGGTGCTCGCCGCTCGCGTTGCCGAGGGCACCGCTGCGTCCCGCGAAGCGCAGGAACGACGGCAGCTCGCGCTCGACGGGCAGGCCACCCGCGAGTCGCGCGAGGATCCGATCGCGTGCCTGCGCGAGCCCGAGCGAATCGCCACCCGCGAGCTTCGCGAGGCCGGCGCGGGCCAGCCACAGCGTGCGGGCGTCGAGCTCCGCGTCGTGATCGTCGAGCCAGCGGACGACCCGGTGCTGTTCCTTCTTCACGGCATCACCGCGCGCGGCGATCGCGGCGACGATGCGCACGTCATCCGGGTCCGGCTGCTTGTTGTCGAGCAGATGGCCGAGCGTCTTGCCTGGATCCTGCTTGCCGAGATCTGCTGCGATCCACAGATCGAGGCGGTCGTCGGCATCCTTGCCCTGCGCTTCCCACGCGGCGCGCGCGAAGCACAGCCCGGCATCGCGACGTCGATGGAGCCGTGCGTAGGCACGACCGAGCCGACCGAGCAACTCGAGCCGCACGTCGGCATCCGCCGGTGCATCGAGCGCGACGAACTCGGCCTCGAGCGCAGCGAGCTCGGCGTCGATCGACACTTCTTCGCGCTCGGAGATCGGGACGTCGCGCTTCGGCGCCTTGCCCATCGGCGTCGGCGGCGGTGCGGAGACCACCGCAGCCGGAGCCGCGCGACCCTTCGCTGGCTTGGCCTTGCGGCGATCCGGACGATCGTCGTCGGCTGGTTTCTCGGCGCGCTCGGGTCGCTCCGACGCCCACTCGAGGCCCGTCGACACGAACGGCGCGAAGTCGAACACCACGGCGCGTTGCCACGGCACCAGCTGCGGTGCGCTCGCGTGGATCACGTAATCGGCCCACTCGGACAGCGGCACGAACGCGCTATCAAGGATCCGCTCGACCCGGAACGGACCACGGATCGGATCGCCGACGCGGACCTGCGTCGGCGCGAGCCACACGACCTGCCCTTGTTCGATGCCCAGGATCGATCGCAGGCGCTCGCGGCGCAGCGGCGGCTCGACGATCGCACCCGCGGGCGCGTAGACGTCGGGCATGTGCACGAGCGGCGCGTACTCCTCGGCGGCGAGCGACAGATCCGGCGGACCGTGGCGACCGGTGCGCGCGCGGATGATGATCGCACCCTCGGCGATGTCGTCGATCCGCATGCCGGGGACCGAGAGCATCGACGCGTTGCGACCGGCGGCCGCGAACGTCAGCCGGATCACGACCTCCTCGGGGAGGTACTCGAGCAGCTTGTCGATCGCGGCGGTGCCACCGCGGCGGATCACCCACAGGCTCGATGCTTCGCGACGACCCGGCGCGAACCGGAGCTCGACCTTGCGACGTGCGCCGAGCGACACGGCTGCGTGCTCGATCGATTCGCCGGTGACGCCGAGCTCGAGCGCGTGATCGAGCGACTTCCAGCCGTCGTCGACGATGTGGCGCCAGCCATCGGCGCTGACCAGCAGGAGATGATCCTTCTCGGCCTTGAGGCGCCCGGCGAGCGGGTGCTTGTGACCGAGCTCGGTCCACACCGTCTCCTGACCGTGGGGATCGGGTGCGAACCCGCGGAGGCCGCGCTCGCGATCGATCGCGCGCACGATCGAATAGGTGGGGGGATCGACACAGCGGAGCACGCCGCCGTTCGGGGTGACGATCAGCTCCTGGCGCTCGCAGCCGAGCCGCAGCAGCTCCGCGGCGAGGTTGATGATGCCCTCGCGATCGGGAGACGTCAGCAGCACCAGCGACGGGGTCTGGGTGACCGGGGCGCGAGTGAGCCGGACGGCCTCTGCCCAGCACGACACCTCGTGGGCGCCGTCGGGGAGCGTCGCGTCGACGTTCACCCCGGCCGCCGCCAGCGCCTTCACCGCCGCCGCGTTGAGGGTGCCGGCGGGCGCGAGATACAGGATCCCCTGCGCGTCTCGAGCGACTTGCGCACCCTTGGCCTGAACGTCTACCGGGGCAAGCCCCGACATGATCGCGACGCGTAAGGCCTCGTCGTCGCGGAAAGCGAGTGCACGACCCTTCATCGAGCCGGTCGAGTCTGGCCGAAACATCGGTCGGTGTCGACGCGAACACCGCGTAATTTCTCCGCCTTGACGTTCCGACAATACGCGGGGTATCCCCTCGGCATGCGTGACGTCGTGATCGTCGGTGCTGCACGCACCGCCATCGGTAGCTTTCTCGGTTCTCTGTCCTCGATTCCGGCGCCGAAGCTTGGCTCGATTGCCATCACGGCCGCGCTCGAGCGCGCCGGCGTCGATCCGAGGGACGTCGGCGTCGTCCAGATGGGCATGGTGTTGTCGGCCGGCGTCGGCCAGGCACCTGCGCGCCAGGCAGCGCTCGCCGCGGGGCTCCCGAACAGCGTGCCATGCGTGACCATCAACAAGGTGTGCGGCTCGGGCCTCGAGGCCGTGTTGTCGGCCGCGCGCATGATCGCCGCGGGCGAGGTCGAGATCGCGGTCGCCGGCGGCATGGAGAGCATGTCGAACGCGCCGCACCTGCTGCGCGGCCTGCGCGGCGGCGTCAAGATGGGCCCGATCGACAACGTCGACTCGATGGTCCACGACGGCCTCTGGGATCCCCACAACAACCAGCACATGGGCAACTGCGCCGAGCTGTGCGCGAAGGACAAAGACATCCCGCGCGCGAAGCAGGACGAGTACGCGGCCGAGAGCTATCGCCGCTCGCTCGACGCGACGAAGCAGGGCCACTTCAAGGCCGAGATCGTCGCGGTCAAGATCGCCGATAAAAAAGGCGAGGTCTCGGTCGAGATCGACGAGGAGCCGGGCAAGGGCTCGATCGACAAGCTGCCGTCGCTGCGCGCCGCGTTCCAGAAGGATGGCACGGTCACCGCGGGCAACGCGTCGTCGATCAATGACGGCGCCGCTGCCGTGGTGCTGATGAGCGCCGACGAGGCGAAGAAGCGCGGCGTCAAGGTCCTCGCGAAGCTGGTCGCCAGCGGCTATCACGCGCAGGCGCCCGAGTGGTTCACCACCGCGCCGACGGGAGCGATCAACAAGGCGCTCGAGAAGGCCGGCTGGGATGCCAAGAAGGTCGATCTCTGGGAGATCAACGAGGCATTCGCCGTGGTCTCGCTCGCGAACAATCAGATGCTGAGCCTCGACCCGTCAAAGGTGAACGTCTGGGGCGGTGCGGTGTCGCTCGGTCACCCGATCGGTGCCTCGGGCGCGCGCATCCTCGTCACGCTCCTTCACGCGATGGCGGCCAGGAACGTGAAGACTGGCGGCGCTTCGCTGTGCATTGGTGGCGGCGAAGGCATCGCCCTGCTGGTCGAGCGCGCATGAGTACGACGGAGAGTAGAGAGGTCAAGAAGCTCGGCGTCGTCGGCGCGGGGCAGATGGGGCAGGGCATCGCGCAGATCGCGGCCCAGGTCGGCATCGACGTCACGATCGTCGACGCGGCGCCCGATTTCGCGCAGCAGGGCATCGGCAGGATCAAGAAGCAGCTCGACCGGCTGGTCGAGAAGGGCAAGCTCGAGGCGGCGGCGCGCGACCAGACGCTCGGTCACCTCAAGGCCGGCAAGGCCCACGGCGATCTGCTCGAGTGCGATGTCGTCATCGAGGCGGCACCGGAGAAAGAAGAGCTCAAGCTCGCGATCTTCAAGAGCCTCGGCGAGGCGTGCA
>Ga0105049_10008787_pt1 | contig 11668 bp, 10 predicted proteins | sample MAT06_FD_78087 | JGI IMG/M metagenome (GOLD analysis project Ga0105049, IMG submission 78087) | Freshwater microbial communities from Lake Fryxell liftoff mats and glacier meltwater in Antarctica - MAT-06 | ecosystem: Environmental > Aquatic > Freshwater > Ice > Liftoff microbial mat | place...
ATCGTGTTCGACGATGCCGACCTCGAAGCGGTGATCCAGGGGATCAAGGTCGCCGGCTACGCCAACGCCGGGCAGGACTGCACCGCGGCGTGCCGGGTCATCGCGGGTGCGGCGATCCACGACGACCTCGTGGCCGGGCTCTCCGACGCGGTGTCGAGCCTCGTGGTCGGCGACCCGTCGAACGAGGCCACCGAGCTCGGCCCGGTCGTGTCGGCCGAGCAACGTGAGCGCGTCGTCGGGATGGTCGACCGCGCGGTCGCGGCCGGCGCCGAGATCGCGACCGGTGGCAAGGCGAAGCCCGGCGGTGGGTTCTTCTACGAGCCGTCGGTGATCGTCGGTGCCGCGCAGAGCGACGAGATCATCCAGCGTGAAGTGTTCGGTCCGGTCGTCACCGTACAGCGGGTCGACGACGAAGCCCAGGCGCTCGAGTGGGCGAACGGCGTCGACTACGGGCTCGCGTCGAGCGTGTGGACGCGCGACGTCGGCCGGGCGATGCGCATGGCGAAGAACCTGCAGTTCGGGTGCGTGTGGGTCAACGACCACATCCCGATCACCTCGGAGATGCCCCACGGCGGCTACAAGCAGTCGGGCTACGGCAAGGACATGTCGATCTACTCGATCGAGCACTACACCGAGATCAAGCACGTCATGATCAAGCACTGAACCGATCACCGAGCCATCACCGAGAAGAGCAGACCTGATGAGCAGTGACCTCTCGCAACGCGCCTCAGAAATTGCCGCCGAGGAGACCAAGAAGCTGATCGACGCGACGCCCGCGTCAGGGGCGCTGTACGAGCGCGCGATCCGGTCGCTGCCGCTCGGCGTTGCGTCGAGCTTCCAGGCCGGTGATCCGTACCCGATCTACATCGACCACGGACTCGGCAGCCAGGTGTGGGACGTCGACGGCGTGCAGCGCGTCGACTACCACAACGGGTTCGGCTGCATGGTGGTGGGCCACGCCCACCCGAAGGTGGTCGAGGCCATCGACCACGCCGCGCGCTCCGGCACCCACTTCGCCGCGACCACCGAGGTCACCGTGGCGTTCGCCGAGGAGCTGTGCCGCCGCTTCGGGCTCGAACAGGTCCGCTTCGCCAACTCGGGCACCGAGGCGACCATGGACGCGATCCGGGTCGCGCGCGCCGCGACCGGACGCGACGACATCGTGAAGATCGAGGGGTCGTACCACGGCCATCACGACACCGTGATGTTCTCGGTGGTGCCGAACGCCGAGGCGGTCGGCGGGCTCGAGCACTCGCCGACGCTGCCGATGTCGAAGGGGATTCCCGCCGACGTCGCGAACCACACCCGCGTCGTGGCGTTCAACGACGCGGGTGCGCTCGACGCGCTCCTCGCCGACCATGCCGACACCACCGCGTGTCTCATCCTCGAACCGGTGATGATGAACATCGGGCTGGTCGAACCCGAGCCGGGATACCTCGAAGCGCTGCGTGAGATCTGCACCCGTCGCGGCGTGGTCCTCATCTTCGACGAGGTGAAGAGCGGCGCCACGGTCGCGCCCGGTGGTGCGACCGAGCGCTATGGCGTGCAGCCCGACCTCGCCTGCTTCGCGAAGGCCATCTGCGGCGGCACCCCCGGCGCCGCATTCGGGGGCCGGGCCGACCTCATGGACATCATCGCCCACGGTGCCGCGCAGCAGGGGACCTTCAACGGCAACCCCCTGATCGCGGCGGCCGGCCTCGCGACCCTCACCGAGATCCTCACGCCCGACGCCTACGCACACCTGAACCACCTCGGCACCCGCCTCGCCAACGGCATCCAGGGTGCGATCGACGAGCACGACATCCCTGCGTACACCGTCGACCTCGGCGGGAAGGGCGCGATCTCGTTCACCCGCGAGAAGCTGCGGAACTACCGCGACTTCCTCGGCACGAACGGCGCGCTCTACGACGCGTCGTATCCGTGGGCCGTGAACCGCGGCATCTTCATGACTCCCGGCAACGAGGAGCAGTGGACGATCTCGGTCCAACACACCGACGAAGACATCGACCGCTACATCGACGTCTTCAGCGGCTTCTGCGCCGCCCTCGGGGAATAGCTCCACCCGGCCCTACCATCGTTCCGTGACGTCGAACGGAGACTGGGCGAAGCGGGATGCGGCCGTGGTGTGGCACGGCTTCACCCAGATGGGCGCCTACACCGAGAACGCGCCGATCGTCGTCGACCACGCCGACGGTCACGAGGTGGTCGACAGCGACGGGAAGCGCTACCTCGACGCGATCTCGTCGCTCTGGGTCAACACGCTCGGCCACCACGTGCCCGAGCTCGACGATGCCATCCGCGTCCAGCTCGAGCGCGGTGCCCACACGACCATGCTCGGCAACGGCAACCGGGTCGTGGTCGAGCTCTCGGAAGCCCTCGCGCGGGTCGTGCCGGTCGACGACCCGCACTTCCTCTACGCGTCCGACGGGGCCTCCGCCGTCGAACAGGCGCTCAAGGTCGCCTTCCAGTACTGGGTGAACCGGGGCGTCGAAGGTCGCACCACGTTCCTCGGGTTCGGTGGGGCGTACCACGGCGACACGATCGGCGCGCTCTCGCTCGGCGACCGAGGCTTCGGCACCACCCTGTTCGATCCGCTGCGGTTCCCGGTGCTACGGGCGCCGGGGTTCGACGATCCCGCCTGCTTCGAACGCGCCGTCACGATGGTCGCGGAGCACGCGGCCGAGCTCGCCGCGGTGATCGTCGAGCCGTTGGTCCAGGGCGCGGCGGGAATGCTCCTCGCACCCCCGCAAGGTTTCGCATCGCTCGCGGCCGCGTGCCGGGACCACGACGTGCTGCTGATCCACGACGAAGTCGCAACCGGGTTCGGCCGCACCGGCACCCTGTTCGCGTCGGAGCAGTGCGCGCGCCCCGACCTCCTCTGTCTCGGCAAGGGCATCACCGCCGGGTACCTCCCGATGTCGGCCACGGTGGCATCGGGTCGGGTCTTCGACGCGTTCATCGGGCCCGATCTGGGCGAGCAGACGCTGTACCACGGGCACTCCTACAGCGGGAACGCGCTCGCGGCGGCCGTCGCGCTCCGCCACCTCGAGCTCCTCGACGCGCGTGACGTGCTGGCGAACGTCGGTGAGCGGTCGGCGGAGTTGCGCGGCCTCCTCGACGATCGCATCCGGCCGCGCGCCGCGGTCGCCGACGTCCGGTTGTGCGGCCTCATGGGCGGCGTCGAACTCGCGCCTCCTGCCGACGGCCTGCGGTGGGGTCGGCGGGTCTGCGCCGCTGCGGTCGAGCGCGGGGTGCTCCTCCGGCCCCTCGGCGACGTCGTGGTGCTCATGCCCCCGCTCGACGTGACCTCCGCAGAGCTGCACCAGATCGTCCACGCCCTCGACGGCGCCCTCGAGGAGGTCACAGTGAGCGCAGCGGAGCCGCCGGACACACACTCGAAGCGCGTGCACCGGTGAGCGAGAGAGGCGACGCAGCGAAGCGAACCATCTGGGACGCCTGGGTCGAGACGGAGCTCGACGGGATCCGAGCTGCGGGCCAGTGGCGCATGCCCCGCGATCTCGACGCGGCGGGGCCCGAGGGCAAGCTCGCACCCGACGGACAGCCGGTCGTCTCGTTCGCGTCGAACGACTACCTCGGCCTCACCCAGCACCCCGCGGTGATCGGGGCGGCCCACGCGGCCCTCGATCGCTGGGGCGCGGGTTCCGGTGCGGCCCGACTGATCGTCGGATCCCGGCCCGTGCACCACGAGCTCGAGGAGGCGCTCGCGGCGTGGAAGGCCAGCGATCGGGCCGTCCTCTTCCCGACCGGGTTCGCAGCGAACCTCGGCGTGCTCACGACCGTGGCGGGCCCCGGGACCCTCGTCTGCTCCGACGAGCTCAACCACGCCTCGATCGTCGACGGCTGCCGACTCAGCCGGGCCGAGGTCGCGGTGTACGACCACGCCGACGTCGACCAACTCGGGTCGCTCCTACGCTCGGCCGATGGTCGACGGGTCGTGATCGTGACCGACAGCGTGTTCTCGATGGACGGCGACGTCGCGCCACTCGACGGCATCACCTCGCTGTGTCGCGACTCCGGCGCACTGCTCGTGCTCGACGAAGCCCACGCCGTGCTCGGACCCGACCCCGACCTCGACGGCATCGACGCCCTCCGCATCGGCACGCTCTCCAAGACCCATGGTTCACTCGGCGGCTTCGTCGCGACTTCGTCGCGCTTCGCCGACCTGCTGGTGAACCGGGCGCGCAGTTACATCTTCACCACCGCACCCACCCCCGCCGACAGCGCCGCGGCCCTCGCGTCGACCGCGATCCTCGGCGGCCCCGAGGGTGACGCGCTGAGAGCACGGCTCCGCCGTCACGTCGAACGGGTCCGACCGGGCCATCCGTCGCCGATCATCTCGATCGTGTGCGGCGAGGAGGACCGCGCAATCGCCGCGACCGATGCGCTGCTGAGCCGAGGCCTGCTCGTGCCGGCGATCCGGCCCCCGACCGTCGCGCCGGGGACGTCGCGTCTGCGCGTCACGCTCTCGGCCGCGCACACACCGGAGCAGGTCGACCGACTCGTGACCGCGCTACACGACCTCGGCCTCGCGTGACAACGGTCTTCGTCACCGGTACCGGCACCGAAGTCGGGAAGACCTGGTGGAGCGTCGTGCTGCTCGGCGCCCTGCGCGAGCAAGGCCGCGAGGTGGTCGCCCGCAAGCCGGCCCAGTCGTTCGAGGCCCGTGACGGCGCCACCGATGCCGACCTGCTCGCAGCGGCGACGGGCGCCGAGCCGGCGGCCGTCTGCCCACCCCATCGCTGGTACGACCTCCCGCTCGCGCCACCGATGGCCGCGAGCAGGCTCGGCCGACCCGGGTTCACCGTCGCCGACCTGGTCTCCGAGCTGACCACGCCAGGTGACACCGACCTCATCCTCGTCGAGGGCGCGGGTGGGCCCCGCTCGCCGATCGCCGACGACGGCGACAACGTCGACTTCGCCCACGCCCTGGCGCCCGACGTGGTGCTGCTCGTGGCCGACGCCGGCCTCGGCTCGATCAACGCGGTGCGCCTGGCCGCGGCGCCGTTCCGGGAGCTCGGTCTCCCGCTGGTCGTGGCGCTGAACCGCTTCGGAGCCGATCCGCTCCACGCGGCGAACGAGGCCTGGCTCCGGGACCGGTACGGGTTCGACACGGTCACCGAACCCGAGGTCCTCGCGGCCCGCTGGGCGACGGGATCCGTCGCCGAAGGTACCCCGGGGCCCGGAAAGCGGCCCGAGTTGTAAGATCGGCGACGGAATCCATCGTCAGCAAGGCTCGGAGCACAACGTGGAACCGACCGGCGCCGCCGTACGCAGCACGCCGCTCGACGCCGTCGACAAGCAGATCATCGAACGGCTCCAAGAAGACGGCCGCCTCCCGTACACCCGGTTGGCGGCGGCCGTCGGCCTCTCCGAGGCGGCCGTCCGTCAGCGGGTCACGCGACTCACCGATTCGGGTGTGATGCAGATCGTCGCGGTCACCGACCCGCTCACGGTGGGGTTCCGGCGGATGGCGATGATCGGCCTCAGGACCGAGGGCGACACCCGGGAGATCGCCGACGTGATCGCGGCCTTCCCGGAGGTCGACTACGTGGTGGCCACCTCCGGGAGCTTCGATCTGCTCATGGAGGTGGTCTGCGAAGACGACGACCACCTCCTCAGCCTCCTCGACGACAAGGTGCGTGCGATACCGGGGGTTCGCGGCACCGAGACGTTCATGTACCTCCGCCTCTACAAGCAGACCTACGCATGGGGAACCCGATGAGCACACGACCCACGAGCCGCCAACTGAGCAACGACGACGACCTCACCAACGACGAGCTGCAGGACCTCGCTCGCCGCCATCTCTGGATGCACTTCAGCCGACTCGGTTCACCGGCCGAGATCCGCATCTGGGAGCGCGGGGAGGGTTGTCGGGTCTGGGACACCAACGGCCGCGAGTACCTCGACGCCCTCTCGGGCCTGTTCACGGTGCAGGTCGGTCACGGCCGCCACGAGCTCGCGGCCGCCGCGGCGAAGCAGGCAGAGACGCTCGAGTACTTCCCGATCTGGACCTACGGCCACATCCCCGCGATCAAGCTCGCGGCGCGGCTCTCCGATCTCGCGCCGGCCGACCTCAACCGCGTCTTCTTCACCACCGGCGGATCCGAAGCCGTGGAGTCGGCGTGGAAGCTCGCCCGCCAGTACTTCCGGGCCAAGGGGGAAGGTCAACGCCACAAGGTGATCGCGCGCGACACCGCGTACCACGGCACGACCCTGGGAGCGCTGTCGATCACCGGCGTGCCCGCGTTGCGCACCCCGTTCGAACCGCTCACGCCCGGCGGGGTCCACGTGGTGAACACCAACAGCTACCGCAGCCCGATCGGCAAGGACGACCACGCGTTCATGATGGCGACGACCGATGCCATCGAGGAACGGATCCTGTTCGAAGGACCCGAGACCGTCGCTGCGGTGTTCCTCGAGCCGGTCCAGAACGCCGGCGGGTGCTTCGTACCCCCACCCGGCTACTTCCAGCGTGTGCGCGAGATCTGCGACCGGTACGGCGTGCTGCTCGTGTCCGACGAAGTCATCTGTGCGTTCGGTCGACTCGGGTACATGTTCGGGTGCGAGCGGTACGATTACCTCCCCGACATGATCACCTGCGCGAAGGGACTCACCAGCGGGTACTCGCCGCTCGGCGCCGTGATCTGTCGCGACCACCTCGCGGAGCCGTTCCTCGAGGGGAAGGCGAGCTTCGCCCACGGCCTCACCTTCGGCGGCCATCCCGTGAGTTGCGCCGTCGCCCTGACGAACCTCGACATCTTCGAACGAGAAGACCTCCTGACCCATGTGCGCACCCAGGAACCCGCGCTGCGCGAGCGCATCGAGGGTCTGCGTGACCTCCCGATCGTGGGCGACGTGCGGGGGGCCGGCTTCTTCCTCGCGATGGAGCTCGTGAAGGACCAGGCCACCCGCGAGACCTTCAGCAACGAGGAGTCGGAAGACCTGCTGCGCGGGTTCCTCTCCCCCCGACTGCTCGATCTCGGCCTCATCTGCCGAGCCGACGATCGCGGCGATCCGGTCGTGCAGCTCTCACCGCCGCTGATCGCGGGGCCGGCCGAGTTCGACGAGATCGAGCGCACCCTGCGCACGACACTCACTGAGGCGTGGGACCGGTTCTCCTCATGACTGCACCGCTCACCGTCGGGATCCCCCGCGAGGTGAAGGACGGCGAGCACCGGGTTGCCATCACCCCCGACGGTGTGCGCGAGTTGAGTGACCTCGGGTCGACCGTGCTCATCGAGACGCACGCCGGCGACGGCTCGTCGATCAGCGACGAGGAGTTCCGTGCTGCGGGCGCGACCATCGTCGAGGAACCCGACGACGTGTGGGGTCGCGCGGACCTTGTCTGCAAGGTGAAGGAGCCGCAGCAGGACGAGCTCGCGCGCCTCCGCCCCGGCCTCGTCCTCTTCACCTACCTCCACCTCGCCGCGTACCCGGCCGTCGCCGACGCGCTCCTCGAACGTCGGGTGACCGGGATCGCCTACGAAACGGTGCAGCCCGCGACCGGCGGTCTCCCGCTGCTCGCGCCGATGAGCGAGGTCGCCGGCCGCATGGCGCCGCAGGTCGGATCGCACTTCCTCGAACGCGAGCACGGCGGTCGCGGCGTGCTCCTCGGGGGTGCGCCCGGCGTCCGGCCGGCGCGCGTCGTGGTGCTCGGCGCGGGCAACGTCGGTTGGAACGCGGCGTGGATCGCCCAGGGCATGGAGGCCGAGGTCCTCCTGCTCGACCGGAACCTCGACCGCCTCCGCTGGGTCGACCAGATCCACAAGGGTCGCATCATGACGCTCGCCAGCAACCGCGGGACGGTCGCCCGAGCCGTGGCCGACGCCGATCTGGTCATCGGGGCGGTCCTGGTGCCCGGAGGCCGGGCCCCCCAGGTCGTCAGCGAGGCGATGATCCAGACGATGAAGCCCCGTTCGGTGATCGTCGACTGTGCCGTCGACCAGGGTGGATGCATCGAGGGGATCCGCGAGACCACGCACGCCGACCCGGTCTACGAACGGCACGGCGTGCTCCACTACGCGGTCGGCAACATCCCGGGCGCCGTGCCCCACACGTCGACGTACGCGCTGACCAACGCGACGTTGCACCACACGATCGAGCTCGCGCGGCTCGGAGTCGCCGGAGCGATCGCCGCCGATCCGGCGTTGGCGAGCGGAGTGAACACCGCGGGAGGCAAGGTCACCAACCCGGCCGTCGCCGAAGCGCTCGGTCGCCCTTCCGCGTCACTCGCCTCGGTCGAAGGGCTCTGAAGATCGTGGCCTCGAAGATCGGGCGACGCTGAACGCCGCCTGACGCGGTGGATCAGTCTTCGCGTCGGCGACGACGCGCGCCGCTCGTCTCCGGTGCGTCGTCGGTCACATCGATCTCGCGGGCAGGGGTCGTGGGCTCGCCGTGCAGGGCGCGAAAGACCTCTTCACGATGCACTTCGACCTCCCGGGGAGCGACGATGCCGAGTCGCACCTGATCTCCGCGCACCTCGAGCACGGTCACGACGACATCCTCGCCGATCATGATGCTCTGATTCGCCCGTCGCGTGAGGACCAGCACACACCCTCCCTCGTCGGAGGTGAATATACGACGCGACCGTCCCGATCGCGCGGAACTCGCGCGGACCGTGACGGGGAGTGGTCCCGGGACTCACGCCAAGAGGCCGAGCGCGACCGCTCGCCCGAGTGCTTCGTTGCGGTTCTTCGACTCGAGCTTCGCGTAGATGTGTGCGAGGTGCGTCTTCACCGTCGGCAGCGAAACGAAGAGCTCGGCGGCGATCTCGCGGTTCGAACGACCGTCGGCGAGCAGCACCAGCACGTCGCGCTCTCGGGCCGTCAGCACGAACCCGTCCTCGACCGCCGTGGGTTCCCCGTGACCGGCGAGGAAGTGGGGATCGATCGCCTGCTCACCGGCCACGACCCGCTCACACGCGAGTGCGAGCGCGTCAGGTCCGGTCCCACGCGCGAGGAGCCCGTCGACCGGGAGTGCGATCAGCGCGCCCACTTCCTCCGGCACCACCGATGCCAACAACACCACCAACTGGGGTGGCGCAACGAGCGACCGCAGTCGCCGGGCGAGCTCGACCCTCGGCATGTCGGCCGGAGTTCCGATCACGACCACGTCGACGTCGACCGCGAGCTTCACGGCCTCGAGCCCGAAGGCCGTGTCGTCGACCGAGCCGCCGACGACCAACGACGACGAGACCAACGACGACGAGGCCCCGAAGCGGAACAGCGCCTCGTCGTCGACGACGAGGAACCGGACACTCCTCGGCGGAGGAGTCGACTCAGGCACATCAGCCTCCGACCTGGATCGAGCGAGGCTACTCACGCGCGTTCGCCCCGCAGTGGTTCTTCGGCATGCGTGGGGTCGGAACTGGAGCCGTCGACCCGACAGTGACCCGGCGGCATCGCGTCGGTGGGACTTTCGGTCACGGTGAGTGGGCCGCCAGGGACTCGAACCCTGAACCTGCGGGTTAAAAGCCCGATGCTCTGCCAGTTGAGCTAGCGGCCCTTCCAGCACGATAACGCCCGAACGTGCGGCGACGCCGAGGGTTGCGATCCCACCGGGCGGGTACATATGGGCGTGTCCACGAGCACAGCGTCCACGAGTACGGAGTGTGCCATGGGAACGTCGAACTGGTCGCGGATCGAGGCCTGAAGTGGTTGGTGAGCCGTACGTCATCACCGTTCCGTGTCTCGACATCACCGACCGGGCATGCGTCGACGCGTGCCCGGTGCAGTGCATCTACGAGCTGGTCGACGGCCAACTCATCGGGCGCGACGAGGCCGACGGCGAGGCGGTCAACACGCAGCAGCTCGAGGAGCAGCGCGACTTCATCGACACGAACCGCTTCATCTTTGCCGAGACCTCCCACCGCTGACGATGCCCGTCCCGCAGGCGATGGATCTGGCGCCGCTCACGCCGCTCGTCGAGCGAGAGGGATACCTCCCGCTGGAGGACCACGGTCTGATCGGCGACGGCACCACCGCCGCGCTCGTCGGACGGGACGGGGCCGTCTCCTGGCTCTGCCTCCCGAGGTTCGATTCGCCGCCGGTGTTCTGCTCCATCCTCGACCGCCGGCGCGGAGGCCGCTTCCTCGTCGCACCCGAAGGACTGCTCGAGTCCCGCCAGTGGTACGAGCCGGATACCGGGGTGCTCTCGACCGAGATGCGCGCCCCGGCCGGGGTCGTCCGCACGACCGACGCCCTCACGTTCCAATCGGGGGCGGACCTCGCCCTGGATGCACCAGCCGGGCGTGGTGAGCTCCTTCGATCGATCACCGCGACCGAAGGGGTGGTCCGCGTCCGGATCTCGGTCGCACCGCGCGGCGGGGCGTCTGCCACACCCTCCGGCGACGGGATCAGCGTCCGCCTGCACGACCGGCCGGAGCTCGACCTACACCTCTCGACAACGCGACCACTCGACGGGCTCGAGACGGTCGTAGAAATGCGCGCGGGTGAGCAGATGCACGTCGGCCTGCGTTGGGGCGGCGGACGGGCCCGCCGTCGTGAGTGGCGCCCGGCCGAGACGATGCAAGCGACACTCGACGCATGGCGAACCTGGATGCGCCAGTTCACGTACGCAGGGCCCGAAGAACCGCTCGTGCGGCGATCGGCCATCACGCTCAAGCTCCTCGACCACTTCGCCACCGGCGCGATCATCGCCGCGCCGACCTCGTCGCTCCCCGAGGCGATCGGTGGGCCGCGCAACTGGGACTACCGGTACACCTGGGTGCGCGATGCCGCGTTCTCGGTGTACGCCCTCCGGCGCATCGGTCTCGACTGCGAGGCGTGGAGCTTCCTCGGCTGGGTGCTCGATGCCATCGACCGTGACGGCGAGCCGAAGGTGATGTACGACCTCGACGGCAGGCAGCCACCGGCCGAGCAGCTCGACCCTGGACTCGAGGGGTACCGCGGGTCACAACCCGTGCGTTGGGGCAACGCCGCCGCCGATCAACGCCAACACGATGTCTACGGCGAGATCCTCGACTGCGCCCACCAGTGGCGAAGCGGGGGAGCCTCCATCGACCCGGCCCTCTGGGCCCGGCTGTCTGTGCTCGCCGACGAAGCCGTCGACTCGTGGTCGAAGCCAGACCACGGCATCTGGGAGGTCCGGTCACCGGGGCGGGTCTTCACCTACTCGGCGGCCATGTGCCAGGTTGCAGTCGACCGCGCGGCACGCCTCGCTCAGGGTCTCGGCCTCCCCGAGCCGGCCCGAGAGTGGGCGGCGGAAGCCCTCCGGATCCGTGAGGCGATCCTCACCGACGCCTGGGATGCCGATCGCTGCTCGCTTACCGAGCATCTCGGCGGCGGCGCGCTCGATGCCAGCCTCCTCGCGCTCCCGCTCCGCCGGGTCGTGCCGGCCGACCACCCCAAGATGGTCGCCACCGTCGAGGCGATCACCCAGGAGCTCGGCGCCGGCAACGGTCTCCTCTACCGCTACCTCCCCGACCAGTCGCCCGACGGCATACCCGGTCACGAGGGCGCGTTCCTGCTCTGCAGCTTCTGGCTGGTGGACAACCTCACCTACCAGGGACGATTCGACGAGGCCCAGGAGCTGTTCGCATCGCTCTGCGCTCGCGCCGGGCCCCTCGGCCTGCTCCCGGAGCAGATCGACCCCACCACCGGTGCGTTCCTCGGCAACCATCCACAGG
>Ga0105049_10008792_pt1 | contig 11666 bp, 12 predicted proteins | sample MAT06_FD_78087 | JGI IMG/M metagenome (GOLD analysis project Ga0105049, IMG submission 78087) | Freshwater microbial communities from Lake Fryxell liftoff mats and glacier meltwater in Antarctica - MAT-06 | ecosystem: Environmental > Aquatic > Freshwater > Ice > Liftoff microbial mat | place...
CCATCCGCATGTGCCGCACGATGTTCTCGATCTCCACGATCGCATCATCGACCAGCACCCCTGCGACCAGCGCCAGCGCCAACAGCGACAGGAAATTGAGATTGAACCCGAGCAGATCCATGAACCAGAAGGTCGGGATTGCCGACAGCGGGATCGCCACCGCACTGATGAGGGTTGCGCGCCAATCGCGCAGGAACACAAACACCACGACCACCGCCAGCACCGCGCCTTCGACCAGCGCCCACATCGAGGATTCGTACTGGCCGCGGGTGTAGGTGGTGCTGGTCGAAAGCTGGATGAACTTCACGCCCTCATTCTCAGCCTCGATCAAGGCCATTTCCGCCAGTGCGGCATCATAGACAGAAAGATCTGATGAGCCGCGCGCACGGCTCATGGCGAAGTTGACAACTTCCTTGCCGGCGACTTCGCTGATCGAGGTGCGTTCCGAGTAGCCATCCCGCACCTTCGCAACATCGGCGAGCCGCACGGTGCGCCCGCCGCCCAGCTGGATCTGGGCCTGCGACAGGGCAAAGGCGCTGTCCGAATTGCCGAGCACGCGCAGCGACTGGCGGGTGCCGCCAATTTGAGCCAAGCCGCCCGCTGCATCGATATTGGTCTGGCGCAGCACGGCGTTGATCTGCGACGCTGTTACGCCGAGCGACTGCATCCGCGCTGGATCAAGGATCACCTCAATCTCGCGGTCAACCCCGCCGAACCGGCTGACTTCGGCCATGCCTTCAATCTTGAGCAGGCGCTTGGCGACGGTATCATCAATAAACCAGCTCAATTGCTCGATCGTCATGTCGTTGGCTTCAACCGCGACATAGCCGATCGGCTCACCGATCACGTTGACCTTGCCGACGCGCGGTTCAAGGATCCCGTCGGGCAGGCTGCCGCGCACGCTATCAACCGCGGTTTCGACCTCGTTCACCGCCTCGATCAGATCGGTCCCGATTTCGAATTCGACAAAGGTGTTGGAACTGCCTTCGCGCGCGGTCGACTGGATCGTGTTGACCCCGTTGATAGAGCGTAGCGCGCTTTCAATCCGCTGTGTGATCTGGTTTTCGATCTCGGTCGGCGATGCACCGGGCTGGGAAATGGTGACGTTGACGGCAGGGAAATCGACATCCGGATTGTTGGTCACGTCCATCCCAAGGAAGCTGACGATCCCGGTAAACAGCAGCCCGGTAAAGATCACCAAAGGGATCACCGGATTGCGGATCGACCAGGCCGAGATGTCGCGTAAAGCCATGATATTCCTGCCTGTGTTTCGAAGATCTTGCGCTTTGCCCCAAAGGTACGCGGTTCAACCGCGCGGGGATGGAAACTTACTTCTTGAGCGGCTGCGGATTGACTGTCTCGCCCGGGTTAAGGAACCCGCCCGCACGCAGCACCACACGTTCCGTGCCTGAAAGGCCGCCGGTGATGGCGATGCCGTTTTTGGTCACTGCGCCGGTCTTGACCGCACGCCGCACCGCCTTGTTATCCTTGTCGACGATGTACACAAAGCTGCCTTCGTCATCCGCCAGCACCGCGCTTTCGGGCAGCAAGGTGGCAGTGAAGGTGCCGCTGTTGATGCGCGCGGTGGCAAAGCCGCCGGGGCGCAGCGCGGGATTAAAGGTCAGCGCAATGCGAGCAATCCCCTGCCGGGTAGCCTCATCGATCACCGGCGAAAGCTGCCACACCTGACCGGTAAAGCTCTTTTCCGAACCCGTCGGCGTTACATTCGCGTTGACGCCAACCGATAGTCCGGTGAGCTGTTCTTCGCTCACCTGAGCAAGCATTTCCATCTCGCCGCCGCTGGCAATAGTGAACAAAGCCGGGCTGCCTGCGCCCACCGTCTGGCCGGGTTCGACATTGCGCGCCAGCACATAGCCGCTGGCGGGGGCATAGATATTGAGCCGCTGATTGCGGGCACTCTGCTCACGCGATTGCGCATCGGCAACCTTGACCCGCGCCGCCGCGGCATCGCGGGTTGCGGTCAAGCGGTCGACATCGGCTTTAGAAATAAACCCGCGCGCCACCAGTTGCAGTGCCCGGTCTAGATTAGCCTGAGCAATGTTCGCATCGGCGCGCGCGACGTCAGCCAAGGCCGATTGCGCCGCAGCTTGCTGCACCTGCACCGACCGGTCGATGACGGCCAGCACCTGACCCTGTTGCACCCAATCGCCCGCGTCGACCGTTACGCGCAGGACTTGTCCGCCTTCGCCGACCACGCCCACCGGCATCGGCCGCCGCGCGGCAAGCGAGCCGGGAGCCTCAATCTCACCTGCAACCGTGGTCTTGCCGGGGGTGACGACGGTGACCGAAGGCGCTTGCGAATTGTCATCGCCAACCGCTGTCGGCTCACCGCCAGCCAGCGCAAAATAAGCCGCAATCGCCAGCAAAAGCGCAAACAGGCCGAGCCCGCCGATGATCAACCAGCGCGGAATCGCGGGCGCAGCCAGCGTACGCGCACCGGTGAAATCAGTGGCCACACCGTCTGCCGCTTCGGCAGTGATCGTCGTCTCGTAGTTCATCGCCGTTCCCTCACTCAGGCCGATCTCACGCAAGGGGTGCGCGCGTCGCCGAGTGTATTACTCGCATAAGTCACCATCTGCAACGCCTGATAGAGCGTCAGCCCAATCCGGGCAATGGATGCATCGACCGGTGACTTTCCGATTAGACGAAGGGCGCGCAAGGTTTGTTCCCGGTGAGGGAACGGCGAATCAGGTCTTTAGCGGACTCTTCCGCGCTGGATCAGGTTAAAGATGCCCAGCAAGACGACGGCGCCGAGCACGGCCACTATCAGGCCGGTGATCGAGAATTGCTGCACGCTGCCGCTGATCCCGAGCAATGGGCCGGCAATCAGGTTGCCGACAACCGAACCGATGCAGCCGACCACGATATTCAGGAACATGCCCATCGATGCGTCGCGGTTCATCAAAAGACTTGCCAGCCAGCCAGCAACACCGCCGACAATCAGTGCGATAATCCAGCCCATATTGCTTCTCCCATGCGGGTAGCCTGCGCAGAGGATCTGCGCATCGCCCACAGGCCGGATGTCGCGAAACGGCGCTGGCCCGCAACACAATACGGGTAGACCGAGTGGGATACGGGATGAGGCGAGCCGAGCTTTGGCCCGCCAGACGCGTCAATATTTCAGCTGGCGTTCGTAAAGGTCGCGGTAATGCTGGATTTTGGTGACGCGCAATCCGTGCATGCCCGACCGGTCGACCGCACGCTGCCACGAGGCAAATTCTTCGAGCGTCAGGCCATAGCGGGCCAGCGCCTCGTCGAGCGTCAGCAGCCCGCCATTGACGGCCGCCACCACCTCGGCCTTGCGCCGCACCACCCACCGCCGGGTCGTAGGAGCAGGCAGGTCAGCCAAGGTCAGCGGCTCTCCAAGAGGGCCGATGACCTGTACGGGGCGGATGTCCTGGTTCTCAATCATTGCATTTCTCTCGCATCGCCCGCGGCTGCGTCAGTTGATTCGGCGGCCGCATGGCCCCGGCGGTTTGCTTCGTGGTCGTCTGCCATCGCACCGAAGGGTTTAGATTGCTCTAAAGCATCAGGGTTAACGCGCGGTTCGCTGTCATCGATAAGCGCAAAATAACTCGCCGCAGCATCGCCAAAGCTGGCGGCGACCATTTCAATCGGGGCCTGCGATTCGTTGCGGAGCAGCAGCCTTAGATCACGCGCGGCGTTCAATCGGGCGGTGATCTCGCTCCACTCCACCGCGCGCAAGGCATCGCCTGCCCGCCGGGGTGTGCGCGATTCGAATCGCTCAGCCGACGCCGCAGGCGCAGGCGCAGGCCGCAGACCGCGTGCGTGCGGCCTGAAAGAGGCGGAAACAGGTTTCGCTTTTTCGAACATGACCGTGACCAATAAGGCCAGTGCGTCAAGATCGGGTAAAACCGCCATTTACCTTAGATTAGGAATAGTGCTGGCCCGCGCGTCAACCGCACGGCATGCGGGCAACACTGGCGAACCGGCGCAAGGCTCGCTATATCGCGCGCTTCTCATGGATGCGCCAACCCTCCTCCACGCCGGCCCGCTCACCGGGCCCGATGCCGCCGCACTGTTCGATTTGCCGCGCAACCCCGCCGATTGCAGGATCGTCGTGGCGATGAGCGGCGGGGTCGATAGTTCGGTCGTCGCGGCGCTTGCCGCCGCGAGCGGGGCCGAGGTAATCGGTATCACGCTGCAACTCTATGATTACGGCGCGGCGACGGGGCGCAAGGGCGCGTGCTGCGCAGGCGACGATATTCGCGATGCGCGCGCCGTGGCCGACCGGCTCGGGATTGCGCACTACGTCTTCGACCATGAAAGTGCCTTTCGCGAAGAAGTGGTCGAACAATTCGCTGACGAATATCTCGCCGGGCGCACGCCGGTGCCCTGCATCCGCTGCAACATGGGGCCGAAATTCACCGACCTTTTCCGCATGGCGCGCGAGCTGGGCGCGGATTGCCTGGCGACCGGGCATTATGTCCGGCGGGTGATGACGGCGGACGGCGCACAGCTCCACCGCGCCTTCGATCCGGCGCGCGATCAGTCCTATTTCCTTTATGGCACCACCGACGCGCAGCTCGATTATCTGCGCTTCCCCTTGGGCGGCATGCCCAAGCCGCAGGTGCGCGAACTGGCCGAAGCTGCTGGCCTGCGCAACGCCGCCAAGCCCGACAGTCAGGACATCTGTTTCGTGCCTGACGGCGACTATGCCAAGATCGTCACCAAGGTCCGGCCCGAAGGCGCAGCGCCGGGCGCAATCGTCCATGCCGCAACGGGCGAAACGCTGGGGACGCACAAGGGCATCGTCCACTTCACCGTGGGCCAGCGCAAGGGTCTGGAAATCGGCGGCCAGCCCGAACCGCTCTATGTGATAGGTCTCGACGCTTCGAACCGCGAAGTGCGTGTGGGGCCAAAGCGGATGCTAGCGGTGAATGCCGCGCACCTGACCGAAACCAACCGGATCGGATCATTCTCTGACGAACCGCTTTCCGCCAAGGTGCGCAGTATGGCCAAGCCAGTGCCGGTCACGCTGGAAGGTTCCATCGGCGCCCAAAGTCTTGGAGGGGGCGCGGCGGTCACGATCCGCTTTGCCGCACCCGAATTCGGCGTCGCGCCGGGGCAGGCGGCGGTGATTTACGCGGGCGAGCGGGTGATCGGTGGCGGTTGGATCGATTCGACCGAGAAAGTGGCGGGTTAGACCACGTTCCGCTGTCTGTGCGATGCGCCGCGCCAGACCCCGTCCAGACCCCTCCTTGCCTGCCTTTGCCCCCCTTAGAGGTCAGTGTTTCACGTGAAACATTGCAACCGTCCTAACCCTCCCACTTCTCCAGCACGCAGCCGTAACCCTCGCGGTAAGTTGCGGTCGCTTCGGCCACCAGCGGGAACCGCGCGGTGACACTTTTGCCCTCCACATCCTCGACCAGCGTGACCGCCTCCATTCCGGCGAGCTTGTCCTTGGCGCAATCATTCAGGCTGCGGCCCGCGACGAACCGGCACGAACAGCCGACCCGCGCCGAATAGGCAGAGGCGATGCTGCCAAAGCCATTGATCGGCTCGCGAAACGCCCATGCCGCTCCGCCCAGCCCCAGCGCAATCAGTGCAAGCAGCCACAGGGCATAGCGCGGACGGTTGCCGGATGAAGCCGAAGGTGATTTCGCCATTGCCAAGCCCCATTGCCAAACCCGAGCGCATCGGGAATTGAGGGCGCGATGACCCTTGCCAGCCGCTTCCATAACCACGCCGCCCTGCTCGCGCCAGCCCTGCTGCTGCTTGCTGGGTGCAGCGCCGCGCTGCCTGCTGAAAAGCCGCTCAGCGAGGCTGCGCTGGCTGCCGTGACGGCGGATGCGGGCGCGCCCAAGGACCAACTCGCGCGGCAGATCGACGATCTGTTCACGATGGAAGATCTCGGTGAAACCCGCGCCGTGGTGGTGATGGCAGACGGCAACCTCGCCGCCGAACGTTATGGCCCCGGTTATGACGAGGACACGCGTTTCATCAGCTGGTCGATGGCCAAGACAGTCACTGCGGTGTTGATCGGAATGCTGGTCGCCGATGGCAAATTGAGCCTTGATGCCCCCGCTCCGGTCGCCTTGTGGCAGCGGCCCGGTGATCCGCGCGCCGATATTACCTTGCGCCACCTGCTCCAGATGCGCAGCGGGCTACGGCATACAGAAGCAGGCGATCCGCCTTACGAAAGCAGCGAAGTGCGGATGCTGTTCCTCGATGGGCGCGACGATATGGCGCGCTGGGCAAGGGAACAGCCGCTGGAGGCGCAGCCGGGCGAGGTGTTCGAATATTCGTCCAACACGACCGTGATCCTCGCCGATATCGCTGCGAATGCACTGACGACGAGCACCAAGCCCGATGCGCGGCGCAAGGCGGTGGCCAATTATCTTGAGGAACGGCTGTTTGGCCCGCTCAGCATGGGATCGATGGTGCTGGAGTTCGATGCATCAGGCACGTTGATCGGTGGCAGCCTGATGCACGCAACCGCGCGCGATTGGGCCAAACTCGGTGAAATGCTGCGGCGAAAGGGCCGCGCGCCGGGCGGCGAGCAGCTGGTGCCGCAACGCTGGGTTGAAGCGATGGTGACGCCAAGCCCCGCCAGCCCGCATTATGGCCTGCAAACGTGGCTCAACCGCCCGATTCCCGGCGCAGAACCGAACGAACACCCGCTGTTCCCCGACCGTGCGCCCAACAGCATGTTCTCGCTGATCGGACATATGGGGCAATATGTGCTTGTCTCGCCCAGCCAGCGCGTGACGCTGGTGCGGCTTGGCCATTCGGACAGTGCCGAGCGCCCGCCGATGTTGCAGCAGGCGGCGGATATTCTCGAATTATACCCTCAGAGGTAGAAGCTTCCCTCAACCACGGTCACGCATGGCCCGCCAAGCCATGCGCGGTCGCCGTCCTTGCGGCAGGTCAGGTCTCCGCCGCGCACACTCGCCTGATGCGCGGTGAAGCTGTCACGGCCCAGCTTTTCAGCCCAGAAGGGGGTCAGCACCGCATGGGCGGCGCCGGTTACCGGGTCTTCATCCACCCCGCCGCCGGGCACAAACACGCGGCTGACGATATCGGTTGTGTTCCCCGGAGCGGTGCAGACGAACAGGTTGTTGCCCAGCCGCGCCAGCCCCCGCAAATCCGGTTGCAGCGACCTGATCGTCGCCTCATCGGGAAACAAAAACAGGTCATAGCCCAGCGGGTTGCGCCACGTTTCAAGCGGCTCTCGGCCCAGCAAGGTGGCCGCCTCAGGCCAAGCGCCGGGAGTTGTTGCAATGCACGGAAGCCCCACCTCATACTCGCCTTCGAGGCGGCACACTTCGAGCACGCCCGATTGCCGGGTGCGGAACGTGACCCGCTCCCCTCCGTCGCGCTGGAGCAAAACATGCCCACTCGCGAGCGTCGCGTGGCCGCATAATCTGACCTCTTCGGTCGGGGTGCACCAGCGCAGCTCCCAATCCGCTTCTCCGGTCGCATCGGGCACTACAAACGCGGTTTCAGCGAACAGGTTCTCTGCCGCGATTGCCACCAATACATCGTCAGGCAACCATTCATCGAGCACCATCACCGCCGCCTGATTGCCGCCGAACGGCCGGGCGCTGAAGGCATCGACATGCCAATAGGGAATAGCTTGGGGCATCGTGGCGTTCCTCAGGGGTAAAGAAGAGTATCCGACCACCGCGCATCAGCATCGGAACGGATGAATTCGCGGCGGTCATGCAGCCGGTTATCGCGGTCGATCCAGAATTCGATCCGGCGGGGCGAAAGCGTAAACCCGGTCCAATGCGCCGGGCGCGGCACTTGCCCTTCCGCTTCATGCGCAGCCCACAATTCCTGCACCCGGTCGAGATAGGTCTGGCGTTCGGGCAGCGGGCGCGACTGATCACTCGCCGCGCTGCCGACCTGGCTTTTATAAGGGCGCGAATGGAAATAGGCGTCGGCGGCTTCGGGCGAGACTTCGATCAACGGGCCTTCGATACGGATCTGGCGGCGCAGGCTTTTCCAGTGGAACAGCAGCCCGGCCTGCATGTTGGCGCGGATATGCTGGCCCTTGCGGCTGTCGGCATTGGTGAAGAAGGTAAACCCGCCGCCCGCGATCTGGTGCGCGCCGTGCCCCTTCAGCAGCACCATCCGCACCGACGGCGCGGCATTGGCCGTCGCGGTGGCGAGCGCCATGGCGTTGGGATCGTTGATTTCGCCCACTTGGGCTGCGGCAAACCATTCCTCAAACAGAATGAACGGATCGGCGCCTGCGGGCAGGACGCTGTCTGCAAGCTGAGCATCGTCGAGGGGGGTAGCGCTTGTCATCGGGCGGATTCCTGGAGGGCTGGGTGTAGCAGATAGTTACGCGCGCCCGCCGGGGAAAGCCGCCAATGGTAAATTTCGCCTGTTCACTCGCGCGGCTCGCCGCTTGCGCATAGCGACTGTTGCACCTAGCTAACACGCTATGCGCGATCCCTACAGCACGCTTGGCATTGCCCGCACCGCATCGGAAGCGGACATCAAGAGCGCCTATCGCAAGCTCGCCAAGGAGCTGCACCCCGATCGCAACAAGGACAAACCTGACGCGGCCGAGAAATTCTCCGACATCACCCGCGCCTATGATCTGCTGTCCGACAAAGCCAAGCGCGCGCAATATGATCGCGGTGAGATCGACGGCGATGGCAACCCGGCCAACCCGTTTGCGGGCATGGGCACGCGCGGCGGTTATGGCCGGGGCGGTACCTATGGCGCGGGCGGCGGCGGCGCGCCCGGTAGCGGCGATTTCGGCGGGTTTGGCGCTGATGACGTCGACCTTGGCGACCTGTTCGAAGGGCTGTTCGGCGGCAAGGCGCGTCAGCAGGCTGGCGCGCGGCGCGGGTTCGGGCGGCAACCGCCTCCGCCTCCTCCCAAACGCGGCGCGGATATCCAATACCGGCTCGCTGTGCCTTTCGTTGAAGCCGCCGCAGGCCGCGATCAGCGCATTACGCTCGCCGATGGCAAGGCGATCAGCCTGAAACTACCTGCCGGGGTTGAGGATGGCACGATGATGCGCCTCAAGGACAAGGGCCATCTCGGCACCGGCGGCAATGGTGACGGGATCGTGATGGTCGAAGTCGGCACCCATCCATTCTTCCGCCGCGAAGGCGACAATATCCGCATGGACCTGCCGATCACCCTCGACGAAGCGGTGCGCGGCGCGAAGGTCAAATGCCCGACCGTCGATGGCGCGGTGATGCTGACGATCAAGCCGGGCAGCGGCGGCGGCACGGTGCTGCGGCTCGCGGGCAAGGGCTGGACTCGCAAAAACGGCAAGCTGGCCGAGGGCAAGCCCGAACGCGGTGATCAACTGGTAACGCTGGAAGTTCAACTCCCCGCCGACCTCGGCCCACTTGAAGAACGGCTTGAAGGGTGGATTGACCCGGCCCGCCCGCGGGAGAAGTTCGGCCTGTGATGGCCGGGCGCGTGGCCCCTTAACCGGTGACAGGCACCACATCCTTCAAACAGGCGCCCTTTAAACAGGCGATGCAGGTGCTCCGCAGGGTTGCCAGTGGCACGTTCAATGATGGCTTCATCCACGCAGGAAACCTTGCCTACCTGTCGATGCTGGCGATCTTCCCGTTCTTTATTCTGGGCGCGGCGCTGTTCGATCTTATCGGCGGGCGCGCCAATGCCACTGCGATGATTGGCTCGGTGACGCGCGCGCTGCCCAACTCGGTGGCGAGCGTGATCGGGCCGGTCGCCGAGGATGTGATCTACGCGCGTTCTGGCTGGCTGCTGTGGCTCGGCGCCGCGGTTGGGCTGTGGACGGTGTCGAGCCTGATCGAAACGATCCGCGACATCTTGCGCCGCGCTTATGGCGCTCCGACGATGCGCGCATTCTGGAAAACCCGGCTGTTTTCCGCCGGGCTGATCCTTGGCGCAGTGGTGGTGCTGATGCTGTCGCTGTTTGCGCAAGTGGCGATCGGCGCGGCGCAGGAAGTGATCAATGCGTCCTTTCCGCAATTGGCCGAAGCGATTGCAACCCTCAGCCTGTCGCGGGTGGTGCCCGCGTTTGGCCTCGCGGGCTCGCTCTATGTATTGTTTGCCACGCTGACCCCGGCGCAATTTCGAAAAATTCGCGCGCCGCGCTGGCCTGGCGCAGTGTTTACCGCATTGTGGTGGATCGTGGTTGCCGCCGCGCTGCCAGTGGTTTTGCGGCAGTTTTTCACCTATGACCTGACCTATGGTAGCCTGGCGGGGGCGATGGTGACGTTGTTGTTTTTCTGGCTCGTCGGGCTTGGCCTCGTTATCGGCGCGGAATTGAACGCGGCGCTGGCGCTGACATGGCCGTCACCGGCCTCCGGCGAGGCATGCGAGGAGAAGGCTTAAATGGACGGATTGATGCCCGGTTTGATGCACGGCAAGCGCGGCCTGATCATGGGGCTCGCCAATGACAAGTCACTGGCGTGGGGGATCGCCAAAAAGCTGGCCGAGCACGGGGCGGAACTGGCGTTTTCGTATCAAGGCGATGCGCTGGCCAAGCGGGTGATTCCTCTCGCCGAGCAGCTCGGAAGCGACTTCACATTCGAGTGCGACGTATCGAGTATGGACTCGCTCGATGCCGCCTTTGCCGCACTTAAACAACGCTGGGACAGCCTTGATTTCGTGGTCCATGCAATCGGCTTCTCCGACAAGAATGAACTGCGCGGGCATTATGTCGACACCAGCCTCGACAATTTCCTGATGACCATGAACATTTCGGCCTATTCGCTGGTCGCAATCACGCAGCGTGCCGCCGCGATGATGCCCGAAAGCGGCGGTTCGATTCTTACGCTGAGCTACTACGGCGCAGAAAAGGTGATACCGCATTACAATGTGATGGGCGTGGCCAAGGCAGCGCTGGAAACCAGCGTCAAATATCTCGCCAACGACCTCGGCCCGCGCAATATCCGCGTCAACGCGATCAGCGCCGGGCCGATCAAGACGCTGGCGGCAAGCGGGATCGGCGATTTCCGCTACATCCTCAAATGGAACGAGCTCAACGCGCCGCTGCGCCGCAATGTCACGATCGATGATGTCGGTGGGTCGGCGCTCTATCTGCTGAGTGACCTCGCTTCGGGCGTGACGGGTGAGACGCATCATGTCGATGCAGGCTATCACGTGGTCGGCATGAAGCAGGAAGACGCTCCTGATATCGCGCTTTCTTAAAGGCTCTGGCGTAGACTGCGATCATGCGTACCGTTCTTGTCACTGGCTCAGCCGGGTTCATCGGCTTCCACCTCTCGCAGCTGCTGCTGGAGGAAGGTTTTCGCGTCGTCGGCTTTGACGGGATGACCGATTACTATGATGTGCGTATCAAGCAGCGGCGGCATCAGATGCTGCTGCAAAACCCGCATTTCACTTGCACCGAAGGCATGCTGGAGGATTTCGAGGCGCTCCATGCGCTGGCGCTGGCGGAAAAGCCGGACGTGATCGTCCACCTCGCCGCGCAGGCGGGGGTACGGTACAGCCTCGAAAATCCGCGCGCCTATATTGATGCCAACCTGATCGGCACTTTCAATGTGATGGAATGCGCGCGCGAGCTGGGCGTGGCTCATCTCCTGATGGCCTCGACCAGCTCGGTTTACGGCGCGAACACCGACATGCCGTTCGATGAGGGGCAGAAATGCGACACCCCGCTCACCCTCTACGCCGCGACCAAAAAGGCGAACGAG
>Ga0105049_10008793_pt1 | contig 11665 bp, 11 predicted proteins | sample MAT06_FD_78087 | JGI IMG/M metagenome (GOLD analysis project Ga0105049, IMG submission 78087) | Freshwater microbial communities from Lake Fryxell liftoff mats and glacier meltwater in Antarctica - MAT-06 | ecosystem: Environmental > Aquatic > Freshwater > Ice > Liftoff microbial mat | place...
CCGACACCGGCGACACCGACACCGGCGACACCGACACCGGCGACACCGACACCGGCGACACCGACACCGGCGACACCGACACCGGCGACAGCGCCGCCACCGGCCCGACCGACAGGTCGATGCCGCCGGATATGATGACCAGCGTCATCCCCAGCGCGATACAGGCATTGATCGAGGATTGTTGCAGGATGTTCATCAGGTTCGGTGTCGTCAGGAACACCGGGGTCAGAACCGGGAAACTGACCACCGTGCCGGTCAGATCGCCGGCTCGGATCGCGGCAAAGGAATCGGAAATGTCGCCGGTGCCGGACACGGCAACCTGCTCGGCCATGCCCGCCGCCTTGAGCGCCTCGACCACACCCAGCGCCATGCGGTCAGTGTTGGCATAGAACCCGATCAGGTCGGGATAACCAATTCATCCGGTCTGGTTCGCTGTCGGAATTCAGCGGTGCCACATCCTGCGCCTGGACAAGGCCCACCGACAGCGCAAACGCTGCCAAGGCAAGGTCGGTTTTCAGAATATGTTGCATCAGCTTCCTCCCATTCAACACAGATTCCTACGTTCATGTAAAGATCAGGCGGTGAAAGCCCTTCCCGCCAGCGCCAGTTGCGCAATTTCCTGCGCCACGACCGGGTCTTGCCGCGATTGCGCTTCGGCCAGCCGGTTGTCCTGTTCCATCCGCGCCGCAGCCTCCAGCATCCGCCGGACAGTGCGGATGTTTGCAGCGCATTCCGCTACCGGATCAAGCCCGGAGGCATCGGGGAATGTGTCGAAGTAGATTGCGCCGTCATAGCCGCCGCGCTTGACCTCGGCGAGAAGTTCCAGCGTCGCCTGGGGGTGAACCGCGCCAACCATCAGCCCGTCATCGCGCTTGGCATAGCCGTCGTTCAGATGCAGCCCCAGAAGGCGCGAACGGCGCAGGATCATTGCGGCGGCAAAGGCCGGCTGTTCGTCGGCATAAAGCGAATGGGCAAAATCTATCGTGACGCCAAGGTTGGAACGGCCAACCTCGTCAATCGCAATCAGCGTGGTCGCAGCATCTTTCAGCAGGCTGTAAGATCTTGGTTCGTTGGGTTTATATTCGATGCTGATCAGGCATTCCGGGTCGTGGTCAGCCACTTCGGCGATACCTGCGATCTCATCTGCCCACAGTTTCCGGTAGTCGCACTGAAAGGCATAATCATAGCCATCCTGCCCGAGCCACAGCGTCATCACCCCGGCATCCATCGCCCGCGCGGCATCAATACCGCGCTTGGTCAGGTCAATCGCTTCACGCCGGACAGCGGCATCTGGGTTGGTAAAGGCACCACGTTTGAAGGCCGGGTTGGTATAGTAGCGCATGGCCAGGCCGCTGATCTGCAAGCCGCAGCCGGAAACCATGGCCGCCACTTTGGCAGGATCGGCATCGACATGGTCAGGAAAGTTCAGATCAAGCTCGCTGAGGCCGGGAACCGTGGCGGCACGCCGCACCATCTGTTCCAGCGATGGCTTTCCGACAAGCCCCGGCCAATAGGCCGATGCGCCAGAGGCAAAGGAATTGATCCTGGTGGCGAAGCGGTGGCCGAGCATATGATTCCCTCCACAGCACAGAAATCTGAAAAATCGTATTGCAACAAGCCACTTTCCGCACAGATGCCCGATTGCGCCCTGCGGGTCTATCGCTGCCGGTAGGTGGCAGGCAGTCCGACATTCGCCACAGTCAGCCGCAAAATCGTTTGACCCCCGATTTTCGCTAGCGATAGGCAAATCCGGCAAATATACACATGATATAGAATGCCAACGATGGACGCCGGGATGAAGAAGCTGTTGATTGCCGGGCTGGCCGGCCTTGCCGCCCTGATGACATCGCCTGCCATCGGCGGCGACCGGGCAATTCTGGGCTGGGGGCGGCTGTTCACCAACGATATTCTCGGCGACGGCAAAGACCGCTGGCGCTCCGGTTCCTATACCGTCAGTCAGGTGCGCGGCCAGACTTGGGGTGGCGATCTGCCGACCTTTGGCGAAATTCTGGAATATCGCCTGCAAAGCCAGATCATCTCATCCGCCAACCTTGCCAACCCGTTGCCGACCGACCGGCGCTATGCCGGGGTTCTGTCGTTCGGCATCCACACCCACTTTGCGCTGGCGGGGATGGAAGCCAGCCTTGGCGGCGATCTGGTGGTGACGGGGCCGCAAAACGGGGTTGGCCGGTTTCAAAGCTGGGCGCATGGCATCGTGGGGGCACCCAAGCCCGGCGGCCTTGGCCAGCAGATCGGCAACGGGGTTTACCCGACGCTGGTCGCCGAGGTCGGCAAGACCTTTGCCCTGTCGGACAAGGCGTCAGTGCGGCCGTTTGCCGAACTGCGCGCCGGCGATGAAACGCTGGTGCGGTTCGGCGGTGATCTGGTGGTTGGCGAGCTGGCGCAGGGCAGCCTGATGCTGCGTGACGGCGTGACCGGGCAGCGTTACCGGGCGGTGCGGGGTACCGGCGCAGACGGTCTCAGCTTCGTGCTGGGCGGCGATGTGGCGGCGGTGGCAACTTCGGTTTACCTGCCCGGTGCCGACGCGCTGGAACTTTCGCCCACCCGCGCCCGCGCCCGGGCGGGTCTGTACTGGCAGGGTGAACGCTTTGACCTGTTCTATGGCCTGACCTGGCTCAGCCGCGAGTTCGAAACCCAGCCCGAGGGCCAGACGCTGGGATCGGTCAATCTGCGTATCCGTTTCTGAACGGCAACAGTGATGCCCTTTGATTCTGCGCCAACTCTGCGACGGGTTGAAAATGGCTTGCCACATTAAGAAACTGTGCTAACGAATGGTTAACACAACAAGAAACGACCAGGCAGGCTAACAGGAATGAAAACGGGCTTTCGTGGCACGTTTGTCATCTCATGGGCTCAGACAGAATTGGATGGCGTTGCGGGCGCGGCATTGGATGCCTTGTCTGTCGGGGCAATCTGGCGCTGGTCCGGGCAATCCGTCCGCGTGGACGGGCCGCAGGAGCTGTTGCTTCTGGGCGACGCCGTGGGAGAGGCAAACCTGAGGAAACGCGCAGCCGTGATGGTGCGGCGGTTGATGGGCAGCGCTGTCGATCCGGCAGCCCCGCTTCCCGATGTCGAGCCGGCGAACGACCATGGCTTTGTCGTCACCGATGGCAAGCAGAGCTTCACGGCGTCTTTGGTCTTCTCTGCGGCCACTTCGGCGCGGCTGTTGATGTTTCTGGATGAATTGCCCCCGGCGGAAACCGATCTGTGGGTGGTGCGGCGCACCGTTGATATGGCCGCCGAAAGTGGTACTGGCGCGTCGGGCGGGGTGATCTGCTTCACCCCCGGAACCCGGATCCAGACTGAAAGCGGCGGGCGGCGGGTTGAAGAATTGCGCCAGGGCGACCGGGTTCTGACCAAAGACGACGGCCCGCAGGACATCCTGTGGATCGGTTCACGCAAGATGACCGGGGCGCGGCTTTATGCCATGCCGCATCTGCGCCCGATCCGCATCCGCGCAGGGGCGCTGGGCATCGACATACCCGACGGCGATCTGATCGTATCGCCGCAGCACCGGTTGCTGGTCCGAGGCCGGGCGGCGCAGGCACTGTTCAGCGCGCCCGAGGTGCTGATGGCGGCGGCAGACATGATCAACGACCGCTCGATCTCGGTTGACCATGCGCTGCGCGAAGTGACCTATATTCACCTTCTCCTGGAGCGGCATCAGATCGTCTGGGCCAACGGGGTCGAAACCGAAAGCTTTCACCCCGCCAATACTTCGATGGAAACGCTGGACCCGGCGCAGCGGCAGGCGCTGCTGGCGCTGCGGCCCGAACTGGCCGCCGACCCGCACCGCTATGGCGACTATGCCCGCCGCAACCTGTCGCCATCGGAAGCCGCGATATTGCGCCATGGTGGCGGGTTGCGACTTGGGTCGCTGCACAGCCCGTAATTGGGCGCAACCGGCATTGACACCGGGGTTTGCCCCTGTATAACCGCGCCCTGTCCCGGCCCGGAATGGCCGGGGCTTTCATTTGGTGTTGGTGGTCCCCGCAAGGGAAAACCTGTCGCCGGGAGCCTCCCGGAAAGGACAACGCCCTTCACCGCGCATCTGCGCCGCAACGAAGGAGATCAGCCGTGACCAAGCGCACGTCTGCCAAGCACAAGATCGACCGCCGCATGGGCGAAAACATCTGGGGCCGCCCGAAATCGCCGCTGAACAAGCGCGAATACGGCCCCGGCCAGCACGGCCAGCGCCGCAAGAACAAGCTGTCGGATTTCGGCACCCAGTTGCGCGCCAAGCAGAAGCTGAAGGGTTACTATGGTGACCTGACCGAAAAGCAGTTCCGCAAATTCTATGCCGAAGCTGAGCGGATCAAGGGCGACACCGGCGAGAATCTGGTGGGCCTTCTGGAGCGCCGGCTCGATGCCGTGGTCTACCGCGCCAAGTTCGTGCCGACCGTGTTTGCCGCCCGCCAGTTCGTCAACCATGGCCATGTGATGGTTAACGGATCGCGGGTCAATATCGGGTCTTACCGCGTCAAGGAAGGCGATGTCATTGCTGTCCGTGACCGCTCCCGGCAGTTGGCGATCGTGCTGGAAGCGGTCGGCCTGGCCGAGCGTGACGTGCCCGACTATATCGAGGTCGATCATCAGAAGATGACCGCGACCTTTGTCCGCCAGCCGAAGCTGGGCGATGTGCCCTATCCGGTGGTGATGGAACCCAACCTCGTGGTGGAATATTACGCCAAGAACTGACGGGAGTCGGGGCATGCCCCGACATACGCTACAGGAAGGCCGCGCCGGTGGGTGCGGCCTTTTGCATGGACCCGGGCGGCAAGGGCGGAGCCTCCGGCGGGGATATTTGGGCCAATAAGAAGCTGCGCGCGCCTTTCGGGCGGAAATGCTGGCGCTGTAGCCGAGGTAAAGCTAGAAAGCGCCGGACGTGAGAGGGGAAAGACATGACGAGTGACATCCGGCCCCAGCCCGGCATCATGGAAATATCGCCCTATCAGGGTGGCGAGGCGCAGCTGCCCGGGCAGAGTGAGCCGATCAAGCTGTCGTCGAACGAAAACCCCTTTGGGCCCGGGGATCGTGCCATCGAGGCCTTTCGCCGCACCGCGCATCAGTTGCACCGGTATCCCAACACCGACCACGCCAGCCTGCGCCGCGCGATTGCCGAAATTCACGGGCTGGATGCCGCCCGGGTGATCTGCGGTGCCGGATCGGATGAGATCATCACCTTTCTCTGCCAGGCCTATGCCGGGCCGGGGGATGAGGTGATCCATACCGAACACGGCTTTCTGATGTATCGCATCAGCGCGCTTGCCGCCGGGGCGACCCCGGTGGAGGTGCACGAACGCGACCGCACCACCGATGTTGATGCGCTGCTGGCCGCCTGCACGCCGCGCACGCGGCTGGTGTTCATCGCCAATCCCAACAACCCGACCGGCACCATGATCGGCGCCAATGAGTTGGGGCGGCTGGCGTCCGGGTTGCCTGCGCAGGCTTTGCTGGTGCTGGACGGGGCCTATGCCGAATATGTCGATGGCTACGACGCCGGTCTGGCGCTGATCGAGGCGCGTGACAATGTGGTGATGACGCGGACATTTTCGAAGATCTACGGGCTTGGCGGGCTGCGGATCGGCTGGGGCTATGGCCCGGCCGCGGTGATCGAGGTGTTGAACCGGGTGCGCGGCCCGTTCAACCTGTCGACCACCCAGCTTGAAACCGCCGAGGCGGCGATGCGCCACCGCGCCCATAGCGACTGGTGCCGCAGCGAAAACGCCCGCCTGCGGGTGTGGCTGTCGCATGCCCTGGCCGAGCATGGTGTGCCGTCGGATGTCTCGATGTCGAATTTCGTGCTGGCGCGGTTTGCCAGTCAGGGCGAAGCCGAAGCCTGCGACCTGCATCTGAAATCACAAGGGCTGATCGTGCGGCGGGTGGCGGGCTACAAGCTGCCCCATTGCCTGCGGATAACCGTGGGCGACGAGGCAGCCTGCCGGCGGGTTGCCCATGCGGTGGCGCAGTTCAAGGGGCGGCAGTAAGTGGCTGTGATATACCAGAAAGTGGCTCTGATCGGGTTGGGCCACATTGCCGCGTCGATGGCGCTGGCGATGCAGGTTGCCGGGCTTGCCGGAACGATCAATGGCCATGCCCGTACCGCCAAGACCCGGGCTGTGGCACTGGAGCTTGGCCTGTGCGACGCGGTATTCGCCAGTGCTGCCGAGGCGGTGGCGGGGGCCGATCTGGTGGTGCTGGCGGTGCCGGTGGGCGCGATGGGGGCGGTTGCAACCGAAATCGGGCCGCATCTGAAGCCCGGGGCCACCGTCACCGATGTGGGGTCGGTCAAGCAGGCGGTGATCGCAGCCATTGCCCCGCATATTCCGGCGGGGGTGCATTTCATCCCCGGCCATCCGATGGCGGGCACTGAATATTCCGGGCCGCGATCGGGCTTTGCCACGCTGTTTCAGAACCGCTGGTGGTTGCTGACGCCGCTGCCCGACACTGATGCCGAGGCTTTGGGGCGGCTGCATACCTGTCTGGAGGCGATGGGGGCGGCGGTGGATACGATGGATGCGCCGCACCATGATCTGGTGCTGGCCGTGGTGTCGCACACGCCGCATCTGATTGCCTATACGATGGTTGGGGTTGCCGACGATCTGCGTCGGGTCTCAAACTCCGAAGTCATCAAATATTCCGCCACCGGGTTTCGCGATTTCACCCGGATCGCCGCCTCTGATCCCACCATGTGGCGCGATGTGTTCCTGTCGAACAAGGATGCCACACTGGATATTCTGGGCCGCTTCACCGAAGAGCTGTTTGCGCTGCAACGGGCGATAAGGTTGGGCGACGGCGACCATCTTCATGCTTATTTTACCCGGACGCGGGCAATCAGGCGCAGTATCATCGAAGCGGGGCAGGATACCGACGCCCCGGACTTCGGGCGTTCCAAGGCCAAGGGTAAGGTGGAATGATCGGTCGGGGCTGGCGTATTCTGGGCTTTGTGGCCATCCTGAGCGGCCCGGTCTGGGCTGAGGCACCCGTGCAGTCGCCAGTTCCTGTCAAGCGCCCCATGGTTGAGATAGCGGCTATTCTCCCGGGGCAGGGGGCGGCGATTTCGCTGGGTGACCCGGCTGAAGTTGCGGCGGGCGGTGGGGTGGCGACGGCGCAGGGACCACTGACGCAATCGCCCTTGCCGCGCGCCAGACCGGTCGTTGCGGGTGATCTCGCTGCCGGTGCCGCCACTGCGGCAGCCGCCGCTGCACCGGCGCTGGCGCTGGCCTCCACCTCTGCCGCCGCGATTGCCCCGGTGGCAGAGGGTGCAGCTTCCAGCCCGGTGCCAAAGCAGCGCAAGGGTTTGTTCGGCTTCCTGACCGCCGCTGCCGCCACGCGGACTCAGCCTGATCCGGGGCCGATTGTGGGCCGGGCCGGGTCTGTTTGTGGGGTTGCCGCGATCCGCGGCAAGGCACTGCCGCCGATTGCAGCCCGTGCCAGGGGCTGTGGCCTGGCCGTGCCGGTGGAGGTGACGGCCGTTGACGGCGTTGCCCTGACCCCGGCCGCCACGATGGACTGCCCGACGGCCAAGGCGCTGAACGGCTGGGTTCAGTCCGCCGCGAAACCGGCCTTTGCCGGCAAGGGCGGCGGGCTGGAGGCGCTGCGCGTGGCCGCCAGCTATATCTGCCGCACCCGCAACAATGTACCCGGCGCGCGGATCTCGGAACATGGCAGAGGCAAAGCCATTGATATTTCAGCCTTCATCCTGGCCAGCGGAGCCGAGGTGACGGTGGCGCATGACTATCGGCGCGGAGGTTACAGCGGGGTGCTCAAGGCGGTGCACAAAGCGGCCTGTGGCCCCTTTGGCACCACACTGGGCCCCGGGTCCGACGGAATGCACGAGGATCATATTCACTTGGACACCGCAAGTTACCGCAGCGGCAATTATTGCCGATAGGGATCAGGCCATCGCTTGCCAGCAGCGCCGCCGGTCAGAATTCAGGTGACGCCAGCAGCGGCAGGCCGGCGATGGTACCGCGGTCATCGGCGAAAACGATAGGAACATCAAGGATCGCCGGATCGGGGTCGAGGGTTTCAAGCACCTCCAATGCGCGGGTCAGGGTAGCGATGGTCAGGTCGTCAATGGCACCCAGGCTTGCCAGCAGGGATACCAGCCCGCGCCAATCCTGCAGCCGGATGTCGATGCTGCCTTCGGCGCGGCCGCTGGCGCTGCGGGTCAGGGTGCCGCTCGCCTCAAACCCGATGGTGCCCCATTGCAGGCGGATGTCGGCCAGTTCCAGCCGGGCGATTTGGGGGCCATCGCCGGAAAAGGCGTGACGGTCGAGCGGCACATCTGGCAGTACCATGACATCGGCGTGAACCATCGCGACGACATCGGGCAGGGGCTCGGCGGCCTGGATCATGGCGCTTAGCCCGGCAGGGGGGGCAAGGCCGGTCACCTCCAGCCCCAATTGGTGGGCATTGGCCAGATCGGGGCGCAGCCGGGTGGCAAAGCGGGCTTGCGCAAAGCGCGATGCCCAGCCAAGGGTCGAGGTGAGGGTGCCCTGATCCACCACCAGTTCCACATGGTCCAGCGGCAGCGATGGCACCGGGCGGAAATGCACCGAGGCGCGGGCTTTCTGGTTGGTCAAGGTGATGGTTTGCGCGGGGGTCGTCAGGGTCTGGCTGTCGGGCCAAACCGCGATCAGGTGATAGGGCGCATAGCTCAGCGTCAGCATCTGGAAAAAGTCGGCGCGCCATTGCAGGCGCTCGGGCACCCCGATCACCGGATCATTGATGGTCAGATCAAAGCGGTTGGGAAAACCCCGAACCGACAGGTCAGACCATTCTACGGCGACATCATCGGCCTGCAAACCGCCGAGCCACGCCTTTACCCCGGCGTCCATTCCGCGCGAGGCGATGACCCAATAGCCGAACCACAAGCCCGACAGCACCAGAACAGCGATGGTCAGGGCCCTCATGGCACCTCTTTTCACTTGCCGCAGGCTGCTGTCTACAGGGGTGCGGGGAAAGGGACCAGACGGATGGTGGAAAGTTTGTTTGTATTCGGCTATGGATCGCTGATGTGGGACCCGGGATTTGCGTTCGCGTCGCGGCAGGTCGCGCGGTTGAGCGGCTATCACCGGTCGTTTTGCATGTGGTCCACCCAATACCGCGGCACAGCGGCCAACCCGGGGCTGGTACTGGCGCTGGATCAGGCCAGCGGCACCGGATGCCACGGTGTTGCATTTGCCGTTGCACCGGAAATGGCAGCGGCCACGATCTGCTATCTGCAGGAGCGCGAACTGATTTCATCGGCCTATGAGGAACATCGTTTGCCGGTTTGCCTGAGCAACGGCACGATGGTCGATGCGCTGACCTATGTAGTGAACCGCAATCACCCGCAATATTGCCAGGGGTTGAACCTTGCCGAACAGGCCGCCATCATCGCCCGCTCTTCGGGCCTGCGCGGGCGCAATGACGCCTATCTGTTCAACACCGTGGCGCATCTGGCCGAACTGGGGATTTCCGACCCTGATCTGGCAGCACTGGCCGCGAGGGTCCAGGCGATCCACGCCGGATAGGGCGGGAATCGCGCAACAGTGACGCACGGGCTGGCATTGGCGGTTCCATTAAACTGTGCTACCGCCTATTGTGCAGTAAAGGCGTCATGGGACCAGAAAAGCTTTGATCGACAAATCCTCCCGCCACGCTGAACCCTTTTTCTCGCAGCCGGTGCGCCAGATCATTCTGATGTTGCTGGTGGTGGCGCTGGCCGGGGCGGGTTTCTATTTCGCCTATCCGTCGCTGAGGCGGGTTTTTGTCGAAAACCCCTATCTCAACAGCTTCATCGCGCTGGTGTTTGCCATCGGCGTGATCGCGTGTTTTCTGCAGGTGTTTCTGTTGATCGCCTCGGTCAACTGGATCGAGGATTTTGCCGCCCACCGCCCGGGGCATGAACTGACCAAGGCACCAAGCCTGCTGGCACCGCTTGCCGCGCTTCTGCGCTCGCGTGGGGTGCGGGTGCAGATATCCTCCAGTTCGCAACGCTCGATCCTGGATTCGGTGGCAACCCGCACCGACGAGTCGCGGGATATCACGCGGTATCTGGTCAACCTGCTGATTTTTCTTGGTCTTTTGGGTACATTTTTCGGCCTTGCTACCACGGTTCCCGCCGTGGTCGATACGATCCGCTCGCTGACCCCCGAGGAGGGCGAAAGCGGGATGCAGGTGTTTGACCGGCTGATGGGCGGGCTGGAAACCCAGTTGGGCGGCATGGGCATGGCCTTTTCCTCCAGCCTGCTGGGGTTGACCGGGTCGCTGCTGGTCGGAATGCTGGAACTGTTCGCGGGCCACGGCCAGAACCGGTTTTACCGCGAGTTGGAGGAGTGGCTGTCCACCATCACCCGGGTCGGTCTTGCCACCGGCGAGGGCGAGGGGGGCGGCGGCGATGCCAGCGCCTTTGCCCAGGTGCTGGACCACATGGCGGATCAGATGGATTCGCTGCAAACCATGTTCGTGCAATCCGATGTCAGCCGGGCGCTGGTCGATGAACGGTTGGGGCGGCTGGCCGACGCGGTGGACCGGTTGAGCACGCGGCTGGAACAGGATGCCGGGGCGACACCGGTGCTGGCGCGGATTGCCGAGGGGCAGGACCGGGTGATATCGACGCTGCAAAGCATGGCGATGCCGGTGGCGGAGGCCGAAAGCGGCGGGGTTGATGCCGAAAGCCGGATGCGCCTGCGCTCCATCGACGTGCAGTTGCTGCGGATATTGGAAGAAATCTCTTCCGGGCGGTCGGAAAGCATTGCCGAATTACGCGGAGATCTTGCGGCGCTGACCGGCGCGATCCGGCAGATGTCGCGCGGGCAGGCCGTCGCCGCACGGAGGGAATGATGGCATCCTCGCGGCGTGGCGGCCGGCGCGAGCCCTTGTCGATCTGGCCGGGGTTTGTTGACGCCTTTACCACGCTGCTCTTGCTGGTGATGTTCGTTCTGACGATTTTTCTGGTGGTTCAATATGCCTTGCGTGACACCATCACCGCGCAGGTCGGCGAGTTGGATACCCTGTCGCATCAGGTCGCCGGGCTGGCAGATGCGCTGGGGCTGGAGCGGCAGGAAACCTCGCGGCTGACCACCGAGCTTGACACCGCCGGGATGCAACTGGCCGGAGAGCAGGCCAAGACCGCACAGCAGGCCACCCTGATCGCCACGCTGAATGCCACCCTGACCACGCAACAATCCGAACTGGCCGACAGTGCCGCCCGGATCAGCTCTTTCGAGGCGCAGGTCGCCTCATTGCTATCGCAGCGCGACGATGCCCGGGCGCAGGGGGCCGCTCTGACTGCCAATGTCGCAGATCTTGAATCGGTAAAGACCAAGCTGATGTCGGATCAGGAGGCGCTCAATCTGGCGCTGGCCAAGGCGCGGACCGAGATTGACGATCAGGTCGAGGCGGCGCGGCTGGCCGCAGCACAGCGCGATGCCATCGAGGCGATGGTGGCAGACCTACGCAAGAATGTGACTGATCGGGATATCTCATTGGCCGACATGCTGGCCAAACTGCAGGCGGCAGAGGGGCAGGGAGCGACGCTTGCCGCCGATGTCAGCGCCCTTCAGGCCGATCTGAGCGAAGCGGAGCGGGCGAAGCTGGCGGAACAGGCCGCGGCCGCCGCTATGCGCGAACGGCTGGCCGGGGCATCTGCCGA
>Ga0105049_10008795_pt1 | contig 11664 bp, 9 predicted proteins | sample MAT06_FD_78087 | JGI IMG/M metagenome (GOLD analysis project Ga0105049, IMG submission 78087) | Freshwater microbial communities from Lake Fryxell liftoff mats and glacier meltwater in Antarctica - MAT-06 | ecosystem: Environmental > Aquatic > Freshwater > Ice > Liftoff microbial mat | place...
CACGATCCCCACGATCCCCACGATCCCCACGATCCCCACGATCCCCACGATCCCCACGATCCCCACGATCCCCACGATCGCCGACGGTCGCTCGCTCGCCGAGGTCGCCGACGAGGCGGCGCGCGATGCCGAGCGTCGCCTGATCGCGGAGACCCTGCGCACGACACGTGGCAACAAGAGTCAGGCGGCGCGCTCGTTGCGCACCGACTACAAGACGCTTCACCTCAAGATGAAGAAGCTCGGGATCCGCGCGAAGGACTTCGCGTAGTCACTTCAGGTGTTGCTCGAGGAAGCGCAGCATCCGCGAGTAGAACGCGATCTGGTTCTCGCGGCGCGCGAGCGAGTGACCCTCGTTGTCAGCGACCATGTACTCGATCGGGACGTGCTGCGCGCGCACCGCACGCACGATCCTGTCGCTCTCGGCGCGCGGCACCCGTGGATCGTTCGCGCCTGCGTAGACGAACAGCGGATCGACGAGCTTCGCGATGTCGGTGATCGGCGAGATCGTCGCGAGGAACGCGGCGTCCTTGTCCGCGTCGCCGATCTCCTCGTACGAGACCTGCCGGATCGAGCCCATCGTGGTCTTCAGCGTCGTGCGCAGATCGACGACGCCGTACAGCTCGACGCCGGCACGCCAGACGTCCGGCCACCGCGTCAGCGCAATCAGCGTCAGCAGGCCACCCCAGCTCCCACCCATCACGACCATCCGATCCTTGTCGACCCAGGGCTGTGCGACTGCCCAGCGCGACACGGTCTCGGCATCCTGGTACGAGTCGTCGCGCTTGGGGCCGTTGTCGGCCGCCTCGAACGCGCGCCCGAAGTTGCTCGAGCCGCGGATGTTGGGCTCGATCACCGCGTACCCCGCCCCGATCAACGCCGCCGTCAGCGGGTTCCACCGGATCAACGCCGCGCTCGCCGGCCCGCCGTGAAACAGCACGACCGTCGGGTGCTTCTTGCCCTGCTCGCCTCTGGCGACCATCACGTTCGTCGGGATCCGACCGCCATCGTGCGCGGGAACATCGACGGTCGACGTGTCGATCGCGAATCCGGCGGGCAGCGACGGGCGCGGCTCGTTGCGAGGCGTGCGCTTCCCCGACCGCGGATCGACGACGAAGATGTCGGTCGGGCGACCGGGCGTCGACCACGTGATCAGCAGCTGCTTGCCGTCGTCGGAGAACTGGGTCGCCCCACCCGAGCCCGGCGGCATCGTCACGGTCGTGCGCTCGACCAGCGAGCGGCCGTCGATGAGATGGATCTCCGAGCGCGCTCCGTTGACCAGCGTCACCGCGACCAGCCCACCCTCCTTCGCCACCGCGATCGACGTCACCTGTGCGGTCGGCGCGAACGCGCGCTTCGCGAGCTGCTTGCCATTCGCGACATCGAGCGAGAGCAGCAGACACAGCTGTTCGCCGTTGTCGGTCGCGACCAGCGCGCGCATGCCGTCGCGCGACAGCACCGCCTCGCCGATCCCGACCTTGCCCGACGGTGGAAAGATCGTCGCCGCGGCGCCGGTCTCGAGATCGAGGCGCAGCAGCGTGTTCTCGCTGCGCGACGGGAACTGGCGGAGCAGCGCGAGCTTGCCGTCGGCGCTGACCGCGCGGAGCGTCGTCGGCTTGTCGTCGGTGTAGATCGCCTTGGCCTCGCCGGCCGCCAGCGCGGGGATCACGTACAGCGTCGACCTCGGCTCCGCGAGCGAGCGCGCCGTGAAGTAGATCTGACTCGGCCGGCCGTCCGGCACGAACATCGGATCGCGGTTGAGCTTGTTCGGCGTCAGCTCGATCAGGTTCTTGCCGTCGAGGCCAACGCGAAAGAACGACCAGTTCTCATCGGCACCGGTGTCGGAAGAGAACAGCAGGTGTTTCCCGCCCGGTGCGGTCAACACCTGGGAGATCCGCTGCGTTGTTGTCACCACGCGCTGCGCGGGTCCGTCGATCTTGCCGAGGTACGGCTGCGCGAGGCCGTCGCGAGTCGAGACCCAGACCAGCTGCTTACCGTCTCGCGTGAACACTGGCGCGGTGTTCGCGAACGCGTCGATGTAGCCGATCACCTCCGCCGCGAGCTCGGCATCCCGCTTCGCCGCGGCACCCGAGGGCTGATCCGGGGCGACGTCACCGGCCGGTGCGCCGGGCTGTGCGATGGGACCTGGCGTGCCTGGGTTTGACGGCAACGCCTCGGGGGAGGTTGGAGTTGTGGGAGCGCTCCTGGGCGATCCCGAACAACTCAAGAAAAAGCACGCAATTGCAACCCGCAGCATCGCGTCGCAGCCTACCTCGAAGGCTCCCGGGACGTGGCACAATGGCCGGGCATGTCGCGGGACGGTACCGACCCGGTCGACCTGGACGCGCTCGACGAGCCGGACGGGTCCGAGCTGCTCGGCACCGTGATCGCCGATCGCTATCAGATCGAAGCGGTGCTCGGTCGCGGCGGCATGGGTCTCGTGTATCGCGCCGCGCACCTCGGGCTTCGTCGCCAGGTCGCCGTCAAGGTGCTGCATCCATCGCTCGTCAGCTCGACCGACGTGCGCAATCGCTTCGAGCGCGAGGCGTTCGCCGCCGGCAAGATCGATCACCCGAACTGCATCAACGTGATGGACTCGGGCAAGCTGCCCGATGGCACGCGCTACCTCGCGATGGAGCTGCTCGACGGTCGCCCACTCGCCGACGTCCTCGAGCAAGAGGGCCAGATCGAAGCCGGTCGTGCGCTCCATATCCTCGCGCACCTCCTTCGCGGGCTCGGCCACATCCACAACGCCGGGTTGATCCACCGCGACGTCAAACCCGAGAACATCTTCCTGATCCGTCAGGGTGCCGATGAGGATTTCGCGAAGATCCTCGATTTCGGCATCGCGAAGGGCATCGGCAAGTCGGACCTCGACGAGGGCGTCAAGCTCACGCAGGCGGGCATGGCGTTCGGCACGCCGATCTACATGGCGCCCGAGCAAGCGCTCGGCAATCCGATGGACGGCCGCGCCGACCTCTATGCCGCCGCGGTGATCGGCTACGAGATGCTGACCGGGCAGCCGCCGTTCTACAGCGACGACAAGCTCGAGGTGATGTCGATGCACACGGCGAGGCCGGTGCCGCCGATGCGCACCCGCCTGCTCAAGGGCGGCAAGCCGGTGCCGTCATCGATCGAGCGGTTGATCGCGAAGGGCCTGACCAAGAAGCCGAGCGATCGCTATCCGAACGCCGACGTGTTCCTCGCCGCGGTCGAGAACGCACTGCGCACGCCCGACGGTGGCGTCACCGACGTCAGCTTCGAGCGGCCACCATCGGAGGACGTGCTCGAGCGCGCGAAGACCCGGGTCCAGACCGCGCCGCCGTCGTTCGAGCGCAAGGCACCGCCGCGATCGACGACGGGAAGCCAGCCGCTGATCACGCCCGAGGGCCGCGTGCGGCTCGCCGGCGCCGCCGAGATGCCCGCCGATTCGAGCGGCCTCGGCCGGATCGCGGATGCGATCGACGACGTGCTCGGCACGCCGATGCCACCGATGCCCGTCGTGCCGGCGCCAGCCGCGCCCGTCGTGCCGCCGCGTCGGGTCTCGGAGCCCGTGGTGCCGAAGGGCGGCGTCGGCATCGGGCTGCCGTACACCGGCCCGAGTGGCGAGGCGATCTTCGGCCTGACGCCCGATCAGCGGCATGCGCAGACCGGTGTCGGCCTCCACGATCGCAGCCTCGCGGGTGCGCTCGAGCCCGAGGGCTTGGCGACGACCCCCGTCGTCAAGTCCCGCAAGAAGTGGCCGATCTACGCCGCGCTCGCCGGCATCGCCGTGATCGCCGGCGTCGTGATCGCGATCGTCACCGTGCCCAGTGGGAGCCCCGACGAGGTCGTCGAGGTGATGGATCCGCAGACGCCCGCGGGCAAGGCGCTCGCCGCCCACAAGCAGGGCAAGTTCGACGAGGCGCACGCGATCCTCGAGGCCGATCCGACGAAGCTCGCCGGTGATGGCGAGCTGCAGCTCGTGCTCGGCCACATCTACTCGGCGCAATTCCAGCGCAGGCGCGCGCTCGCCGCGTATCGCACGGCGCTGTCGAAGCGGTACGACCTCGAGTCCGATGCCGAGCTTCGCGGCAATCTGCGGACGCTCGCCGGTGACAAGGATCTCGAGATCGTGCGCGAAGCGTTCGACCTCTGGGTGCGCACCACGGACCCCGAGGCGAAGACGCTGATCAAGCTGACCGCGATCCACGACGACCCGGGGCGGCGTCATGTCGTCGAGCCGATCATCGATCACCACAAGCTGCGCGAAGGTGTCGAGTGGTGGCGCGCGTACGCGCTCGACCTCCAGCAGGGCGAGACGTGTTTGAAGCGCAAGGAAGCCGTCGCGAAGCTGCGCGTGCTCGGTGATCCGGATGCGAAGGAGCCGCTCGAACAGGCGATCGTACGACGCTCGAAGTGGAACCAAAAGGTCGCGGTCAACCTCTGCTTGATCGACGATGCGAAGGCGGCGATCGCATACCTCGCCAGCCGATCGAAGCCGTGAACCTCCCCGACGAACCCCGCTGGGTCGAGGCGCACGGCATCGCCCTCGATCCGCACAGCTGGATGCGCGAGCTCGGCGGCGGGGTCGCGCTCGGTCACGATGCCGCGGCGCTGATCGTGGTCGACGGAGTCGCCGCGTCGGCGATCGCGCCGCTGGCACGCGAGCACCCACAACACACGCTGCTGGTCGCCACCGACGAGCTCGCCGAGGCGTTGCGCGAAGCCGGTCGGCCGCCGGTCCGCGCACTACTCCTCACCCTGCCCGACCCAGCCACCCTCCCCGATCTCGAGGGTGCCGTGCCGTTGCCCGTCGATGCGCCACTCGCAGCGTTGCCGCCACCGCTCGCCGCCGAGATCGCTCGCGCCCACCAGAGACGACAGCTGGTCTGGTCGGTCTACGTCGACGCCGCGCCCGTCGCGTTTGCACACGCACCGTGGCGCAGCGATCGCTGGTTTGATGTCTCCGTCGACGTGCTCTCGGCCGCCCGCCAGCTCGGGCTCGGCACGATCGTCGCCTCCGCGATGATCCAGTACGAGCGCGCACAGGGTCGCGAGCCGGTGTGGGGCGCCGACGAGGACAACGTGGCGTCGCGAAGGCTCGCGCATCGCCTCGGCTTCGTCGAGTGCGATCGGATCTGGGTGGCCCCGCCGTGAGGATCCTCGTCCTCGTGCTGCTGCTTCACGCCACACCCGTGCGCGCCGAGCCCAGCGATCGCACGCTGTTCTACACCGGCCTCGCACTCGCGCCGATCGATTACCTGCTCGGCGTCACGCTCCACGAGAGCAGCCACGCGCTGATGGCGAAGATCCGCGGTGCGAAAGTTACCGAGCTGCACGTGTTCCCGCCGGGCCGCGATCCGAAGGGTAACTTCCGGTTCGGCTGGACCTACGTGAAGGGTCTCCAGGGGAAGACCGATCGCCAGCTGTTCTTCCTCGCGCCCAAGCTGACGGATCTGATCCTGCTCGGCGGCTTCGCCGGACTGGTGTTCACCGATGCGTGGCCGAACAACCGCTATGCGCAGGTCGCGCTCACCGTGTTCGGCACCGGCCTGTGGGTCGACTTCTCGAAGGATGTCCTCGCGTTCAAGAAGCAGAACGACATGGTGAAGGTGTTCGACCTGTGGTGCATCCGAGGCTGGCGGCAGATCCCCGCGCGGCTGCTCTACACGGGTGTCATCGTCGCCACGGGGCTGATCGTCGCGCGCGGCTACCAGCGCACGTTCGACGACGGCGATGCGGTCTCGACCCGCATCTTGCCGCTGCTCGCGCGCACGTTCTGACCGCCCTTCGCGCGCTGGACGTACGTGCGGCGGCGCTACAGCCCCACGCATGTTCGCCAAATGCTGGCGATCCGCGCGGGCACGCACGATGCAAAACCGAAAATCCACGAACGGCCCCTACGAGGAACCTATCCATGATGATGAAGCTCGCGATCAGTCTTGTTGCCGTCGCCGCGTGTGCGACCGATCCCACCACGCCGGGGATGCCCGGAGGTGATGACGATGATGCCCCCGTGTTCACCAACGGCGTCTCGACGCTCTCGGGCGCCGGCGAGGCCGCCTACGAGGACGGTCCGCGTGGGATCGCGCGCTTCAACAACCCAGTCAACGTACTCTACGGACCGGATGGTCGGCTCTACGTCGCCGACTTCGACAACGGCAAGGTGCGCGTCGTCGATCCGGCGACGGGTGAAACCGACACGATCGTGTCGCAACCGAACTTTCGCCGCCCGTTCGCGATGACGTTCGGCGCCGACGGCAAGCTGTACGTCACGACCGACTCCAACTCGACCAGCGGATCGCAGGGCCCGATGACGGGCACGATCTGGCGCGTCGAGAACGGCGAGGCCGTCGTGGTCGCAGAGAACATCGGCCGCCCACGCGGCATCGCGACGCTGCCCGACGGTCGGCTCGCGATCTCTGATTACCAGCACCACGTGATCCAGCTCGTCGATCCGGTGAGCGGCATCAGCAGCGTGCTCGCGGGCACCTGGGATAACGCCGGCATGGTCGACGGCTCGATCTCGAAGTTCTTGACGCCGTACGGCATCGCGGTGCTCGACGGCGAGCTGGTCGTCGCCGATTACGACAACCACCGGATTCGTCGGATCGGTCTCGACGGCATGGTGACGACGCTCGCCGGCACCGGGTCGGCGGGCTTCTCCGATGGTGTCGGCGCATCCGCGGTCCTCAACAAGCCGCAGGGCGTCACGGTGGCGGCCGGCACGATCTACTTCTCCGACCTCGGCAACTACCGCGTCCGCAGCATCCAGGGCGATGCGGTCGTCACGATCGCAGGCACCGGAGAGGGTGGCTTCCTCGACAACGACGACCCGCTGCAGGCGCAGCTGTTCGGGCTCGAGGGCGTGACGGCGAGCCCGGACGGCAGCTTTGTTTATGTCGCCGACGGCACGCGGGGCGAATCGGTCCTCTACAACCGCGTGCGGATGATCGAGATCGACTAATCCTCTCCCACGCTCCGGGGACGTGTGGCATGGTCCGTGGATGACCTTGCTGCGCGTCCTCTCCATGATCGTGGTGCTCGGCTTTGCGTCGACGGCCAGCGCGGAAGAGAAGAAGCCGCGCCAGGAGATCTCCCAAGCCGATGGCGAGAAGCTGCTCGTCTTCTATACGAAGTTTGTCGACGCGATCATCCAGAGCAAGGACAACTGCGCGAAGATGGCGAAGGATGTCGCGGGCGTGATCGACGCCAACCCCGACGCGGTCAAGCTCGCGAACGAGTCCAAGGCGCAGAACAAGGTGCTGCCAAAACCGCTCGAAGAGAAGATGATGGCACGGGTCAAGGAGCTGATGCCCGCGATGCAGAAGTGCGGCAGCGACAAGGACGTCAAGGCCGCGATCGCGAAGCTCGACAAGAAGCCCGCGTCCGCGAAGCAATAGGTCACGAAGTGCGGACGACGTCGGGGATGCACGCCGACGCGCACGAGTCGACCTCGCCCGATCGAGAGCACGAGGATCGCGATCTGGAGACGTCGGGATTGCACGCCCGACGCGCCACGAGTCGGCCTCGCCCGATCGAGAGCACGAGGATCGCGATCACGCCTCGCCGACAGGAACTATCGGTGGACGGCCACCGTCGGGCCAGGTCTAGTGCGGCCTGATGTCTCCCCGAGCCCTTCGTCGTGTCGCCCTGGGTGTGCTCGGCGCGGCATTCATCACCGGGGCCATCTACCTGTGGCGCACCGGCAGCGTCACGCCGTCGAGCGTGCGCGACTGGCTCGATTCGCTCGGTCCCGCCGCGCCGGCGCTGTTCGTGCTCGCGTTCATCGCCGGCTCGTTCGTCGGCTTGCCCGGCATCGCGTTCGTGATCGGCGGTCACCTCGCGTTCGGACCGTGGCTCGGCTTCGTGCTCGGGTATGGCGGTGGGCTGCTCGCGGTGACCATCCCGTTCGTCGCGGCGCGCAAGCTGCGCAAGGCTGAAGCCGGATGGACGCCGAAGCACCGGCGGATCGCGAAGGTGTTCGCGATGCTCGAGACCCACCCGTTTCGCAGCGTCCTCGTGCTGCGGTTGATCCTGTGGTTCAACCCGCCGCTGTCGTACGCGCTCGCGTTCTCCAAGGTCCCGGTTCGTATTTACGTGGCGGCCTGCGCGGTGGCGTTGCTACCCGTCGTCACGATCGCGGTGATCGCGACCAGCTGGCTCGCCTGACGTAGGCTCGGTCGTGGTTGATCAGAAGCCCTCGAGGGTGGTCGCGGCGTCGAGCATGGTCTCCGATCGCCGAAGCTCGCGAGCTGCGTCACCGCCGAGCTCCAGAAGCGGACGTTCCCGCGAGCGCGCTACCCTGGCCTGATCGAGGTCACGTACCCGTTCACGTTCAAGCCGGATTGATCCCCGGTATGCTCGCCACATGCGGATGACGCTCGGCGACGGCTTTAATCGCAGGAAGAAACTCTCCGGAGACATCGAGGCGTGGACCAACCGCCTGCGATCCTCCGGCAACACCAAGCGGACGTATCGCTGCAAGACGATCGACGGCAACGGCGCCTTCACGCCCGAGCCCGGCTCCGAGAAGACGACGTCGCGCCACTACACCGTCGAGGAATGCCGCGTGCGTCTGCGCGAGATCCTCGAGGAAGATCGCATCCTCGCGCTCCGTATCTCGCTGACCAATCAGCAGGCGAAGGCCGAGGTCGAGGATCTGAACGGCAGGGTCGCGACGTACAGCATCCCCGAGCTGCTGGTGCTCAAGGACAGCATCATCCCGAAGCTCGAGGAGGCCGCGCGCGCGGTGCCGCTGCGCACCGACGGCGTCAACGTGATGAACACTGGCGACAACTTCATCCGGTATCGCGGCGTGACCAAGGTCGAGCGAAAGAAGGAGACGTTCTCCGAGAAGGGCCTCAAGGCCGAGGAGATGGAGACGCTCGGCTACGACGTCACCGAGGTCACCGACTACGGCCTGCCGTCGCGCGAGATCTGGAACGAGGTCGATCGGATCCAGGAGTTCAGCCAGCGGGTGAAGCAGGCGATCAATCGCGCCAACAAGACCGAGCTGGTCGATCTCGGCGATCGTTGAACTCGGCGATCGTTGAAAAGGTGGCGCGGCCCACGCCCGGGTGGATGGAACCCGGTTTGTGAGGAATACCGTCTACGTTCTACCGACTGCGTGCTGCGATGGCGCCCCGTTGTGTTGGGGAGCCGCTACCGTCTACCGCTTGCAACAAACAACCTCGACGGGTGTGGTGGGCGGGTATGCGGAGTTTCCGGTGACGTGTGACGTTTATGCGGCCAGCGCTTTGGCAGGACCGCGCCGTGCTCAGGATACCGCAACGCGGTGCGGAGCGACATGCGTGGGTGGTGTCGGCCGAAACGTCGGACGCCCGGTTCAGAGGGTGAACCGGGCGTTTCGTGCGATCGGGGGGACTCGAACCCCCACAGTGTTACCCACTGGAACCTGAATCCAGCGCGTCTACCAATTCCGCCACGATCGCGAATCGGGGCAGTGTTTGCCACAGTCTCGGGCACGACACAAGCCCTGCCCCGCCCGAGGAGAGGCGATCGATCGGGGTGTTCTGCGGGGGGACGCCCAAGGTTGCTTGAATCCTAGGGTTCAACGGGCATACCATTCCAGGACGAGTCTGCGATGGCCAAGCTGATCGTTATCTCGGGAGAAGAGCGGCAAGAGTTCGAGCTCGCCGCATTCAATACGATCGGTCGCCATCCGGACAACACGATCCAGATCCTCGACCGCATCATCTCGAAGGAGCACGCCCAGATTCAGCGGGCCGCCGACGGTCGGTACATGCTGCGCGACCTCAAGTCGCTCAACGGCACGTTCATGCGCGGCGAACGCGTCGGCGACCACTTCCTCAACGACGGCGACGAATTCATGATGGGCTCGACCCGCATCGTGTTCGCTGACAAGCCGAAGCAGGACGACGCGCTCGGTCGCGTCACCATCGCCCCCGGCCTGACCGAGAGCCACATCCGAGGTCGCGTTCAGGCCGGCGCCGCCGACTTCCTCCCCGAGCGCCAGATCGCCGACGACAAGGTGCTGCGCCGCGACTACGAGCGCCTCCGTATCGGTCACGAGCTCGCGCGCGCCGTCGGTAGCGAGCTCGATCTCGACAAGCTCCTCCCCAAGATCCTCGAGAAGGCCTTCGAGCTGGTCGGCGCCGATCGCGGCGTGATCCTGCTCGCCGACGACAAGGGCGAGCTCACTCCGCGCCACGTCAAGACCAAGAGCGGCAAGAGCGATCCCAACATCGTGCTCTCGAAGACGGTGATGGCCGAGGTCGTCAACAACAAGGCCGCTGTGCTGTCGTCCGATGCCATGATGGACGCCCGATTCTCCGGCGCACACTCGATCATCATGCAGGGCATCCGGTCGACGATGACCCTGCCGCTGCTCTACGCCGGCGAGCTGCTCGGCATCATGCACCTCGACTCGCTGTTCACGTCGAACGCGTTCACCGAGAAGGATCTGCAGATCTGCACCGGCATGGCCGCGCAGGCCGCGATCTCGATCCAGAACGCGCGCCTCGCGTCGCGCATCGAGAAGGAAGCCCAGACCCGCGCCCAGATCTCGCGCCTGATCCCGGCCTCGGTCGTGGAGCAGGTCGTCAAGGGCGAGCTCGTGATCGAGAAGGGCGGCCGCGTTCAGGAGCTGACGATGCTGTTCTCGGACATCCGAGGCTTCACGTCGTCGTCGGATGGCAAGTCTCCGCAGGAAGTCGTCAACACGCTCAACGAATACTTCGAGGTGATGGTCGACGTGCTGTTCAAGTATCACGGCACCCTCGACAAGTTCGTCGGTGACGAGATCATCGGTCTGTTCGGCGCACCGATCGCGCTCGACGATGCCCCGTTCAAGGGCGTGTCCTGCGCGATCGCGATGCTCGAGGCGCTCGAGGAGTTCACCCGCACGCGTGCAGCCGAAGGCCTCGCGCCGATCGAGATCGGCATCGGCCTCAACACCGGCCCGGTGATCACCGGCGCCATCGGCTCGACCCGCGCGCTGCAGTACACCGCGATCGGTGACGCGATGAACGTCGCCTCGCGCCTCGTCAACGTCGCCCAGCGTGGGCAGATCATCATCTCCGAGGATACCTACAAGCACTGTGTCGGCCGCATCAACGCGCAGCCGCTGCAGCCGGTGCAGGTGAAGGGCAAGAAGGACGCCCTCCGCATCTATCGTGTCACCGGTCTCCGCACGTCGATCACGCCGGTCCCCGGTGAGTGGTCGGGCCCGACCAACGGCTAGCCGATCACTGCTTGATCGTCGTACAGGTCAGCGAGATCGCACGATCCTTGACCGTGTTCTTCCCCACCTTGTGGTCGTGATTGATCGTGTACTCGACCTTCTTGCCCTTCATGTCGGGCGTCGTGCACTTCACCGCGCGCACGGCCTCCATCAACCTGGTCGAGCACTTCACGCTCGACGGCTCGTCGATCTCGGCGATCGCCTTGCCATCGATCATCGCGCGGCACTTGGTACCGGCGATCTCCGGCTTCTCGTCCACCGCCGGCGCCTTCGCACACCTGGTGTTGAGGTCGGTGACGTCCTTGAAGGTCGCGGCCGAGCAAGCGATCTTCTTCGCGGCGGAGCTCTCGTCCTTGCACCGTCCCTTGGCCTCCTGCTCGCCGAGGAACTTCTTCACCTTCTCGCAGCTCTCCGTCTTCGCCGCGTCGACCTTCTTCTGTGCGTCGGCCTTGTCGTCC
>Ga0105049_10008797_pt1 | contig 11664 bp, 8 predicted proteins | sample MAT06_FD_78087 | JGI IMG/M metagenome (GOLD analysis project Ga0105049, IMG submission 78087) | Freshwater microbial communities from Lake Fryxell liftoff mats and glacier meltwater in Antarctica - MAT-06 | ecosystem: Environmental > Aquatic > Freshwater > Ice > Liftoff microbial mat | place...
GACCGCATCCTGGCAGTGCTGCAGAGGAGCGACGGGCTGCACTTCGATCAGCACTTGGTCCGCCGCTTCTCGCAGTTGATGGGCCTGTATCCGCCTGGCAACATGGTGCGCCTCGACACCGGCCAGATCGGCGTCGTGATCCGCACCTTTGCCCCCGACCCGCGGCGGCCGCGCGTGCGCGTCATCATCGACGCGGCCGGCAACCGGATGGCGCGACCGTTCGACGTGAACCTGTGGGATGTCGACGCCGACTCGGTTGGGCCGCAGACCATCGCCGCCCCGGTCGACGCCAAGGACTTCGGCATCGATCCCCTGACGTTCCTCTAGCGGCGTGGCAGACGACGATGCCTTCACCTCGCCTGCCCCCGCGCCTTCGCCGCGTGCTCGCTGGCGCGCTGCTGCTCGGTGCGTGTTGGCCGGCGCAGGCGCGGCCGGCCGGCGCCGCCGCGCGCCCCTCGCTGCTGGTGCTGGTCGTCGTCGATCAGATGCGAGCCGACTACCTCGCGCGTTACAGCGCGCCGTGGACCCGCGGACTGCGCCGCCTGGTCGACGAGGGCGCGCGTTACGAGCAGACCTTCTACCCCTACTTGAACACGGTGACCTGCGTCGGCCACGCCACGCTCGCCACCGGCACGTGGCCCAAGACCCACGGCATCATCCTCAACCAGTGGTATCGCCGCGACGAGGGACGCGTGCGGTCGTGCACCTTCGACCCGTCGGTGCGCGCGGTCGTTTACAGCGGCCGGCCCGACGGCGAAGGGCACAGCGCCATGCAACTGCGCGTGCCGACCCTGGCCGAGCGACTGCGCACGCGCTGGCCCGACTCCCGCAGCGTGTCGTTGTCGCTCAAGCCGCGCTCGTCGATCATGATGGCCGGCCGGGGGGCCACCGCCATCATCTGGATCGGGCCGGGCGGCTGGCAGACATCGAGCGCGTTCACGGCGGCGCCACTGGCGAGCATCAGCCGCAGCGTGGCCGCCCGCCCGATCGACGACGATCGCCGGGCGGTGTGGGAGCGACTGCGCGACGCGTCCTCGTATCTCGGCCCCGACGATGGCCCGGGCGAACGGCCGGAGCACGGTTGGACGCGCCAGTTTCCGCATCCGCTCACGCCGCCCGGCGCCACGCCGGCGGCGTTCCTCGAACTCTGGCAGTCGAGTCCGTACGGCGACGCCGCGCTCGGGGCCATGGCCGTGTCGACGATCGACGACTTCCAACTCGGGCAGCGCGACTCCGTCGACTTCCTCGGCGTCAGCTTCTCGTCGACCGATCTCGTGGGCCACGACTTCGGCCCCGACAGCCACGAAGTGCAGGACACGCTGGCCCGGCTCGATCGCACGCTGGGCTCGCTGCTCGCCGCCCTTGACGCGAAGGTGGGACGCGGTAAATACGTGCTCGCGCTGTCGGCCGATCACGGCGTGGCGACCGTGCCCGAAGTGGCTGCGGCGGCCGGCCAGTCGGCGGGCCGCGTGCCACTCGGTGTCGTGCGCTCGACCGTCGACGCGGCGCTGAAGGACGTGGGGCCAGGCCCGCAGGTGGCGAGCGTCGAGTATACCGAGGTCTACCTGACCGAGGCCGCGCGCGCGCAGATGACGGGCGCCCGCATCGCGCCGGCCCTCGCCGCCCTGCGCGCCATGCCCGGCGTGGCCGCGGCCATCTGGACGCCCGACCTCCCACGCGTGACTGGCCTGCCGCCCGCCACTGTGGCGGCCGTGCGCGCCGGCCACGTGCCAGATCGCAGCGGCGACATCACCATCGTGCCCGCGCCGAACTGGATCCTGGTGCCCGGCCACGACTCGGCCGGTGGCTCCGGCACCACGCACGGCTCCCTGCACGCCTACGACCAGCACGTGCCCCTCGTGTTCCTCGGCGCCCCGTTTGCACCGGGGCGCTACCAGGCGGCCGCAACCCCGGCCGATGCCGCGCCCACGCTTGCCGCCACGGTCGGCCTGGCGCTCACCGGCGTCGAGGGACGGCCGCTCACCGCGAGCGCGCGCCCCGTCGCGCCACCGCAGTAGAATCGACGGGCTTGCCCCGCCGCACGAGGTCACATGACACATTCGCTTCGACACCGCGTGGCCGGCGCTGGGCTCATGGCCGCGTGCGCACTGGCCCTGGCGACGAGCACGCCGGCGGGCCGCCAGCTCCCGGTGGGCACGGCCGGCCGCCTGTTGGTCGACGACGTGGCCTTGCCCGGCCTCGACCGCGGCCTCGCCCGGCACGATCTCACGATCGATCCGGTCGATCGCAGCCAACGCGGAGCGGAGTTCCAGGATCCCTCGGGCGCGCCGCGCGAGCGCTACGCCCGCGGCTCCGTGATTGTGAAGTTCCGCGACGGCACCGAGCCGGCGCATGCAGACACCATGCGCGCAGTGGGGGGACAGGACCTGACCCGTCCCGCTCACGCGGATTTCGCGATCATGACCATTCCCGTCAGTGCCGATCCCGAAGCCGCGGCGGCGCTGCTTGCTGAGCGGTCCGACGTGGAGTACGCGCAGGCGCGCTATCTCAACCACGCGATGTTCCGGCCGAACGACGAGTTCTACGCGCTCCAATGGAACCTCCCCGCGCTCGACATGGAACGCGCCTGGGACATCAACCCGGGCGCCACGAGCAATGTCACGGTGGCCGTGCTCGACAGCGGCGTTGCCTACAAGGACGCGGTCGTACGCTACCGGGCCGACGCGTTCCGGCTCGAAACCGGCGGCCCGGTCTATCCCGCGCTCGGACTGGTCGATGTGCCGTTTGCCGCCGCGCCCGACCTGGGGCCGGCGTCGCGCTTCGTGTCGCCCCGCGATCTGATCTGGAATGACGATCTGCCGCTCGACCTGGACGGCCACGGCACGCACGTGGCCGGCACCATCGGCCAGACCACCAACAACGGCGTGGGCGCGGCCGGCATGGCCTACAACGTGCGCATCATGCCGGTGAAGGTCATCGCGGAACTGTGGGACGACATCTTCGATAGCCCCAACGTCGGCACCGACGACATCGTCGCCCAGGGCATCCGCTACGCCGCCGACAACGGCGCGCACGTGATCAACATGAGCATCGGCCGCGAAGCTGGCGGCGCGGCCCCAGCGCTGGAGGACGCCGTGAGATACGCCGTGTCGAAAGGCGTGTTCGTGGTGATCGCCGCGGGCAACGACGGGGCCGGCCTGAACCGGCCCAATCGGTCGGCCGAGTTCGCGGCGCGGATCGACGGCGCGGTGGCCGTGGGAGCGGTCGGTCGCGGTCTGGCCCTCTCCTACTACTCCACCACCGGCAGCTATGTGGAACTCTCGGCGCCGGGCGGCGACTCCCGCGCCGCGGGCAGTCTGCGTGAAGGGGGCATTCTGCAGCAGATGGTCGACCAGGAACCCAGCATGACTTACACTCTCGCGCCCGCGCTCTTCCGCGCGCCGCGCTTCGACGCGTTCCGGTTCTACTTCGCGCAGGGCACGTCGATGGCGACGCCGCACGTGGCGGGCTTCGCCGCGCTGCTGCGTCAGCAGGGCCTGACGAACCCGGCGGCCATCGAGGCGGCCATGAAGCAGTTCGCCACCGACCGCGGCCCCGCCGGCCGTGACGATCAATACGGCGTCGGCCTCATCAACCCACGGGCCACGCTGCGTGGCCTCGGCCTGGCGCGCTGAGGTCCCGATGATGCGCACCTGTACCCTCGCCGCACTCGTCATCCTCGGGCTCCTGCCCGCGCCCTTCGCCGCTGCCCAGACCCCGAGTCCGGCGGCCCGCTCGAACGGTCTCGCGCTGCGCGCGTTCGGCAGCGCGGGTCGGCAGTGGTTCACTGCGTCGAGCACCTTCGATGCCGTGCTCGGCAGCGGGTCAGGCCCGGACCTGGGCGGCGGCCTCAACCTCACGAGGGGCCCGATCTTTCTGGAGATCGGCGTGCGCCGGTTCATGAAGACCGGCGAGCGCGTCTTCGTCACCGACAACGGCGAGGTCTTCCCGCTCGGCATTCCGGCCACGATCACGCTCACGCCGCTCGAGATCGCCGCGGGCTGGCGGTTCGGTCCGCGCTTCGGCCGCGTCATCCCCTTTCTGGGCGCCGGCTACACGCGCATGCGCTACGAAGAGACGTCCGACTTCGCGGCGGCCGACGAGGACGTCGACCAGTCGTTCGACGGCTACCACGTGAAGGGCGGCGCCGAAGTGCGTCTGACCCGCTGGGTCGCCCTGGCCGGTGAAGCCGTGTGGAGTTCGATCCCCGACGCGCTCGGCACGGGCGGCGCTTCGCAAGCCTTCAATGAGACGAACCTTGGCGGCACCAGTCTCCGGCTCTCGCTCGTCCTCGGCCGCTGATCTCTTCGCCAGGCGCGTGCTGGCGGTGGTGTCGCGCATTCCGCCCGGCCGGGTGGCCACCTATGGCGACGTCGCCCGTCTGGCCGGCAAGCCTGGGGCGGCCCGGGCGGTGGGAAACGTGATGGCGCGCGCCCAGTGGCCCGGTATCCCCTACCACCGGGTGATTGCCGCCGGCGGCATGCTGGGCGGCTACAGCCAGCTCGCGCTGAAGCGGGCGTTGCTGGCAGCCGAAGGCGTTCAGTGCGGCACCAGACGAATCCAGGAGTTCTCGAGGCTGAGATGGCGAAGCGGCCTGGCTCGTAAGGGCTGACGCGCAACGACCCAGCGTGGTTTCAGCGGTTGCACCAGACGACCCGTGGCTGAACGCTTGCACCTGGACGGCTGTTAGTTTGCGCCCACCCTGCTATACCCGAGGGACGGAAGTGCCGATATCCCCAGTCTAGGTCGAAAGACGCAGTCGAGGATGCGGCGCCGATCATCGGAGCTGCCTCGATGAGGAACATGACCATGCTCGGACGCGACAATTTCAACCCGATTCAGATGGTTGGCGCCATGTTGTCCCCAACCGGACCGGAGCCCAGGGCCCGCGTCAGCGCCTATTCGCTGTGGCGCACGCCGCTTGTCGCTGCGGGCATCCTCGTGCTGGCCTGGACGACGGCCTTCGCGCAGGGCCGGCAGACCGGCACGCTCGTCGGCACCGTGACCGACCGCGACGGTCTCGTGATTCCGGGCGCCTCCGTGACGGCCTCGTCACCCACGCTTCAGGGTCTGCGCTCGACGACCACCGACGGCAACGGCAACTACACGATACCCGGCCTGCCACGCGGTGACTACACGGTGAGATTTGAACTCGCCGGCATGCGCGCGGTCGAAGAGCAGCAGAGCGTCGACCTCGGTCTGACCGCCCGCGTCGACACGCAGATGCAACTCGACACACTCACCGAGGTGCTCACCGTGACGGCCGACGCGCCGTCGGCCGTTACGGTCGTGAGCGGTGGCGCTAACTACCGCGCCGACATGGTCGACAAGCTGGCGTCGCCGCGTACCCTTCAGGGCGTTGCCGAGCTGGCGCCAGGTCTGACCGACAACACGCCGAACGCCGGGCAGGTCACGATTGCCGGCGGGTTCGCCTACGACAACCAGTTCCTGGTCGACGGCGTCGACGTGGCCGACAACCTCTTCGGCACTGCCAACAACCTGTTCATCGAAGATGCGATCGAAGAGGTGCAGGTGCTCACGTCCGGCATCTCGGCCGAGTACGGCCGTTTCGGTGGTGGCGTCGTGCAGGCGGTGACCAAGAGCGGCAGCAACACCTTCGCCGGCAGCTTCCGCAACAACAACTACAAGCCGTCGTGGACCAAGAAGACGCCGTTCGAGAAGAGTCGCAACCTGCCGCGCACGGGCCCGATGCAGAACATCCAGGAGTGGACGCTGGGCGGTCCCATCCTGCGCGACCGCCTGTGGTTCTTCCATGCCGGCCGGCACCAGTCGACGGCCACGCCGGCGCCGTTCCAGCAGACGGGCATCGCCAACAGCAACGCGAGCAAGAACGACCGCCTCGAGTTCAAAGCCACGGCCACGCCGTTGGCGAACCACACGTTCCAGGGGCAGTTCATCCGCAACCAGACGGCCCAGGTGCAACCGACCTTCGGGTTCTCGATCGACCCGTCCACCGTCATCAACCGCACCTTGCCGAACCAACTGGTCGTGGGCAACTGGCGTGGAGTGCTCACCGACAAGATCTTCGCCACGATCCAGGTGTCGCGCCGCAAGTTCTCCTTCGAGAACTCGGGCGGCACCAGTAGCAGCATCGTCGACTCACCGTTTCTGACCCGCGGGTTCACCTCGGGTGTGCCCGCGTCGCTGCATTTCAACTCGCCATATTTCGATGCCACCGACCCGGAGAGCCGAAACAACCGGCAGGTCACGGGTAGCGTGTCGTACTTCCTCACGACCAAGGCTACCGGCTCGCACGACATCAAACTCGGCTATGAAAACTTCCAGACTTCGCGTAGCGGCGGCAACTCGCAGACCGCCACCGACTACGTGTTCCAGACCGACTACTTGCTGAACGGCACGACGCCGGCGCTCGACGGCAGCCAGAAGCCGATTCCGGTCTTCACGCCGGGCTTCTCGCGCATCCAGAACTGGGTGGCGACGCGCGGCGCTCAGCTCGACATCACGACCCAGTCGGTGTTCGTGAATGACCATTGGTCGTTCAATTCGCGGCTGTCGTTCGACCTTGGCGTGCGCGGCGAATTCGTGCGCAGCGAGGCGACCGGCGGCATCGTGGGTGTGGACACCAACAACTGGGTGCCGCGCCTGGGGGCCAGCTTCGACCTCACCGGCGACGGCACGACCATTCTGCAGGCCTCCTACGCGCGCTACGCCGGCAAATACAGCGAGGCCCAGATCGGGCGCAACACCGCCGTCGGCACCCCCAACCTGCTGCTCTACGAGTACCGCGGACCGGCCGGCCAGGGTCTGGACTTCGCACCTGCGTTCAGCCTGGCCAACTACGCGATCATCGGCGGCAGCTTTCCGCTCGAGAGCGTGTTCTTCGCCGACGATCTGCGCTCCCCGACCACGAACGAGTTCACGGTGGCCCTGGGCCGCCAACTCGGCGACAAGGGACTGGTGAAGGCCACGTTCCAGTGGCGCTCCATCGGCGGCGTCATCGAAGACTTCATCGACGACCCGAGCGCCAACGGCAAGGTCTCGGTGACCAGGAACGGAATCAACTTCGGGAGCTTCGACAAGGTGTTCTGGCGCAACTCCGACGTGCCGATCCGCGACTACGCGGCGATGGTCCTGCAGAGCAACTACCGCCTGACCTCGCGCTGGTCGGTCGACGCGCACTGGACGCTGCAGTTCACCAACAACGGCAACTTCGAAGGCGAAGGCGCGAATACGCCTGGTAGCTCGTCGTTCATCGGCGACCGCCCGGAGATCTTCGGGGGCAACTGGGACAGACAGAACGCTGAGGGCCGCTTCAACGACTTCCAGCGCCACAAGGTGCGAGCGTGGACGACCTACGGCCTGAGCCTGGGCAGGTTCGGCACACTCGACTCGTCGCTGATCTATCGCTTCAACTCAGCGCAGACCTACAGCCTGACAGCCACGGGCCAGTTGCTCTCGGCCATTCAGCTTGCCCGGAATCCCGGGTATGCCAATGCCTCGAGCACTTCGCAGACCATCTTCTTCGACGACCGCGGCTCGGAATACTTCAAGGCGTCGAATCAGCTGGACCTGGGCGTGCTCTATCAGATTCCCCTGTGGAAATCGGCCCGGCCATGGCTGAAACTCGAGTACTACAACGTCTTCAACGACCAATCGCTGGTGCTCTTCAACACCGCCGTCACGCCTGATGCGACCAGCCCGCTCGACGCCGACGGTCTTCGCACCGGCTTCGTGCGGCCGGCCGCTTTCGGAACCGCCCGCAGCAACGCCGACTACCCGCGCGCGACCAACACGCCTGGAGGCGCAGCGCTCTACGCGCGGACGTTCCTGATGTCATTCGGTCTGCGCTTCTAGCGTCTCCGCCTCACGCACCGAGCGAGTAGCGCTCGGCTCCGACCTTGCCGCAAGGGCCGGGCTCTTCGCCCGGCCCTTCGTTTTTCGTGGTCCGCTTGCGCCGAGGGTCAGCCGCCGATCGACATGACGTCGAACTGCTCGTGGTGCAGCTGCACGTCGGCCTTCACGATCACGTCCTTGCCGAGCATCTGCTTCAGGTCGCGCAGCACGCCGCGCTCCTCGTCCTTGAGCGCTCGGGCGATGTCGGGGTTGACCCGCAGCAGTACGCCAAGGCCGTCGAGGTCGGGTCCGACTTTTTTCACTTCGGTCAGGATTTCGTAGCACACCGTGGAGCTCGACTTGATGGTGCCGATGCCCGAGCAATACGGGCACGGCTCGGTCAGCGTGCGCTCCAGGCTCTGCTTCACGCGCTTGCGCGTGACGATGACCAGGCCGAAATCTGAGACCTGCAGCGCCTTGGACGGCGACCGGTCACGGCGCAGTTCGTGTTCCACCGTCTGGAACACCTTCTGCCGGTTCTTCTTCTCTTCCATGTCGATGAAGTCGAGCACGATGATGCCGCCCAGATCGCGCAGGCGCATCTGCCGCACGATCTCCTTGGCGGCCTCGAGGTTGGTCTTGATGATGGTGTCCTCGAGCCGGCCGGCGGTCTTCTTGCCCACGTAGCGGCCGGTGTTCACGTCGATGGCGACCAGGGCCTCGGTCTGGTTGATCACGATCGAGCCGCCCGACTTCAGCCACACCTTGCTCTTGAGCGCCTTGTCGAGCTCGGCCTGCACGCCGTATTCCTCGAAAATCGGGTAGGGCTTGTCGTGCAGACGCACCCGCGGCGACATCAGTGGCATGATGCGGTTGAGCAGCTCGATGATGCGGGCGTGTTCGCGCGGGTCGTCGATGCGGATGGCGATGTAGTCGTCGGTGAGCAGGTCGCGCAGCAGCTTGGCCACGAGACTGGCTTCGCGGAACACCGTGGCCGGTGCGCGGCTGGTCTCGGACTTGTGGCGCATCTCGGTCCACACGCGGTGGAAGTACTGCAGGTCCGAGACGATGTCTTCCTTGGGCCGGCCCTCGGCCGCGGTGCGGATGATGACGCCGCCGCCGAAGTGGTGCTGGTCGCGGAACTCCTTGACGATGCCGCGCAGCCGGTTCCGCTCTTCGCGCGTCGCGATCTTGCGCGACACGCCGACGTGGTCCACCGTGGGCATGAACACCAGAAAACGTCCGGGCATCGTGACGTGCGAGGTGAGGCGCGCGCCCTTGGTGCCGAGCGGCTCCTTGGCTACCTGCACGATGATGTCCTGGCCTTCCTTCACCAGGTCTTCGATCTTGGGTTCGGGCGTGTTCTTGTCGCGCTCGCCGCCGCGCCCGCCGCGCCCGCCGCGGCCCCGGCCGCCGCCCTGCCCGCCCGATGGGGCCGGCGCGCTCGACGCCACCACGTCGGCCGCGCCGCTGCCGATGGCCTACTCGGCCGCCACGGCCTGCGTCTCCTCGTCATCATCGTCTCCGCTCAGGCGCTCGAACTCCTCCATCGTGTTGACCACGTCCGACACGTAGAGGAAGCCGTCGCGCTCGAGGCCGATGTCGACAAACGCCGACTGCATGCCGGGCAGCACCTTCGAGACCCGGCCCTTGTAGACGTTGCCGACCACGCCGCGATTGCGCTCGCGCTCGATGAACACTTCGGCGAGCAGGTCGTCCTCGAGAATGGCGACACGCGTTTCGTGGCCATTGGTCGAGATGATCATTTCCTTGTTCATGCGTCACTCAATTCGTGAACCGTCGCATCCGCACGTTGAGGATGAGGCCGAAGCCCGCGAGGGTGGCGATCATGGAGGACCCGCCGTAGCTGAGTAGCGGCAACGTGAGCCCCTTGACCGGCGCCAGACCCGCCGACATGGTGATGTTGTAGATGACCTGGAAGGTGAAGCTGGCGAGCACGCCGAGCACGAGATAGGCGCCCATGCGGTCCTTCGAGAGCCGGGCCGCGTCGAGCGAGCGGATGATGACGAAAAAGTACAAGCCTAGGGCGACGATGACGCCGAGGAATCCTTGTTCTTCGGCGAGCACCGAGAAGATGAAGTCGTTGTGTGCGACCGGCAGGAAGCGGAGCTGTCCCTGCGTGCCGCCCATGAAGCCTTTGCCGAGCACTCCGCCCGAGCCCACGGTGATGCGGGCCTGGATCTGCTGGTAGCCGGCGCCACGCGCGTCCTGCTCGGGCTCGAGGAAGGTGACGATGCGCGACTTCTGGTAGTCCTCGAGCGCAAACACCCACGCCACCGGCGCCGAGACGATGGCGATGAGCGCGGCGATACCCAGGTAACGCAGTGGCAGGCCGGCCGCGAACACCGCCGCGCCCAGCACCGGCAGCAGCGTAACGGCCGTGCCCAGATCGGGCTGGCGGGCGATGAGCACGAGCGGCCCGGCGGTGAGAGCCGCAGCCAGCAGCAGGTCCTGCATCGACGGCTCCACGCGGCGCGCGTCACCGAGCAGCTTGGCGAGAATCAACGCCAGTCCGGCCTTGGCGAACTCCGAGGGTTGCAGGTTGAAGGTGCCCAGGTCGAGCCAGCGCCGCGAGCCGCCGCGCACCGCCCCGAACACCAGCACGGCCAGGAGCGCAAGCGCAAGCGCGAGGTAGAGCCAGTGCGCCTTGTCGACGAGCGAGCGATAGTCGACCGCCAGGCACGCCGCCAGCGCGCCCAGGCCGATGACCACCGCGTAAATCTGCGTCCAGTACTCGCGGCTGGCGCCGCCGGTGGCGCTGTAGATCATCACGATGCCGATGGCCACGAGCGCCAGCACCGCCACGAGCAGCGGCACGTCGAGGTGCGTCGAGAGGCGGCGCTCGAACACGGCTACCTGGGATCCGCGACGGGCCGCGGCGCCGCCGGGATCCGTTCGGCCACGGCTGCGCCCTCGGCCGCCGTGGTGACGGGACGGCCCGACGGGGCTGGGGCTGGCTGGGCGCCAGGGGTGCCGGGTACCACGGGCATGGAGGGCAGCGGCCGTCCCTCCTTGCGCGCGTAGTAGGTTTCGATGATGTGCCGGGCGATCGGCGCGGCCAGGTAGCCGTGCTCGGAATGCTCGGCGAAGATCACGCCGGCCAGTTCTGGATTGTCGCGCGGCACCATGAACACGAACCAGCCGTGATCGCGCAGGTCCTTGTTGCTGCCGCTGCGGCGGGCGCGCTCGCGGCCGGTGATCGAGATCACCTGCGCGGTGCCGGTCTTGCCGGCCACGTCACGCCCGGCGATGCGCGCCCGGCCCGCCGTGCCGGCTTCGTTCACGGCCATCCACAGGCCGTCGTGCACCGCCGCGACGGTGGCCGGTGCCAGCGTGACGGCCGACGCGGGGCGGGCCACCGGCACCGGTTCCCACGGGCCGCCGGTCGAGGTGGCCGTCACCAGCCGCGGTACCACGCGCGCGCCTTGCGCCACCGACGCCATCATCACGGCCATCGCCATCGGCGTGACCGACACCTGGCCCTGACCGATGGCGACCGAGATGGTCTCGCCCGCATACCAGCGCTCGCCGGTGCGCTGCAGTTTCCAGGCGGTGGACGGGATGATGCTCGCGACTTCGTTCGGCAGGTCGACGCCGCTCTTCGCGGCCAGGCCCAACTTCTGCGACCAGTCGTGAATCCGGTCCACGCCGAGCATGTTGCCGACCGTGTAGAAGTAGACGTTGCAGGATTTCTCGAGGGCGTGGCGCATGTCCACCCAGCCGTGGCCGCCGCGCAGGTGACACTGGAAGAAGCGGCCGTAGAAGGTGCCGCCGCCGCCGCAGTAGATCCTGGTGTCGGGCGTGACGACCTTTTCTTCGAGACCGGCC
>Ga0105049_10008801_pt1 | contig 11663 bp, 11 predicted proteins | sample MAT06_FD_78087 | JGI IMG/M metagenome (GOLD analysis project Ga0105049, IMG submission 78087) | Freshwater microbial communities from Lake Fryxell liftoff mats and glacier meltwater in Antarctica - MAT-06 | ecosystem: Environmental > Aquatic > Freshwater > Ice > Liftoff microbial mat | place...
ATCAGGGCGAGGATGAACCGCTCGGTGCGGGGCGACGTCACCAGCTGTCTGAGCCGTTCCAAGGCAGTCTCCACAGGCTTTGCAGCGCGCCCCTTGCCGCAATCCCGCGACGAGCGCCAGATGAATGACGCGAGCGTTTGGACATTCCGTCCGATGCCCTTAGGTCAATCTTGCAAGCGTTCGGTTTGATTACCGCCACGCCTCAGCTAAAAGGCCCGTCCGATTCCGGCGCGAAGCCGTATCATCCTCGAGCGCATGGCCGATCAAACCGTCCTCTACGTCCTGAACGGCCCGAACCTCAACCTGCTTGGGGTCCGCGAACCCGACATCTATGGCCATGAGACGCTGGCCGACGTGAAGGCGCTGTGCGAACGCGCCGCCGGGACGGCGGCCGTGGTCTTCCACCAGACCAACCACGAGGGCGAGTTGATCGACCGGGTGCATGAGGCCCGCGAACACGCTTCCGCCCTCGTCATCAACCCCGCCGGCTACGGCCACACCTCGGTGGCCCTGCTGGACGCGCTGAAGACCCTGACGATCCCGATCGTCGAATGCCATCTGTCGAACCCGGCCGCGCGCGAGCGTTTCCGGCATCGCTCCTATGTCTCGCCCGTCGCGGCGGGCGTGGTTTCGGGCTTCGGCTCATTCAGCTACGAACTGGCCGTCAAGGCCGCCCTCAAGCTGGCGCGGGAACGCAGCCAGACCGCGGGCCGTTCGAACACGACGACGTAAAGAGGCACAAAGACCGATGGCCGATCCCAAAACGCCCGCGCCCAGGCTCAAGAACGACGACATTGACACCGCCCTCGTGCGCGGCCTCGCCGACATCCTGAACGACACCGACCTGACCGAGATCGAGGTCGAGCGCGGCGACCTGAAGATCCGCGTGGCCCGCGAGATCACCATGGCGGCCCCGGTCCAGTACGCCCCGGCTCCCGTCGCCCATGCCCCTGCGCCTGCCGCAGCCGCGCCGGTGTCCATGCCGTCCGACCCCGCCACCATCGTCGCCAAACAGGGCGAAGAGGTGAAATCGCCGATGGTCGGCACCGTCTATCTGCAGGCCTCGCCCGAATCGGCGCCGTTCGCTCAGGCCGGCGACACGGTCAAGAAGGGCCAGACCCTGCTGATCATCGAGGCCATGAAGACGATGAATCCGATCCAGTCCCCCCGCGACGGCGTCGTGAAGGAAATCCTGGTCGGCGACGCCCAGCCGGTCGAGTTCGGCGAGCCGCTCGTCCTGCTGGAAGCCTGAGCCCGTGTTCACGAAAGTTCTGATCGCCAACCGCGGCGAAATCGCCCTGCGCATCCATCGCGCGTGCAAGGAGATGGGCATCTCCACCGTCGCCGTTCATTCCGAGGCGGACCGCGGCGCCATGTGGGTGCGGCTGGCCGACGAGAGCGTCTGCATCGGCCCGGCCCCGGCGGCGAAATCCTATCTCAACATCCCCTCGATCATCGCCGCCGCCGAGATCACCGGGGCCCAGGCGATCCACCCCGGCTATGGCTTCCTGTCCGAGAACGCCCGTTTCGCCGAGATTGTCGAAGCCCACGGCATGACCTTCATCGGCCCCAAGCCCGAGCACATCCGGGTCATGGGCGACAAGATCGCCGCCAAACAGACGGTGCTGGAGGCGGGTATCCCCTGCGTGCCCGGCTCGGCCGGTGAGGTCGAGACCATCGAGGACGCCATCGCGGCGTCGAATGACATCGGCTTCCCCCTGATCGTGAAAGCGGCCGCCGGCGGCGGCGGACGCGGTATGAAGGTCGCCCTGACCGCCGACGATCTGGTCGAGGCCGTCCAGACGGCCCAGTCCGAGGCCACCGCCGCCTTCGGCAACGGTGCCGTCTATATGGAGCGCTACCTCCAGAAGCCGCGCCACATCGAGCTTCAGGTCATCGCCGACAGCCACGGCAACGTCGTTCATCTGGGCGAGCGCGATTGTTCGCTGCAACGCCGCCACCAGAAGATCATGGAAGAGGCCCCCTCGCCCGCCCTGTCGGCGACCGAACGGGTGGCCATCGGCGAAACGGTCAACAAGGCCATGGCCGCCATCGGCTACCTGGGCGTCGGTACCATCGAATTCCTCTGGGAAGACGGCGAGTTCTTCTTCATCGAAATGAACACTCGCCTGCAAGTCGAGCATCCGGTTACGGAAATGATTACCGGCGTCGATCTGGTCCGCGAGCAGATCCGCATCGCCGCCGGCCTGCCTCTGTCGTTCAGCCAGCAAGATGTGACCTTTAACGGCCACGCCATAGAATGCCGCATCAACGCCGAGAACGCCGAGACCTTCACCCCCTCGCCCGGCACCATCACCGACTTCCACGCCCCCGGCGGCCTGGGCGTGCGGCTGGATAGCGCTATCTTCGCGGGCTATTCGATCCCGCCCTATTACGACAGCCTGATCGGCAAGCTGATCGTCCACGGTCGCGACCGCGAGGAATGTATCGCCCGGCTCAAGCGCAGCCTGAACGAGATGGTTATCGGCGGCATCGACACCACCATTCCCCTGTTCCAGAAATTGCTGCAGGAGCCGGATATTCTGTCCGGCGACTACGACATTCACTGGCTGGAGACCTGGGCCAAACGCCGGAAGGGCGCAGCCTGACGGCGTGGTGGAAGAGCCGGGCTTCAGCGCCAGCAGCCCCTTCGGCGGCTTCGGCCCGGAAGAACTGCTGCAGTGCTATGCCACCGGTGTCTTCCCCATGGGTGAAGGCCGCGACGACCCGCGCATCTTCCTGGTCGAGCCCGAGCAGCGCGGCGTCATCCCGCTGGACCGGTTCCGCATTCCGACCCGGCTGAAGCGAACGGTCCGGTCGGAGCCGTTCGATATCCGCATTGACACGGCCTTTTCGGCCATGCTCGACGCCTGCGCCGCGCCGGGTCCGGGACGTGAGGACAGCTGGATCAACGGGCCGATCCGCCGCCTCTATATAGAACTACGCGCGCGCGGCAGAGCCCACTCGGTCGAGTGCTGGCTTGACGAGCGGCTGGTCGGCGGCCTCTACGGCGTGACCTTGGGCGGAGCCTTCTTCGGCGAGAGCATGTTCAGCCGCGAGCGCGACGCCTCCAAGGTGGCGCTGGTCCATCTCGTGGCCCGGCTTAAGCGCGGGGGCTGGCGGCTGTTGGACGCCCAGTTCCTGACGCATCACCTGAGCCAGTTCGGGGCCGTGGAAACGTCCCAGTCCGCCTATCTGAAGCTGCTCAAATCAGCCCGCGCTGTCCAGGCGGACCCCCGCTCGCTGTTCAAGCCGATGACGGGCCCGCAAGCCGTCTTCTACGCCTTGCAGCCCACGATCCAGGCGTCATAGACCGGATGCTGCAACCCGCTGATGGCGGGTGCCGAGGCGAACATCCAGCCGCGGAAGATCTGGCGCGGCTCGCTGACCTGAATGACCCCCCGGGGTTGCAAGGTCACTTCGAGATAGGCGACGGCGTCGGAAACCTGTTCGTCCGCCGCCGACACTTCGCAGGCCTTGGCGGTAAAGATCAGCGTCTTCTCGAACCGCACGGGCCGGCCGCCGACCTCGACCTCGAAACGCATGGATTCGGCGGTGATCTTGTCAATCGCTTCGACGATCGCCACGCGACGCCTCTGGCGCCGGGCCGGTTCGAGAGGCGTCTCGACGCGTTTCGCCTCGACCGGTCCGGTCTTTTCATCTTCGCCCGGCACCTCGCCGAGCTTTTCGTCGATCTCGACGACGATGCCGGGCGTGGGCGGCGTCACCGCGATGGGAGAGGCGGGTGCCGGCGTTCCTGCGGGCGACGGTTCGACCGGCGCGGGGGGTGTCGGCTGGGCATTCAGGGTCGAGGTCGGGTCCTGAACCGCCACGGCCTCCTGGGGCAGGTCATTCAGAGCTGACGCAACGACCACGCCGGACGCGGCCAGCGCCAGCGTCGTCACCCCGGCCAGAATGGCACCGCGCAGGGTCATTCCGGACGCCACGCTTCATAGTCGCCCGTCGCGGCCGGTCGCTTTCCGTCTGAAGCCATTGAGCCTTGCGGACGCCAGGCCATCGGCGTGCCGGTGAGGTTGGGCAGATGGTCCTCTTCCCATTTTCGACGCGGAAGCGGGTGTTCGGTCGGGAGTTCGTCGTAGGTATAGTGCATCCAGCCGTGCCAATCGGGCGGAACCTTCGAGGCGTCGGCGTAACCATTGTAGATCACCCAGCGGCGACGTCGGCCATCATAGCTCGAGGTGTCACGCGACAGGTAGTAGCGGTTGCCGAACTCATCGGTCCCCACGTGTTCGCCGCGCTTGGCGATCGTGAAGAAGGTGCCGATGGTAGCACCGCTGGTCCAGCCGAATATCCTGCCTAGCACGTCGGAAAATCCACTCACGATCCGTCGCAGCGGCGGGGGCCGGCGAGGCAATCGCAATCATAGAAACCGGCGAGGCTTCCGTCCAGCGTCCTTGACAGATCTTAAACCTCAACATCCTGGGGGTAACCAGGCCCCCAAACACCAGATTTATTGCGGAGCAGGTTCGAACGCCTCTAGGCTCCATCAAAGGCCACGCCGAGACCGCCGTATGCGCTTTCCCTTCGCTTCCCACGCCGCCGCGCTGAGTCGCCCCGCGCGTTCGATCGAGCGGTGCGAGCGTGTCGTCACCGTCCATGCCCCTGCGGGCTGGACCGACGTGCAGATCGAGGCATGGCTGGACTGGGCAGACGCGGAAGGCCTCCCTCCCGGCGGTACCGATCCCTTGGCCGCCGCCATGACGGCATGGGCCGGCGGGCTTTCCAGCTCCGCTGGCATGGAGCTTACCGCGACGATGCTGCTGGGGCTCGCCTCGCCGGCGCGGTCCTTGCGAGCCTGTCCCGAGGTGATGAACCTGTCGGAACCCGGTGCGGGACTGCGGCTGGCGGCGGAAGGCGCGCGCCGACGCGCGGGCCGTCGCGCCGCGGGTGCCGTCGAGGCCCTGGCCGCCGCTTTGACGAAGGTGACGGACTCGGTGAACCGCTGCGAGGGGTCCCGGGGCAATTGCGCCGACCCCGCCTCGAACCCGGCTTTGGCGCGGGTGGCTCTGGCAGCCCGCCGGGCCGGCGCATCGGACGCTGACATCCTCCGCGCGATCGCCGGCGAACGGTTCGACGCGGTCCCTCTACCCGTCCCGACCCCGCCCCTGATCGTCGCCCTGGCCGACCGCGCCATGGTTGCTTCCGGTGCACCCGACGCCCTGCTCGCCGCCGAGGCGGCACTGGAAGGCGACCTGCTGCTGACGTTCGAACCCGATGATGCCGACGCTGCTGCCGGCCTCGCGCGCGCACCCGCGGTTCTGTTGTCCTTGCCGGCGTTGCGGCGGATCGCCGGTCCGAACCTTGACGCCGCCCTCACCGACCTGGTCCGGCTCTGGACCGATGCCCTGACCGCCGCAGGTGCCACGTCGCGCGCGTTTGGCCTTGGCGGGCTCGGCGATCTGGTTCTGGCGGACGGCGTAGCGGATGCACTTCCGCGCGCCGCAGAACTGGCCGTCACGGTCAGAACGGTGTGCGGGACGGTCGCGCTGTCACTGTTCGTCGATGACGCCGAAGCTTCGCTGCGTCTGGGTCTGAGCCCCCTTTCGGCGATCGAGGCGTGGCAGACCGCAGACGGAGAGATCGTCCACCGCCTGCGTCCGGCCGCGGCCGCAGCCATCCGGAAGGCCGGCGGCGACGTCAATTCGGCGGAGCGGCATCTGTTCGGCCGACGCACGCTGGTCGGCGCGCCCGGGGTCGACCACACCGCCCTGCGGGCCAGGGGCTTCACCGACGTTGAACTGGAGTCCGTCGAGATCGCCCTGGCCCAGGTTGTTCAGCTGACCGACGCTTTCCGGGCACCGGTTCTGGACGCCGGATTCGTGCGCGACGTCCTCGGCATCGAGGCCGCGGCGGACGATGTGCTGGGCCAACTCGGCTTTACCTCGGAGGCCATCGGCCTGGCCCACGCCTGGACCTTCGGAGAAACCAGCCTGACGGGGTGGTCAGACGCCCCGGCGGCTGTGCGAACGATCCTGGACGACCTGCCTGCGTTTGAAGCCACGCTGCGCGGGGTCATTGAACAGGTCAGTGTGTCGCCGGACGCGACACCCACGCTGATGGACTGGCGGGCCACGGCCATCCAGGCCGGCCGCCTTCTGGGGGACGCGGCGCGCGAGGGCCGCCGCGCCGTTCGCCTGCAACGCGCCGCGCCGCCCACCGGCCCGCTGCTCAGCCTGGTCGAGCCCGAAGAGACGGTGCGCCAGCGCCGGTGGGAGCCGGAAACGCGCGCGGTCGAGCGCGTGGTCGAAAAGGTGGTCGAACGCGACCGCACCCGCCGCAAACTGCCCGATCGGCGCAAGGGCTATATCCAGAAGGCCGCCGTGGGCGGACACAAGGTCTATATCCACACGGGCGAATACGAGGACGGCGAACTCGGCGAGATCTTCATCGACATGCACAAGGAGGGTGCCGCCTTCCGAAGTCTGATGAATAATTTCGCCATCTCGATCTCGATCGGCCTGCAATACGGCGTGCCGCTGGACGAGTTCGTCGACGCCTTTGTCTTCACCCGTTTCGAACCGGCGGGGCGGGTCACGGGTAACGATTCGATCCGTTCGGCGACCTCGATCCTCGACTACATCTTCCGCGAACTGGGCGTCTCCTATCTGGACCGGCACGAGCTGGCCAATGCGGACGCCGAGAGTCTGAACGCCGACGGACTTGGGTCCGGAAAGGCCGACGATGGAGAGCCGGAAACCGTGCCGGCCGCCCGTTTCATCTCCAAGGGCTTCGCCCGCGGCGCCGCTCCGGACAATCTGGTCGTGCTGCCCTTCGGACGGCAGCGCGAGGCCCCGGCGGCACCCGCTGACGCCTCCGAGGCCGTAGCGTGCCCGGCGTGTGGCGACTTCACCCTGCAACAGCGCGGTGCGGGCTGGACGTGCGACACCTGCGGCGCAGCCCCGTCGATGCAGGGTTAGTCAACCATTGTGCGCCATGATGTCCGGCCTCTTGCAAATCCGAAGGCAAGACCGGAGCCTATCATGAAAGCCATCCTGACCCTCACCCTGGCCACCGTCCTTGCAGCCGGCGGCGCACTGCCTGCCTCGGCTCAGAACCCGGACCAGATTGCGCGCGTTCGGGGTGGGGCGGGATGCCCGGGTTGCAATCTGTTCCAGGGCGACTTCAGCGGCATCGAAGCGCGAGGGCTCAATCTTTCCGGCTCCCGCTTGCGACAGGCAGACCTCAGCCTGGCGGTAATGAACCGGACCCGCTTCTCCAACACCGACATGCGTGACGTCGAGGCCTATGGGGGTGTCTTCTCCAGTGCCAATTTCTCGGGTGCGAACATGACCAACGGAAGCTTCGTCGGTGCCTATCTGGACGGCGCGTCTTTCTCGGGCGCGACGCTGACGGGGGCCAATTTCTCGGGGGCCTCGCTGCAGCGCGCCACGGGCCTGACTCAGGGTCGGCTGAATCAGGCCTGTGGTGATGAGGCCACGCGACTGCCCGGCGGACTGTCGATTCCCCATTGCCAGGCTGACCAATTGCGGCCCCCCACCTTACCGCGATTTAAGTAGGGTTTGCCGAGGTTTGGCGGCATTGGTGAAGCGTGAAACAGCGCGTCCCGTCCACGACCCGTCCCCTCTCGACCGCCGTTCTCGCGCTCGGCGCGGCTATCGGCGCGCTGACGGTCGCCGGTTCTGCGAACGCCGAGGTCTCGATCCAGCCTGGCTTCCAGGACCGCGACGTGGCGCGAATGGTGTCGCTGGGTGGAACCTGCAACAGCTGTGAACTTTCGGGACGTGACCTGACCGGAGCGGCATTCACTGGAGCCGTGTTCCTGAACGCCACCCTCGTCGGTGCCAATCTTCGCGGTGCCGAACTGGTGGGCTCCAACTTTTCCGGCAGCGATTTCAGCCGGGCGGACCTGTCCGGCGCCGAGATGGTCGGCGCGAACTTTACCGGTGCCAACTTTACCGGCGCAGACCTTTCGGGGGCCGAGGCCATGGGCGCGACTCTTGTGAGGGTGCAACTGACCGGAGCCGACCTGACGGGGGCCGAGCTGACGGGCTCCAACCTGAACGGGGCTGTTCTGACCAACGCCAACCTGTCGGCCGTTGAAATGAACGCCACAACCCTCGCCAATGTGAATGCGCGGTCGGCGAACTTCTCCAATGCCGAGATCGCCATGTCCAACCTGTCGAACGGCGACTTCCGGGGCGCTTCGTTCCGGGAGGCCACGCTGAATGGCGCGCGACTGACCGGCGGCAGGTTTGCCGGAGCCGATTTCCGAAACGCGGAACTAAACCGCGCGGACATTCGCGGCGCAGACCTGTCGAGTGCGAGCGGTCTGACGGCCGAACAGATCAGCCGGACTTGCGGCGATGCAGGCACACGCCTGCCCGGAAGTCTGACGGTCAGGGCCTGCCGTAGCGTCAGCCTCGTGCGGGTCACACCCCGCGCACCCGCCCCGCCGGCCCCGCCGGTTCCACCCCGGGTGCGAAACCTGGAGGTAGCAGGCTCCGGCAACTGACTACAAAGGCCGCCACCCCTTGGGCCAGGGGCCTTTTTCATTGACCCGGTGCGACACCGGTCAGGTCTTGAGCGGCAGGGCTGCACGGATGTGCAACTCCTTGTACTGACGCTCGGCCGCGTCCGAGGGCGCGCTCATCAGCAAATCCTGTCCCTGCTGGTTCAGCGGGAAGGCGATGACCTCACGGATAGCCGTCTGATTGGCCAGCAGCATGACGATGCGGTCGATGCCGGGGGCCAGACCGCCGTGCGGCGGCGCACCGTAACGGAAGGCGTTGAGCATGCCGCCGAACTGGTCCTCGACCACCGAGGCGTCATAGCCGGCGATCTCGAAGGCCTTAAGCATGATCTCGGCCTTGTGGTTCCGGATCGCGCCCGAACACAGCTCATAACCGTTGCAGACGATGTCGTACTGGTAGGCGAGGATGTCGAGCGGGTCCTGCGTCTGCAACGCCTCCATCTCGCCCTGCGGCATCGAGAAGGGGTTGTGCGAGAAGTCGACCTTCTTCTCTTCCTCGGACCATTCGAACATGGGGAAGTCGACGATCCAGCAAAAGCGGAATTCTGCGTCCGAGGTCAGGTGCAGGTCCTGGCCTAGTTTGGTGCGGGCGTTTCCGGCGAATTTGTAGAAGATAGACGGGTCGCCGGCGGCGAAGAAGGCGGCGTCGCCCTTGGCCATGGCCAGCGACTTCATCAGGGCGTCGGTCGGCTCGGCACCGAGGTTTTTGGCGATCGGCCCGCCCCAGGCACCCTGGTCCTCGGACCAGAAGATGTAGCCGAGGCCCGGCTGCCCCTCGCCCTGGGCCCAGGAATTCATGCGGTCGCAGAAGGCGCGGCTGCCACCCTTGGGTGCCGGAATGGCCCAGACGGCGTTCTTCGATTCACCGGCCAGGATCTTGTTGAACAGACCGAAGCCGCCGTCGCGGAAATGCTCCGATACGTCCTGCATCTCGATCGGATTGCGCAGGTCCGGCTTGTCGGTGCCGTATCTGGCGATGCTGTCGCGGTAGGGAATGCGGACGAAGGGGTAGGGATCGACCGTCTTGCCGTCGGCGAACTCCTCGAACACGCCGTGCATGACAGGCTCGATGGCGGCAAACACATCCTCTTGCGTAACAAAGCTCATCTCGACGTCGAGCTGGTAGAATTCCAGCGAACGGTCGGCGCGCAGGTCCTCGTCGCGGAAACAGGGGGCGATCTGGAAATAGCGGTCGAAGCCCGACACCATCAGCAACTGCTTGAACTGCTGCGGAGCCTGCGGCAGGGCGTAGAATTTGCCCGGATGCAGGCGAGACGGCACCAGAAAGTCGCGCGCGCCCTCGGGCGACGAGGCCGTCAGGATCGGCGTCTGGTACTCGAGGAAGCCCTGGCCGACCATGCGCTGGCGGATCGAGGAGATCACCCGCGAGCGCAGGACGATGTTCTTGTGCAGGGTCTCGCGCCGCAGGTCGAGGTAGCGGTGCTTGAGCCTGATTTCCTCGGGATACTCCGGCTCGCCGAAGACCGGCAGCGGCAGTTCGGCGGCTTCGGACAGGACTTCGACGGCTTTGACGCGCAGTTCGACCTCGCCGGTCGGCAGGCTTGCATTGATCACGGAGGCCTCACGGGCCACGACCTCGCCGTCGACACGGATGACGCTCTCGGCGCGCAGCCGTTCGACGGCCTCGAAGCCGGGCGTCCCGGGGTGCAGCACCAGCTGGGTCAGGCCGTAATGGTCGCGCAGGTCGATGAACAACAGGCCGCCGTGGTCGCGCTTGCGGTGGACCCAACCGGACAGGCGGACATCAGAGCCTGCATCGGTCAAACGCAGGGCGCCGCAGGTGTGGGAGCGGTAGGCGTGCATGGGCGGTTCGTCTTGGATCAGGGGCCGCAGGGGCCGCAATTCGGGAGGCCGGAAGGGCGCATCATCACCCCGGAAAGTCAAGGTTTGCGGGCCGAAACCCGTCCGGCACTCCGACCTTCCTGAAAATTGCAAAATCCGCCACTCTCGAGACATTGGGACTCACTGCTTCTCCCCTGTCGCGATCAGACCACGCCGATACGTCAGAAGCGGACGGAGGGCGTCATCACCCGCGGTGGATGGGCCATCGGGTATGCGGCGGCGGGGTTGCCAGGGCGTCGGGGCTCTGCGCCGGGGGGCAACGGACGCGAATGTCGAACATTGGCTCCAGGGGTCGGGAGTCCCGCTTTCTGTCCCCAAACGGGCGGAAGGGGGAGCAACGGAGTCCTCGTCCGAACGTGTCCACAGGCGCTCGACCTTGTCCACCGGACCGGAAGGAACCTGCGCTGCGGTCTGCTATAGCGGTCCCATCATGACCGCCCGCCGCGTACCCCCCGATCAGATGCGCCTTCCGCTGCAACGCGACCTGCCCGACGACGCGGACGGCTTCGTAGTGTCCGACTGCAACCGCGCGGCGGTCGAGGCGCTGGCAGACTGGCCGAACCTGATCGGTGGGGTGATGGCGATCTGCGGGCCGGTTGGCTGCGGCAAGAGCCGGCTGGCGCAGGTCTGGGCCGAGCGGGTCGGGGCGGTGGCCATCCACGCGGCCGAGGCGGCGCTGATCGATCCGATGGAGCTGGACGGGCGGCCGGTGCTGCTGGACCGCGCGAAGGACGTCGACGACGAAACCCTGTTCCATCTGATCAACCTCGCCCACGCACCCGGCGGCGCGCTGTTGCTGGTCGCCCGGTCCGCGCCGTCGAGCTGGGCGGTGGCCCTGCCCGACCTGCGCTCGCGGCTGGACGCCGTCCGGACCATCCCGATCGAGGCGCCCGACGACGCTGTGCTGGCGGCCATGCTGGACGCCCGGTTCGCCGAACGCGGCATCCGCCCTCAGAAGGACGTCGTGCCCTATCTGCTGCGCAGGATCGACCGGTCGGCGGCGGCGGCTGCGGAAGTGGTCGAGCGGCTGGACGCCCTGCACAAGCCGGTGACAAGGGCGCTGGCGCGGGAGGCCCTGGAAGGGGTAGCGGAGACCGGGGAGCTGTTCGAGTGACTCCGTCCCTTCTCCCCTTGCGGGAGAAGGTGGCCGAGCGCAGCGAGGATGGATGAGGGGTCTTGCGGGAGGGGCCGGAGCGACCCCTCATCCGCCCCTCCGGGGCACCTTCTCCCGCAAGGGGAGAAGGAAGGATATTACAGCCCCAGCCTGGCCTTCAGGATGTCGTTCACC
>Ga0105049_10008803_pt1 | contig 11660 bp, 8 predicted proteins | sample MAT06_FD_78087 | JGI IMG/M metagenome (GOLD analysis project Ga0105049, IMG submission 78087) | Freshwater microbial communities from Lake Fryxell liftoff mats and glacier meltwater in Antarctica - MAT-06 | ecosystem: Environmental > Aquatic > Freshwater > Ice > Liftoff microbial mat | place...
TCAACAATTGGTTCGGCGTGGATAATCCATTTTCCAAGATGATGATCGTGGCCGTGATTGTCTTTTTCCCGATGATGATCAACACAGTGCGTGGCTTGACCGCCATCGACCCAACCATGTTGGAATTGATGCGCTCGTATGGCGCAAGCGAACGGGCGATTCTGCGCAAAGTGCGGCTGCCCAACGCACTGCCCTATATGTTCAGTGCCTTCAAAGTTGCCGCCACCCTGAGCATGATTGGTGCTGTGGTCAGTGAATATTTTGGCGGCAATCGGTCGGCGTTGGGCGTGTTCATTACCCAAGAAGCGGCCCAGTTTCGTTTTCAAAATGCCTGGTCCGCCATTATTGTCGCCTGTATGATTGGCTTAACATTCTACCTTGTGGTGTTGCTCATCGAACGCCTGACTATTCCCTGGCACAGTTCTGTACGCAACACCTAGCCCAACTAAACCCCCGCATGGTTGCCTTGTCTGCTTGCTCGTTGGCAGCCGGTTTAAACCGTGCATCGATTTTTAGCGAAACCTTATGCAGTAAATGAAGGAGAAACAGATGTTTAGACGACGATGGTTGTTGCCATTGATAGCTTTTGTCCTGGTCCTGGCCGCGTGTACGGTCGCCCAGCCGGGCACCGCGCCGGCTACCGCAAGCGATGCCGCAACCCCTGCCGCGGGAGAAGAAGTTGCCAGCGCCGACCTCATACCGGTGCGCTTACAATTGCAGTGGGTCACCCAATCGCAATTTGCGGGCTACTATGCCGCCTTGGCACAGGGGTACTATGCAGATGAAGGCTTGGATCTCACGATTTTAGAAGGCGCAGTCGAAATTGTGCCCCAGCAAGTCGTCGCCGCCGGTGAAGCCGAATTTGGGATCGCCTGGGTGCCGAAAGTCTTGGCCTCGCGCGAGCAAGGCACCGATCTGGTGAATATTGGTCAGGTCTTTCAGCGCAGCGGTACACTTCAGGTGGGCTGGGCCGATGCGGGCATTGCCGCGGTCGAAGATTGGGCTGGCAAGCGCGTCGGCACGTGGGGTTTTGGCAACGAATGGGAAGTCTTTGCGGCGCTCCGTCAAGCCGGCATCGAACCGGATGACGCCAGCCAGGTAACGGTTGTCCAACAGCCATTCGATATGTCGCTGCTGCTCAACCGTGAGATCGATCTGGCCCAGGCCATGACCTACAACGAATATGCTCAGCTGTTGGAGGCTACCAATCCTGAGACTGGCGAACTCTATCAGCCAGAAGATTTTACCGTCTTTAATTATAACGATGTGGGCACGGCCATGCTTCAGGATCACGTCTTTGCTCGCGAGTCCTGGCTGGCCGAAGAAGGCAGTGAAGATATTGCGGTACGCTTCCTGCGCGCTTCGTTTAAGGGCTGGATCTTCTGCCGCGATAACTTTGATGAATGCGCCAACATTGTGTTGGAAAACGGCCCGACGCTGGGTGAAGGCCACATGCGCTGGCAACTCAACGAGGTCAATGCCTTGATCTGGCCGTCACCCCAGGGCATTGGCATGTTGGATGACGCCAGCTATCAGCAGACCGTTGATATCGCTGTCGAGTTCAAGGTGGTGAGCCAGGCTCCGGATGAGGGGGCCGCGCGTACCGATCTGGCGCAACAGGCCCTGGATGGTCTCATCGATGTGGATACGACCGGCGACAGTTACGAGAAATTGGCGGTAGAAGTGACCCCCGGCGGGGAATAACTTTCTGACATAGCAATTGCCTAAACCCTTAGGGTCTACGAGACCCTAAGGGTTTATTACACGGATATCCCCGCCACGTAGCCACTACTCCACGCCCACTGAAAGTTGTAGCCACCAATCTGCCCATCCACATCACAGATTTCGCCGCAGAGGTGCAATCCAGGACACACACGCGAGGTCATTGTTTTGAGATCTATTTCGGGTAGCGGTATGCCGCCTGCCGTAACTTCGGCATAGGTAAAGCCGCGGTTGCCCGTAATTGGCAGCGGCCATTCGATGACGGCGCGCACCAAAGCCTTGCGCTGTTCACGGGTCAAGTTGTGGCCCGGCGCGCCGGGATCAATCGCTGCTTCTGCACAGAGCAACCGGGCCAGGCGTTCGGGCAAGCCGCGGCGCAGCAGGGTGATAGGCGCTTGTTTGCCCAGGTTGAGCAATTGGGCTTCAAAACTAGCCACGGTTTCTGTCGGCCACCAGTTGATCGTCAACGTTGCGGCTCGGTCGTCCATTTGTGCATCGATCCAATAGCGGCTGATGTCGAGCACGGCTGGCCCCGATAGGCCAAAATGGGTGCAGAGCGTAGACCCCGTGAACCCGGCCAAGCGTTGGCCGTTGCCCGCCCGCACTTCCAAGGTTGCCTCCACACTAAGCCCACTCAACGTACACAAAACATGATCCTTGGGCAGGGTGAGGGGGACCAGCGCGGGAAAAATGCGTTTGGTTAGGGTGTGGCCCAATTCCTGTACCAAGCCATAACCTGCGCCGTCGGACCCACTTTTGGGCAGGCTTCTGCCGCCGGTGGCTAGAATTAAGCGTGTTGTCTGCACGCTACCCCAATCACCTCCTAGCTGGAAATCATCGTCTTGCCGAGTAATCTCGGTCACTCGACAGGGATGATAAATTTGTGCGCCACTTTGGCGTACCCCCGCCAGCAGCGCGTTGAGCACCGTGCGCGCCTGATCGGTGACGGGAAATAGCTTGCCCGTCTCTTCCCGTTTAAGTTCCACCCCGAGTTCTTGAAAAAAAGCGATCGTCGCGGGCACATCAAAACGCTGCAAGACCCGTTTGATGGCATTGCGCGAGCCACCGGCATAGGCATCGGCAGTGACAATATCATGTGTCACATTACAGCGACCGCCGCCTGCGACCAAAATTTTGGCCCCCAAGGTACGTGCGCCGTCCAGCACGACAACCGTGCGCTGCGGATTGGCGCGCCCCGCCCAGATCGCAGCCATCAGACCCGCCGCGCCAGCACCGATAATGGTGACATCAGCCCGTGTTGGTGGCAGCACGGTGATCAATATACGTCCAGATCGCGGCCCGCGACTACGGCCCCGTCATAGTGCGCCCGCACTTCGGCGAGTAAGTCATCCTCGGTCACGCCCCACAGCAGTTGATGGACCAACACCAGCAGCCCTGGGCGTGCCTGGGTGGCAAGGGCCGCTAGTTCGTGGGCCGAGGTGTGAACGTTGCTGTGATAGCGCTGCCAATCTGCTGGGCGGCCAGCAAAGCCCTGCACCGAATAGACTTCGTGGATCAACACATCGCAGTCATGATAGTGGCGCGCCAAGCCTGCAAAAGGCCGAGTGTCGCCCGAGATGACAATTGTGCGATCCGCCGTGGCAAACATAAGTCCAAAAGCTGGCCATGCGCCATGCTCCACGCGAAAGGCTTCGACACGCACATTGTCGTCCACATAAATCAAACCGGCCTCATACTCATGCACCAAGACGCGATAGCCTTGGTCGTTTGCCGGTTCCAATCCTTCCCGCCGCTCGCGAATATCCTCGGCATAGGCGGCCAACAGGTGATCGGTCATGGCCTGCGTCCCGCGCGGGCCATAGACAACCAAAGGTTCGGCGCGACCCAGCACCCAAGGTGTCAGAATCAGATCGGCATAGCCAGCTGTATGATCCGAGTGGTGATGGGTGAGAAAGGCGCGCGTCAGGCGCTGGGGGGCCAAAGCGGGCAGACCCTTTTGCGCGGCAGCGGCTGCCTGGCGTACGATGCCGGGGCCAAAGTCAACCACATAGGCTTGATCGTTCACCACAATCGCAACCGCCGGTCCCTGGCGCGCCGGATCGGCATTGGGCGTGCCCGTGCCCAGCAAAACAACTTTGGTTGTCAGGGTAGAGGGCGCACGGTATAACCATTCGTCGCGCAGCACGGCATACTGATATTCGTCTGTCCAACTGCCTTTGTTCCAATACGACTGTAGCGTGTGGGCCTCGCGACGCAAGCCCAAGCGTTCGAGCAGGGCAAACGAGCCGCGGTTGCGCACATCGCAAATGGCGACGACGCGCTGCACATCGTGCGTTTGAAAAACATAGGTGAGGAGTGCAGACACGGCTTCGCTGGCCAATCCTTGACCTTGGGCATGGCGCGCCAGCGTAAAGCCGATCTCGGCCTGGCGCGGATCGTCTTGCTTGATGTGCAGCGCACAGTCGCCGATCAGCTCGTCGGTGGCGCGCCGCGCAATAGCAAACTGAAACCACGCGCCTGGGATGCCCGGCTCCGCTTGGCTCATTTCACGGATAAAGGATTGGGCCGCAGCTTGATCGAGCGTATCCCAGCTTTGATAGCGCGCCACTTCTGGATCATTGCGAATGGCGACAAACGCGTCCCGATCGCTCATCTGAAAGCGGCGCAAGACCACACGTTCGGTCACTTGCGGTTGAAAGAATGGCAACTTGGCTGTTCCTTTGGCTAGGTGAAAGTAAGCAATAAAATTCTGCTTGTCTATAACAAATCCTTATGTGAAATTCTTGTGTAGATTGTACCGCATGTTGGTAAAATCCGACCAGCTCTCTAGGCTCTTGGCACCGATGAAGCATAGAACAAACATCCGTTCTTCTACTTTGTGCAGCGCTCTATCCATGCTATAATTTGCTGGACTTTGCTCCACGCTTACAGCCTTTGCCAGTCTGTCCTACACTGGCCAATGTATCTTTTTCTGTAACTGAACCACGAAATCCATTGCTATGAGTGAATCAACAAGCGCAAAACGCTATACCAACAAAGAAGTTGCCGATCTGCTGCTGCTGGTGGGCGATATTTTGCAAATTTTAGAGGCAAACCGTTTTCGCATTATCGCCTTTCAAAATGCCGCTGAAGCGATTAAAAATTATCCCCAAGATATTAACGCCATTTATGCCGATGGAAAATTACAGGATATTGCCGGTGTGGGCAAGGGCATCGCCGGCGCAGTCGGTGAATTGCTGCGCGAAGGAATTGTTGCCGAATTTGAAGAATTAAAGCGGCAAGTGCCACCCGGCGTGGTCGCGATGATGCAGGTGCCGGATATGGGGCCGAAAAAAGCGCGGCGGCTGTGGCAGGAGCTGGCGATTACCAGTATCGACGAGTTGAAGGCCGCGGCAGAAGCCGGTAAACTGCGCGAACTCAAGGGGTTTGGTGCCAAAAGCGAAGAGAAGATCCTTAAAGGCATTGAATTGCTTAGCAAGCGCGGCGATGAACGGATGCCGATTGGGGTGGCGCGACCATTGGCGCTGTCACTTATTGATGGTTTGCTTGCGGCTTTGCCTGCTGGCACCTTGCAACGAATTGAAGCCGCGGGCAGTTTGCGCCGGTGGAAAGAGACGATTGGCGACGTCGATATTCTTTGCGTCAGTGAGCAGCCTGCCGCGGTGATGGCGGCCTTTCAAAGCCTGACCCAGGTGGCCGATGTGACCCATGCTGGTGAAACCAAATCGAGTGTGATTTTGGCCAATGGCCTGCAAGTGGATCTGCGCGTTGTCGAGGCCAACAGTTGGGGTGCCGCGCTGCAATATTTTTCGGGCAGCAAGGAACATAATGTGCCCATTCGCGATCTGGCGCTGCGGCGGGGCTGGAGTCTCAACGAATACTGTGTAACAGCGACGGGCAGTGGCGAGGCTCCGGCTGGTGAGGAACGCTTTTTTGCCGAGGAGGCCGACCTCTATGCGTTTCTGGGGTTGGATTGGGTACCCCCCGAATTGCGCGAAAATCGGGGCGAAATCCAAGCCGCACGCGCGCATAAGCTACCCAAGTTGGTGGAACTCCAGGATATCCGCGGCGAGTTGCACGGCCATAGCACCTGGAGTGATGGCACCGCCAGCATTGAAGCGATGGCCGAACAAGCACGGGCACGTGGTTACCAATATTGGGCCCTGTGTGATCACAGCGTCGGCTTGGGCATGGTCGGCGGACTGGATGGCGAACGCCTACACCAACAAGCTGTGGAAATCGCCCGCATCAATCAGCGCTATGCCGATGCGGGCATTGACTTTCGCCTGCTGCGCGGCACGGAAGTCGAAATTTTGGGCGATGGTTCGCTTGGCTTGCCCGATGAAGTGTTGGCTGAATTGGATGTCGTTGTCGCCAGCATTCATAGCGGGTTGCGCCAGGATCGCGCTGTGATTACCGAGCGCTGCTTGAAGGCGATTCGCAACCCACATGTCGATATTTTGGGCCACCCAACCGGTCGCCTGATTGGCGCACGTGCGCCTTCGGATATTGATATGGAAGCGATTTTGCAAGCCTGCCTGGAAACAGGAACTGTGCCGGAGATCAATGCGCATCCTAGCCGTTTGGATATGAGTGACGTCTATACGCGGCGCGCCATTGAACTAGGTTGCAAGATTGCGATCAACAGTGACGCACACGAGCTGGCCGGGATGGAAGTCATGCCCTATGGCGTGGCGACCGCGCGCCGCGCTTGGGTGATGGCGGAACAAGTGATTAATACTAAACCGTTACTAGAGATGTTGGCTTCGTTAAAAGGCCACAACGCATAAGCGCACTGGCGCTTTTATTGAAACCTACGTCTTTTGCCAGCAAATTTAGGGAGAATTGTATGACAAGCGTAACCTTATGGCCATTTATTCGTCTATGTAAACAGGCTGTAATTGCTCTTATCATTGTTGTATTGGTTGTCGCCTGTGGCGGTGATGATGCTACGCCAGAAATCGCACCTGTGGCTGATGCAACCCCGGCGGCAGGGGGCATGGTGATGCCGACCACGGCACCCAGCGCAGCGCAAGCTGCCACCCCAGCCCCAACAGCAGTAGCCACTGTCGTCGAGGCGCTCTTTATTGGCGATGCTGTACAGACCCTGCCCGAACAGCAGGTGCGCTTATATAGTGACGCAACCGCGACTGCCGCGGTGATGAGCGTTTATGCCCCTGGCGCACGCTTCACTGTGCTCGATCCCAGCGGGGACTATGCCATCTACCCGGTTGAACGGGATGGACGGGTCTGGTATCGGTTACGCGCTCCGGATGGGCTGGTTGGTTGGGGTACAGTTGATCAACTTGTGTCGGTCCAGTAGCGCAATGAACCTTACTAAATGACGGATAAACTGTCTATGAGTACAGAGCCAATAGCGGAGCGCATCGCAGCGCTGCGCGACACCATCCGCTATCATCAACATCGCTACTATGTGCTTGACGATCCGGTACTCAGTGACCAGGAATTCGATGCTTTTTTCCACGAACTGCAAGCACTAGAGGCAGAACACCCCGAACTATACAGCGACGAAAGTCCAACGGTGCGCGTCGGCGGCATTGTCTTGGCGCGTTTTGAAAAGACACGCCATCCCCTGCCCATGTTGAGCCTGGCCAACGCTTTTACGGCTACCGATTTGCTGGCCTGGCGCGAACGCGTTAAACGTTTCTTGACCGAAGAGCAGCGGGCTGGACTGCGCTATGTGGTTGAGCCAAAGTTTGATGGCTTAACGGTGGTGTTGCACTATGAGCAGGGTCGGTTCATGTTGGGGGCCACGCGGGGGGATGGTGAATATGGCGAGAATATTACGCCCAATCTGCGCACCGTGCGCGTGATGCCATTGCAGATCCCGCAGGATGCCCGCGGCGAACTACAGTCCCCTACGCGCCTGGTTGTGCGGGGCGAGGCCTATGTAGAGAAGGCCGATTTTGAACGCTTTAATCAACAACAAGCCGAGCAAGGCGAACGTACCTACGCCAACCCACGCAACTTTGCTGCTGGTAGCCTACGCCAGTTGGATAGTCGGATTTCGGCTGCGCGGCCCCTCAAGTTATGGGTCTACCAAGCGCTGATCTTGGAAGGCGGCCCCCACCTTGCCAGCCATAGCGAAAATCTGGCCTACCTTCAGCAACTTGGCCTGCCCGTTTCCCCTGAACTGCATTGCTTTGACGACAGCGAATTTGATCAGTTGGTTGCCTACACGACGGACTTTGGCACGCGACGCCACGAATTGCCCTATGAAGTAGACGGGCTCGTGGTCAAAGTCGATTCGCTGGCCTTGCAGAGCACCCTGGGCTTTACAGGAAAAGATCCGCGCTGGGCTGTGGCGGTCAAATATGGCGGCGAAGAAGCGGTGACCACGCTGAACGATATTGTGATCAATATTGGTCGCACAGGGGTGGCAACGCCCAATGCTGTCTTGGAACCAATTGCGATTGGTGGTGTGATCGTACGGGCCGCGACCTTGCATAATGAAGATTATGTGCGCGACTTGGATATTCGGATTGGTGATAAAGTGCTGGTCAAGCGCGCCGGCGAGGTGATTCCCAAGGTGTTGCGTCCTTTGGTGGAATTGCGCGATGGCAGCGAACCGCTGTGGCAAATGCCCGCCTTGTGTCCCGATTGCGCACAACCCTTAATGCGTCCGCCAGGTGAGGCCGCTACTTACTGTGTCAATAACGCTTGTCCCACGCAACTGGTGCGCGCCGTGGAATACTTTGTTTCACGCGGGGCCATGGATATTGAAAATTTTGGCTATAAGCAGGGTGAGCTTTTTGTTCAAAAGGGCTTTATCAAGGATTTGGCTGATATCTATCATCTGCCCTGGGACGAGATTGCGACCCTGGAGGGGTACAAAGCCAAGCGTGTGGAAAATCTACGCGCCGGGGTGGAAGCCAGTAAAGCGCGCCCCGTTTATCGGTTATTAACGGCCTTGGGCATTCGTTTTGTGGGCGAGGTGGTCGCCGAAACTTTGATCCAGCACTTTGGCAGCCTGGAACGGCTCATGGATGCTTCGCGCGAGACGCTCAGTGATCTGGATGGGATCGGGCCGCGTATTGCGGAAAGTGTGGTCGAGTTTTTTGCGCTAGAACCCAATCGCACCTTGATCCACGAATTTGCGGTCGCTGGTGTACGTGTGGCCGAAGAGCGCACCGATCTTCCCGCCGATCGACCGCAACCCTTTGCTGGCCTGATCTTTGTGGTAACCGGCACGCTGCCTACCTGGAGCCGCGACGACGCCCAAGACTTTATTAAAATTCATGGCGGCAAAGTGACGGGCAGTGTGAGTGCCAAAACGAATTATGTAGTGGTCGGCGAAAATGCCGGTAGCAAACTCACCAAAGCGCAACAACTCGGTGTGCCGATTCTGACTGAAGAAGAATTACAAGCGCTAGTGCAGCGGTAATTCATTGAATTTCTATCCGAGCTTGCGTATCCAGTAGCATCAACGAAGCGTATAGTTACTGCATGAAGTGCTTTGCATTTGCGATAATGAGTTGCTGGTAACTCGCCACCATTGGGGGATTCACTGTGTATTTGAACGCTGCGCCGCTTGCTGAAACTGTCCAAACCTTACGCGAGGATCAGTACAGTTTATCGATCTATCTGGAACAGATGAATCAGCGGATTGCGGCTGTCAATCCCCACATCGAAGCACTACTGCCCGAGCCCAATCGATTGCCCCGCCTTCTGCAGGAAGCACAAGCGCTGCGTACGCAATATCCCGCGGCAGCCGAGCGACCTCCCCTATATGGAGCGCTGGTAGGGGTCAAAGATATTTTTGGAGTCGCGGGGTTCGCGACCCGGGGCGGTTCACAATTGCCCCCCGAACGGTTAGCCGGGCCAGAAGCAACGTGTGTCCAGCAATTGCGTGCTGCTGGCGCGCTGATTGCCGGCAAGACCGTGACTACCGAGTTTGCCTATTTTGAACCAGGGCCCACGCGCAACCCGCATAACCTGGAGCACACCCCAGGCGGCTCGAGCAGTGGCTCGGCGGCAGCGGTGGCTGCTGGTCTTTGTCAACTGGCGCTGGGCACCCAGACGATTGGCTCGGTGATTCGGCCCGCGGCCTATTGTGGCATTGTGGGCTTTAAGCCTAGCTATGATCGCATTGCGACTGCTGGCTTGCTCTACTTTTCGCGCACGGTCGATCATGTGGGGCTGTTTACGCAAGATACGGCAGGAATGCAACTTGCGGCCGCTATGTTGTGTCGGGGCTGGCAAATGCCATCTGTGCCGACACAACTGCCCGTGCTCGGCGTGCCTGTGGGTCCCTATGTAGAACAGACCGACCCCGAGGCATTGATCGCTTTCAAGCGCCATTTGTATTTGTTGGCTGAAGCGGGATATCGAATTAAGCAAATTCCCATGTTTGACGATATTGCCGCCTTAAATCGATTGCACCGGCGATTGGCCTTTGCCGAATTTGCGCAAGAACATGCTACGCTTTACGCTGACTTTGCCCATCTCTATCGCCCACGCACCGTGGAAATTATTGAACTGGGCAAAACTGTGACGGCAGAAGAGTTGCGCGCGGCGCGTGCCAACTGTGGCAACTTGCGGACAAGCCTGGAAGCAACCATGGCACAGCATGAAATTGATTTGTGGATTTGCCCCCCTGCGCCGGGAACTGCTCCTGTCGGTATTCAGGCTACAGGCAGCCCCGATATGAATCTGCCTTGGACCCATGCCGGGTTGCCGGTGGTGACGATCCCTGCTGGATTCGCCAGCAATGGCCTGCCGTTGGGCATGCAACTTGTGGCAAAGTTTGGGGCAGATGAAGCGTTGCTCGCCTGGGCGCACACATTACATCAAGCACAAGTGTAATAAAGCAGCCCGCTCGATAAGGCGCATCGATCGCGCAACGCTTGATAAGGCGCATCAGCCGTGCATTAATTTCCCAACGGACAGCCGCGTTTTGGTTTCTATTGCGGTAGGCAGAGAGTGTATTCCATTTTGATGGAAAAAATGTATTAAGATGCAGAAAAAAATGGACAGAATCTTCAAACAAATGTAAGGTCAAGAACGACTACTGTATGATAAAATAGGTAAGATGTTGTACTAAGATTGTCTTTAGTTTCACAATGAATTCATTCTATAGACTTATTTGAAGATTTTATCTACTCTTTTCGTCATATACGATTGTCAGAAATGATGGACAAATGACGAAATGAATAGCGTAGGTCAAAGAGTCTTATTGTAAGAGAGTTAATGATAAATTGGGCGCTGCGCTGAATGACTCGTCGATTTGCGATACCTTTCAAGATCAAATCGAATACTGATGACAATAAAGAAGATCATGCAACGCCGCATGATGCAGCCATGCTTCAACGGTTGAAGGATGGGGATCAAGAAGCTTGGTCAGCCCTTGTCGAAGAATGGAGCCCCCGCTTATTTAATTATCTCATGTATAACACGCGCAATCAGGATGATGCGCAAGATGTGTTGAGTGAGACATTACTCGGGCTCGTTCAGTCGATTCGCACATTTGATGGCAATGTGACATTGACTACCTTTATCTATTCAATTGCTTATCGCAAAGTGGCCGATTACTGGCGGCGTTCGCGCGAGACATGCGAGTTGCCACTGTGGCTAAGCACTGCTGGGCCAACAAGTACACGCCTAGAAGTAGATGAAGCCCTGGACGAGCTGTCAGAACAAGGACAACAGGCATTGCTCTTGCGATATCACGACGGCTTAAGTGTCGCAGAGATTGCCGAGGTGTTAGGGCGATCGTATAAGGCAACAGAATCTTTATTGAGTCGGGTCCGCCGTCAATTTCATCACGCGTTTGCAGGTGCCGAGGCTTACAATGGCCGATAATTGGAACGAACAGGAAGTACAAGCGCTATTCCGCAAACATTTGCCGATCAAGCAAATGTCTCCAGATTTTGCTGACAGACTAAAGAAGCAAGTTCTGGCGGAAGTCGCTGCGACACTAGGGCCGAATCCGGTCAAAAGTGTTGCAACTGAAGAAA
>Ga0105049_10008804_pt1 | contig 11660 bp, 10 predicted proteins | sample MAT06_FD_78087 | JGI IMG/M metagenome (GOLD analysis project Ga0105049, IMG submission 78087) | Freshwater microbial communities from Lake Fryxell liftoff mats and glacier meltwater in Antarctica - MAT-06 | ecosystem: Environmental > Aquatic > Freshwater > Ice > Liftoff microbial mat | place...
GGCGACTCAATAAGCGATTGAAAGCCTCTCCAATCTGCAAAAAGCTGGGTCGGGAATGCATGACTGGGAAAAAATCGTTGCCACAGCCACCTGATCAGAGGGCGAACCACACTCAACAGCAGAATCGTTGCACCCAATGCTGAAAGCGTATATAAGACGGCGATCGTCGCAGCATAGGGTCTAATGCCAGAGTCCCAAAGCGGCAGTATTGGGATGGTCAGAATCATGCCGATCGCCATTGCCAACAAGAGTGAACCCGTTGGCGTTTTCCAATATCGTAGGCAAGCCAGCAACCCTAACCCTGCCAACGGACGCACAATCCAATCAGGGGTGTTGCTTGCCTGATTATCCCAGGCAAAAACCGAATAATTCCCTATAAAAGAGTCTGCCCAACTGTGAAAAATGCCTGTAACTAAGCGGAATGGATTCTGCCGAATTAGTTCAGTGGTGATGGCATAAGCGTATTTCGTTCGTTCAACCCCGTCCATTGTCCAAAGTTCTGGATAATCTTGATAAATATGCGACCAGTTGGTTCGGGTCATAATGCCATAGAGAGTGAAAGAGAAATTAGAAAAAGGGGCACTCCCATTGGGTAAACCCACAACTTTAAGCAAGATTAAATTGGCGATGCCGCCCAGTAAAATCGCCCCCACGCTGAAGACGACAAACTTCGCAGAGAAGCGTCGAGATTGCCGGAACCGCAGCGCTCCCCACAGCACCAAAGCGGGCAGCACAAAGACCGTCCCAATGCGGGCATTGAGTGCAAAGGTCAGCAGAAAAATTCCAGCAATGCAGGCAGGCATCTTTCGTTGATGAGCGCCTTGCCATAAAGCGGCGAAACCAAGCAAGCCGAAGGCTAAACCCAGATTTTCGGTTGAGGCTTTGCCAATGAACAGACGATAAAAGAAAAACGTTTGGGTGGCAACCAAAACTGCCATCAGTGTCCCGTGAGTTTTTTGGATCTCGCGGGTTAAGAAAAAACAGGCGATCGCATTAATCGCCACTAAAGCTGCCAGCGTCACTTGCAAATTTTGTTGAGTAAGACCAAGTAACACTGCCAACAGTCCTGGAAACAGTGGTCGCTGTGGACTCCATTCCCATAGAGTTCCACCCGCCAAAATATTGCGAGCATCCGTATAGTATCCGGCGGCATCACTCAGGGGCAGCAGTCCACCTAGCACATAGAGTTCGCTTGCCCCAGTTTGCCAGAGTCGAGCAAGGGGCAAAGCAAAAATGAGCAAGACTGCACTGAGGCTTAAGGTGCGACCGAGATAACCGGGACGGCGAAGGGTGAGGAATAACACAATGGCGATCGCTCCACCAAACCACCAGTAACTGAACCGCGAAGCTTCTAGCAGCCAAACGGGGAGTGGAAGCGCCAAGGCTACGGCAAACAGCAAGAACGGAATGAAGACACTCAAAAGATTGACCAGAACATGCCAAACTTTGTCAGGCGAAATGCTCTTAAGGTCATTTCTTTTAGGGTCATTTAATTGCTTCATAAGCTCATTACAGCCTTGATAAATTTCATTGCAAATTTTCTGTATCTATATAAAGAGGAGACTGACATTAGCTGTAATGGATTGATTCTATTTGTTTGATTTTATAGGTTGCCCGATCGCAGCGATCGGTTGAATAGAATCGGCGCGAAAGAGTAATAGTTCTTTACCTGCTGGAATAAATTTTCCGCAAGCGAGAAGGTTGCCTCCACCTTTGGGCACCATTTGGGTATCTGCAACGAGCCAAAATCCTGATGTGTCTACAATTGTGGTTTGAGCCTTCAGCTTTTTGAGCATTTTGGGTTCTTTGGTTGACCAAAAGCTGAAGGTTTTTAACCCGCGTTTAAAGTCACGGAGTCGGATGTTAGGGACTTGAGAGCGGGAAATGGCATCGTTGCCAACAAGATTGATCCATGAGCCTGGATTGGCGCGAAACAACTGAGTCTCTAGACCTTCTGGACAAGTGCTGGGGGGAAACTGGGGCGTAAAAGCAGTGGTCTTAACGGCAATGGAACCCGCAAAGCTAAGAAGTACCAGGCTAAACCCAAAACTGAGGAGTGCGTTAGGTTGCCAGCGAGAGGGAGGGGATTGGAAGGGCAAATTCAGCCGCGATCGCCTGTTCATCCAAGTGACGTTTATCCTATGCAGCGGGTTAAACCTATCACGATTTAAGCGATTCCATAGCCATTTCAGCAATAGACAAAGAATATCTAGTAGCGCCATCAGACCCAGTGCCGTAAACATAAAAAGCACAATAATTGTGGCAGCATAAGGTCTGTTACCAGCGTCCCAGAGCGGTAAGAGCGGCATGGTCAAAAATATGCCGATCGCCATTGCTAGAAGCAGTGAAGCCGTCGGTTTTTTCCAATGGCGCAGAGTACTCAGCAAGCCTAAGACCGATAGTGGACGCAAGATTGGATCAAGCGTTTGGGTTGCCAAAAAATCCCAAGCAAACAGCGAATACTGCTTGCCCCAAAAGAGCACTGTCCAACCCCGAACAACTCCGGTAACAAGGCTCATGGGATCTTTGCGAATTAAATCAGTGGCGAGGACATAAACTGCCTGATTTCGTTTTACGCCATCCATTGCCCAGAGTTCTGGATAATCAGTATAGACATTGAACCAAGTTGTATGGGTCACGAGTCCATAAAGAGTGAAAGCAAAGTTGGCGAAGGGAGGACTTCCCGTAGGTGAACCGACAATCTTAAGCAAGATCAAGTTGAGCGCACCGCCCAGTAAAATCGCGGCACTACTGCCAAGCAGAAACTTCCCAGAGAAGCGGGCAGATTTCCGAAAGACAAAAGTGCCCCAAACAACTAAAGCGGGGAGCACAAAGACCGTGCCGATTCGGGCATTGAGGGCAAAAGTAAGGAAAAAGATGCCTGCAAAGCTGGTGCCGAGGTGTCGTTGATGAGCACCTCGCCATAGGGCAGCAAAGCCGAGTACACCGAGGGCTAAGCCGAGGTTCTCGGTCATGGTTTTGCCAAGAAATAAGCGGTAAAAGAAAAACGTTTGGATAGAAATGAGGACGGAGATAAATGTGCCGTTTGTTTTTTGGATCTCGCGGGCTACGAAGAAACAGGCGATCGCATTCATCAGTACCAAAGTAGCGATCGCTATCTGTAAGTTTTGGTGAAAAAGTCCCAGCAAAACCGCTAATAATCCTGGAAAGAGAGGACGTTGCGGGCCCCAGCTTGCGATTGTGCCTCCGTTTAGAAGACTTCGAGCATCTCCGTAATATATGGCTGCATCACTAAACGGCAGAATTCCCCCAACCACAAAGATATCGCTTGCTCCGGTCTGCCACAAATACGCCAGAGGTAGAGCAAAGGTAATCAGGAGAGCACTCAAGCTCAAGGTTCGACCCACCCGACCTGGGCAACGGAAAGCTAAGTAAAAAAGAATGGCGATCGCACTGCCAAATAGCGAATAGTTGTAACGCGAAGCATTCAACAGCCCAATCGGCAGTGGAATAATCAGCACCGCCACAAACAGCAGGAGGGGAATGAAGACACTTAGAGACTCACTTAACATGAGCTGAAGTCTGCTAGACGAAATCTGAGCAGACGACTTAGTTTGTTGACTCTTCAATTGATCCATAAACCCACTGCACCTAGCCCCTGATTCCACAATTTTCTCAAGCTCAACGGTTATAAATCCTCGGGTCAAGGCTCAGCGATCGCTCACTTCTCAAGAATTAGCAGCATCTAACCCTCTATTCCTGAACTGGCAAAATTATGCACTATAAGCAAGCTATGGGTTCTAAAGTTTACTTTAAATTGTGCCAGATTCGGTTTTGAAGAAAGCTAGCATCAATTTTCATCCTGGCTCACCCAAATATCCAGGGTTCGCCTCAACCTGTTTTGCAAGTTACGAGGAGGCTTCTTCTTTTTAGGTGACTTGCCACCCAAAAATACTCATGCCGCCGCCCAAGCCTGTACCTCATCCAAACTCTGAAAATCCAACAGTGCCTCACTCAACAATTCCAACTGCTCTAGAGAACAGTCTTGAATTTGCGCTTGGACGCTATCCGGCAACGCACCAAACCGCTTAGTCAATTGGCGGAGAACCAAGGCTTGCTCTCCCTCTTGTCTGCCTTCTTGCCTGCCTTCCAACTTCGCCTCTTGATAGATTCTCGTTTCCTTCAAATTAACTCCCAGCATAGCTTTGACCTCTCTTCGGCTAAGACGCGTAACGCAATGCCTCATCATTCTCGATCACTCTGTAATTTTCTCAAGCTCAACAGTCATAAACATCCCCAGATAGGAGTTCAGTGGTGCCAGCAACCTTTCGGCTAACCGCACCACCGGATAAAGGAACGAGGGCAGCAACTGCCGCAAAGACAATCCACCACTGATGAGATAACGTAAGGGAGTATGAACCGTGATTGAGCAGACCCGAAACTGTGGGAACTCCTGAGCGAACAACTTAGCATCTCGCTCAAAGATAATCCAAGGAATCGCCATGTTTGCCCCCGAAAGTGGTCCACCTTCTTCAAAGCCCCACTCGCCATGAGTTGCAAACGGCTCATGGTGAAAGTTTTTGTAAATGATACGCGACCATGCTGTGTTAGCAGGTTCAATCATGACTATCTTGCCGCCAAGCTTTAAGCAGCGTAGAGTCTCTTTTAAGAAGCGGCGAGAGTCCTTAATGTGGTGCAACACATCAATCATCAAAAAGGCGCTGACCGTGCGATCGCCCATCGGCATATCCAACCCCGAAAACACGCGATCGACCCCGCTATAGGGCAAAATATCCGAAGTCACAACCTGGGGCGCCAACGTTTTTAAAAAACTTGCCCCACTGCCCAACTCAATCCACTCACCCTGCGACGGCGCACCTGCCGATTTATCTAACAGCTCTCGATAAAAGCTCTTGTAGGTTTGAGTTAAAAAAGGCTTGCGTCGAATAATCTCTCGAATAACCAAAATATTATTCGGATCATCGAGATCATTGGTTTGCAGCGTCGGCGGCAGCTTCAGCGGAGCCAGTAAGGAAGAAAGAGACATAATTTTAGGCAAACTTCAGTTTTTGAGCAGCATACAGACACATCTTCAACAACACCATGCCTTCTTTCACATGCTGAATATTAGAACTACCATACGTCCGAGGCATATAGCGCACCGGAATATCCATAATGTGTAAGCCTAGCTTGGCCGAACCAAACAGCAGGTCAAAGTCGCCAAACGGGTCAAAATCGCCAAAGTAAGCCCGATTCGCCGCTAGTTTCTGGTAATTGTCTCTAGAAATCGCCTTGGTGCCACACAGCGAATCCTTAATTTTGGTGTTGAGCAAATAAGACAGCAGCCAAGCAAAGAACCGATTCGCCATGCGGTTGAGCCAAGGCATAGTTTCAGCGCTCACTGGATAAATGAGCCGACAACCATTGGCAAATTCGCATTTACCCGACGCGATCGCATCAAAAAAGTAAACCAAATCTTCGGGGCGCACCGTCAAATCCGAATCCAAAATCATCATCACATCGCCCGTCGCCATAACAAAACCTTGGCGCACCGCATCCCCTTTGCCCTTGCCCTGCTGCTGAGCAATTTTAATATCCCACTGGTCGCCATACTTCGCCTGTATGCGCTGAATTTCAGCCCAGGTATCATCCTTAGAATGACCTTCAATAAAAATCACCTCGGTATGCTTGCCCATACGCGGCATCCGCGTAATGCAGCTTTCAATATTGCCCGCCTCATTTCGTGCTGGCACAATCACCGAGCAGGTTTTATCTTTAGCTGCCGCGATCGCCTCGGCATTAGGACGCGATCGCGCCACCACATACTCCGTCAAACACAACGCATTCAAACCTGGTAACGGCGCCAACACCCGATTAAAAAACCAAGATACCAACGGCACCTGCTTCGGAAAAAGCTGCCGCTTGCCATGATACACCACCTCAAACCCTGCCAAATCTAGCAAATTCTCAATATCTTCCAAGCTCAGCCAATTCAACGGTGGCAGTGGCATCCGTTGCCCAATAGCAGTAGCAAACCGCAGAATCATTTCCCAAGCCGGATTATGGAACGTGATCATCAACCGTGTCGAAGGATGACAGGCACGATGAACGTTTTGAAACACCTTTTGGATATTGCCCAAATAACTAATCGTGTTTGCCAACAACACATAATCAAACTCCGTCGAAGTCTGAAACTCCTCCGCGTTTCTGCCCTGAAACTCCAGGTGAGGAAACATCTGCTGCGCATCAGCGATCGCCACCGAATTAGTATCAATCCCCAGGCCATACTCAGCATCCACCGCATTCAGCAAATGCCCCGAACCCGAACCAATCTCCAACACCTTCGACTGGGGCTGCACCCAAAACCGATACAGCTTCTCCAAATCGCGGTAGTAGTAGAGATTTCGTTTTCTCCACTTTTCTAACCTCGGATACCTAGCAACCGGAGCGGGAAATGCTGGGACAGATAATGATTTCATCTATTTCTCAAAGCAAAAGGAAGTATACAGGTAAATGTTGAACGGTAAAAAGTTCGGCAACCGATCGCTAGATTGCAGCTTAAAAGACAACGACAATGCCGCTTGACTCATCTCTTCGGGCGACGTAACGTGATGCGCCTCAATGCCCGCATACCCGATCGCCTGGAATAAGTACTCCATCGTCTTATTCACCGCAGGCATTCCCACCAACAGTGTTCCACCGGGCTTCAGCACCCGATAAATCTCAGCCAGAAACGGCTTAATATCCTTAATATGCTCCAGCACCGAAATCGCAATCACCAAATCCAAACTATTGTCATCAAACAACAGTTGATCCGCAATCCCTCGGGTGAGCTGGGGATAACAGTTAAATTGTGCTAGCCGCTTGGCAATATCATCCGGATCGCTGCTTAAATCCACCCCATAAATTTCATCACTCAGCTTAGTCAGGGTGGGCATCAAAATACCGCTCCCGTAACCCACCTCCAAGATGCTGCTGTACTCGTGCTGTTTCAGCAACCCTAGGGTCATGTTGATGCGAGCAATATAGAGCTGGCCCACGATCGGCACATAATAGTACTTCAGTGGATCATCAACATTATTAGGTGCCAATACACCTTTACGAGGGAGATACAGCTTTGCCATAGGATAAGGAAAACCAGTAGAGGTTAAATAGAAAACGACTCCTTAGCTGTTCAGTAGAGCCGCTGTAACTACTAGAAGAATATACACCTATCCCGGCATTCCGCAAAACGCTGGCTCTCATTTCCAATCAAGGGAATGGGTAGAATTTATATTTGCAACCATCCTTGGTCATGGCAGCAAGACTAGTTGCATCCCGACAATGCCTTAAAGCGGTAGGACGGAGACTCTGAGAAATGGCGCGATCGCCCTTCAACCGTCATCTTTCAACCTCAAAATATCGAACACTGATCTTTGAACTTGAAATAATCAAGATTGCCTCAAGATTAGCGAGGATTCTGCGCCATCAACTCCCGCACCTGCTCTGCATGATAAGAGCTACGGGTCAGCGGCGACGAAACCACCTGCAAAAACCCGATCGCCTCTCCAAACTCTCGCCAGGCGTCAAACTGTTCAGGCGTCACGAACTCCTTCACAATCAGATGTTTGTTGCTGGGCTGGAGATATTGCCCAATCGTCAAAATGTCGCAGCCTGCGTTCCGCAAGTCTTGCAGGGTTTGGCGAACTTCCTCATCGGTTTCGCCTAAGCCGACCATAATGCCCGATTTGGTGTAAATCGCTGGGGCAAGCTGGCGAGTTTGCTGAATGAGTTGGAGCGATCGCCCATAATCTCCCTGAGGGCGCACCCGCTTATACAGCCGAGGCACCGTTTCAGTATTGTGGTTCAACACTTCGGGCTGAGCTTGCAGAATAATTGCTAATGCCGCCCAATCGCCACACATATCGGGAATCAGCACCTCAATGGTGGTTTTGGGTGAAAGCGATCGCACTGCCTCAATGCATTTGACGAACTGACTGGCACCGCCATCGGGCAAATCATCTCGGTTCACTGAAGTAATGACTACATGGTTCAAGTTCATGCGCCGCACGGCTTCAGCGAGGCGATCGGGTTCTGTGGGGTCGAGCGCTTGGGGCTTTTTCTCAAAGTCGATGTCGCAGTAAGGGCAGGCGCGGGTACAGGCAGGGCCCATAATCAAAAAGGTGGCGGTTCCAGCGCTGAAGCATTCGCCAATGTTAGGACAGGATGCTTCTTCACAGACTGTATTGAGCGCTAAATCTCGAAGGATTTCTTTGACGCTGCCGACTCGTTCCCATTGGGGTGCTTTAACCCGTAGCCATTCCGGTTTGACTGTCACAGTTCTGTTTTACGTAAGTGAATGGATTGATTTTATCAAGTTCTTGGCGTTGATAGTTTTATAGAGGTTTTACCCATACTGTCACTGGGTCATTCCATGAAGATATTATGCAGATCTCCTCTCACTCTCTGGCGGGTCAAAATATTGAGGCAGCTCCAGCCTCTACCGATTATCTATTCGTCTTTCTAGAAATTTTTGAACGGGAAGGCGGCATCCAGTCCTATGCGCAAGACATTTTTCGCAGCTATGCGAGCTTTTCTGAGCAGCCTGCCGATATTTTTTTGCTGAGAGATGGGCAAAACAGCGCTAATCCTTTTCAATCTGACCTGTTGAATTTTCATTATTTCAAACACAGGTCTACTAAGTTGGGACGGTTGTGGATGGCGATCGCCCTCTTCTTCCATATCCTCAAAAATCGCCCCCAGAGAGTTTTCTGCGGTCATATCAACCTGGCACCCCTGGTTCGTTTGCTTTGTCTGCCTTTCCAAATTCCCTACACGGTCATGATTCACGGGAAAGAAGTGTGGGAGCCGTTGCCCTTGGTGCTGCGAACCGCGTTACAACAAGCCGATGAGATTTGGACGGTCAGCCGTTATAGCCGCGATCGCGCTTCTGCCTCTAACCAGCTTGACCCCAGCAAGATTCGGTTGATGCCCTGTGCGGTGGATGGCGATCGCTTTACACCCGGTGAAAAGTCGGCGACGTTGATAGAGCGCTACGGCTTGGCGGAGGCGAAAGTGCTGGTGACGGTAGCGAGGCTATGGTCGGGGGATATTTACAAAGGGGTAGACATGACGATTCGGGCGTTAGGGGCGATCGCTCAGTCCATCCCAAACATCAAATATTTAGTGATTGGGCGAGGAGATGATCAGCCTCGGTTGGCGCAACTGGCAGAAGATTTGGGAGTGGGCGATCGCGTGGTGTTTGCTGGGTTTGTGCCTACAGCCGAGCTAACCGAGCATTATCGACTTGCCGATGCTTATGTGATGCCTTCGCAGGAAGGATTCGGCATTGTGTATTTAGAAGCGATGGCTTGCGGGGTGCCAGTTCTGGCGGGCGATGCCGATGGTTCGGCTGACCCGTTGCAGAATGGGGAGTTGGGCTGGCGAGTGCCCCATCGAGAGGTAGAAGCGATCGCCCTTGCCTGTGTTGAAATGCTTCAACAGCAGGCAACGCAACAGGGGCGGAGTGATGGAGAGTGGCTACGGCAGAAAGCATTAGACTTATTTGGTAAAGCGGCATTTACTCAGCGATTGCAGGATGCCTTAAAAAATAGGTGAGGAGATCCATCGGGTTTGGTACGGTTGCCAGGGTTTCAGAAGTAGCAGTGAATTGAGATACTCAACTTAGTTAGCTAAAAGCGCCGGGTGCTTCTACTTCTTGTTTGTTTCTTAAAAAACACCCTTGAACTATTAATTTTGATGTATTCCTTCAGACATTCGTACAGAATCCCAGATCCTGAAGAAGTTGCTTTATGCTGAGAACTACTAGCCGATGAAAAAGCCTAAGCTGAACGTCACTGAAAAAGCCCTGGGAGGTCACCATGAATCAAAATAGCTTCAAAAATCTGCAATTTAACCTATCAGGGCTGAACTTTTGGCTAACGCTTCTGGCGATCGCTTGGTTGCTTGGCTCTTTGGGGCTAGGTTGGATTATCAAGTCTTTTGCAATTATTCTAGGGCTGATTATTATCACCCCAATTTTGGGTTTCATTGGCTTCCGTTGGTGGCTAAAGCGGAACCTGGTGGAAGCAGCTTGTCCGGTCTGTAGCTTTGAGTTGGCGGGTATTAATGGCACAGAAATGCGATGCCCTAATTGCAGCGAACCTTTGAAGGTTGAAGTAGGGCACATCCATCGTCTAACGCCGCCTGGCACGGTAGATGTGGAGGCGATCGAGGTTTCTGCTAAGCAAATTGAAGAATAACAAAAAGGGTGGAATCTTTCCGCCCTTTCTTAGCATTTTTTTTAGTTAGAAAAGCAAACCCGGCACCGTCCGATCGCTTCTCCCCAAATTCGTTACAGCCCTTACCAATGCGATCGATCTCATATTCTTGATGCAACTTTCTCTAGATGCCACAATTGCGCCAGCGAAACTCACGCAGTACCTTTTAGGGCGTTGCTGAATGAAAGTATGAATCCCTTCAAAGTCCCTTTCCTTCAGGAGAGGGATTTAGGGAGAGGTCTCTAGCTGCGTTGCCGACTCAACCTAACCCCTAACCCCTTCCCTAATAGGGCAGGGGAACTGGATTTTCATACTGCATCCAGCAACGCCATTAATTTTCTTGAGTGATGGACAGGGTGAAAGGATGACTATTTTGCGTCATGTCCCCCACAAATACTGAGTAGGTGCCTGGTCCCCATACGCCTGGAACTTCGATAGTGCCGTTAGCAGCAGCATCTGCCATGACGCAGCGGTTGGCAGGGCCCGTAATCCATAAAGTGGGTTGACCCTCTCCTTGGAGCTTAATCCACAGCGGGGAAGGTTGATTGACGACAATGACTTGATTGGGTTCGGTAGAAATAAACCCGCATTGGCTGGCTTGAGAGCCGCCTGAATTGCCGCTGATGGTGATGGGGGCAGCAAGTGGAGTTTGCACCGGGGTACTGTATACAGTGTTGGCGATCGCCATAGTCATTGCGATCGCGGTAGGAATCGTCATCCAGTTAAAGCGCTTTTTCATAACCCCTCTGAACAAGCCAGAATTTTAAGGATGGGTCGGCTTGATTAATTGAATCCTAGCTTTAGGAATTAGGAATGAAGAAAAATCTGTGACAGTTCCCCAAGTGCGCTAATTTAGCAAGATATATTATTAAGAGTTTTTTTGAGCATGTTGCAACAACTTTCTGTATCCGCAACGTTACTGTATGCGATCGCCGCTGCGGCAGCGCTGGTCTACCTGCCATTCCTCGTGGTGGCGTTAGGGCGCGTTAAGGTGGGGTACGATCCAGCCACTCCGCGCGCCCTGTTTGATAAGTTGCCCGACTACGCTAAACGAGCAACCTGGGCGCATCAAAACTCGTTTGAGTCGTTTGCGTTGTTTGCGGCAGCGGCGTTGATGGCGTATGTCACAAAAGTGGATAATCCTTTGGCGGTGCAGGTGGCGATCGCCTATGTCGTTGCTCGATTCTTCTTTTCGGTGTTTTATATTTTGAATGTGGCTGTGTTGCGATCGCTCATGTTTGGTATTGGCACCACAGGAAGTATTATCCTGATGGGGCTAAGCCTGAAGCAAGTTAATCTGTAGATTACAGCAGTAAAGGATCTGCATTGAAATAAAGTCCCAATGGGATGCGTTAGCTTTCTAGCCCCCTAAATCCCCCAATTCTGGGGGACTTTGAAAGGCTCGGAAGTCCCCCAGAATTGGGGGATTTAGGGGGCGGA
>Ga0105049_10008807_pt1 | contig 11658 bp, 12 predicted proteins | sample MAT06_FD_78087 | JGI IMG/M metagenome (GOLD analysis project Ga0105049, IMG submission 78087) | Freshwater microbial communities from Lake Fryxell liftoff mats and glacier meltwater in Antarctica - MAT-06 | ecosystem: Environmental > Aquatic > Freshwater > Ice > Liftoff microbial mat | place...
AGTAACAGCTAAAGATTGGTAATTATTAGTTGCCGGGTCCCAGGAAAACAAATCGCCTAATTCCCGCTGGTTAAAACCACCAGTCCCTGATACTAATTTTCCGGAACTATTTATGCCATAAAACTTGCCGTTGTACCAGGTTAGCGATCCTTTGGGCCAGATACCGGTTGCATATCCATCCATTTGAAATCTTTCTTTAAATTGTTGTGTAGCTAAATCCCACTCAAAAATATTACCTGCATGGTTGTTGCCGCCCTGGTAGGTAAGGCCATATAACTTATTCCCCACTTTTGTTAAAGAGCCTTTTGGATAAGAGCCATCAGTTGCCTCCATGTTTACTAAGCCTGTGATTTGATTAGAGTCCGGATAAAATTTATACAGCGTACCAAAATAACTTCCCCCTCCTTCTGAAGCGCTGCCCAGCAAATAATTGCCACTCAACAACAAAGACTCGAAGGATTGTGTTCCGATTGCATGTCTTTCTACTTCGCAAGGAGTAGCCGAATAAGCAGAAAAGGAATACTTACCATCCAGTTGATTAGTTGCCGGGTTCCATGTAAAAATACCTCCGCCTCCGGAGGCGTCTTCCGAAGCAGTGCTCCAAAAAATATTACCCTTTAAAGTTAACGAGCCCAACGGACCACGAAAACCACCATTAAACCCCAGATCTTTCTTTTTTAAAAATGCATTGTTAGCTGGGTTGTATTCAAAAATAACTCCGTAATGGTTGGTTATACCGGGTGGCGAAAGATAAATGCCTCCTTCGTAAGTACTGCCATAAAATTTATTGTTATACAAAGTGAGATAGCCCATGGGAGAAGCACCGTTTGTATGATTAAAATCCAAGGTTTTGGTTACGGTATTGCTTACATAATCCCATTGGTAGATAGTACCTACGTTGAAAGCGCCACCCTTATTGCACATCGCATATAACTTACCGTTATACTCTGAAAGCTTTCCTACAGGGTTGCTTCCTTTTGTGCTGTCGAAATCAAACTTTTTTGTGTAAATATTTGTAGCAGGATTCCACTCAAACAAAACTCCTTTGTCATTAACTCCTCCCGAACTGGTAAACCCATACAATACATTGTTCACTACTGTTAAGGAACCTGTGGGGTTTCTGCCGCTTGCGCTATCCAATTCAATTTTTTTGGTATAAACATTTGCAGCAATGTCCCACTCATAAATAACGCCGTAATTGTTTGCGCCACCTTCATTGGTTGTACCATATAGTTTGTTGTTGTACAGCACCATTCCACCACGGGCATCCTTGCCATTGCTGCCGGTAAAATTATATAGGTCTTTATATACGTTTGTAACAGAATCCCACTCAAACAAGACGCCGGCATTATAGTCTCCCCCTGCTGTGGTGGTTCCGTAATACTTGCCGTTGTTTCCGGTTACAATTTCGCATTTGGGTGTTCTGCCTTTTGCCTCTATTTGGAAATTATAATCAGTAGTAAAAGTATTGGTGCTGGGTGTGTAATAAAAAATAGAACCTTTAGTGTAATAGCTGCCATACTGCGTCATACCATATAGCCGGGCTGCGTGCGGAGATTGGGCATTTGCTGTTAAGATGGCCATGAGCAGTACTATTGATAAAATTATTTTTTTTATCCTGTATTGTTTTCTTTCAAGCTCACTGCCAGGGTTTAGGTTCTCCAACAGTCTCACGTAGTCTTTCACTAATATATTCACGTCTGCAGTTTTCATATAGTCAAAGATAACTAATATTGATGCTGACTTGAAAGAAGATGTTTATTCACCATTCTGACTAACGTTTTGCGGCTAGGCGAAGAAGCGGTTTCCAACCGAAATGTTCCACCAAACTGCAATGATCAAGCTTACGAAAATCTTTCAGGTTACCGCGATGCCGCCGTTTTGCCGCTGTTATGGGTTGGGCGTTTACACGAATGTCATTCGATATATTTAACTATTATTTTTGACAAAGTAAGGTGCTTACTGTAAATAAAGTTATTGAGTTGTAGAATTTAATTTTGTTTGCATAATGATAAACGAAACCTTACTCTTTCCTGTTGAAACCGTTCAACTTCAACTCCTTCAATTCTAAAGTAGCCAACAATATCACCACGTTACAAGCCAATAACACAATTAAAATACTGGCACACTGATATATTTATTTTCCAACCCCTTTCCGCAGCTGTCATAATATCTAATCCTAAGACAACCCGTCTATTTTGCGAATGTCATTAATGCCAAGTGTTGATTAGTTGGTAATTAGTTTTTGAATATAATGTTCAGATTTTCCTATGATCGTTAATTGGTAGATTCCCGAAACAAGTTTGCTTACATCAAGCTGTTGATTGGTCAACGAAGGGAAATACTTGCTAATTACTCGCCTTCCGGCTAGATCCGTAATCGTTATCTCGCCAGCACTCCCTGATTCCTTCGTAAAAATTAGATTGACAGTCTGTTCAGCTGGGTTAGGATAGATAGAAAATCCTGATTGCGTTAACATTTGCCCCCCGGCAACATCATCGCCATTTAAATATAATAGATAAACGGCACCAGCATTATTAAACCCATCATCATCATAAAATGACCCAACTGCTATATCGTAAATATTATCATTATTGAAATCGCCAATTGAAGTTAAACTTGTGCCGAAGTGATCTTCTTCGTCCAAAGAAGCATTGAAGCTACCGCTGGTTTCGCTAATTCTTTGAATTGAAGAAACGGTTGCGTTTGTATCCATGAAGAGCATCCAAATAGCCCCCTTTCCAGAACCTCCGTCATCTTGATTGTATGCGCCAACGGCGATTTCACTTATACCATCTCCATTAATATCTCCCACTGAGGTAACAGCATTTCCAAAATAAGCTGTGATATTCAATGTGTCGGTAAATCCACCGTGTAATTCATTTATTTTCTGTTGATTAGAGACTGTGCCATCTGAGTCCATTAACAAAATCCAGACAGCCCCATCATCACCCCCACCTTCTCCATCAAGCGGTGCGCCAACAACTAGGTCTTCGATGCCATCCATGTTCAAATCACCAATTCCAGCAATAGAACTTCCAAAAGCTCCTTGTTGCTCCAAAGTACCTGTGAAGTTACCATCCACCTGACTTATCTTTTGTTGAGAAGCAATCCCTCCATCGTTGTTTAACATTAACACCCAGATAGCCCCGATACTACTATTAGTGATACCTCCATCATTACCAGGTGCTCCAACTGCAATGTCGCTAATTCCGTCGTTGTTGATATCCCCAATAGAAGCGACCGCGGAGCCAAAGCCATCATATTGCTGAAGGTTACCGCTAAATCCGCTTCCTTCAGCTAATCGATTATAAGAGTTTACCGTGCCCGTTTCATTTAGAAACAAAATATAAATTTCGCCGCCAGAATTTATTCCACCATCCCTATTGCCTATGACAATGTCTTCTATGCCATCACCATTAAGGTCGCCTATTCCGGAAATGCTGGAGCCAAAAAAACTCATTGAATATGGAAAGACCCCATTCAACCCTCCAACATTTTCGCTTATTTCAATAGTTGAAGTTACAGTACCGTTCTCATTCATGAAAAGTATTGTAACAATGCCTTTATTTGAATCCGCATTCCTTGAGCCTACTGCTAAATCAACCACACCATCGTTGTTTATATCGCCGATGTTGGCTATCGTCCTTCCAAAATACCCATAGGGTGAAACAACTCCGTTAAGCCCCCCTTGCGTTCCGCTGATCTTAGCCCAGGAGCTCACTGTCCCAGGTTGACCATTTACAGAACACAAAATAATTAGATGAGCCATTATGCTCAAAATTAAAATGTTTTTTTTTGCCTGCTTATCCATCGTCATGATTTTAGAATAACATCTTTTTTCCGTGTACTGCAATTTTAAGTGGGGATTGATCTGGATGTAATTTAATTCAAGTTTCTAAATGTGTCGACATAACTATTATTTTATTTGATTTTGAAACCGCTTTAAAGATAAGTCAAAAATCAACACAAGTGGAAACACAATTATTTTAAGATAAATTCGTGAGATAATTCATGAAACGTATTGTAAATTATATCCACTCGAATAGTATCAATAATTCTTTCACTTTCAAAAAATCCTGTTATTAATCTTCTTACTTGAAGTATTAGATCTTCAAATTCAACAATAAATTTTCCTAATTCAGCATACAAATGATCCTCTGGAAATTCTTTGTTCTCTTGTAAAATTTCGTTATAAGTGTGTTCTGTCATAGATGAAGTATGAATTTACCGGGATTTCCGCCTTACCAATAACGTTTTGCGGCTAGGCGAAGTTGGCGAACTTCGTGACTATTATTTTTCTGTTAAGATAGTGTTTCTAGCGAAAGAAAGTGTTGATGTTACTACAAATTTCGCCATTTTGCCAAACCGCTGTTATAGCCAGTTTTTCTCATTCTTTGTTTGGTGTGAATGTTCCAATTGTCCCAATTATTGCTGGATAGTTGTTGTCTGCTATGTTGTCAAATTTCGGGTCTCTTGCAACTTTGTCAATTTTTTTTAAATTTGCTTTATTAATGTCGCTAATGTCTTTAACGTCTTTTAGGTTATCTAAATCCATTTGAATTAATTTTGAAGCAACATTGTCCTGATTGAAAAAATTAAATATTTTGTCTTTGTCATCCATTGTAATTCCATTGTCAACAGTAGTAAGAATGTTAACCGTATCACCTGTTTTCTGAGAAACAGCTATTAAATGAATGTAGTATTTCAATTCTTTATTGTTGTCAGGTCCGTGGCTTGAGTATAGAAGTTTAATTTCTTCATTGTCTTCTAATACACTATTGTCAATTTTGAACTTTGAAACTTCCCAAAATTCATATTTGTTTCCGCAACTTGTCATTAGGAAGGTGAATAATCCAAGAAAATAAATTGTTAATTTTTTCATAGTCTTTATATTGTTTGTTTAAGTTTTACAGTTGTCGATTTGTTCGTTGTCTTGTCCTAAAATTGGCTATAACGTTTTGCCTTTAGTTTGCAAAACATTATAAATGGTTATAATTTAACTGAAAAGGAAACGGGTGAACTAGAACGTTTTGTAGGGATCAAGCCCTATTAGCTGCATCAGTCCGGTTTCCTTTATTCAGACTTGCTAGAGCTAATTGGAATGATAGGCTTAAAGGCCTGCTAAAGGCAATCGCAAAGCAAGTTTTTTATTAACGTTTAAAACAAAGTTATGGAAAAAATTCAAGAATTTAAGCGGTTTTCTGAAAGTGTTGGAATTGATGTTTCCAAGCTCACAATAGATGTATTTCTATACAACAAAAAGAGCCATCGTCAATTTTTAAATACTCCCAAAGGGTTTATTTCAATGCAAAAATGGGTGAAATCAGAGGGGGATAATTTTGGTGACCGGATTTATTGTTTTGAACACACCGGCTGGTATTGCATTTTGCTTAGTCATTTTCTGCATGCTGAATCATTGTTTTATTGTTGCATAAATCCTTTAGAACTGAAGCGTTCTATGGGATTTAAAAGAGGCAAAACGGATAAGACCGATTCGTAAGAAATCGCGAGATTTGCCTGGTTGAGAAAAGAAGAATTGAATCCATCTGTGCCCATGTCGCTGAAGTTAATAGCACTGCAGCGCCTAATGAGTATAAGAGAGCAATTTGTTAAGCAATCTACTGCGCTGAAGAATTTAGAAAAGGCCTTGCTGGTCACCGTTAAGAAACTTACAAATGATATTGGACTAAAGGTGATTAGACAATCAATTGTGCAACTAAAACAACAAGTAACTAAGGTAGAAAAAGCGATGGAGGAACTAATCAAGTTAGAACCGGAAATGAAGGCCAATTACAAACTTAGCAAAAGTGTAAAAGGAGTGGGAAAGATACTCGGAATTCAGATGTTATTGCACACGCACAATTACACCAGATTCGCTGAATGGAGGCAGTTTTCAGCCTATTGTGGATTGGTCCCATAACCGCATCAATCTGGAACGAGTATTAACGGAAGGCGGAAAATACATGCTATAAGCGATGTAAAAATGAAAAGCATATTGTCCATGTCGGCTATCAGTGCAATTCAACATGATTCAGAACTAAAAATGTATTATCATAAACGCGTAGAAGAAGGTAAGCCAAAAATGGTAGTGCTAAACATTATTAGAAACAAAATTGTATCAAGAATATTTGCCACTGTAAAACGAGGAACACCTTACGTTGAACTAAACAAATTTGCTTCTTAAAATAATTTCAAAAAAACTTGTTTTTGATCTTGGAATGCAGCTACCCGAAGGGCGGGACTTTTACCACAAAACTTGATACGGAGAACAATCCCGATAGCTATCGGGATCATTTAACCACTGAACCGCCAATTTTTTGTAGCACCCATGTTATAGCCAGTGGTTCTTGGTCATCCGTCAATTATTTGGTTAATATTTGTCGCCATAATTTGCAAATGTTGTCAAAGTCAATACCTGTGTTTGCAGGACTTGTGCTTGGTAAAGAAATATATTTTATTCCATTTTTTCTGTCGAAATACTTGTCGAAAAGTGCTAGCGATTTTGTCCTGTTGAAACCGATGACTTTTAAATTAGTGTGTCTTGAAATAAAATCGTCCAAGTTGTTTGGTTCTTCGTCTTCGATTGCACTTTCAAGACTACCTTTTCTGTTCGCATTATGAGCTACGTCCCAAATACCAATTTTTGATTTTAATAAAAGTGCTTTTTTGTCCGAGTAGGTCATTGGAAAATCATTGCCAGTAATTGTCGAAATGATTTTCCAAAACTTGTTTCTTGAATGTCCGTAATATTCTCCAAGTTCAAGAGATTTGTCCCCAGGCATTGTTCCTAAAATCAAAATGGTTGTGTCTGAATTTGAAATTGGGTCGAAGGAAGTTTTGGAATGTGTCGAGTTTACTTTTGCTATAAGCTTGATGGTCGTTGGATTTTCCGTTGTCGGTGCTTTTGACTTAATTGATGAATGTCCGATTAGAGAAACTGTTGAGCCGTCACGGGCAAAAATATTTGCATAGTTTCTTGTCCTGCCGTGAATTTGAAATGCTTGAATTGTCGAACCGTCTTTTTTCTGATACCAATTATTTTTATTCAACTCGTCAGCAATTTGCTGGGTCGTCATTGGTCGTTCAATTTGTCGTAAAAGTTTTTCTATTGCTTCGTGTAGTGTCATAATTTTCTGTTCGTTGGCGGTTTTCCTACCATTGGCCATAACGTTTAGAAGCTTTGCGAAGTGGCGGCAACTAAACGATATGGTTTATGGTTTGTCTAAATGTTTATGTGTAGTTATAATTGTCATAGGTGTAATTAACCAGCCATTTTGCAAAGGTTTTGTTATAACCAGTGGTTCTGCCTGTTCACTCGATGAAAACCTTTTTATTATAACGTTTTCCTTCATTCAACAATGTCACTAAATACATGCCTGCAGGATTATTACCCATATTAATTAATTCATTTTTGCTATGCAAAAGTTTTCTTACAACTTCTTGTCCTTTCAAATCACAAATGATTACTTCTGTATTTTTAAAAGTTTCGGTAAGGATATAAATATCCATACCGAAACTATATACTGTAGCTTCAATTGTATTTTCAATACTTCTAATACCAACATAATGCACAGTGTCTCCTGCAACAATCGGGTTGTCCGGTTCAGATTCATAAGCATAGTCCTTTATGATTAGGGTTCGCCCCTCATCTAGGACATCACAGCGAATCCAACCATAATGCACTTCTTCATCTATATTAAACTTTATAGCAAGGTAACCATTAATTGTTTCTGGGATTGATTCGCCGTACCAATAACAGTTGAAGCAGGATGATGTCCCTGTACCTGCACCAACATTAGTATATGTGCGTGCGGCCATTGCGAAGTTATCCGCTGCATTTATCATTTTATACCAAGGATCATTATCATCCATTAGCTCTCCAGTCGGAAGGGCTAATGGGTATTTGATAATGCCTGAATAGTATGTCCAATCTGCCAGCGCTGCAACATAAACGCCTCCATCCATTGAATCTATCATTATAGCCTGTCTTGTTTTATATGAAAAATTTGTATAGCTGTAATATGCTAATTAAAAATTGTAAAACCGCAATTCATTACTCCCTGAATTATCGATATCGATTGGATAAAGGTCATAGGGTCCGGGCAAAATTACATCTGGTTCCAAGTCTGTATAAATTACCTCACCTTTAACTGCTGCATGTAATATTATAAATGAAGCTGAAAACATTGAATAGGAGGTAAGTCGGTTTAATAAGGTTGAATTCCTCATATATTAGATTTTGATGAATGAAGTATTAAATATTATGCCTTCTGATGATGTTGTTGTAACAATATATATTCCTGGCATCAAACCTGAAATATTTAATTGGCCATCATTTTCTATTTGCTCACTTATAAAGGTTACACCCATACTGCTGCGGATTTCCACCGTGTAGCTAGTAGTGCCTGTATTCAAGTTTGCATCATGCTGTCTTAGCCCCCTATAAACTAGACAGATTTAACATTTTGGTTTAGCAAATTTATAATAATTTCTGATTCATTCACACCATTAAGGCAATTGTAGGCCGCCGATGCATCTTCTTCAAGGTCAGGCTTCGTTTCTAAAGAATAATTTTCTATAGAATTTATTTTTTTTCATGCAATACTTGTTCTTCTCTTTGAATTTTTATTTCTTCCTGTTTTAATCGAATCCTAATTGCCTGAAGACATTCAATCCCATTTTTTATGACATGAAATTTATCTGCGATTTGGATAGCATTTGTAAAGTTTTCGTTGACAACTAATTCAAAAGTAGGCGACAAATCAAGTGATACATAACTTACGGTTTTGTTTAATTCAACACCAAACTTATCAATACATATTTTTAGCTCGTTAGCCCTTACAGTTGAACATAATAACGCAACTTTTCCTGTTTTAGCATTTGACAATACAGTGTAAAATTGACCATTGATATGCTTTTCATCAATAGCCATGTGAATACCAAAATTCTCAGGTCGAAAAATAGGAACCAAAATGTTTTTATGCTTTCCATTGGAATAAATATCGAAGTCATGTTTATGAAGTTTTTCTTGCCCCTTAACTGTACTAAAATCAGTCAAACAATCTTTAAACCATCGATAAAATTTATTATAAGGAAGACCGAGAACACTACTAATTATTGAGATGTCAAATGGGTGTTTATAGACCAGTATCTTTTAAAAAAGCCCCAAATGACTGGGTTGCTTTTGTTCCTTCTAAGGTAAAATTATATGTATTTGTATAGCTTGACGAACCGTAACTACCACGTGCTTTCCACTTGCGCCTGGTGAGATTTAAGTAACAACGTTTACCAGTAACTGGAAAAGAATTCAACTCTTGAGGATTCATAAAGCCATTTTGAACAAAATCACCTTCTTGACTCGGAATACAGGAATGTTTTTCTATCAAATTGATAAATAAATCGTCTTCTTTTTCAACGATTGAATCTATCTCAAAAAAATCTAAAATTTCTTTAGGGTTTAGCAAACTGTATAAATGTGCTTGAATTGAATCTGGGCCTGTGCGCTTCTTTTCCATGAATCCTAAATTAAGAAAAAATTCAATTTAAAGGCTTCAGCACCTCAAAATAAAATAATCCCATTTTATTTTCGTCTATATTACAAATTTAGTTATTCTCAGTTTTGTCTTTCCATTCGTTTATTTGTCATACCCTACTTGAGTTACGTTTTTCAAAACGACGCCTAACGGTTTGGCTAAACTGCGTTTTAATGCAGTTTAGATTTTGTTATCTAGAGTTTATGGGTGAAAATAAATTTACATTTCAATGTCCTGAACTAGTGAATACCACCTTAATGGGTTTTCGACTTGGTTATATTTATAATTTTGAAAAGTCTTTGAATTGAGCTGATTCATTTGATCCGTTGCAATTTTATTAGCGGAATTCAAATATGAAACCCTTTTCCTCTTTTTATCGAAAGAATTTCCTTTTTTCACCTTTCCTTTTTGCGAAAGAAAATCACTAATGCTATTGGTGGAAATTTTTGTTTCATTTTTACAAATCCATAATCCTTGATGGTCATCAAAGAGATATAAATTCAATAACTTCCACCCATTTTCAGACACCCAAATTATACATTTAATAATGTAGTCAAATTCATCTTTGGGAATAAAATAATTGAAATTTAGTCGTACCCAACCTGGTTTACTACCAACATTACCAGTACTTAATTCAACCATATATTGTTGCGACTTCTCCTCGTCAAGGTTCAATAAATCATGGCCATAAGGACCAGCGCAGCTACAGCCACCTCTTGATTGAATCCCAAACAAATCATTTAGGAGCGCTACGACAAAATTATGGTGTAAAAACCTACCCTTAAACCGTATGTGAAACGCCATGAAACCTAGACGTTTAACTTCTAAATCGCCTAAAACATAAATGTTTGGATAATTACTAAAAGTTCGAATTGCTTCTTTTATATAATTATCCTCAATTTCTTCAATATTAGCTGCTCCAACTTGATCTTTAATTTTGAAGGCTATTCCTGCTCGAATGGATCCAATTATTGCTGGAGTTCCTCCCTCCTCCCTAACTTCAAGATCTTCAAAATATCGTTGTTGACTTTTAGTTACAAAATGAACTGTACCACCACCTGTGATAACAGGAAGTCCTTGCGAAAAAAGGAACTTTTTGACGACTAGAATTCCAGGGGATCCTGGTCCACCAATTAATTTATGAGATGAAATGAAGATGGCATCTTTACTAACTTCATCTTTTGGATTCATATCGATATTAATGTAAGGAGCGGCTCCTGCATAATCCCAAAAAGAAAGAGCATCAAACTTTTTTAATAGTTTATGAATCTCAGTGATGGGCGCGATAATTCCCGTCACATTTGAAGCAGCGGAGAAACTACCAATTAAGGGCCTTTTATTGTGATATTTTTTAAGTTGACTTTCCAATTCATGAAGGTCCACATTTCCGTTAGAACCCATAGGTATCTCTACGAGATCGAAAGGACCCTCCCTCCAAGGTAGGATATTTGAATGGTGTTCGTAAGGTCCTATAAATACTACAGGGAAAAACTCTTGTGTTTTGTAAAATTGGGTCAATTTTCTAATTAACAAATCAATTGCTCCCGTAGACCCCGATCCAGAAAAAATCAAAATATCATCCTTTGTGGCGTTCACAGAGGACTTAATTAACTCACGGGCTTCCTCTCTGAATCTAGAAGTTTGCAGTCCAGTAAAAGATCCTTCAGTATGTGTGTTGGCATAGGTTGGCAGTACAAAGTCATTAATGTGCTTTTCTATAAATTTCAATGGTTGTCCTGAAGCGATATAATCTGCATAGGTAATGTATCTGTCTCCAAAAGGACCAGGTAGTTTATAATTAAAGCTAAACTGTGATCGATATATCTGCTTTATTAGTTTATTGTTCATTTTTATTCTAGATAACGGTTGACGCTTGGCGCCGTTTTATTTGTGTTGCGCCTGCGGCAAAAAAAATGGAGCTAAGCGTTTGTTGAACAGAACCTTCGGTAGCCGCATAGCGCACTAAAAATACAAAACATCTCTATAACATTAAACTCATAAAAGAAACAATATGAGTTTAAAAAACAAAACGTACAACACGATTGTATCACAAGCCAAACAAAATGTAATTGGTTTTTCGGCGAGTTATGCCAAATTTATTGAGCGTATAACGATTAATCAA
>Ga0105049_10008809_pt1 | contig 11655 bp, 8 predicted proteins | sample MAT06_FD_78087 | JGI IMG/M metagenome (GOLD analysis project Ga0105049, IMG submission 78087) | Freshwater microbial communities from Lake Fryxell liftoff mats and glacier meltwater in Antarctica - MAT-06 | ecosystem: Environmental > Aquatic > Freshwater > Ice > Liftoff microbial mat | place...
GGTCTTACTGGTCCACAAGGGCCAATAGGTTTGACTGGATCACAAGGAGTTCAAGGTTCGGTTGGACTTACTGGCGCTCAGGGTATTCCAGGTTTAAATGGTCTTACAGGAGCTACAGGTTTAACTGGTTCACAAGGAGTTCAAGGATTAAATGGTTCTAACGGAATAGATGGTGCTGTTGGTCCTCAGGGACTTACTGGCGCTACTGGTTTGACAGGAGCCCCTGGTCTACAGGGTATCCAAGGATTCATAGGTCTTACTGGTCCACAAGGGCCAATAGGTTTGACTGGATCACAAGGAGTTCAAGGTTCGGTTGGACTTACTGGCGCTCAGGGAATCCAGGGTATTTCAGGAGTTTTAACTGTAACAGATGACACAAATATTACTGGTTCAATTAGTGGTCAAAACCTTACCTTAGGTTGGGCTGGGGTTTTAGCTACTTCGCGCGGCGGTACTGGGCTAAGTTCTATTGGAAGTGCAAATCAAATCTTGACAGTAAATGCAGCTGGGACAGCTTTAGAATATACCAATCCAAGCGTAGCCTTAAACGCTAATAACGGATTGAGTTTAGCTGGTAACGATGTCCAATTAGGTGGAAATTTAATTCAATCTACAGCTGTTGACGGTGCTGGAAATGACCTAGCTTTTGTTAATAACAACAAACTAAGCTTAGGCGGTAATAATATTGATATTGGCAATAGTTCAAATAGTTTTTCGGGAAATCCCAATCAAATCGCAATTGGTCAAAATAACTCCCTCTTTTCTGACAACCAAATTGTGCTTGGAAACGAAAATCGTTTAATAGGTTCAAATAATTTTTTAATTGGGGCCAGCCAAGATTTTTCAAATATCGATAACGGCTCCAGTAGTTTGTACTCTTTTGGATTTAGAAACTCTGCTAGCTCTAATGGAATTTTGAATGATGTATATTTGTTTGGTAATCGAAATAATCTTTCAAACTCAATTTCATATCAAGACACCTACATTCTTGGAGGTAGTAATGACATTCAAGGAAGTACATCTTTAACCCTAGGTAGTAACAATGTAGTCAAAGGTAGTGGTTTGCGAGCTTATACCCTGGGAAACAACAACGTTAATGATGGTAAAGATTTGTTTTTAATTGGACAAAATTTAAGTAGTGGAAATGGGGCTGAAATACAATTTGGTTTCAGCGATACCACAAAAACAATAATTGACAGCGGCGGAAGACTGACCTTGCAAGGGCCTTTAAATGTAAACGGCACAGATGGAAACGCTGGAGCAATACTTAGCTCCACTGGTTCTGGGGGAGCTCCTCAGTGGATCGGACCTTTTGGAACTGGCAATGTTAGTGTAGGAAATGGTTTAACCAACAACGGATCTTCAATTTTTATAAATTCACCTACTTGTACAGGAACTCAAAAACTTTCTTGGAATGGATTAGCCTTCGTTTGCAGTACGGATTTAAATAACGTCTATACAGCAGGAACTGGTATTAACGTTTCGGGTGGTAATGTAATCTCGAACTCCGGGCTACTCTCTATAGCTACTTCTACTGGCTCAACAGGTTTGACTCTCACCCCAACCACAACTTCTGGAGCTGTAACTCAGGTATTGTCTGGTACACTTGCAATTGCAAACGGTGGAACTGGCTCTACTACACAAAATTTTGTAGATTTAACCACAGCTCAATCTATTGCCGGTAACAAAACTTTTACTTCAAATCTGGCTCAAACTGGCACTGGTACATTTTCGACCGGAACTGGAAATGTTAGTTTGAATGGGGCAACTTCCCTTGCAAGTTCGTTGAGTCAAGCTGGAATTGCGGCGCCCAGTTTATCAGCATCAGGTCAAGGCAGCATTTATTTTGATTCGACTTCAAATACCTTTAGAGTGTCTCAAAATGGTAGTGCTTATACCAATTTAATCGGTGCTACCAGTTTGTTTTCAGGTTTGACTGCTGCTACAAATACAAACACTTTAAATAATTTAAATTTTGCTCAAACTTGGAACTGGTCAACGGCAACAACCCAAAATCCGCTAACTTTGTCAGCTAATTCACTGACATCAGGCTCAGGACTAGCAATTACTACTAATTCAGGATCCCTAAATTCAACCAACGGGCTATTTAACGTTGCTAATACGGGGGCTAGCACAAATGGTATTTTGGCAAGATTACAATCCAATAATACTGCAGGTAGTGGACTAACTGTTGCGACAAATGGAAACATTGGCATTGGTACTACAAGTCCAGGTGGCACATTGGACCTGCTCTCCCAATCAGGAACTGCAACAGCTAGATTTACAAATTATGGTAACACTAATGATATTTACCTTCGTCGCGCCCAAGGAACAATTTTATCGCCAACTATCGCCGGTTCTGGTTCAGTGCTTGGAAGGCTGATAGGCCAAGGATATGATGGCTCTACATTTCAAAACGGAGCCTCAATTTCATTAGAAGCTGATGGCACTACAGGAGCTGGAATTATGCCTGGCAGAATAGTATTTAATACTTCGCCTACTGGGTCTTCAACTTTAGCACCAAGAGTAATAATAAATAATAATGGGCAATTCACAATTAACGCCCTTGGAACTGGTACTGTACAGTCTACAGCTGGGGCACTCTCAGTTTCCTCAGATGAAAGACTCAAAGTAATTTCTAGTAGCTTCAATCGCGGCTTAAAAGACTTGCAAGGCATAAGTCCGATTCAATACAAGTGGAATGAAGCTTCAGGATTGCCAACTAATGTACCACTCACTGGTTTTTCGGCCCAAAATATTCAAGCCAATATCCCTGAAGCAGTAAATATCGATAGCCGAGGATTTTTAACACTAGATGACCGTCCAATCATTGCAACTGTGATTAACAGTATCAAAGAACTAAACACCAAAATAGATTCTAGGCTTTCAGCTGACAATTCTCAGGTAGCCACTTTAAAAACTATTACAGACTCTCTGGACTCCAGGGTAACAAAACTTGAGGGGGAAATTAAAGATCTAAAAACTCAATTGGCAAATAGTCCAGTTTCGCCTGCTCCAAAGACTCCTGCCAGCCCAATTGAAAATCTAGACAAAGCTATAAGCGAGTATTTTGCGACAAATTCAAGTCTTTATTTATCAACTACAGGCGGCACTATTGCCAAACTTGAAGTATCTGGGAATTTACTAGTAAAAGGTAATTTGAAAGTAAATGGAAATGTGGACTTTGACGGCGAGCTAACTGTCGGAGATAACACCGCCGGTGAGGCTATAATTCCAGCTGGGAAAACCAAAATTAGAATAACCTTCACTCCAGCACTTAAAAACGCCCCAATTGTTTCAGTAACGCCAATAAACTCCGAGGCAAAGTTTAAAATTATTAATAAAACCAAAACTGGCTTCGAAATTGTATTAACTGAACTTCAGCCAGCCGACACTACTTTTGATTGGATTGTGGTTAGTAAATAGAAAGACTAAACTTATTTTTAAAGAAGAGGGTGTTAAAATCTATAGGTATACTTTTGTATAAATCATTATTAGTTTTACATTGACATAGTTTATACATTATACTATTTTTTGTGTATAAGATTATGCCAACTAAAAATGTTTCATCTACAGTTTCAAAAACTCGCTTTTCTGTACCAATTAGTTTAAATTGGGGGGAAAAGTATGTATTAGATCAGCTTTCCAAAGAAAGTAGCCTTCCTCTAAGTACCTATATAAAAAGTAAGCTTCAGCCTTTAATTCAGCCTCGACTTAAAAAATTAAGCAAAACTAAGATTCTTTTAGAAAAAATTAAAGCTACTAAAGTTGATTTTAAAGATATCGATTTAGCCTCGAAAGACGGCCAAGAGTTTAGAAAAAAATTTAAACTAATTCAAGATTAGTATGTACCTACTGGATACAAATATTTTGTCGTTGTTTATTAAACAAAATTCTAAAATTATTCAAAAAATTCAGTCTAAAGAGGAAAATATTGCCCTTTGTGTGGTTGTTCAGGCGGAATGTTTATTTGGAGCAAAAAAAGCTAAAAAGTTAGATTTAGTAGACCTTTATAAAGATATCTTTGAGTCTTTTCCAAATTTTAGTTTCGACTCTAAAAGCTGCGATGTATTTACAGACCTAAAAGTTGAGTTATCAAATTCTGGGAAAATAATTGAAGACTTTGATCTAATTATTGCCAGTATTTGCCTTGCAAACAGTCTAACACTTGTAACTAACAATTTAAAACATTTTAAAAATATCAAAGGATTAAAAACTGAAGATTGGAGCAGTTGAGGAATAATTTATAAACTAATTGGTACTTTTAACTTGAAAAACACTTGAAAAGTAATGGCAAGTATTAGAATAACAATTGGGTGGAAATATCTCATATAAAGCATAAACTTTCTACGATTAAACTTGAAACCAATTTTTTCTAGATAAACAGTGTAGAATGTGATGTCCTTTGTTTTGCCAAATTCGGCTATTGTTAAAACACACCCTTTAAAAATTAAAAATTGGAGTTGAAGAGCTAAAACCCCAATTAAAATTAGCCCCCAATCGAAGATTAGAAAGGAGCTGTTTGCTAAAATAACCAGAGGTAAATGTATCCAAAACCAAACCCCAAAAAGATTTTTTTCCACTTCGTCTCTTTTTTTCATAGTGAGTTATTTAATACTCAAGCTAACCACCCCTGATTTCACGATTTTATCCTCGCTTGGTCTATAGATTACTAGTAAATCTGGGCTTGTGAAATTGGCTACAATGTCGTTTGTTTGGACGTCTTTATAAAATTCGTTGCCTTTTCTTACGCTCTCAGGGTCCACCACCACGCTGGCTTGAGGAGCAGGAGTTCTGTCGGTGATTAATTTATTTTCTAAAGCCTTTTTTTGAACTAGTTGAATTAAAGTTTGCTGGGATTTAGCTAAAATTTGTTGAGGGGTATCTCCTTGGTAGATGACTTTTTTATCATTTGGTCTGTAGATAATCAATTTTGAAGTGTAGCCAACCACATAGTCTCCATTTTGAGCATCTTTGTATATTTGGGCATCGATTGCGTTACCTTTTTTCAAGGTGTCAATATCTTGGAGGTTTTTCTTGTCGCCAATAATTCCAACTTGGGGAAGTTCGTTTGGCGGAGTATTTACAGTTTCAGCAATCTCGTTAATCACTTTCACAGTTGTTAGCTGATTGTAGAGGTTGATTGGGTTTAAAATTAGGTAAAGGATGGCAATTTGAAAGATTAAAACAAAAATTAGGCTATTTGCTTTTAGGCTCTTATAAACCTTACTTAAAGTCGTTTTTAGTTTATCTGTGTTTAGTTTGTTAGTTGTATTTGAATTATCGTTTTCCATAAATTAGTAATAAAATGAATTATATCCTAAAAGTTATTTTTTTTCAGGATATGTCAAACGTTCAAAGGATGCTTTATTATAAAATAAGTAACTAGGCTAACTAATAATATCCAACCATCAGAATAAAACTTAACCTTTTTGAGTTGAGAATAAATCATAAACATCCTATTTCAGAGGTTCTTATTACTTCCAAGAATAGCTCGTTTAATTATTAAAGAAGTAAATATTTTACTGGCAAACTGAACTTGGGAAATTTCATTTGGATAAATTCAGATATAAGGCAAAAATTCTAACAATTGACAGTTTAGCAATAATAAGCGGTTGTTACTTCCACAAAGTTTTTAGTTACAAATTAAAGGCTATCAATATTTACAAGGTTTTTAGCAGGGTTACTGTTAGTTTTGTAAAATATGAATTACCACACTAGGTATTAGCAAAGTGAGGGGTATTAGTATTTTCTATAAAAAACACTTTTTTGGTCATATTTTCAATTATTTATAATAACAACTTAATTTTATGAAAGTAGCTATTATTTCTGGACCATATTTACCAATACCGCCTATCCGATATGGGGGAACAGAGCAAGTAATTTTTAATTTAATTAAGGGTTTAAAAGAACTTGGCCACGAGCCAATTTTATTTGGCACAGGAGACTCCGAAGTGGATTGTGAGGTTGTTGAGATAGCTCCGAAATCTTTAACCTTTCCTAAAACAGTTAGTGAGTGGAGGGGGATTGAGATTGAAGGAAATAAGATAATGAAAAATGCTAAAAAACTTTTACGCTCAATGCTTGGCGGAATTGATATAATTCACTCGCACGGCGTGGATCTAACTGACTTTCAAGACTTTCCAAATATCACAACCTTACATGGAAGAATAGATTTCGAGGAGTTTGATTATTTTCAAAAACGGAAAAACCTTTATTACGCTTCAATTTCTAAAAACCAGCAAAAAACTTTTAAAGGTCTAAAATATGCAGGAGTGGCCTACAATGGGTTAGATTATATGCTTTTCCCAGTAGTCTTAGAACCAGAGGATTATTTGTGTTTTTTGGGCAGATTTGATGGTGAAAAAAATCCCCACTTGGCAATTAAACTGGCTATAAAACTTGGAATGAAGATTAAGCTCGGCGGCAAGATTGATTTTCAAGGCAGCGAGTATTTTGATAAAGAGGTTAAACCGTTTTTAAATCACCCTTTGGTGGAGTTTTTGGGGGAATTAAACTTTCAAGAAAAAGTAGAGTTAATAAGCAACGCTAAGTGTAATTTACACCCAATTAGTTTTCGTGAACCTTTTGGACTAAGCGTGTTAGAGTCGGCTTATTGCGGCACTCCCACACTGGCGATTGCAAGAGGATCCATGTCTGAATTAATTGAAGAGGGGAGAACGGGTATTTTAGTTGAGGATTTCGTGGAAGGTTTTCATAAAATTGAGGCTTGTTTTGAAATGGACAGAATGTATATTGCCCAAAGGTCAAGATTTTTATTCAACCACCAAAGCATGACAAAGCAATATTTGCGGGCCTACGAAAATGTAATTGGCGATTTTAAAAATGTCGGAAAGAATTTGGAGCAATTAGAGGAAGCTGAAAAACTTTGGGAAAAAACATAAAGAATTTTCGTTTAGTTTAGCTAACAAATTACCTTAAAATCCTAAACATCATAGTAAAGCTCAAACTCTTTTGGATGAGGAATAAGCCTTAAACTGTCTATTTCTGCAGTTTTCTTTTCAATCCACATTTCTAAAAAGTCAGGAGCAAACACGCCGCTTTTAACTAAAAATTCACTATCATTTTTTAAACTTTCAAGTGCTTCACCAAGGGAACTTGGCATTTGGGGAATTTTAGCTAGCTCAGTTTTATCCATCTCGTACAAATCTTGAGTTAACGGGTTTCCTGGGTGGATTTTGTTTTTAATACCATTTAAAAGCTTGTTAATTTTATAACCCTCCTACCCCCACGCACCTTGATAGAAATCCCTTTTCCAGGAATGGTTTTGCAATTCCAAAATTAGCTCAGCTGGCAGCGGCCCTTTTTCAATGATTGCTAGATTTGATTCTAGATTTTTCAATTTTCGCATGCCTGGTATCACTGAAGTAACAGCATCAAAAGATATCGCAAATCTCAAAGCCAATTCTACAATATCATAAATTCCATATTTTGCTGCTAGAATCTTCAATAGTTCTACTTTGGAAATAGTTTCATTGAGCCTATCACCCTGAAAATACCCTGCCCGAAAATCTCCGTCTTCAAAAACCATATCAGCCACCAAACTTCCTGTCAGACCTCCCTCGTCCAGAGGAACTCTAGCAAGCACACTCACAGATTTTTCTTTTAAATATCCATAAGTTTCTTGAATTGGCACTTGATGAAACAAATTAAAAACCATTTGCACAGATTGAATCAATCCTGTCTCAACAGTACTTCTAAAATCCTCAAAATCCTGACCCAAAAGTGAGATTCCCCAGTTCCTAACTTTTCCAGATTCTCTCAATTTTCTAGTGACTTTTTTCCAATTATCATTTACAGCAAAACTATCATTCCAGACATGAAACTGCATTAAATCGACATAATCAGAATTTAAGTTTTTCAAAGTCTCATCAACGGTTTTGTAGATCCACTCCTCAGGATAAAAATCTTTTATTTTTGAGTTTATATTTGGTTCTTTCCAGCCACCGATTGTAAATATTTTCGAAGCGATTACGACTTTCTCCCGACCAAAATCATTAACTACTTCCCCAATCCACTTTTCTGCCAGTCCGTCGCCATAAACCTGAGCCGTGTCAATGAAATTAAGCCCACTTTCTAGTGCTATTGCAAGAGTTTTTTGACTTTCTTCCTTGCTAGATCCTACCCAGCTGCCCGAAAAATTTGCAAATTGCCAAGTCCCAAAACCTAATCTGGATATTTTCACATCTGTGTTTCCTAAGTTTAAATAATCCATAAGTAATAAGCCCTCTTCAAAAGAAAATTACTATCAATGAATATTATGTAAACTTTTCAACAATTTTATTAGAATAATTTCAGTATTTCTTGAAAAAAATAAGAATAAAACTCATCTTTACTTTCCCCACGCAGATAACTATGAGGAAAAAGAGCCTTGTGTTTTTCTTTAGGAATCTAGACCTGAGTAGTGTTTTGAAGGGTTTCAGCCGAAATCCAAGAAGTTTGAAATTTTTAAGCTAGTTTTTTTTGCTAGTTTAGTTTTGCCACATTTTGGAGGGCCACCAAATTAAGCAAATCATAGTAAATATTATTCTTTATCCAGGCAACAAAAAACTCCCAGAAATGGGAGAATTAATATGAGTATGGTGGACCCTAAGGGAATTGAACCCTTCACCCCTCCGTGCAAAGGAGGTATTTTACCGCTAAACTAAGGGCCCCGATGGGTTGATCGACGGGATTTGAACCCGCGACAGCTAGTTCCACAAACTAGTGCTCTACCAAGCTGAGCTACGACCAACAAAAATAGATACTCTAGCCAGGATAACTCAAAATCTATAAAAACAAGTTAGGCACTGGACTAACTTAAACATTTTTTTGAATTCAAATTCGGCTTTTGTCAATACTTGTCAAAAAAAACATCCTCCATTTAATTCTGTCTTACTTGGCTAATTTACCTAAAATACCTAAACTACTTCCCAAACTTACTCCAGAAGTAGATATTAATACCAAAATTACAATTTGGATTGTAGTCTGTTTTGCTCTGAGTATTCTTCTATATTTATCTATTTTCAATTTTGCTGGGAGTTTTGGGGGGATTATCTACACGCTACTATCTCTAGTTTTTGGCAGAGCTGCAGTTATTGTTCCCCTCGGATTCATGGCAGCCGGAATAATATTGTTTAGAGTTCAAAAAAACCTTGAGTTAGTGGGCTCTCTAAATTCCAGAATTATCTGGGGATTGATTTTTATTTTTGGGGGAATTGCTGGCTTTCTAAATGTAATTTTTAATGTCGCAAACCCTGGCACAATGCAGCGTGGAGGAGGACTCTTTGGTTATTTATTTTATCCTTTTGCCCTTGGCGGACTAGGAGTAATTGGTGGAAGTCTGTTGCTTTTTTGTATTTCATTAATAGGTTTTTTCCTATTTACCCAGCTCACTTTTGTAGAGTTTTTTGATAAAATTAAAAGTTCTTTCAGAGATCCAGGCAAGCTACTGGATTTAATTCCAGATATTTTTGAAGTTTGGAACGGCAAAACCAAAATTAGTAATCTTAAATCAGAAGAATTTGTGCAAAGTCTAAAAAGCTTAAATGACGCCAAAAAAGCTCCTAAAGATCCAATTCTAAAACCAATCCCTATTGCTACTGGATCAGAAACTATAAAAATAGATAGCCTAAACCCAAAATCTACAAATAATCAAGTTGTTGACTGGAAACTACCACCTTTTGATATTTTACACACCTACAAAACTAAATCTGAGGCTGGAAATGTAGAAGGAAACAAAGCAATCATCAAAGACACTCTGTCTCACTTTGGAATTAGTGTGGAAATGACCGAGGCCGTCACTGGGCCCACCGTAACTCAATATACTTTTAAACCTGCAAATGGAGTGAAACTCTCCAGTATTGATAGTTTGCAACGTGATCTGGCCCTGGCTCTGGCTGTAAATAATCTCAGATTGGAAGCTCCAGTATCAGGTAAAAGCCTAGTCGGAGTAGAAGTCCCAAACAAAGTCAAATCCCAAGTCTCTCTCAGAGATCTCTTACAAACACAGGGTTTCGTGAATTTTGAAGGGGAATTACCAGTAGCTATCGGAAAAGATGTAGCTGGTCATAATTTGATTTTTTCACTTTCAAAAATGCCTCATTTACTGGTAGCTGGAGCAACTGGAGCTGGTAAATCTATCTGGATAAATGCAATGCTTTTGAGCCTACTTTACAGGTATTCCCCCCAGGATCTCAAGGTAGTACTCGTGGATATGAAAAGGGTTGAATTGAAGCTCTATGAAGGAGTACCCCACCTGGTAGCCCCGGTAATTACTGACGCTGAAAAAGCCATTAATGCCTTGAAATGGACAGTACTTGAGATGGATAGACGCTATAAACTCCTAGAACAATTCGGAAAAAGAAATATCAAGGATTATAACGATTTCATTTCCAAAGCAAGTCCTGAGATGGGTGTGGAAAATCTACCCTACATGGTTTTTGTGATTGACGAGCTCGGCGATCTTATGATGCTTGCTAAATCTGAAGTAGAGCCAATCATTGTGCGTCTCACTCAAATGTCTAGAGCTGTGGGAATTCATTTAGTTCTAGGTACTCAAAGACCTGACATCCATGTAGTTACAGGACTTATAAAGGCAAATGTCCCTACCCGCATTGCTTTTGCTGTAGCTTCTCAAATAGATAGTAGAGTAATTCTAGACTCAGGAGGTGCTGAAAAACTACTTGGTCAGGGTGATGGTTTAATCATGTCTCCTAGCAACATGCAGCCAATTCGTTTCCAGGGACCGTTTGTAGCAGAAGATGAAGTTAGAAAATGTGTAGAGTTCCTCAAAGAACAGGCTGTTACTAGTGGACTTATTAGCAATCTAGATAGTGATGTGACTGAACCGCCCAAGGGTAGAGTCAATGTTCCTGGAATGAGTAGTAGTAGTTTCATGGAAGATGAAGCTGATGATGTATTTGAAGAAGCTAAAAGGTTAGTAATCCAGTACCAAAAAGCCTCTACTAGTTTCCTTCAGCAAATGCTCGGAATTGGCTATCCTAAAGCGGCTAAAATAATCCAGCAAATGGAAGATGCAGGACTTGTGGGACCCGGAAATGGAAGTAAACCCAGAGATGTCTACATCAACCAAGATGATTAGAGATTGATTCCATTATTTAATAAAATTTCTAAAAACTCGGGTTTAACGAAAGTTATTGTTTTTTCAATTAGTTCTGTGGGTTTTTTAATTTTAAAGAGATATTCTGAAGCCAAAATTAACTACTCATTATCGTCTCACAGTAACAATTAACAGAATAAATAACTATTTAATAATATTTATAGATATACCCCTAGGGGTTGACAGTTGGGATAAAGTTTTTTACTTATATTTCGGTGGTAACTAATTTTTATTTAATATGTCCTTTATTTTCCTTTCGTTTATAGCTGGTATTCTTACGATCCTTGCTCCTTGTTCTTTTACCTTACTTCCGGTAATTGTCGGCGGATCAGCAGCTGGTCAAAACAAATGGCGACCTTTTGTAGTAATTGCTTCTTTGTCAATTTCAATACTACTCTTCACACTTTTACTCAAAGTCAGTACGATCTTTCTCAATGTAAATCCACTTTTTTGGCAGATTGTCTCTGGTGGAATTTTAATTTCCTTCGGTCTAATTTCCTTATTTCCTGACATTTGGAACCAAATTTCTTTGA
>Ga0105049_10008811_pt1 | contig 11654 bp, 6 predicted proteins | sample MAT06_FD_78087 | JGI IMG/M metagenome (GOLD analysis project Ga0105049, IMG submission 78087) | Freshwater microbial communities from Lake Fryxell liftoff mats and glacier meltwater in Antarctica - MAT-06 | ecosystem: Environmental > Aquatic > Freshwater > Ice > Liftoff microbial mat | place...
CGCGATAGCGTGCCGGGGACTGACCAGAAAAAGTTCTCAGTGCAGGTTTACGGTTGGTCAGTCCCCGGCACGCTGACAATTGTTTCACCAAACTCCGGTTTTCATTCTGATTTGAGTATAGCATAAATGCTACTTCGGGCAGTTGTAGGTAAAAGGCGTATTTATGCAAAGCGTAGGTTTGATGAGGTGTGCACTCAATCCGAATGATACGTGTTGTGATTTCAGTCTTAACTGCCGCTACATTCTAGTACAATAACGCTGTCAAAAACACGCCATTGCCGCAACGTCACGGACTTGAGGGTCGATGTGTATGACAGCAGCTCTAACAAAGTCCTCCATCCGGTTGACAAACCTCACTAGTAGTCGGTACAATGAACATAGGAACCGCTGCACTCTCACCAACTTGGTTTCTACAGTTGCTATAGTTTTCAACTGGCAGAAAGTGTAAAAGAGGAACTCAAGTTACGGCAGTTGCCCTACTTCTTTGATAGAATAGGGCAACCAGCGAGCGTAGAATTCTTCACAGGATTTGAGGAAGAGATATGTCAGATAAACTTGATCGTTTTACAAAGCGTGCGCGACGTGTATTGACGCTCGCACAAGAGGAAGCATTACGCCTGAATCATAACTATATTGGCACCGAACACCTGCTGTTGGGGTTAGTGCGTGAAGAAAATGGCGTTGCTGTGAAGGTGTTGCGCGAACTAGGCGTTGAACCAGGACAGGTTATCCGCGCTGTAGAGCGCACAGTTGGTAGAGGTGAGCGCGCACCCTTTGGCAAGCCGACTTTGGCCCCGCGCACCAAGCGTGTGATCGAATTGGCGGTGGATGAAGCACGGTTGATGGGGCACCACTATATTGGTACCGAACATCTGTTGCTAGGATTGGTGCGCGAAGGTGAAGGCATTGCAGTCAATGTGTTGCGTGGATTGGGGATCAATCTCGATCGCGTGCGCACACAGACGGCGCGTAATTTGTTGCAAAATCAGGCCCAAAGTAAAGAAAAACAGAAGAAAGAATCGAAGACGCCGCTGGTCGATCAACTGGGTTATGATTTAACTGCCGCCGCCGAAGAAGGTCGCCTGGATCCAGTCGTTGGGCGCCATAACGAGATCGAACGTGTGATCCAAATTCTCAGCCGCCGCAATAAGAACAACCCGGCTTTGATTGGTGAACCAGGGGTTGGTAAGACGGCGATTGTCGAAGGCTTGGCCCAACGGATTATTGAAGGCAATGTGCCAGAACCGTTGTTGAATAAACGTGTGCTGATGCTGGATGTGGGTAGCCTAGTGGCTGGCACCATGTATCGCGGCCAATTTGAAGAACGCCTGAAAAAAGTGATCGAAGAAGTGATTGCTTCACAGTCGATTCTCTTTATTGACGAAGTGCATATGTTGGTTGGCGCGGGTGCCGCGGGCAGCAGTGTAGATGCCGCAAATATTCTAAAACCCGCATTGGGTCGCGGCGAGTTGCAAGTGATTGGCGCGACTACCCTGGATGAATATCGCAAACACATCGAAAGCGATGCTGCGCTTGAACGGCGTTTCCAACCGATCATCGTCAATGAGCCATCCGTTGAAGAAACCATTGAAATTTTGCGTGGTGTAAAGTCGCGCTACGAAGAGCATCACAAGTTGATCATTACCGATGATGCCATTCATTCGGCTGCCCATTTGGCGGCCCGCTATGTGCCTGATCGCTTTATGCCCGACAAGGCCATCGACTTGATCGATGAGGCTGGTAGCCGTGTGCGCATGTACAAGGCACCCTATGCCGCCAATCTGCGTGAAACCTTCATGAGTCTCAAGAAATTGCAGAAGTTGAAGGATGAAGCGTTGGAAACTCAGCGCTTTGATGACGCCATTGATCTGCGCTATCGCGAAGTTGAGCTGGAAGCGCGGCTCAATGAGCTGCGCGAGGGCTGGAACGAAGCGGCCAACCAGCCTAAGGTTACGCCGGAAGATATTGCCGAGGTTGTGGCAATGTGGACGGGTGTACCCGTCAACCGGATTGCTGGCGAAGAGCGCGAGCGCTTGTTAGAGATGGAAAAGGTGATGCGCTACCGCATCGTTGGTCAAGAAGAGCCAATTAAGGCGATTAGCCGAGCAGTGCGACGCGCTCGTGCCGGGTTGAAAGATCCCAAGCGCCCAATCGGTACCTTTATGTTCCTTGGACCAACTGGTGTCGGCAAGTCCGAAACAGCCAAGACATTGGCCGAATTCCTTTTCGGTAGTGAAGAAGCGCTCATTAAATTAGATATGAGCGAATTTATGGAACGCCATAATGTCAGCCGTTTGGTTGGTGCTCCTCCTGGCTATATTGGCTATGAAGAGGGTGGGCAGTTGACCGAAGCCGTGCGTCGGCGTCCCTATTGTGTTGTGTTGTTGGACGAGATTGAAAAGGCGCATCCAGAGGCCTTTAACATCTTGTTGCAGATTATGGAAGATGGCTATCTGAGTGATGCCAAGGGCCGCCGTGTCGATTTCCGCAACGCTTTGATCTTGATGACCAGTAATATTGGTGCCAAGCTCATCCAGGGCGCAAACCGCATGGGCTTTGCTATCACGAAAGAAGATGAAGCGGGTCGCGAACAAGAGTACGAAGTGATGAAGGCCAAGGTAATGGATGCGCTCAAGAAGACATTCCGCCCTGAGTTCATCAATCGCTTGGATGGCGTGATGGTCTTCCGCAGTCTCTCACGCAATGAGATTGCACAGATTGTCGAGATTCAATTGCAGCCGCTGCGCTTGCAATTGACCGAGCAGGAAATTACGCTAGAGATCACCGAAGCTGCCCGTATGGCCATTGCCGAGGCTGGCTTTGATCCAGAATATGGTGCACGTCCATTGCGCCGTGTAATCCAAAACCGGATTCAGGATTCACTGAGTGAAAAATTGTTGGCGAATGACCTTGCTGCTGGCGACACAGTACAAATTGACTATCACGATGTGACCAACGAAGAAGGACGCGTCGCAAAAGATTTCGTCTTTGAAGTGGTCGGTCACCAAGACGTCGATCTGCCAGAAGATGATGAAACTACCGCGGCGCTAGCTGCTTTGCTGCAATAAGCTTGGTTGTTCGCTCATTGCTGACAAATTTGTTGTAAATCGACAGGCTCACCATCCGTGGTGAGCCTGTTTTGTTTGCCCCAGTTCCGTTCTGCGGTTTGGATATTTTCTCACTTCAACGTATGATAGTAGAAACTCACTTAACTATCCAATGCATCGGAGGAACAGCCATGAGTGGAAGCGTAGGGTATATTGGGCTCGGCATTATGGGCCAAGGAATGGCACGCAATTTGTTAAAAGCCGGCTTTACCTTGTCTGTGTGGAATCGTACAGCAAGCAAAGCAGAGGCCTTAGCAGCGGAGGGTGCGACGGCCAGAGCCACACCTGCCGAAGTGGCTGCCAATAGTGATATTATCGTCATTTGTGTGAGTGATACCCCAGATGTCGAAGCTGTAATTCTGGGCGATGATGGCGTAATTCAAGGCGCAAAAGCTGGTTCATTGGTGATCGATTGCAGCACCATCAGCCCTCAGGCCACCCAGACGATCGCGGAAAAATTAGCGGCCAAGAATATCCGTATGCTCGACGCACCCGTCAGCGGCGGGAGTGAGGGCGCGGCCAAAGGCACCCTGAGCATTATGATTGGTGGCGCAGCAGAAGATGTTGAAAGCGCCATGCCAGTCTTCAAGGCAATGGGCAAGACAATCACGCATGTTGGTGGTACAGGTGCCGGCCAGACAGTGAAACTAGTCAACCAAGTGCTGGTTGTGGGTAACTGCCTTGCCATGGCAGAGGCATTGCTGTTGGCCCAAGCCGGCGGCGTTGACCTGAAGAAGACCTATGATGCGATTAGCCAAGGTGCGGCTGGCAGTTGGATGTTCACAAATCGCGCACCACAAATTATTAACCGCGACTGGCGACCGGGCTTTATGGTTTCGCTTCAACAAAAAGATCTGCGCCTTGTCCTAGAGGCCGCCGATCAACTGGCTGTACCATTGCCAGGGACCAGCTTGATTTTTAATCTATATCGTACCCTCGAAGATAAGCTTGGCCATGAAGGCAACCATGCCTTGATCAAGGCATTGGAGAATCTTGCCGGTTTTGAAGTGGGCAGCGAACCAGCCTAATGCGTATGGCGTATCTAACCGCGCGCCGCGGTCAATTTTGGCGCGACCATAGCCAAAAAGTCGTCGCTGTCTTGATCTGGCTGCTACTGCTCGGCAGCTATGCTGTCTATTATCAGCTACACGGGCTAACGATAGAAACATCGCTACGCCAATTGCTCGCGCTGTTTGATACGCCTTATGGACCCCTGCTCTATCTACTCAGTTTTCTAATCCGCCCACTACTTTTCTTCTCTGTCGGCATTCTGAGCATCATGGGGGGCATCATCTTTGGTGTTGGTGATGTCACTCATTTTTTGCTGGCGCTTGTCTATGCCGTGGTGGGGGTGATCTGTTCGGCCATGATCAGTTTTGGCATTGGGCGTTTCCTGGGTCATGGCATTGTGCCACAAGTGAATGGCACACGTAGTGAAACGATACAGCGCTATGCCGACCGTCTGCGCCGGAATGGCTTTTTAACAGTCTTGACCATGCGCCTGGTACTGTTGCCATTTGATGTCGTCAATTACTTGGCTGCGCTCATGGCAGTTGATTGGAAAGCTTTCCTCCTGGCCACCACCATTGGTGTTTTGCCCAGTACCTTGGCTTTTGTCTCCTTCGGCGCGGCCATTGATATGAGTCAGATGGCCGCTGGCCAAACGCCCCAGATCGACGTGAAGATGGTGCTGCTGGCTGTCATCCTCTTTATCTTGAGCCTGATCATCTCACGTTGGTATAAACAACCAGGGTAATAAGTACAGTGTAAAGTAAGTTTATTGGCAATTGCAACCCCACCCTCGCGCTCCCCTGGTAAGGGAGGGAACCATAGGCTACGCCATTGGCACCTCCCCTTAGCAGGGGGAGGCTGGGTGGGGGTAGATTTCTATCAACTTACTTTGTTTCCACTGTAATAAGTACACTGTAACGTAAGTTTTGATCGTATATTCGTTTCCTACTTGCGCCGCGAAAATTATCCGCTTCCTCACTAACTTCCAAACTTGTAATCATTGCTACTTGCTTTTCGATTGATTTTCGCGTACTACGGTATAATATTCTTACGCTAGTAAGCTATTTAGAGTCCTTCTATAATTATTTTCGTGTAAGTCTTATCCACCAGCAATCTCCCGCTGTGTAAGCCTCTCCTGTGCTCGCCACTCATTTTTAATAAGTGAAGCGTAACTTAATTGATAGGATTAAAATTGTGTAAACAAACTTAATGCTGTATGCGAAAACCCGAGGCGAAAATGAGGAAAACGGCGTTCTGTCGACGTTTCTACGGCCTTTGCCCTGTATACTTTACATATAGTTCAGGCATTACTATACCTATTTAGCAATTATATTTTATAATCAATCAATACAGGAGGCCCCCATGAAGCAAAAAAACACAATGACTAATTCCCCTGCACAACGTGGCGATGAGCACCGTGGTGGTCAGGGGCAGTAAGCTTACGAAGCCCGTGATACACTCTCATAAATACCGGAAATCTAGCCTGCTGTAATATCTTCTCTAGAGCTTGTGTAAGCAAGTTTTGCTCATGCATTACTAGGGCTTGTTAAAGCGGGCATCATTGTGTGTAGTGCCAGTTCTTCCATCAGTTTACGATGGGCAAGCACATTATATAAAAATGAATGTTGTAATGCTGGATCGTCCAAGGTTGCAGCTTGGTCGCGTAATAGCTGACCACCGCGCCGTAGCACATCCACTGCGCGCGCATCATGGTTTGCCGCCAATGTCTGATAGCAAATCAAGAAGATGCGCCCGAGGTGTTGGATTGCATTGAGATGTGTATATTCGAGTACGGCTAAAATACGTTCCACTATTTCCAGCGCACTTGTATAATTATGTTGCTGTAGATAAACTTTTGCCAGACCCGCTTGGGCAGGCAACTGGCCAGCGACTTGGTCAATTGCCTGCCATAAATTGAGGGCCGCGCTATATGCTTCTATTGCGGACCCATAGGTCTCCTGGGTAACCAAGATATAGCCCATAAGTATCAGTGCCTCTGCTTGTACGGTTTGGTAGCCGCCAGGTTCTGCAAGGATAATGGCTTGTTCACAATAACTTTGCGCCAATGTATAGTTGCCAATATTTTTGTAGAGATGGGCGAAAGCAGTTAGCGTTTTTGCTTCTAAGCGCGTAAGTTTCATGGTTTGAAAAAGCGTAAGTGCTTGCGACAATGCTGCCTGGGCGCGCGTTTCCTCGCCTAACACACACCAAACGCTGCCTTGATTCAGATAGGCAAAGCCAAGACCCTCTTGGTCACCCAACTCACGGCTAAGTTGGAGCGTTTGTTGGTGATAGTGCAGTGATTGCCCAAAGTCACCCAACATGCCAAAACTGACACCCAAATTATTGTAAACAATGCTCTCTTGTTGGCGATTGCCTAAATGACGGGCGATCGCCAATGCCGTTTTGTAGCAAGTAATGGCTTCTGGATACTCGCCATATTGATCATGGCTCATCCCTAGATTGGACAGGCAGTGAGCTTCTAGCGGCAGTAAGTTACTTTTGCGGGCTAACTGCAAGCTATGTGTATAGGCGGCGCGATGCAATGGATAATTGGCACGGCTCCAGGCAATGTCTCCCAAACGAAGATGACCCAGGGCTTCTAGTCCTGGGTCATCCAATACCTGTGCCAATTGAATGGCCTCTTGGATAAATTGTTCGGCGACCGTACGCCGACCCAACATTGCTTCAAAAAATGACTCTTCTCCTAGCAATTGACCCAGTAGTTGTTGTAAATAGGGATCCGGTTGCGCTTGGCCCGCCAGCAGTGTGCGTACACACGTAATTGCGGCTGTCAACATGGTGACGGCTTCGCTTAAGAATCCTACAAGATAATAGAAGCGCGCTAAGCTCTTGAGGGCGCGCGCCAATTCTGCAACTCTTGCCTGTTCAACGGCCCAGAGCCAAGCTGCACGAATATTATCTAATTCCGTGCGAATGGCAAGTTGCGCAGTGCGGTCACGATTTTGGCTTTGTTCCAGTAGGGCCAGGAATTCTGTGTAATAGGTACTGTGCAGATTATAAACTTGTGCAGCTTCAATAGGATGTAGTAGGAGTTGCTCGGCAGCATATTGGCGTACCAATTCATGCACCTCAAACCGCCCCATAACCGTTTGGTGTAATAACGAATGATCAGTCAAGCTGGCCAGGATCTCTGGTGTAGCACCTGTCACCGCCTGCGCTGCCAATCCTGTGAAGCCACCACGGAAGACCGCACAGCGAGTCAATGTTTGGATTTCTGGCATCGAGAGCAGTTGCCGTGAATAGTCAATGACTGCGCGTATGCTCCGATGGCGCAGGGGTAAGTCGGGAAAAGTGGTGCTTAACGCCGCATAGTTGTGGCGCAGCACGGCCGCAATTTGTGTCATCGTCAGATGGCGCAACAGCGCGGCTGCCAGTTCGATCCCCAGTGGCAGACCTGCGACCAGCTGACAGATGTATAACACATCTGCTTGGTTTTCTGCGGTAAGATTAAATTGTTGATGAATACGGTTGGCGCGTTCGACAAACAGCGCCACACTCGGATAAGTAAGTAACTTATACACTTCAAGCAGACCATTGGTCGCTTCGGTTGCTTCTTCTTCATCGGGAAATGCTAGGCCATCTAGTTGAAAAAAATATTCAGCCTGAAAGTTCAGACGGCGGCGTGAGGTTACCAAGATTTTTATATGATGTGCCGTGTGTAAGAGATCCAGAATAAAGGTGGCACCGGTGAGTAGATGCTCAAAGTTATCTAGAATTAATAGTAACTGTTTGGGGCGCAATTGGGTAAATAGTTGGTCGATCAGCGGTTCTGCACCAGCAAACGTGAGCTGTAGTGCTTTGCCAATGCCGGCCGCCAACTGATTGGGCAGATCGGTAGGGGGACTGATATCGGCCAATGGTACAAACCAAACGCCATCTGCAAAGTGAGCTTGTAGCGTTTCGCCAATCGCCACGGCCAAGCGCGTTTTCCCGACGCCGCCTTCGCCGCTCAGTGTAATCAACGGGTAGCGGGGATCGGTCAATTTACTGCTGAGGACGGTAATTTCCATTTCGCGCCCAATGAGGGGCGTCATCTGGCGCGGCAAGTTGGACAAAGAAATGGAAATTTTGCTAGCCAGCGGTTGTTGTTGTACGGCTGACTCTTTATGCGGCTCATCCCGTTTTAGCGTGGGAATTTCAGCGGGTTGGTGGCTAAATTGGCCGGCACGAATTTGTTCGTAGAGGGCCACTGTTTCGGGCGAGGGCTGGACATCCAATTCCTCGGCCAGAACACGCTGGCAGATCTTGTATTGGGCCAAGGCATCGTGGGTGCGACCCGTGAGTGCTAACAAATGCATTTGTACCTGGTGGGCACTTTCCTGCCATGGTTCTAAGTTTAGCAACCGGCGGTTGGCCGTCAAGCCGGCTGTATAATCTTGCTGAATAAAATATTGCTGAATCAACCATTCTAACCCGTTGATGAACTGGGCGTGCAATTCTTCGCGCTTCTGCATGACCCACTCTTCAAAGGGCTGCGCTTTACGCACATGAAACCCAATCAAAAAATCGCCACGGTATAGTTTCACCGCTGCTTCAACCAGCGATAGATCTACCCTTGCTCGGCCTTGTCTCAGCGCATCTTGCAAACGCTTGACATCTAGCTCGTAGGGTATATCGTATGCAAAGCCTGCCCGTTGGGCATCAGTGAGGATCCAGGACCCAACACTCGCGCGTAACTGGGTCAACCCATCGCGCAGATTTTTGCGCGCTCGGCTGGTCGTCATATCCGGCCAAAGCAATTCGGCTAGTAGATCGCGTGAGTGCCAACCCGGATTAAGCGCTAAATAGAAAAGTAACGCCTGGCTTTTGTTTGTTTCAAACGAGACCGTGCGTTCTTCTAGGAAAACTTCTGGTGCTCCCAGTAAATTCAGTTGTAATCGGGCCGACATCGGTACCGTACCTTGGGCTAAAACAATTTTGGTATGAATTGTCTTTGCAAATATAGGACTGTATTCATTTCGAAGATTTTGCTTTTGGCAAAAAGAATTCATGGCAGTGCGAATAGATTGAGCTAGTTGGAATTAATTTGATTATAAATTATGGTAATGTAATTTGCAAGCTCATTCTTTTTGCGTAAGCGTATTTCCTACATAAAAAGAATGAGTTTGTGTCGTAAGGAGGCAGAACGACGTTTTTACGGCGTTTTTGCGATGAATATGGTTCATAAATCTTATCTATAGATCTTGGTTCGCTGAACGAGTTGCATAAGGAAGCCTGGAAAACTTTCTTGTGCAACAGTAGCAGATTTATGGAGGAAAAATGAACAAACGCGTTTACTATCCAAAAACGACTGTGCAGCAACGGTTGCATCTCTTTAAAGTGTGGGAGAAGACTGGCGATGTCGAGCAGGCTTGTACCGCCGCCCGCGTGAGTCGCTCTACTTTCTACTATTGGAAGGATCGCTTCGTAACCCATGGCGATGCGGGATTGTCAGAAGAGCGCCAATTGCTGGCACCCGCAAACATCTTGCCGGAAGCAATTGCCGAAGAGATTGTTAGTATGAAAAAACGCAATCCCACCTGGGGGAAATGGCAAATCGCACGTGAGATTTCTGATCGACATCCAGAGCGCTTGACCATGAGCCCGAATACAGTGCGCCGCGTATTGACCGCGGCTGGTCTATGGTGGTAGCCACCTGACTCAACCGCGCGTGTCGGCGGGATATGGCTCTTCGAAAATGGGTTATGGATTGCAAAAGCGTTATTGCTTTTTACGCACTTTTTCAGACGCCTGTTTTTATAGGCGAGGAGAGACTTTGATGAATAGTGATTCCCTTGATCAACATAGAGCCGCGCCAGGTGCTTATTACCGGATCAAAGTCAAAGGCATACTGGCACAATCCTTGGCTGCCCCGCTGAGTGACTTGCAGATTCAACATGAAGACAATATCACCACACTCGTCGGCTATGTACATGACCGCGCTACACTGCGGTGCCTGTTGAGGCAAATGCACCATCTTGGCTTGCCATTACTCTGGGTACAACGTACACAATCGTTAGATTCACTCCGTTATTCTTCTGTGCTGGAGCAGCGGACTGTGACCGAGACCTAAATTATGTAGGACGTTTTGACGTAAATAACCGAGTCATTTCACAAAGTCGCAGGCAAAGCTTGCGACTTTGTGTTTTATCGATTGGGCTATGCTGTGCTTCGTTAACACCCCCAGGCTACCGCTTCTACATCGAGGTAACCTCTGGCGTTGTTCCGTACTCTGTTGTGGCAAATCGGGCTGGTTTACCAATCACTTTCTGTAAAAAAAGCGCCGATCTGCGTCAACAGATCGGCTGGAGTGGTAGAGATTGTCGGACGGCAAACCTACCAAGAAATAAGATAGCATATTTTCTTGCTTTTAGCAATGGCAGAAAACTTACGGTTTTTGGACTTTCTTTGCTCCATTGCCAATCGACTTTCCACTCCCCTTTTCGATACTCAATGGCTTGCCCAGCAGGATATTGCCAGGCTTTGCAATCCGCATAACACGAAGCGATAGACTACTCTTGCCATAAGATTCGATCAAGTTATGTTGGACAAGCTATTTCTAGATAAATTTGGAATAAGTGTGGCAATAACCACCTATTATCAAAAATGGGAAAAATATAGGAATTGTCTTACGTGTGTCTGATCCGTAAGCACTGTAGCCCATGAGTACTAGTGACAATCAATGTGTCTTATGTAAAACTGTGGACGGCAGACGTGACGAATAAACGCAGCTAATAGACGTAAGCTAGTCCTGCGTAGCGCAAATAAACCGATGCCAATATGAGACATCCAATCGCCTATTGCATGTCTCAGTATATGTCTCAGTATATCTCTCAGTATACGACACATACTTGCGGCCACGCTTGTTTGTAGTGTAGCTTTCCGTAGGGGCCTGACGTATTTTTGCAGCCTATCAGTTTTAATCAACTGTCTCATTGACTGGGATCCCCAAGCGCACATGGATACGTGAATGATTTGACGAAGTAAAGCAGTACAAGCAGTAAAACGTAAGGCTCACTTGTCTAAAGTGTGGGCTATGCCACTTCTTCCTCCTCCGGTAGTAAGTTGCCTATACACACTTTGCACGACGGTGCGCAGCTGTTCCAACAGACGGCGCACCACTTGATGAGCGAAAAGTAAAGAAGCGCACTGATCTGCGTCAACAGATCAGTTGGGGTGGTAGAAATCGTTGGACGGCAAACCTACCGAGACAGTTATTCGATAAATACCTCGGTATTCGTCGAGCGCCATTGGCTCGTGCAGGAGCAGCAAACCGGATAATCATTGTATCTGGTATGTTGCTACCCACCAAGCAGATCGGTGTTATCGACAAGTCTTTGCAGCATCACCCCTTTTTGCCCTTCTGTATCTTTTCAATTCATTCATACAGCGTGAAGTGACCGAAGCTGTCCCAACGCAAATCTCCGTGCGAATTTTCTTTCGTCGCATGTTCTGGATTTGCTGTGTAATTTGGTATTGTTGGGCACTTTTCGCTGATTGCACTGCGGTTTTTCTTTGCGCGCCGGACGCTAG
>Ga0105049_10008818_pt1 | contig 11649 bp, 11 predicted proteins | sample MAT06_FD_78087 | JGI IMG/M metagenome (GOLD analysis project Ga0105049, IMG submission 78087) | Freshwater microbial communities from Lake Fryxell liftoff mats and glacier meltwater in Antarctica - MAT-06 | ecosystem: Environmental > Aquatic > Freshwater > Ice > Liftoff microbial mat | place...
ATTGTTTGTGGCGCAGTCACCAAGCGTTTGCTGGACAACGGCTATACGAATATCTATCTTAGCACCGATGACTTTCGTCTGCCAGCCATCAAAACCTACCTCAAGCTCGGCTATCGGCCATTGATCGTCACAGCAGATATGACGGCGCGCTGGGAAGCCGTTTGCCATCAACTAAGCTGGTCCTTTACGCCCGAAGCATGGCGCGTCCTATAACTGATTGCGCGTATTCCAGCATAGCACCAGACAGAGTCTCTTACTGGGACAGGTAGCGGTGCTATGCTGAAATACTGAACAAGTTCTCTATTTTTCTAAAACCGCGCCCTCATTATACAAAATTCCCGCGCTGTATTGTATAATTCCCGGCTAGTGTTATTCTCTGTTTTCCATGCACACGACAGGTTGAGGTAATGCCCATGTCAACCCTCCCCAAAGTTTATATTGATGGTCATGTCGGCACGACTGGTTTGCGCATTCGCGAATGGCTGGGACCGCGCCAGGATATTGAACTTGTGACGATTCCCGAAGCGTTGCGCAAGGAAGCCAGTGCCCGTCGCGATTATATGCTGGCTTCGGATATCACAGTCTTTTGTCTGCCTGATGATGCCGCACGCGAAGCCGCGGCTTGGGTGGAAGATAGCGCCACGCGCCTGATCGATGCCAGCACTGCCCATCGCGTTGCGCCGGGCTGGGTCTATGGGCTGCCCGAACTGCAACCCGGTCAACGGGATGCGATTCGCCAGGCCAAACTGGTTAGCAATCCGGGCTGCTATTCCTCAACCTTTATTCTGTTGACACGCCCGCTGATCGACGCTGGTGTGATTGCGCCCGATGCGCCGATTGCCATCCATGCCCTCTCTGGCCATTCGGGCGGGGGACGCTCGTTGATTGAACGCTGGGAGACGCCCGCCAATGGATTGTCTGCGCTGCCCTACGAAGCACCCTATGCCATCGACCGCGTCCACAAGCACATTCCCGAGATGATCAAATACAGCGGCTTGCAACAGGAACCCCAATTCGTGCCCGCTGTTGGGCCCTTCCGCTGTGGCATGCGCGTGGAAGTGCCGCTCCATGCCAGCCTGTTGCAGAAACCGGTCAACCAGGTGTGGGAGGTGCTCAGTGAGCGCTACGCCGGCGAGCCCTTTGTGCATGTCAAGCCGATATTGCCAGCCGGAGCGATCGAGGAGACGAGCTTCGATCCGCAGAATTGTAACGAGACCAATTCGATCAACTTGTATGTTGTGCCCCATCCCAGCGGCCACGCGTTGTTGATCGCTACGCTGGATAACTTGGGTAAGGGTGCCAGCGGCATGGCCATCCAAAGCCTCAACCTTATGTTGGGCTTTCCCGAAACGACCGGCTTGCCCACCTGTGCGTAAACGAGCTCGATACCAGTAGGATCTATGAGATCCTACTGGTATTCATCATCCATATCAGACCTAACCTAACGGGAGACGTGCCATGTCCCACCCACTTACCGACAAAGTCATCATTATTACGGGTGCCAGTTCGGGCATTGGCGCGGCGACGGCGCGCGCCCTGGCCCCGCTTGGCTGTAAACTGGCATTGGCCGCGCGGTCTAGCGATAAATTGCAAGCAATTGCCGATGAACTAGGCCCGCACGCCCTGGCCATCCCGACCGATGTCACGGTCGGGGCCGATGTGGTGGCGCTGGTAGAACAGACCGTGGCCCACTTTGGCCGCGTCGATGTGCTCTTTGCTAATGCAGGCATCTATATTCCTGGGCAGGTGGCCGAAGGTGATCCGGAAGCGTGGGCCACGCTGATGAATGTCAATGTGGATGGGGTTTTTCGCTGTGTGCATGCCGTATTGCCCCACATGTTGGCGCAAAAATCAGGTGACATTCTGGTGACCAGTTCGATCTCTGGCTTTATCGACATCCACTGGGAGCCGATTTATAGTGCGTCCAAACATGCGATCCAGGGCTTTGTCCATACACTGCGTCGCCAAGTGGCGGCCCAAGGCTTGCGCGTTGGCGCAATTGCACCCGGACGTACGGCTAATGAATTGTGGGGCGTCAACAGCAAAGAGGAGATCGACCAGCGCGTCGCCGAACACAGCAGTTTGCGTTCGGAAGATGTGGCCGACGCCGTGATCTTCATGCTCTCCCGCCCGCCCCACGTCACCATCCGCGATCTGGTCATGCTGCCGCAAAACCAGGATCTTTAGCGCGGCAAATCCGCGGGCGTGTCGATATCGCGCAGCCAAGCAGCGTCGGCGGGCAGGGTGACAAGTTCCTGGCGATAGCGTTGTAGCAACGGCCGTGCGCCGGTATCCCCCTCCAATGCCAACAACTCTGGCCACAGACTGCGATCAAAGATGGCGGGTGCGCCGCGCGGCTGCCCATCGACGGTCGGGGCGACCAACCGGGCACCAGCACGCCACGCGGCGATCAAGTCATCCAACAGCGCCACAGGCACAAATGGTTGATCCGTGGGCAAAAAGAGCGCGGCTTGGCAAGTTGCTTCCAATGCCTGAATCGCCGTGCGCACGCTACTGGCCTGGCCGGTGGCCCATGCCGAATTATGCACAAACCGCACCCGTTGCCCCGCTTCGGGCAGGTGGGTCTGGAGCAGATCTCTAACCGCTGGCGCGTACGCGCCAGTGACAATCATGACGTCGATTGCACTGCTCGCTAAGGCCACCTGGACGGCGCGCACCACCATTGGGGTGCCATCGACGATTTCCAATTGCTTGGCCCGCCCCATCCGACTGCTGCGCCCAGCCGCCAGCACAATCGCGGTGACAACGCACCGCTCGCTTTGTCCTGCCACTTCTGCCATCATTATAAAACCTACTATCCTGGTAGCTTTGCATTTTGGAGTGATAGTTGTAAGATTATCATGGTCCGTGCTTCTGTCCAAAATCGGCGAGCAAGCCGCTAGCAAGGGTAGTTGTAACCTATGGAGTTTAACCCATTTCGTGGCAAAAAGATCATCTTGGGCGTTAGCGGCAGCATTGCGGCCTACAAAGCCGCCGACTTGGCCAGCAAACTGAGTCAGGCTGGGGCCCACGTCAATGTGATTCTAACCCAAGCGGCCACCCATTTTATCACGCCGCTCACTTTTCAATCGGTTACGGGGCAGCGCGCCTATACCGATGCCGATCTGTGGGGCAGCGAAGCCCATGTGTTGCATGTGGGGTTGGGCCACCAAGCCGATTTGTTGATCATTGCTCCAGCAACCGCCAATACACTCGCCAAACTCGCCCACGGCGCGGCGGATGATCTGCTGAGTGTGACAGCATTGGCGGCCACTTGCCCGTTGGTACTCGCTCCGGCCATGGATGGCGGTATGTTTACCCACCCAGCCACCCAAGCCAATCTGCAAACTTTGCTTGACCGCGGCGCAGTGGTGATTGGCCCCGAAGAAGGCCATTTGGCATCGGGCTTGATCGCCAAAGGGCGCATGACCGAGCCGATGACCATTTTGGGGCAGGTACGGCATTTGTTGGCACGTGGTGGTCCGCTGCAAGGACGCAAGGTCATCGTTTCGGCAGGCGGCACGCGCGAGGCAATTGATCCGGTGCGTTATCTCACCAATCATTCGTCGGGCAAACAGGGCTTCGCGATTGCCCAGGCCGCGCTGGACGCTGGCGCAAAGGTTGTGCTGATTACAACCGCGGCTTTGCCAACCCCCGCCGGCGCACAACGCGTGGATGTAGAGAGTGCGCAAGCGATGTTGGCCGCGGTTTTGCACGAAAGCCAAGATGCCGATGCCTTGGTGATGGCCGCGGCAGTGGCCGACTTCCGCCCGGCCCAGGTTGCGGCGCAGAAGATCAAAAAGCACAGCGGTGTACCCACGTTAGAATTAGCACCCAATCCAGACATTCTAGCCGCGGTGGCCAAGCAGCGCCAGCGTAGCAACTGGCCGCGTGTGGTGGTGGGCTTTGCCGCCGAGACCCAAGATTTGTTGCAGAATGCGCAGAGTAAACTCACACGCAAGGCCCTCGATCTGATCGTAGCGAATGATGTCAGCGCCGCTGATGCCGGTTTTGCTGTTGATACCAACCGCGTGACCCTACTTGATGCCGATGGCACCCAGGAAACCTTGCCATTGCAAAGCAAAACCGCCGTCGCAGAGCGGGTGATTGCCGCCGTCATCCAACGTTTGAATCGAACTTAGCTCATGCGCTATTTATTTGCCTCTGCGCAAATTCCCGGACATCTGGATTGGGGTGGTTATTTGGCCACGGCACGTGAACTCCGTCGGCGCGGCCACGCCATTTTGTGGGTCACAGGGCAAGCTATGGCACCCGTGATGGAGCGTGCGGGGATTGACTGTCAAGTGCTCAGCGAGACTGGGTGGCGCTGGCCACCACCACCGCCGCTCCAACCCACACCCGGCATGGACCCGGCAACGCTGCGCACTCAGCGGGCGCTACGTGCGCTGGATCAATGGTTGGACGAGCCACGCGTGGCCCAGGCAACGACAGAACTGATTGCGGTGGGCCGTACCTTTCGCCCCGATGTGGTGGTGAGCGAAGTTTTTCTCAGCGCGGCTGGGCTAGCGGCGGAAGCCCTTGATACCCCCTTTGTGATCGCGGGGTGGCCTGCAATGCAGCCCAAAGTTTCCAGTGGCAATGAAGATGTGGTAACGGAGGCGCGTCAACGCCTTACGCGCCTATGCCAGCAATTCGGCATTGCGGGTCGCAACTGGACAGAAGTTGGTCCCCCGGCCCAGCAATCACCTTTGCTACACCTGACCTATTGGAGCCCCACCTGGTATACGGGTGTTGCGTTATTGCCGCAGACGCAGCATGTGGGTGGCGTGACAACCGCAGATGTCAGCGCGGTCCCCCCCTGGCCGGTTGATAACCCTTGGGTTTTTATCACACTGGGCACCAGTTTTGGCCAAGATGCCAACTTTTTTGTGGCGGCGGCTCATGCGGCTGTCGAGCTGGGTTGTTTACCAATTTTGGCTTTGGGCAATCAATTTACAGCCGCGCAGGAAGCAACCTTGCGCGGCCAGTTACCGGCGGAAAGCATCCTTGAGCAACGCATCGATCTGGGTGCAGTATTGCCACAGATCGCCGCGGCGATCCATCATGGCGGCGCAGGGGTTACCCACGCCTTAGTCACTCATGGCGTGCCCCAAATCATCGTGCCGCACGCTGCCGACCAAATCCATCAGGCGCAAGGGGTGACGCGCAGCGGGGCAGGTCTACATCTGCCTGCGCAACAGGCGACGATCGATGCGCTGGTAGCGAGTTTGGCACAAACATTGCCCGATCTGGCTCCGCTGCGGGCTGGCGCGCAAAGCCTGCGTACTGAATTTGCAGAGTTGGGTGGTGTTACCACGGCGGCGAATCTACTGGAACAGATAGCAAATAAGCAATCAGCAATGGCTACTACCAAATGACCAACCGCCAATGAGAAATGATAGGAGAATCCAGTGAAGGAATTGGTTGAGCGCATCCGGCGTGAAGGACGAAATTTGGGGCATGGCATTCTCAAGGTGGACGGCTTTATTAATCATCAACTTGATCCAGCCCTGACGCTGGCTATGGGCCAAGAATTTGCGCGTTGCTTTGCCGCGGCGGGCGCGACCAATGTGACCAAGATTGTCACCGCCGAGGTGAGTGGAATTGCCCCGGCGTTGACTACGGCGATTGTGCTCAACGTGCCGGTGGTCTATGCACGCAAAAGTCGCCCCGTCACCATGCCCTCTGGTTACTATAGCGCCAAAGCGCCCAGCCACACCAAGGGCGGCGTTGTCGAATTGATTATATCGCCCGAATATCTGCTGCCCAGCGACCGTGTACTGTTGATCGATGATTTTCTCGCCACCGGTTTAACGATTGGCGCGCTGGCCGACGTAATTGCACAGTGTGGCGCAACGCTATGTGGCATTGGCTGTTTGGTCGAAAAGCGCTTTGAAGGTGGCCGTGCCAATCTACAGCGGCTAGGGGTACCAATTGTCAGCTTGGCGATTATCGAGTCGATGGAAAATGATTGTATCGAGGTGGTGGAAGGAGAATAACGGTATCTATTCCCGATTGTTGGCAGCGGGAAGAATGTCGCTAGTGGCAGTCGATACGGAGACCTTCTGCTCTTTGCGCAGCAAGCCTGCAAAGCGCGCTGGTTGCGGGGTATTGACGGGTGGAGCAGCTGTTCGATAGGTCCACCAGCCAACCAAGAGACCGGCAAGGATCACGAAGAGTGGCCACCACTGTACGATACCACCTGCAAGTTCGCCATCGGCAGTCCGCTGGGCAACTGCCACAAAAATGCCAAACAGAAAGAGGACAGAGGCAGGAATCAATGCCCACCATTGGCGTGCGTGGGTGTTGAGCGCGTAGAGCAGGTAAAAAACGCCGCCCATGCCGATAAATAATAGCGCTCCGAGCAACTCAATATCCGCAATAATCCCGCTGAGGGCAATCGTAGCCCCCAGCACAAACATCAAGCCACCAGGAATAATCGCCCACCATTGGTCAACCCGTTGCAGCCAATAAATTTGGGCAAAGGCCAGCGCCATTCCCCAAAAGAGCAACGCAGCAATCAGGCGCACGGGCGGTGTCGGCAGCATACTGAGCAAGAGCATTAGGGCTAGCGCAGCCATGGTCCACCCTGGGATCAAGCGCCACCATTGGCTGGGAGTCCGCACATAGCCAACAAAAAAACTGACGCCAGCACCCGCTAATACCACAGCGAAAAAATATTGAGGCCAGGGTTCATAAGCGACAAAGAACCCTAAATTCCAAGCCAACAAAACCAGACCGCCACCAACTAACCCGGCGGTCCATAGCCAACCATCACGCCGCCAGCTACCATGCCGAACATTCATCTTGCCCCATATCTATGCCAACTTGTTTTGCGAAAAAAAAGTAGTGGCCCACCTTTCTTCGGATCGGTGGGCCACTACTTTTCTAGCTCGTTGTTTATGGTGTTACGACGGGCAGTGTCGCCAGCTCAGCCGTAAGCGATACCGTAGAGACGAGCACCCAAACAGATTGGTCCTGGTATTCGACCTGCAACCATTCATTATTGGCCGTGCGCCCCAGAATCGGCAACACAATGTTATAGGGAATCACTTCAAACGAGTCGGCATTGCGATCAGGGGCCAGACGGGAATTCGCACCGGAAAGGCTGCTCACCGAAGCAGTTGGTTCGTCAGTGGCTTGCCCAGCCGTGTCAGTCAGTGGCGTTGTGGTTGTGACATCGGTTGTCGTGGTCAGCGGCGACGTAGCCCCCGGCAAACTGGACATAACGCCAGGCGTAGCAACGGGTAAGGTATCGACGGCAACCGACAAATCAATATATTCACTAAAGACCCAAATTTCGCCATTTTCATCCGAACGAGCTTGCAGCCACTGACTGTCTGCGCTGCGGCCTGTTACGGTAATCACCACGCCACCCGCCAACTGCTCGATGGGCAGCGTATTGGTGACAGGCGTCGAACGGGCATTGAGCCCAACAGTGATATTCACAGTGCCGGTGATTTCTGCACCTGTAACAGGCGCAACAGTATTGGTGATCGGTTGGGTTCCTGTCACGGGCTGGGTGCCGGTAACTGTCTGCGTACCCGTAATGGTTTGCGACGTAACAGTCGCCGTTGCGCTGATCGCGGCCGATTGCTCGGGGGTGGCCGGTTGGGCGGCTGCCGTTTCGAGCAAAGGCAAACTCAAGGCAGCCCGTCGTTGATTGGCCGCTTCTAAGAGCACCTGTTCTGTGCGAATTTCAGCAAATTCTGTAGAGACCCAGGCCTGTTCGGTAGCAGAGAGGGCAATCTGTACCCACCCATCGGTGCCTGTTTCCAGCACCAGATATTCGCCGCCTTGTTCAAGGATGCGGATGAGCTCGCCATCAACGCTTGGTGCGCGCCGCGCGTTTACCCCATATTGATTGGTGATGCGCACAACCTGTTCCTCTACCAGCAACGGCGCAGGCGTGGGCGAAGGGGCAGGCGTTGGTGGCGTAGTTTCCACGACAGACTCGGTTGTGGTCGTTGGCGCAATCGTCGCAGCAACCTCGCCGGAAGGGGTCGTCTCGCCAATTGGAACGACAGCGGCGACAGCAGTGGGGGTGGGTTCGGTTTGTAGCGAAGGCAGCAGAGAAGAGATGCTGGTAATGCCTAATGTGCCCAGCCCGATCCAAACGCCATAAGAAAAAACGGCAATTAAAGCCAACCCGACCAAAAGGGGCAACACCCAACTACCGCGCCGCGGCGCTTGGCGTTCATAGTCCACCGGCTGCCAATTGGCATCGCTAGGTTCCCCACTTTGCAACTGCCAGGGGGCAATCTGCGTCTGTTCGGTCTCCTGCAATTTCCACTTATCAAGTGTATCGCCCGTATCTTCTAAGCGCCAGTTATCCGCTGTATTTTGTTCGCTCATCGTCATCCCTTTCTTCTAGCGGTGTGTCCCACCCGTTACGCACGCCAGCTATGCCATAAGCCACTGTTTGAATCGCAAATAGAACGGCTAGCGCACTCCAGGCAGCTGTTTCCCACCATGGGGCCGGTGGCGCTGCAAGTAGACCATTGACCGCTACGCCAATACAGAAAAACTCCATACTGACACAAAGCGGAATGAGCATACGCGGCAACGTAAATAGCCGACGCCACGTCCATCGGTTGTTGCTACGATACCAATTCATGTAGCTCAACGTAGCCAGTACGCCAGCGAGCCCAATGATCCACAGAGCATCAATGAAAATTTCTTGAAGTGAAAACATTTGTCCACGATCCATGACTACGCTAGGCTCGCGAGTACTGTGCGTTTACATTCCTTTTCCATCTCATTCGTGCAGTTTCGTACAGTAAGGTGCAGTAAACGAGCTAGCCTGGCCTACTAGACAAACCATGTGAAAGTTATGCAAACTTATGCTATCACCGGACCGCCATCGCTATGGCTTTCAAGGTTCTATCTGTAAGGACCAACCATGCACTTCCTAAAACTGCATAACCACCAGCATAGTTGACGGTAAACGGTCTGCCTGATAGTATACACGCAACGTGAAATCATGGAAACATTTGACTTTGACAGGAACTGCTTATCGCAGTTTTTTACGATTTACTAGTGAAAATTAAGCATCCTTTTCAATCATTCACACTTTTTACAAAACCTATGGATACGTTTGTCTGCGCTATCGAACAGCCAACCGCTTTAGCAATGGCGCTGCAAGCCTTAGCGGCCAATGCGGCGCTGGTTGCGCCAACGGATACGGTTTACGGTGTCATGTGCCGCTTTGACCAGCCCGCGGCCATCGATCAGCTCTATGCAATCAAAGGGCGGCCCCCACAGAAAGCCATTCCCGTCCTGATTGGTGATCCGGCCCAGCTCCACCAAGTGACACCAATGCCCATTTCCCCAATTGCGCAAGCCCTGATCGAACAGTTCTGGCCCGGTCCGCTAACCATTGTGATGCCCGCGTTGTCCACATTACCCACCGTACTCACTGCCCACCAGCCAACAGTCGGAGTACGGTTGCCCGACCATGCCTGGCTGCGCACGCTGATCCGCCAAAGTGGCCCCCTGGCCGCCACCAGTGCGAATCTGAGTGGTCAGCCCGAAACGGGCACAGTTACGGCGGTTCTTGCCCAGTTGCAAGGACGGGTGGAACTGGTCATCGCAGATGCCGACCTTGATCGCAAAGATCCAACAGGGGTCGTCGCCAGTACAGTGGTTGCGATCGACAGCGAACAAGGTGTGCAGATTCTCCGTCCCGGCCCAATTGTAGCCCAGATCCAGCAATTGTTGTACGAACGCTTTGGTATCCGATGCTGATTGGAATTGATGCCTCGCGGGCACTCCGAGCGCAACGCACAGGAACCGAGCGCTACTCGCTGGAAATTATTCGCCATTTGCTCCACCTACCCGCAGCAAGGGAGCATCAATGGCGTCTCTATACAGATATAACGCTGCCACCTACCTTTTTTGTTGCATCGCGGTCCGGGCAAAATATGGCGGTGGATGTGGAAGCTTGCCTCTTGCCCAGGCAGCGATTGTGGACACACCGTGCGCTAGCCCGGGAAGTTGTACGTCGCCCGCCAGATGTACTTTTCGTGCCGGCGCATGTCTTGCCTTTTGTACAGCCAGCACGCCGACTGCCCCCCAGCGTTGTGACGATTCATGATCTGGGCTATCACCGTTTTCCCCAGGCCCACAGTTGGTTTCAGCGGCTGTACTTACCGTGGAGTACACGCTGGAGCGCACGAACGGCTAGCGCATTAATAGCAGTCAGCCAATCGACCGCGACCGATCTCCAGCGCTATTATAACACGCCCCCCCAAAAAACTACAGTGATACACGAGGCAACAACTTGGCCCCCCAGTGCATGGTCTGCCCAAGAAGTGCGCGCTCACTATCCGTTGCCAGCCACCTACGCGCTCTATGTGGGCACACTTCAGCCGCGGAAGAATCTAGCACGGTTGATCCGCGCCTATTATCAGCTTTTGCAGCACCACCCAATTACGTGGGATCTGGTATTGGCTGGCGCAGGCGGCTGGGAGAGTGCCGCGCTTGCGCAGCTAGTGCGCGATTTACAGCTGACGCAGCGCGTCCATTTGCTGGGCTATGTCGCCGATGAAGCGCTACCTGCGCTCTATGCGAATGCCCATTTTTTTTGCTTTCCTTCCCTGTTTGAAGGCTTTGGTCTACCCATTCTAGAAGCACAAACCCATGGAGTCCCCGTTATGAGTGCGAACAATTCATCTTTGCCCGAAATCGCAGGTGACGCCGCCATTCTCGTTGATCCCACCGATATTGAAGCGATAGCCGATGCGATGTTGCAGCTCAGTCAGGATGAACCGCTGCGGCAGCAATTGATTACGGCTGGCTATGCAAATGTCAAACGCTTTTCTTGGGAGAAAGCAGCGCGCGAAACGTTAGCCGTACTCGCGAGCGTAGCGCGCCGTGTCAAGCGCTGACCCAACAGATGGAAGAGATGTTGTGGAAAACCAGATCCCAACGGTGACAATTTTGGGCGTCAAGGTCCATTGTGTCGATTTCAAACAGACATTGGCGCAAATTGACCACTGGCTCGAGGGCAGCACAGATGAGGCTGCAGGCGAACACCCCGCGCAAGCCAAAGTTCACCAAATCTGTACGGTCAATCCTGAATTTATCATGGCGGCACAGCGCGATCCGGTTTTTGCCGCTGTGCTGCACAAGGCAGATCTCTGTGTGCCGGATGGCGTCGGCGTAGTGTGGGCAGCGCGCCGCCAAGGGGTCCACCTAGCAGAACGGGTGACCGGTTCCGATGGCATCTATTATATTTGCCAGCGTGCAGCAGCGCGTGGCTGGACGGTTTTTCTATTAGGTGCCACCGCGGGCATCGCCGCGCAAGCAGCACAACGCCTGATTACGCTATACCCGGGCTTGCGGGTAGTTGGCACCTATAGTGGCAGCCCCCGTGCCGAGAGTTGGCCAGCCATTGCCGCACAGTTGCAGCGGACGCAACCGCAGATCCTCTTTGTGGCGTATGGACATCCACAGCAAGATTTGTGGATCGCCCAGCATCGACATGAACTACCGATCAAGGTTGCGCTGGGCGTGGGGGGCGCATTCAATTTTGTGGCTGGCATCACGCCACGCGCCCCACGTTGGATGCAGCGTTGGGGCATTGAATGGCTCTATCGCCTTATACAACAGCCCTGGCGGTGGCGACGTATGGCAACGTTGCCCCTA
>Ga0105049_10008820_pt1 | contig 11647 bp, 10 predicted proteins | sample MAT06_FD_78087 | JGI IMG/M metagenome (GOLD analysis project Ga0105049, IMG submission 78087) | Freshwater microbial communities from Lake Fryxell liftoff mats and glacier meltwater in Antarctica - MAT-06 | ecosystem: Environmental > Aquatic > Freshwater > Ice > Liftoff microbial mat | place...
CAGCATCGCGCACGTGGTCGCGATCCGATCGCTCTCCTTGACCTTGAGCTCCTCGGCATCGCGCACGGTCGTGCGGCCGTGGGCGCGCGCCGCAAGGACGGCGAGGACCGGCAACTCGTCGATCGAGCGCACCGCGAGGTCACCCGCGATCTCGGTGGCATGCAGTCGCTGCGCGGGGCCGCGGATCACCAGATCGGCGATCGGCTCGGGGCCGGTGGTCCTGAGATTCACGCGCTCGATCGAGCCGCCCATCGCGGTGATCGCGTCGAGGAAGCCAGTGCGTGTCGGGTTGACGCAGACGTTCGGCAACCGCACCTCGCCATCACCGGTCCCGACGAGCAGCGCCGCTGCGACGAGGAACGCGGCTGACGACGGATCGCTCGGGACGTCGAAGTCGGTTCCGGCGAGCTTGCGGTTCCAGCCGCGCGCCTCGACCACCGTGCGGCGACCGGAGACCTTCAACGGCGCGCCGAGGTACGCGAGCATGCGCTCGGAGTGATCGCGGCTCGGGCCGGGCTCGGTGATGACCGTCGTGCCGTCCGCGTAGAGGCCGGCGAGCAGGAGCGCGGTCTTGACCTGCGCGGAGGCCATCGGCAACGTGTACTCGATCGCGGTCAGCGGTCCGCGGGCCGGGCCGACCACGAGTGGAGGTGTGGCGTCGGCTCCGGCGCCCTGGCCGATGATCGACGCGCCCATCGTCAGCAAGGGCTCGATCACGCGACGCATCGGGCGCTTCGATAGCGAGTCGTCGCCGACCAAGGTCGTCGCGAACCGCTGACCGGCGAGCAGGCCGGAGAGCAGGCGGATCGTGGTGCCCGAGTTCCCGCAGTCGATCGGTGCGGTCGGGGCCGTGAAGCCGTCGAGGCCCACCCCGTGGATCACGAAGCCGCCGTCACCGCGTTCGATGCGAGCGCCGAGTGCGGTGATCGCCTTCGCGGAACGCCCGTTGTCGGCGCCGTCGCCGAGGCCGCGCACGCGGATCGGCGTGGCAGACAGCAGCGAGAACAGCAGCGCGCGGTGTCCGATCGACTTGTCGCCGGGGATCGCGACCGTGCCCGCGAGCGGGCGTGGAGCGGGCTGGACGATGAGCTTCATGGTTTCGATCCGGTCGGTTGGGGGAACAGCGGCTTCGCGCGGTCGACCACGCGCTGGAGATGCCGGGGACCGATCGCGATGATCGTGCGCACCCAGCTGCCGCGCGTGGCGAGCTTCGCGCCGGTCAACGACGACGGCAGGCCGAGCGCGATGATCGCCGGCTCGCGCGACAGGATCGCGAGGGCGCTCTGCACCGTCGTCGACATCCGCTTGATCGCGTTCTTCGCGACCTTCTCGCCAGGGTCGGTCGCATCGGCATCGACGATGAGCGCGAGATCGTCGACGACATCGATCCACACCGAGAGCTGCCCAGGTGCGTTCTCGATGCCGGTGATCCGCGCGAGCGCGATCCGCGCATCGAACGACAGCCGCGCCGCGATCCGGATCGAGGCGCCGGGCGCGGCCTCGGGCATCGCGCGCTCCCGGAGGGCGAGCAGATCCTTCGCGGGTTGCAGCCCCGAGGCAGCGTCGATCGCGGCGCGCGACTGGACCTGGGCGAGCCAGTCAGTGGCACCGACGCCGTAGATGTTGCCGGTGATCGGCGTCGTACCAGCGAGCGGTTGCTTCGCGGTGAACAGCGTCACCGTCGCGGCCTGCGAGGTGCCGAGGGCATAGGCCGCGAACACCACGGCATCGGCATCGGAGAAGCCGGCGAGCTGCGGGATGCCGCCGGTGCCGAGCACCTGGACGACCAGCGGCCCGATGACTGGATTGGTGCGCAGCCGCGCGAGATCGACCTCGACGACGAGCTGCGCACCATCGGGCAGCAGCGCGAGCATCCGATCGCCAGCCGTCACTGCGCGCGGAATCGCGGTCGACACCCCGCTCGGCGCCTTCGTCCGCGCGCGGCCGCCGCCGCAGTTCACGAGTGCGAGAGCGAGCCCGAGGGTGCGCCCGAGCAGGACAAGTGAACACGGTCCCCGACGGACCGGGGAAGCTTGCGAGGATGGCGCACCGAAGTGTCGCAAGTGGAGACCGGCCCTATCCGCCCAGCGTCTCGTTGATCGCGCCGATCACGCGAGGGAGCTCGGCGTCGCGCATGATCGAGACGCGGATGCAGTTCGGCAGCCCCCACGCCGCCATCGGCCGGACGATCACGCCACGGCGGAGCAGGCGATCGTAGATCGTGGCGGCGGGACGGCCACAGTCGACCAGGACGAAGTTCGCGAGCGACGGATAGACGTGGACGCCGACGCCGTGGAGCTCGGCCTGGAGGCGCTCGATCTGGCGGCGTGCGAGCCCGGCACTGGCGCGCACGTGATCGAGATCCTCGAGCGCGGCGATCGCGCCGACCTGCGCCAGGCTCGACACATGAAACGTGCGGCCGACGCGGTTGAGCGTCTCGACGACGACGGGGGCGGCGACGCCGAAGCCGATGCGCAGCCCGGCGAGCCCGTGGATCTTGGAGAACGTGCGCAACGCGATCACGCGCGGATCCTTGCGGACGAGCGCGAGTCCATCGACGTGATCGACCTCGGGCCACGCGGCGGCATACTCGGCGTACGCCTCGTCGATCACGAGCAGCGCGCGCTCCGGTAGCGCGGCGAGGACTCGCTCTGCATCGGCGCGCGTCACCACCGAGCCGGTGGGATTGTTCGGTGAGCCGAGCACGATCAGCTTGGTGTTCGGCGTGATCTTGGAGATCAGTGCGTCGACATCGATCGCGAGCTCGCGGGTCACCGGCGCGGCGACGAACGCCCGGCCCTGGACCTGGGCTGCCAACCGGTACGAGAGGAAGCCGTACTTGTGAGCGAGCAGCTCGTCGGTGGGCTCGCAGGTCGCGACGACCAGCTGATAGAGGAGATCGTTCGAGCCCGGGCCGAGCGCGATCTGATCGAGCTCGAGGCCGTAGTGTCCGGCGATCGCGCGACGGAGCGAGAACCCCCCAGCATCCGGGTAGAGGTGGAGCTGGGCGAGCGCGGCCGGAAGTGCGGCGAGCGCCTTCGGCGAGGGTCCGAGCGGGTTCTCGTTCGAGGCGACCTTGATCGCTCCCGAGATCCCGAGCTCGCGTTCGAGCTCCTCGATCGGCTTCCCGGGCTGATAGACGTCCAGACTGCGAACGTGGGGGGGAACGAACGATTCGGACACGGCGAGGGACCCTACAACGCCGGGACCGTAAAAAAAACAGCAACCAGGGAAGCCAGCGGCGTAGTAGCGACGGAATGCCGCGGACACCAACTCCGGTCTATAGTGCGAGCTCATGAGCCCGCGGAAGTCAGGCCTGGTCGTCGTCGCGGTGCTCCTGCTGTTCCCTACCCTCGCCTTCGCCGGCGGCGGCGGCAGCTTCGCGGACGCCGCGGAGAAGGGCTGGGTGTGGATGTACCTCGCGGCGTTCGGCGCCGGCTTCCTGACCTCGCTGACCCCCTGCGTTTACCCGATGATCCCGATCACGCTCGCGATCTTCGGCGCGCGCGGCAAGGACGTCGGCAAGCGTCGCGCGATCGCACTCGCCGCCGCGTACGTGCTCGGCATGGGCTTCACCTACGCCGTGCTCGGGGTCGTGGTTGCCACGATCTTCAGCGCCACCAGCTTTGGCAGCCAGCTCTCGCATCCCGCGGTGGTGATTCCGCTGGTGGTCCTGTTCGTCACGTTCGCGGCGTCGATGTTCGGCGCGTTCGAGATCAACCTGCCCTCCGGCCTCCAGGCCCGGCTCAACCAGGTCGGCGGCAAGGGCTACGGCGGTGCGTTTGCGATGGGCTCGGTCGGCGGCCTGATCGCCGCGCCGTGTACCGGTCCGTTCCTCGGTGGGCTGCTCGCGTTCACCGCGAAGACCAGCGCGTTCGGCGGCGGCACGCTGCTATTCGTCTACGCGATCGGCATGGGCGTGCTGTTCTTCGCGCTCGCCGCGTTCGCGATGTCGCTACCCAAGAGCGGCGCGTGGATGAATTCGGTGAAGTCGATCGGCGGCGTGCTGATGCTGCTCGCGGCGATCTACTTCCTCCGCCCGCTGCTCCCGTTCATGCGCACGTTCGCGTCGCCGGAGATCTGGTTCCTCGGCCTGGCGCTCGGGCTGGCGGTGCTCGGGGTCGTGATCGGCGCGATCCACCTGACGTTCGGCGGCACGCCGATCGAGAAGGTGCGCAAGGGTGCAGGCCTGGTGATGCTCGTCGGCGGCCTGTTCGGCGCGTACATGTGGACGCTCGCGCCCACGCAGAAGCTGCCGTGGATCACCGACGAGAAGGTCGCGTTCGAGATGGCCAAGACGTCGAAGAAGGGCGTGATGGTCGACTTCGCGGCGACCTGGTGCGAGCCCTGCTTCGAGTTCGAGAAGACGTTCGGTGACTCCGAGGTCTACGACGAGCTGCTGGCGAACTTCGTGCCGCTCAAGCTCGACGTGTCCGACTCGTTCGACGAGAAGAACGTCAAGCTGCGCGAGAACTACGACGCGAAGGAGTTGCCGACGGTCGTGCTGGTCACCGTCGACGGCATCGAGCTGGGTCGGTTCTCCGACAAGGTCGGGCCTGAATCGTTTCTCGAGACGCTGCGCCCGGCGGTCGAACGCCTACGGAAATAGTCAGAGCAGCTTGAGATAGAGGCGCAGGAACACCAGCGCTTCGATGTGGATGCCCTGGTAGTGGTTCGAGACGTCGTTGACGGCCACGCCGTTCTTGAAGAAGTAGCCATACTGGGCGGGCACCATGAGGCCGAGGTCGAAGTGCTTCGAGAGGTGCGTGCCGAGCGCGACCTTGCCGCCGAGCATCAGGCCCTTATCGGTGATCTGGCCGTTGTCGAGCGGTGGATTGACCTGCTGGCCGGTGCCGAGGCCGAGGCCCGCCATCGCCGAGACCTGGACGAAGTTTCCCTTCCGCGCCTTCTTCTGCGCTGTCGAGCCGAGGCCGATCTCGAAGTCGACGCCGGCGGAGAACTGGGTCCAGGTGCGGACGCTGTTCTCGTCCTCCCCGCCGATGAACGAGTACTGGCGATGCGAGACCTCGGCGGCGAGAAACAGGAACCGGCCGGCCAGCGAGAGGCCATACGCGCCGTTCGGGGCGTTGGCGAAGAACGCCTCGTCCTTCTGATCGCCGCCGGTGCCCTGGCCCACCATCCCGCCGCCATGGACATTGCCGATCAGGACCACGACGTCCGCGTGCGCAGGAGCAGCAGCCGCGAGCATCAGCGTGGCCAGCGTGGCCAGCGTGGCCGGCGTGGCCGTGGCATGAGGGACGACGGGCGAGCGTAGCATTCGTCGATTGTATCCCACGGAGATCGTATGATCGTGCGGATGCTTCGACTGGCCGTGATCGCGATCGCGTTATGCGGCTGTCGCGACAAGCAGGTCGAGCAGGTCCAGGCCATCCGCGACGAGGTCTGTGCGTGCAGCGACGCCAAATGTGGCGAGGACGCGATGAAGCGGCTGCCGACCTATCAAGGCACGCCCGCGCATCGCGTGCAGATGCTGGCGAGCGAGATGGTGACCTGCATGTCGAAGCTGTATCTCAAGGATCGGCCCGACGAGAGCGCCGATCCCGTGGTCGAGATCCCGACGACGCTGCCTTAAGGCTCGTCTTCGATCGGCACCGACGCATCGCCCGCGAGCGCGATCTCGTCGTGGGTCTCGATCGCGGCCGCGTCGTGCTCCCACACCATCGGGACCCACTGCTTGCCGGGGATGATCAACGCCATCGCGGGCGTGATCACGACGTCGGCGTCGGACTCGCGACCGAAGAAGTCGGTGCGCTCGTAGTAGCGAACGAAGTAGCGCGCGAGCACGGCGAACGTCGCGGCGATCGGCACCGCGAGCACCACGCCGACGAAGCCGAGCAGCTTGCCGCCCGCGACCACGGCGAGCAGTGCACCGGACTCCGAGAGGCCGACACGGTGACCGACGATCTTGGGCGTCAAGATCGCCGCCTCGAGCAGGTGGAGCACGACGAACACGATCGCGATCCCGCCGAGGATCGAGACGTTGCCACCGCCGGTGATCACGACGAGGACTGCGAGCGCGGCACCGACGAACGTGCCAATGAACGGAATGATCGTGAGTGCGCCGACCACGAAGCCGATCGGCACCGACAGCGGCATGCCGACGATCGTGAACGCGATCGCGTACAGGATCATGAGGATGCTCGTCACGATCGCCTGGCCGCGCACCCAGTTCGCGATCACGCGGTCGACCCTTTTGACCAGCTCGCGGACTTCGGCGCGACGGCGCGGCGGGACCATGTGCTCGAACCGGCGCAGCAAGCTCGGCCAGTCGACGAGGAAGTAGAACGCGAACACGGGTACGAGGAGCACCTCGGCGAGCACCCCGATCACGCCGGCGATGCCGGAGAATGCGATCTCGGAGACCCGCTGCATCGGCGAGCTCAACGCGAACGCGCCCTTGACGTCCTTGCCGCCGACGTAGTCGCGCCACTGCTGCGGGATCTCGAAGCCGAGCGTGTCCCTGAGCCAGTTATCGAGGCTGCCGAGCGTGCCGTCGAGGTTGTCGATGAAGTCATGGAGCTGGTTCGCGATCGCCGGCGTCGCGATCGAGATCAACACGATGAAGCTGCCGAGCGCGAGGCCGAGCAGCATGCCGGCGCCCGCAGCGCGGCTGACGCCCTTCTTCACCAGGCGGTCGAGCCACGGGTTGAGGAGGTAGGCGATGCCGAGCGCGGCCAGGATCGGGCCGAGCACACCGGCGAGGTAGCTGAGGATCGTCCAGCCGAGCACGACGAAGACCGCGATCAGCAGCCAGCGGAGCATCGAGAGGATCTGCGTCAGATCCTTGTTCGGCGTTGTTCCCTGCACCCAGGTCGGGCGTAGCACGGCGCGAGCTTCGACGGTGCGGGTCGCGAGGAGGATCTACGAGAGGCGTTCGGTGTAGCCGGGCGGCGCGACGGCACGGTAGAGGCGCTCGATCACGTCGCGCGCTTCGGTGCGTGGGATGCGGATGCTCCTTCGCTCGCCTGCGAGGTGCAGCCCGATCGCGATGTCCTCACCGGAATCGTCGACAAAGAAACCACCGTAGGTCTCGACGTGGTTGAGGCGTAGGTCGTGGAGCGCGACGCGAAAGAGCATGCGCGCGAGCCAGTACCGCGGCACCTCGACGACGGCCTTGTCGAGGCGAACCGCGACGGTGCTCGGCGCCAGCTCCTCGATCGCGAGGTCGGCGAACTTGAACGGGAGCACGCCCGGCGGTGCGTCCTCGTAGCGGGGAAATGGCGCGGGCAGTAGCGAGGTCCACGACGGTGGAATCGGATCGGGCTCCGCATCACCCGTGAGCACGAGCGCGCGTTCGACGCCCGCACCGTCGAGTGACTCACCCGGTGCGAGTCGGATCAGATCGCAGGCGGCGTGCGGCGCGGTGCCGGCGACGATCACGACCCAGCCACCACGAGGTGGCGCGATCCGCCCGGGTTTCTCGACGAGCGCGAGCTGGGTGTTGCCGACGCGCGCGATCACACCGGGCGGACCATTCAGCACCGCGGCCATCGACAGCGTCGGTGGCGGATCGGTGTACGGCTTGACGTCATCAAGCTTGCGGCCCGCAGGCAGAGCCACGATCGGCGCCGTCGACGGCGTCGGCACGTTCGCGCAGTAGACCAGCGACAGCACGCAGCGGCGCAGCCCCGCCGGGATCGCCATCGGCAGGTACGGCGGTCGCAGCTTGCCCGGCCAGTGCGCGAAGCCGTGCGGATGCAGGACGAGATCGCCGGACCGATGATTGTAGCGACCGACGTCGGCGCCAGTCATCGGCTCGCTGACGAACGTCCGCATCGGAAATGCGTCGACCAGCACGTCGCCGGTCGGCAGGGCGACCGCGTACTCATCGGAGATGTTGACGTGCGCGAAGCACACCGGCTCGCTCGCGGTCGCGATCTCGAGCTGCGCGACACCGAGCTGCGCGACCACGGTCAGGTGATGCTCGAAGCGCTCGGGCCGCGCCGCGAGCTCCTTGAGGTTGGTGCGATCTGGTTGTGGTTCACGCGCTGGCGGAAACACCCACGTCGCGGTGGTCGAATGTCGTGCGGTCACGAGAACCGCCTCGCCGGTGAGCCAGCCGGCCCGAGGCAGGGTCTCCCTGGTAGACCTACCATCTGTTCGTACGCTCTCGCGGGAGACACCGCGCCGCGGGGTTCGCCAGGTTGACGAGCGCCCCGAGGTGCAATGCCGCCTTCGCTCCGAGCTCGGATCGCGCGGCGCGATGCGTCCCACCGACGACCTTTATCAAGGCCAAGCACTTCGAGGTCGTCGGTCATGCGAAGCACTCGTGGATTCACGAAACGACAACATCCATCAACGCCTCGACATGCGGCGCCGTCATCGTCCCGAGTTCGGTGCACCGCGTCGGTCATGCGAAGCGTTCCTGAATCCACGGCACCACGACATCCATCAAGGCCTCGACATGCGGCGCCGTCTTCGCACCGAGCTCGGGCTCGAAGTAGTGGCGCGCGCCGGCGATCGTCTCGACGCGGCGGTCCTCGGAGATCATCGCCCCCGAGATCGCGGTGATGTCGGCGGGGAAGATCTCGCGATCGGCACCCGCGTGCACGAGCAGCGTTGGCTCGGTGATGCCCGCGACGTTCGCCACCAGATCCGCCTTCGACGACAGCCCCGACCACGTCGATAACCACGCGCGCGGCGTGCACGTGCGAGCGAGCCCGAGCGCCGCGTAGTTCATCAGATCGGGACGTTCGGAGAGCAGCGAGCCGTAATCGCGGTCGGACGGATCGATCGAGCGATCGACGAACGCGGGATTCGCCATCGTCCGATAGACCACCATGATCGGATCGTGCGCCTTGCGACGCGGATCGGTCGCGGACGTTGCCTGGGCGAGCTGAGCGCGCGCGTGGGCATCGAGCCGCTCGACGCGAGCGCGCTGCGCAGCGCGATAGCGTGCGAGGAACTCCGGCGCGTATGCCGACCACGCGGGCGCCTCGCGAAAGCCGTTCGCCGGTGCGTACATGTCGAGCTCCGGATCGCACGCCATCGGATCGCGCTCGTCGACGATCGACGGATCGATCGCCGCGAGCATCACGTTGCCCTGCCCTCGATGCGGCGCGGTGTAGATCATGCCGTGCGCGGCGGGCATGGTCGCGCCGTCGAAGAACGTCGGCGCACCGCCGGGCGAGAGCTTGCTGCGATCCGCCGGAGCGCGCCGGGCCTGCGCCTGGTAGTAGCCGACGAGCGACGCGCCACCGCAGTTGCCGTGAAGGATCACCTTGTCGACCCCGCGCTTCTCCAGCAGGTGGCGCACGCAGGCGCCGACATCGAGAACCATCTCCTCGTGCTCGGCCATCGTGTCGTTGCCGGCGTGGCGCGTCTGCGCGGCGAGCACGCCGAAGCCGGCGGCGACCAGGCGTGGGATCGCGTAGTGCTGCGTGAAATCGACGCGCGGATGGATCACCACGACGCCGATCTTCGGCGCGGGATGCGCGGTGCTCGTCCAGTACAGCGCGCGGAGCTGGCGCATGTCGTGCGCGCGCAGCACCAGCGACTCGACGTGCGCGTGATCGGGTGCGTGCCGGAACCAGAACGGCATACCGCCCCAGTAGGTCTTCGAGATCAGCACCCGCCGAGACTACCGCGCAGCTACTGAAAACCGTCCCCAGCCGTCTCACGGATTCAGCCGGGTTGCACCGCCTACCTGCGGCAACTGAAAACCGTCCCCATCACGGGAGGACGGGCGCGAGCTCGACGGTGAGCTTCTTGCGCTCGGACTTGCCGAGGTTGAGCTCGAGATAGGTCGAGAAGTACTCCTCGTGGCGGAGCTCGAACCGGTGGGCACCGGGAGACACCGCGACACCGCCGCCGATCGCATCGAGCGGGCCGATGAACCGGCCGTCGACGTAGAGCTGCGCATCGCGCACGTTGGCCTTGAGCACGACCACGGCGTTCTCGCGTGCCGCTTCCGTCGGGCCGTTGCGACCACCACAACCGATCGCGACCCCCAGGACGACCAGGAGCGCACGTGGCTTCATCACCGGCCTCCCGTGATCGAGAGCTCGACCAGGTCACCGACGACCTTGACCTGCACGCTGGTATCGCCGCTCGGAGCCTTGCGCGCGATCGACGCGATCTTCTGCACCGATTCCGACGTGGTCACGCCGATCACCCAGCCACCCGGCGACACCCGGTGCAGCGCGGCGCTCGCCACGCCCTTCGCACCGGTGAGGTACTTGAGCTCGACCGCGACCAGCGCGTACGGCGTCTTCGCCGGCAGCCGGATCAGCACCACGCCGGGTCGTGCGACCGGCGTGTCGTCGCCGGAGAACCCCGCCGCTGGCGCGACGGCCCGGGCCACGGGCATCGCATCCCCTGCCGCCGCCACCACCGCACGCTCGATCGCGGCACTGATCGCCGACACCTCGGCACCCCGGCTCGCGACGGTGACCATGCCCTGCCCGACCAGCTTCTTGCCACGCGAGATCACGCGGACGTGTGCGGTGACCAGCGACGCCGACGTCGGCATGCCGCGCACCGAGACCGCCGCACTGACGGTGACCCCCGCGATCACCGCGAGCTCGGCCTTGGCATCGACCGCGATCGCCTCCGCCTCGTCGTCCTCGAGCGGCAGCGCACCCGCCGGGCGTGCCGCGGGCCCCGTCACATCGGCGCGCTTGAGCGTGACGCCGCTGCCGCGCAGCGACGAGGACAACGCGCCGAGCCCGGGTACTTCCTTCTCCGCGCTGCCACCGAAGCTCGCGCGCACGCCGCCGGTCTCGCTGACCCGCAGCAGGATCACGCCGGTGCGCGCACTCGCGGGAGCCACCGGATCGGAGCCACCGCCGCCACCCGGGTTGATGTCGAGCTGTTCGAGCCGTGCGCGCATCTTGTCGCGATCGACACGCACCGTGACCGTCAGTTGCCGGCGACCGTCGGAGGTGTCGTCCTTGTCGACCTTGAACCCGACCACCCACCGCCGCGCGCGACCGACGATCTCCCGATCGAGCACCTGCTTGTGCGTCTTGCGCGTGCCCGCATCGAGCAGATCGGAGACCGCCTGCGCGATCGCTCGACCGAACGCCTCGTCGAGCGCGGCGACGCGCGGATCTGCGGCCCCCGCATCTGCATCGCCGTCGGCCTGGTAGCCCGCGACGTCCTCGGCAGCCGCAACGCTGGTAGCGAGCACCAGCATCATCGCGATCACGACAGCTCGCATCGCCTGGAGCCTAGCGCACCGCACCTGCGCTCTGTATTGCAATAACCCGGAGATCCGGGGCGTTTACGGCGGATCCGGGGCCGTCTCGACCGCGCCGTTCGCGCCGGGCGCCGGCTCGTCCACGCTGTCCGACGCGATCCTCACCGCGATCCAGTGGCAGTTCTATGACGGCCACGCGCGCCGCCGCGATGGGGCTGGGATCGCAGACGCCAGCGGCGCTGCGGCTCGGCGGACCGTTCGGCGCACGATCTCGGCACGCGTGTCTCGTCCGCGGCGAGATCATCGATGGTTCGGCCCGTCCATGGATCCGCCCTCGTGAGGCCCGGGACTGGCAGAGCGCTCATTCGGGGCCTTGGTGCGCTCACCTCCGCGCGTCGCTGATCACGATGTAGAGCGTGCCGGGTCCGCCGTTCGTCGACGGCGGGCGGCCGAACGTGGCCTCGACGCTGGGATGTGCCTTGGCCC
>Ga0105049_10008823_pt1 | contig 11646 bp, 10 predicted proteins | sample MAT06_FD_78087 | JGI IMG/M metagenome (GOLD analysis project Ga0105049, IMG submission 78087) | Freshwater microbial communities from Lake Fryxell liftoff mats and glacier meltwater in Antarctica - MAT-06 | ecosystem: Environmental > Aquatic > Freshwater > Ice > Liftoff microbial mat | place...
GAGATTGCCTAAGCCGATGTGTACCGAAGGGATACGTCCATGATCTCCGAGGGCCTTAAATAGCTTGAAACTTTGTTCGTAGAAAAACTTGGCCTGCGTATAGCGATGCTGCCGGCGGATGATCCCCGCCAGTTGCAGGGACTTCTCGGCGACGTTGCGTTGGTCATTGATTGTCTGGTAGATCGCCAAGCTCTTTTCAACCCAGGTTTGTGCCTGGGCATGATTGCCCAAGATGTGCTCCATGTGTCCAACCGCGCTAAGCGCCTTTGCCCGCACAGTCAGGGGTGTATCTGCACTGACGGCGAGAGATTTTTCCAGCCATGTTTTCCCTTCCTGACAATGCCCATGCCAAGCCCAAAACCAATCTAATACTCCGCACAAACGCAAGGCGGTCGTGCCATCCTCCTGGGCAATGGCCCAGGCGAGTGCAGCGCGCAAGTTGTTATGTTCGCTTTCTAGGCGACCCAGCCATGCACCAAATTGTTTGCCTCGTATCTCATGTTCTGACCGCTCCAACAGTTCTAGGTAATAGGCGGCATAATGCTGTTTCGTCTCCGCTATTTCCTGGTGGGCGTTTAACTGCTCCAGTGCGTATTCACGCAGCATTTCCAACAACAGAAAGCGCCGTTCCCCCTCCCCAGTCGAACCAGCAGCGACTTGGCGTGCAGGGAGATGCACAAGGCTTTTGTTGATTAACGCTTGCAATGCTTCGCCGCTGAAACCAAAATGAGCGACGGCTTCCAGGTCAAAGCCATCGACAAACACGCCTAGCGTGCGAAACAAGACACGTTCGCGCTCCGCTAATAGATCATAGCTATATTGAATGGCCTTGCGCAATGTCTGCTGATGCGCTGGTGCATCCTGCGCGTTATCCGCGAGTAGATCGAGTGCATGCGCCTGCAAACGGGTCAGCATACTTTGGGGTGAAAACAAATCAATGCGCGCGGCGATGAGTTCAATCGCCAACGGCAGACAGTCAAGCCGCTGACAAATCTTTTCCAGGATCGGCTGATTTTCCGCGGTGCGTTCAAAGCCGGGATCAACCGCCTGCGCCCGCTGGACAAAGAGGGCGCAGGCAAAGTCCAGATCAAGTGGTTGGCATAGATGGCGGTCGCCTGCGCGAACGTGTACCCAAACGAGGGCGGCGCAAGAAAGGGCAAAAGCGTCAGGGCTACACCGGTGAATGGCATGAGCCGAAAGTATTCACGCTCTACTTGCTTGACGCCGATGGCGCCATCGTCAAAACGTTTCCACCCTTGCATGATGCCACAATGGAAGATCATACTGCCGTATTTGCCTTGCTCGAACGGTATCTTTCCGCCTTATCCCTCCATGAACTCGCACGCATCGTCTTTTGTGGCGACGGTGCATCCTGGATCTGGTCCGATGTGGAAGCCCTCTGTGCCAAGATGGGCTTAGAGAAGCATTGCCCGATCTACCAAGTACTCGATTATACCCATGCCCAACAGTATTTACAGACGTTGATTGACCTTGTCGCACCTACGATGAGAAAAAAGCAGAATGTTGACAAACACTGGCGTGATTTACTCTGGGCTGGCGATATTCAAGGGCTGCGCCAGGAAATCGACCGGCTCTTGCAAGGACGCAAGCGCAAGTCCGCTTTGAAAAAATGGACCTCGTACTTTGAGGGGAATGCCAAACGCCTGCAATACAACGTTTTCCAGTCCGCTCATATCCCCTGTGGTAGCGGCTGCGTCGAGAGTGCCATTCGCCGTATCATCAATCTGCGGCTCAAATCTGCCGGCTCTTTTTGGACACGCCCAATGGCCGAAGCCTTTCTTTTCTTACGTTCGCAATTATTGTCCGGCCGTTGGAATTTTTTCCTTAAAAATGTCGTCCGACAGGCGGCACGCGCATTGCTACGAGGCATTTCTGTTTACTCGCTTGATACTTTTCTGCCTCCTCTTGCAACACTTGCTTTTCACTGATCATATTTTGCCATTGCACCCGCGGGTATGTTACGATAAAGCCTACGTGCTGTCTCCCCTATAGTAAGTGCTGTCCCATACCAATTGGACTTTTGACAAAAATAAACCTTCTGAGCAGTGTGAAATACAATACTACCAGAGAGAGACCTGCGCCCAGAAGAACAACCGAGGAATTAACCGGCAGTTTGGGTGGATTCGAGTTTCGTCTCCAACCCCCTGTTAATTCGGCACTTTGTTCTTTTTCGTAATCCGTACTCTGGTGGCACCGTCCGCTAACTGAGTTTTGACGCCTGATTTTGTCAAAAGTCCAATACCAACAGACCAATCAGCTAACCAACTACTGCTGCAACTAATTCGAGGAATGAAGGAGCCAACGATATGGTAAACGAACGCATCTCACGACGAAGCTTTTTAGCACTGACGGCCGGGCTTGCCGGCGCAACGGCATTGGCGGCCTGTGCCGCGCCGGCTGCTGCACCGGCTGGACAACCAGCCGCGGGTGGCGCTGCCCCGGCTGCTGCTCCGGCGGATCTGCGCCTGACTTTCTGGGGTGATCTGGCGGATATGCCCACGTGGAACTGGGGGCTGGAAGAGTTTAAGAAGGAACATGGGGATATCAATATTCAATGGGAGAACACGCCTTGGGCTGAGTATTGGACCAAATTGCAAACCGAGATGGCCGGTGGTGTCACGCCGGATGTGGTGGGGATGGTCTCGATGTATTCCCAGCAATACATTCGCCAGGGCACCCTCTTGCCGCTTAATCAATTCATTGAGCGCGAGCCGGATGTGAATGCCGATGATTTTTGGCCGGCGATCATGCCGGCCTACCAGTGGGAAGGCGAGACCTTCGCCTTTCCCTATGATCTTTCCACCATGTTGATCATCTATAACAAGAACCTCTTTGACGAAGCCGGTATAGCCTATCCAGTGGGCGATTGGACTTGGGATCAATTCCTGGATGCCTGCCAGAAGTTGACCAAGGATACGGATGGCGACGGCAAGACCGATCAATGGGGGTGGTTGTTACCTGATCTTTCCGGCTGGACAATGGATGTGCCATTGACGACCAACAAGGCCAGCATGTACAATGCCGAGGGTACGAAATCGGCCCTGGACACACCTGAAGCGATTGAAACCATTCAGTGGCTGGCCGATCTGCGCAATGTGCATAAGGTGGTGCCGACGCCGGGTGAAACTGGGGATGTGCCGCTCTTTGAAACGGGTCGCGCCGCGATGACTTTTGGCAACCCTGAACTTGTGCAGACGCTAAACTCACGCATTGGGCCACCGCGCCAAAATGATAATTTCCAATGGGATGTGGCGCTTTTCCCGATGAAACAACAGAACGGCAACGCCGTGCAGGGGGGCAGCTTTGCGATTGGCAAGAGCACGAAATATGTGGAGCAAGCCTGGAGCTTCGTGAAATTCTACACCAGCGCGCCGATTTTGAAAGAGATGGTGGGCGTGCCAAGCCGGGGTATTCCGGGCCGCGCTTCGATTGCCGACACCCTGGTGACCGACACAAATCCAGAACATCAACAATACTTCCTGGATGTCATGGCCTATGCCATCTCAACCTTTGTCCCGGTCTATCAGCAGGCCGTGGCGATTAACAAGAAGCATCTGGACCTTGTCTTCCTAGGTGAGACGACCGCCGCTGAGGCGTGCGTACAGCTAGCCGAAGAGGTCAATCCGATTCTCGAAAAAGCGGCGGCCTAGATTTCGTACTCGTTCCGCTGGTCTCCGGCGCAATGCAGCATGGACGCTCCGCGTCCCCGTTATAAGAACTGGGGTGTCAAACCTGCACCTGGGTCTTGGGACGCGGAGCGTCCAGACTGCATTGCAACGCAGAGCGTAGCAACGAGGATTGTGTAACTCAATGGGAAGAAACGCATGACAACAATGACACAGGGGATAAAGTCCAAGCCTCGGCGCTGGAGTGGGGTATGGGGCAGCAAAAACCGGCGGCGTGAAGTGATCGCCGCGGTTTGCTTCCTACTACCAAATCTGATTGGCTTTGTTATCTTTACGGCCGGCCCGCTCTTAACCTCCCTCGGGATTTCTTTGCTGGAATGGAATTTGTTAAACCCACCCACCTGGTTGGGCATAGAAAATTACGTCCACTTACTGCAAGATGACGATTTCTGGCTCAGTCTGCGCGCCACCTTGTATTATATGCTGGGCAGTGTGCCGTTGAGCATTGTTTCCGCGCTGCTGTTGGCCCTGGCGCTCAACCAGAAGATCAGGGGAATTAACATTTATCGCACCATCTATTTTATCCCCGTGGTCTCCTCGCTGATCGCCGTGGCACTCATGTGGCGCTGGATGTATAATCCCACATCGGGCATTCTCAATTATATGCTTGATCGCCTCTTTACGGCGTTGCATCTGCCCATCACCCCGCCCGATTGGCTGCAAAGCCGAGTTTGGGCAATGCCGGCGATCATCTTTATGAGCGTCTGGAAAGGGTTGGGCTATAACATGGTGCTCTTTCTGGCCGGTTTGCAAGGGATTCCCGCTCATCTCTATGAAGCGGCCGAGATCGATGGCGCGACAGCCGGGCGCAAATTTTGGCATATTACGCTGCCATTGTTGACCCCCACCACCTTTTTCATTGTGATCATCTCGATCATCGGCTCGTTTCAGATCTTTGAACAAGCCTATATTATGACCCAAGGTGGCCCGGCGCGCTCCACGGTTACCACAGTCTATTACATCTATGAGAATGGTTTCCAGTGGTATCAGATGGGCTATGCGTCTGCCGTGGCTTGGGTGCTCTTTGCCTTGATTCTGCTGGTGACCGTGGTGCAGTGGCGATATCAAGATCGGTGGGTCTTCTATGAATGAGCAAACGTTACCCGCACAACGAGTGTTGACCGGCGCCGCGGTCGTCCCACAGCGTAGACAGCGGCGGTTGGGGCGTTTCTTCTGGCGGCATCTACTCAGCCATCTCTTTTTGACCTTGGGCGCAGTGACAATGATCGTCCCCTTTCTGTGGATGTTGTCAACCTCGTTGAAGAACGACCGTCAGGCCTATATCTTCCCGCCCGAATGGGTACCCGATCCGATCATGTGGTCAAATTACAGCACGACCTGGCAGGCCCTGCCCTTTGACCTGTTCTTGATCAACAGCGTACTTGTGGCAGTCTTTGTCACGCTAGGGCAACTCTTCACCTGTTCGCTGGGGGCGTTTGCCTTTGCCCGGTTGCACTTCCCTGGTCGTGACCAGTTGTTTTTTCTTTACTTGGCTACGATCATGGTGCCTTTTCAGGTCATTATGATCCCGCTCTTTATCCTGGTGCGCGAACTAAAGTGGATCGACAGCTATGCCGGCTTGATCATCCCGCTGATCTTTAGCGCCTACGGCACCTTTCTGTTGCGCCAGTTTTTCAAGACCATTCCCAACGAACTGGAAGACGCGGCTAAGATTGATGGGTGCAGCTATTTTCGTATCTACTGGAATATCATGTTACCCCTGTCCAAACCGGCGTTGGCCACGTTGGGCGTATTTGTCTTTCTGTGGAGCTGGAACAACTTTCTGTGGCCGCTGCTGATTGTCAACACGCTGGAGATGAAGACCTTGCCGCTGGGGCTGGCCTATTTCCTGGGTCAATATACGGTCTATTGGAATCTGCTCATGGTCGGCGCGACCATTGCCTTGGTGCCGGTGCTGGTAGTCTTCTTCTTTGCCCAACGCTATTTTATTGAGGGAATTACGTTGACGGGATTGAAGGGGTAGCAAATAATTAATGATCAATGGAAAATTGATAACTACTAACCCCACCCTAACCCTCCCGGACTCAGGGAGGGAACTATCACCCCTCCGCCTGGTAACTTACCTTTACCCATAAGTATTGGTGAAAAAGGGCGGGAAGTGGCAAGAAAATATGCAAAAGGGTTTAAGGGGGAGCGGGATTGAAAATGAGCCAAGTTTGGACGAGATCGGAAAGACGTTGCCAGCCGCGCCAAAGGACTTTGACGCCGGGATGAGCATCGGAGTTGCGGTTAAGGAAGCCCCCCAATTGGGCGATCCAGCGGATCGCCTGTTGCAGGGAAGGCGGGGAGGCTGGCAGGAGCTGGGATTTGTGGATAAAGCAAAAAAGGGCTTTCCATTCACAGTCCTGGAGAGCCATCGTACAAGGCAAAGCCGGGGCGAGGCGGCCCAAATAGGTGAGAAAGAGGAGCCGCCAGGCGACCAAATTGGCGAGGGCAAGGAAGCGTTGGTTCGCGGCGACGGAGTTCAAGCGTCGTTCTTCAATACGGCAGCCACTTTTGAGGACAAAGTGAAAGCGCTCAATGATCCAGCGCAGGGTATAGAATTCAATCAGGCGGCAAGCCTCGTCAAAGGAAGGGACGGGCATGGTGGTGAGCAAGGACCACCGGAGGGGCGCCACCCCAGCCGGAGGATCGCCTTCTTCGAGCAGAATGGCCCACAAGGTGACGGCCTTGAGTTTGGGCAGATGGGCGGGGCGGTTTTTAGGCGGACGCACGGTCACCTGTTGGTAGCGCACCTGACAATCGGCACACCGTGCGGGTTGCTGGTTCTTCGCCTCGACCTCGATGGTGACGCAACCGCTGACAGGTGCTTGGCGCACGGTCTGCCAGAGCAGCCATTCGCTGCCTTCGACGACGCGGTTCTGGGTAGCGCGAATCAAGAGGTCAACCTGCTGCGGACGAGGGTGCAGGAAGTATTCTACCACATCACTCTCGCGGTCGGAGACCATCAACAACTGCGTTTCTGGCGGCAGATCGACGCTACTTTCGGTCAGCGCTTTCAGCCACTTGTAGTTCTCTTTCTCTTCAATCGGACGCTCACGGCGCTGTTCGCTCTGCCCACGCGTTTCCTCACGGCGTACCCAGTGCTCTTGGGCTAACAACCCTAAGGGCAGTCCATCGGGCGTCACGACAAAAGTGCTGTGGGTCAGAAACCCTTGGCTTTTGCCACTCCCCAGCGGACCGGTTCCTTCGGTCTCAGGAAAGTGCGTCAGATTGACTTCCGTCGTATCGTGGAGTCCCAACACCAAGTGGTATTCCTTCATCCGCCCGAGCGTTGCCTGCCGTTGGGCCGCCAGAATTGCCGCTCCCGACACGCTTTCATTGCTAAAAAAGTTGTACGCTGCTTTCGTTGCCGCCCAATTTTCGCTAAACTCGGGAATTGAACCCGTTGGTCTGGCGCTGAAATCACCCACAATCTTGTGGGCGCGGGCGTCTAGCCGCTTATCGTTCAAGTTGAGTGTCTCGAATTCTACCTCGATCCACTCTTGTTCGCCTGGATTCATCTGCCTTGCCTTTCCTTGTTTCACCCTTGCGCACTTTACTTTATCCTTTGTAACATATTTTGCATCTTAACGCTACTTTTGCAATAATACTTATGGGTAAAGGTAAGCCCTGAGTCCGGGGGAGGCTGGGAGGGGGTAGCTTAGTAGTTACGAAAATTGATAATATCACGCGAAAAGGAGCTTGTATGCGCGCTGCTGTTGTGCCAGAGCCAGGGCGGATTGAACTAGTCGAGTTGCCGGAACCAACCTATAACGAGTACGAAGCGTTGGTGGAGATTCTCACCTGTTCGATCTGTTCCGGCACTGATACGCATATTGTGTACGATCAATTTCCTATGCGCGCCTATCCCTGTGTATTGGGACACGAGAGTATTGGGCGTGTGATCGAAGTAGGTTCAGCCGTGCGCAATTTGAAGCCCGGCGATCTGGTGTTGCGTCCCACCGCGGTGCGGCCCGGCGAAACCTTGGGTGGCTACAATTCCATGTTCGGCAGCTTTGTCGAGTACGGCATTGTGGCCGATGCGGCTGCGATCATTGCGGATACGCCGCGTGACCAGACGCCCAAACTGCCGGTCTTTGCCACGGCGCAACAAGTAACGCCGTCTGCTTTTGACCCCGATCTGGCCGGCGCGTTCATCACCTTCAAAGAGACGCTCAGCTTTCTCTATCGCCTGGGGGTGCAACCGGGGCGTAGTGTCTTGGTCCTAGGAAGCGGTACGGTCGGTTTGAGCTTTGCATTGGGGGCGAAAGTGATTGGCGCTACACCGGTGATTGTGACGGGGCGCCGACCCGAAGCGCTGGCTACGGCGCGCGCGTTTGGCGCCGATCAGGTCATCAATGTCAGTAGCGAAAACCTGGTGGACGCGGTTAAGGGCTACACCAATGGGTTGGGTGTCGATTTTGCCGTCGAAGCTGTGGGCGATTGGGACGTGTTGCAAGCCGGTATCCGCACGCTGGCCGATCATGGTCAGATCGGCATTTATGGTGTTGCGCCGGGGCGTGTCACCACGATGGATTGGTCAGCTACGGCGCGCAACTGGTCGCTGCGCTTTGTTCAGCCCAAGGAAGAACAGGTGCATCAACAAGTGTTGGACCAAATGCGCCTGGGCATGGTTGATCTGCGCCACTTTGTCTCCCATACCGTGCCGTTTACCGAGATCCAAGCGGGCTTTGACCTGGTGCGCAATAAGCAGGCGACCAAGGTGGTGGTCAAGATTAGGTGATTGGGTCATTCCTCTAGTTATCCAATCACCCAATCACCCAATCACCTAATCAATTTATAGGAGAACACATCATGCAATACCGTACCCTTGGTAAAACTGGGCTGCAAGTCAGCGAATTGGGGATGGGCGGCTTATTTGTCGCTTCGCGTTTTTCGACCGGCCAAGAAGATGCCCGGCGCGCCGTACAACGGGCCTTTGAACTGGGTGTCAACTTTGTCGATACCGCCCCTACCTACCTGGACAGCGAAACCATGTTGGGCCACGCCTTGGAAGGGACGACCCACCCCTATTATCTGTGTACCAAACTGAGCGGTAAACCCGATCCATTTAACCCACAGGATAAGGCGGGGCTGCGCCGACTCTTTGAAGATAGCTTACAGCTTCTCAAGCGCGACTCAGTCGATATTCTCATGATCCATGAACCCGACCGCCCTGGTCAATATGATTGGTTTAGTGATCACGAACGCTTTCACGGGCCGGTCTGTGAATTGTTGGATGAACTCAAGGCAGAGGGGTTGGTGCGCTTCACTGGCTTGGGCGGCACCACAGCCTACGAATTGCCCCATATCATCAACACCGGTATGTATGATGTGGTGTTGACTGCGTTCAACTACAGCTTGCTCTGGCAAGAAGCACTGCTGGAAGTGATTCCGGCTGCCAAAAAACAAGGGATGGGCATCATTGTTGGTTCGCCTCTGCAACAAGGGGCGCTCGCCCGGCGCTTTGATGACGAAGTCAATTACGGCGCGCGGTGGCTTGCGGCGCCACGCCGCGCCCAATACAAGCGGCTCTATGCGCTGCTCGATGAGATCGACATGCCTCTAGCCGAGTTGGGTCTGCGCTTTGTCGTCTCCAACCCGGACATTTCTACGGTGCTCATGGGCGCGCGGTCGGCGGCAGAAGTCGAAGCCAACGTCGCCGCCGTGGAAAAAGGCCCCTTGCCCGCCGATCTGCTGGCGCGCATTCAGGAAATTGCGGCAATGGTGCCCTTCCGCCCCTTTGAAGAACCCTTCAGCCTGCCCTTTGGTCGCCCGGAACGGGTTGGGCCAGGGTGGGCAAATGCTGGACGCGGCTAATTTGCACCAATTCAATACCGTTTAAAATGATCCACGAAGACACACGCGCCCAAAGGCTCCCGACACGAAGGGGAAATGAATTTTTGTGTGTCTTCGTGTGTCTTCGTGGATCAACAGAATCATGGAGAAGCGATTCATGCAAGCACAAGCCCTGATCTGCACGGCTCAACAACAATTTTCTCTGGAAACCTTTGTCGTTCCCGAAGGGCGGCGACCAGGCGGCGCCAGCGAAATTCCGGGTCATCAGGCTGCGTGAAATCCAAATAGTTCAGATGACGGATGCGCAGCGGCAATTCGCCCGCTTTGAGCAGGATCGGCAACATGCGACGGGCGCGGGCAGCCGGGTCCAGCGTGGCGACCAGGATATTTTCAAACTCGGTCCACTGGCTGGCCAGATAGTCCGGCGTGAGCACCAACAGCGTCTTGCGGCTTTGCAGCACCGCGCGTTCGATCTCGGTGATGAGTGGCGCGCCGAGGGCAAAATCGCGCATGTCAATGCAGACGCGCAACCCGTCTGCCTCAAGCCGCGGGAGCAACACGCTGCGCACCCAGGTGGCATCGCGGTGGCTGTAGCTGATAAAGAGATCATAGGGTAGGGCGGGGTCGGGGTTCATAGACGTGTCACCGCTTTGAATGGCTGGCATTGGTTGTTGTGGGCGCGCCGCACCGTGATCAGATGCAGGCGCGGGCGGCAAATCGCGTTGATAGGCGTGCGCCAGTTCAGACGCCCGCGCCGGGTAGGCTGCGCTGGCCGCATTCACAAGCGCAGCGACTTTGTTCTGGTGCTGCGCCGCACGCAGTACGTGATACCAGACTTCGTCAGCCGAACCACTTAGGTTGATGCGCACAGCATCCAGCCCAACATCATCCACCAGCACGCGGATGCTGGCGAGGCTATCATATAGATCGCTCAACTGTCTGCGCAACGTGCGCAGCGCGGAAGTTTGGCCCATTTCTCCCCCAGAACAGCCCATTTTGTTGAAATCTTCATCCTATTGTAGCGCAATTATGTCTAGCCGTAAAGGGAGAAAATGTGAATGAATTACATGGCGATTATGCGGTTTCCCGGCCAGGGTAAAGGTCGCCATGCTCCCCAGCAGCACTGGAGGTTGTAGTTATAGGTCACGTATTGTACGTGACATTTTTCATCGCCCAAGATTGTTACGTTTCAAACGTGACCTACAACAAGACTGTAACACCGAACGGCGAGCCATTTCACTTGTGACAAAAACCGTGTGAAAATTGTGGTGTTTGAATGGTTTATCAGCACCGTGCTGGCCGATAATGCGCTTGCGATCCGGTCACGCGGTCTTTGCCGGTGCTTCTCCCACCTGGCTATCATGCGGCGGGTGATCGACGTTACCGGTACTCTATTACTTGATCGGGTTTACCGGACGTGGCACGATGATGCTCAATGAAGAACGCTGGCAGCCCACCTTGCTGCAGCGTTTGGATCGACTGTATACGGATAGACCCAAACAACTTCTCCGCTTATCCGATTGGGCTTACAGGTTTACCCTGGCCGGGCCTTTGGCAGAATAATACGCAATTCAAACTAGGTCTTCAATGGACATGCACGCCTGGCAATCTAGCTGGCATCTATCTGCTGGACATGACAACCAGGGCAGCGAGCAAGGTAGGTGAGCTTGATCCATAATGACCGCGACACAAATTCTATGCCACTGGCCACGGCTGGTACTCCAGCGACTGGTGGCGAAAATAAGTCGTATAAAGCTCGGCATAGTGACCGCCGCTGGCGAGCAGGCCGTCGTGATTGCCCTGCTCGATAATCTGCCCATTGCGCAGCACGATGATGCGGTCGGCAGCGCGCACGGTCGAGAGGCGGTGGGCGATGACGATGCTGGTGCGTCCGCGCAACACTGTGGCCAGCGCGGCCTGGACCTGCGCCTCGGTAAATGGATCGATGCTGGCTGTCGCTTCGTCTAGCAGCAGAATGGCCGGGGCTTGGAGCAGCACCCGCGCCAACGCGACAAGCTGGCGCTGGCCGAGCGAGAGGCGCGCCCCGCGTTCGCCCACGTCGGTCTTGATGCCTTGCGGCAAATCTTCCAGCCAACTGCCGTCACCCAGTTGGTTGGCCGCCGTCACGACCGCTGCA